>Ga0079224_100014575_pt1 | contig 10979 bp, 9 predicted proteins | sample Stecom2015_FD_80414 | JGI IMG/M metagenome (GOLD analysis project Ga0079224, IMG submission 80414) | Agricultural soil microbial communities from Utah to study Nitrogen management - Steer compost 2015 | ecosystem: Environmental > Terrestrial > Soil > Agricultural land | place: USA: Utah...
GTGGTCTTCTACCTGCTGGGCCTGCTGCGCGCGCACCGGCGCGCCCGGGGCGGCGCATCCGTCGAGCTCGTCGACCTGCTCGACCTCGTCGCGGTGGGCACCGTCGCCGACGTGGTCCGGCTCGATGCCAACAACCGCCGCCTGGTGGCCGCGGGCATGCGGCGCATTCGGGCCGGGCTCGCCTCGCCGGGCCTGGCCGCGCTGCTCGCCGTGGCCGGCGTCGATCCGCGCCGCGCCAGCGTGCGCGACATCGGCTTCGGCGTCGCGCCCCGGATCAATGCCGCCGGACGGCTCGCCGAGATATCCACCGGCATCGAATGCCTGCTCGCGGACGATCCCGCGCAGGCGGCGCGGCTCGCCGGCGAGCTCGACGCGATCAACCGCGAGCGACGCCGGATCGAGCAGGACATGCGCACGCAGGCGCTCGCCGGGATCTCCCCGCCCGACGCCCAGGCGCCCGTCCTGGTGGTCTGCCGGGACGACTGGCACGAAGGGGTCGTCGGCCTGGTGGCGGGCCGGCTCAAGGATCGCCACTGGCGGCCGACGGTCGCGCTCGCGCCCGCCCGCGGCGAGGCCGGGATGCTCCGTGGCTCGGGCCGGTCCATCCCGGGGCTTCACCTGCGCGATGCGCTGGAGACGGTGGCCAATCGCCACCCCGGCATGATCGCCCGCTACGGTGGCCACGCCATGGCCGCGGGCCTCAGCCTGGCCGCCGCGCACCTCCCCGACTTCACCCTCGCCTTGCGCGAGGCGGTCACCGAGCTGGCCGACGAGCACGCCTTTGCTGAAACGCTGCTCCACGACGGCCCGCTCGAGCCGGCCGAGCTGGACCTCACGCTGATCGATGCCGTCGAGGCGGGCGTCTGGGGCCAGGGCTTTCCGCCCCCCGTCTTCGTCAACGAGTTCCTCGTCGAGCGCCAGAGGGTCGTGGGTGATGCCCACCTGAAGTTGTCGCTGCTGCTCGGTGACCGTGCGTTCGACGGCATCGCCTTCGGCCGCACCGCGCCGATCGAGGCCAGGACCCGGCTCGCCTATCGCATCGAGCGCAATGCCTGGCAGGGCCGGGAGTCCGTCCAGCTCGTCGTCGAGGACGTTCTCGAGGATGGCGCTCCGATATAATTGCAGGTTTCCCAGCGAGCACGACCATCATGGAAGCCGAGCGACTCAACCAGATCGAATCCCGCATCGACGACCTGCGCGCCCGGGTCGGCGAGCTTCGGAGGTATCTTTGACTACGATCTGAAGAAGGATCGTCTCGAAGAAGTCAATCGCCTGCTCGAGGACCCGAACGTCTGGCAGGATGCGGCCAACGCGCAGTCGCTCGGCCGCGAGAAGAAATCGCTCGACGACGTCGTCCTCGTCATCGACAAGGTCGAATCCGACCTGCGGGATGCGGGCGAGCTGTTCGACATCGCGCGCGACGAGGGCGACGAGGAAACCCTCCTCGCCGTGGACCGCGACGCCAACGCCATCGAGGAGGTGGTGGAAACGCTGGAGTTCCGCCGCATGTTCTCCAACCCGGCCGACCCGGGGCCCTGCTTCCTGGAGATCCAGGCGGGCGCGGGGGGCACCGAGGCGCAGGACTGGGCGGCGATGCTGCTCCGGCAATACCTGCGCTACTGCGAGCGCAAGGGATTCACGACGGAGATCCTCGAGGAATCCGAGGGCGAGGTCGCCGGCATCAAGGGTGCGACGATTCGCGTCACGGGCGACTACGCGTACGGCCACCTGCGCACGGAGACCGGGATCCATCGCCTGGTTCGCAAGTCGCCCTTCGACTCGAGCGGGGGCCGGCACACCTCGTTTGCCTCCGTGTTCGTCTATCCCGAAGTCGACGACTCGATCGAGGTCGAGATCAATCCAGCCGACCTGCGCATCGACGTCTATCGCGCCTCCGGCGCGGGCGGCCAGCACGTGAACCGGACCGAGTCCGCGGTGCGCATCACCCACCTGCCCACGGGAGTGGTCGTGCAATGCCAGAACGACCGGTCGCAGCACCGGAACAAGGACGAGGCGATGAACATGCTGCGGGCTCGGCTCTATGAGCTCGAGATGCGCAAGCAGCGGGCCGAGCAGGACAAGGTCGAGGCTGGCAAGACCGACATCGGGTGGGGCCACCAGATCCGCTCCTACGTCCTCGACAATTCGCGCATCAAGGACTTGCGCACCGACGTGGAGATCTCCAACACCAAGGCGGTGCTCGACGGCGATCTCGATCCCTTCATCATCGCCAGCCTGAAGGCGGGAGTCTGAGCCAGTGAGCGACGAAAGCACCGGGGCGCCACCCGCCGCCGCGTTCGACGAGAACCAGGTCATCAGCGAGCGGCGCGCCAAGCTCGCCCGCCTTCGCGAGAAGGGAATCGCCTTTCCGAACGACGCGCGTCCGGCGCATCGGGCCGCGAGCCTAATCGCGGAGCACGACCACAAGACGCGCGAGGATCTCGAGGCCGAGCTGCCGCGCGTCTCCGTGGCCGGGCGCATGGTGCTGAAGCGCGTGCAGGGCAAGGCGAGCTTCGCCACCCTGCAGGACGGCTCGGGCACGGGCCCCCAGGGCCGCATCCAGCTGTGGATGAACGACGACGGCATCGGCGCGGAGCGGCACGCCGAGTTCAAGCACTGGGACCTCGGCGACATCATCGCGGCCGAGGGCGTGCTCTTCAAGACGCGCAAGGGCGAGCTCACCGTCCGCTGCGAGACGATCCGCCTTCTGACCAAGTCGTTGCGGCCGCTACCGGACAAGTTCCATGGCCTCGCCGACCCCGACATCCGCTACCGCCAGCGCTACGTCGACCTGATCGTCACGCCGCAGACGCGCGAGACCTTCATCGCCCGCAGCCGCGCGATCGAATCGATCCGCCAGCTCATGCGCGACAACGGCTTCCTCGAGGTGGAGACGCCCATGCTCCATCCCATCCCGGGAGGCGCCGCGGCCCGTCCTTTCGTGACGCACCACAACGCGCTCGACCAGGAGATGTTCCTGCGCATCGCGCCCGAGCTCTATCTCAAGCGGCTGCTGGTCGGCGGCTTCGAAAGGGTCTTCGAGATCAACCGCAGCTTCCGCAACGAAGGCATCAGCACGCGGCACAACCCCGAATTCACCATGATGGAGTTCTACGCCGCCTATACTGACTACCGGTGGCTGATGGACTTCACGGAGCGCATCCTGCGCGAAACCACGATCGCCGCCACCGGCGGCGCAGTCCTCGAGTACCAGGGGCAGCGCATCGACCTCGGGCCGCCCTTTCCCCGTCTCAGCATCGTCGAGGCGATCCGGGCCTACGGCGGACCGGAATACGCGGCGGCCGCGCTCGACGATCCCGACTACCTGCGCAAGACGCTGCGCAGGCTCGGCGTCGATCTCGCCGCGGCACCGCTCGCCGACGCCGGGGTCGGCGCGCTGCAGCTGGCGCTGTTCGAGGAGGTTGCCGAGTCCAGGCTCGTGCAGCCGACGTACATCGTCGACTACCCCGTCGAGGTGTCGCCGCTCGCCCGCGAGTCGGACACCCGGCCCGGCATCACGGAACGCTTCGAGCTGTTCATCGCGGGCCGGGAGATCGCCAACGGGTTCTCGGAGCTGAACGATCCGGAAGACCAGGCCGCCCGCTTCCGGGCGCAGGCGGCCGCCAAGGAGGCCGGGGACCTGGAGGCGATGTACTACGACGACGACTACATCAGGGCGCTGGAGTACGGCATGCCGCCTGCCGGCGGATGCGGCATCGGCATCGACCGGCTCATGATGCTCCTGACCGACAGCGCGAGCATCCGCGACGTCGTGCTGTTCCCGGCGCTCAAGCGCCTCGACTGAGCCTCGGGGACGAGGCCGTGCGCCGCCTCCTGCAGAGCTACGACATCGTCCTGCTGCAGCGCCTGCGTTCGATCCTGGAGGAGCGGGGTATCGTCGTTCACCTGAGCGACGAATTCACTTTCGCAGTGCCGGGGCTGCCCGGCGCGGAACAGCCGCGCGGGCTCTGGGTGCACCGGGAGGACTGGGACGCCGCCATCAGGGCCCTGCGGCTGGCGATACCGCCCGACGAGCTGCCGGGCTTAGACGAGGACCTCGGCCACGGGCCCTGAGGGCGGACCCCGGACGTTGACCGTTCAGACGTTGAACGACTCGCCGCAGCCGCACTCGCTCTTGACGTTCGGGTTGTTGAAGCGAAAGCCTTCGTTGAGGCCCTCCTTCACGAAGTCGACCTCCAGGCCCTCGAGATAGGGCAGGCTCTCCGGGTCGACGAACACCCGGATCCCGTTGCTGGCGAACTCGCGATCGCCCTGCTCGACGGCGTCCGCGAAATCGATCTTGTACGCGAGTCCCGAGCAGCCCGTCGTCCGGACGCCGAGCCGCAGGCCCAGGCCCTTGCCCCGGCGCTGGAGGAATCCGCCGACGTGCTCCGCCGCGGCCTTGGTCAGAGTGATGCCCGTATTCATGCCTTCTGGTGATGCCCCATCGTATCGAATGTTGGCCGGCCCGCCGGTCAGACGGTGGTCAGCCGGCCATTGGACAGCTTGATCGGTTGCAGGGTGGACGTCGGGAACGCCAGCGCGGCGCGGTGCTCCTTGACCGCCGATACCTCGCGCGGCCGCGCCTGCGCGACACGATCCTTCTGCTTCTCGACCAGCGACTGCAGGGTGACCGAATCGAGGAACTCGATCATCTTGCGGTTCAGGGTCGACCAGAGCTCGTGCGTCATGCAGGGGCCGTCGTCGTGGCAGTTTTCCTTGCCTCCGCACTGGGTGGCGTCGATCGGTTCGTCCACTGCGAAGATGATGTCGGCGACGGTGATGTCGCGGGCGGGACGGGCCAGCGTGTAACCCCCGCCCGGACCCCGCGTGCTTTCGACGAGTTCGTGGCGTCGGAGCTTGCCGAACAGCTGCTCCAGGTAGGACAGCGAGATCTTCTGCCGCTGGCTGATCCCCGCAAGGGTCACCGGACCCTGGTGTTCGCGCAGCGCGAGGTCGATCATCGCGGTGACGGCGAAGCGCCCTTTGGTCGTCAGTCTCATGGGTGATACCTCTGGAGGAGATTGAGGGATTGTGGTTTTACCTTAGTCTTATCCGACTAATTTAGTCAAGTATCCCCGCCAGCATCGCAGCGAGGTTGCCGCCATCGCGGCAAGCCTCGCGCCCGCAGTCGCGCCAGGGCCGGGCTGCGGGGCCGCACCGGCCCGGCTGGACGATGCGGCCGATCGCGGCCGGTCAGGCCGCGGCGACCTGTGTCGCGCGCCGCTTGACCAGCTCGAGGAGGCCGCCGCAGGCGTCCTCGATGTAGTCGAGCGTCTGTTCGAAGGCCGCCTGGTTGCCGTAGAAGGGGTCGGGGATGGTCGCCGAGTCGTACTCGGTGGCGAAGCGCATCAGCAGCTGGAGCTTGTGACGATGCCGCTTCCCGACGCTGTGCTGGAGCATCGACAGGTTGTCCCAGTCCATGGCGAGGACGAGATCGTACTCGTCGAGGTCGTGATCGGACACGCGATTGGCGCGCAGGTCGGAAATGTCGCCTCCGCGCCGGGCCGCCGCCGCGACCGCGCGCCGATCGGGAGCCTCGCCCGTGTGATAGCCGTGCGTGCCAGCCGAGGCGACCGTGACGATGTCCTCGAGACCAGCCTGCCTGACCATGTGCCTGAACAGCCCCTCCGCCATCGCCGAGCGACAGATGTTGCCCATGCACACGAACAGTACCCGGGTACCCATTCTGAAAGTCACTGGTTCCTTGTTGGCCATCTCAATTCCCGATGAATAAATGCTGAAAACTCGAATCCTCAGGCCGGTTCCGTCAGTCCGGCCGGCGCCGGCGGCAGGTCGTTGCCGCTTGCGCCGAAGACCTGCTGCTTGAGCCGCGCCAGGCGATCCCGGGTCTCGGCCGCCTTCTCGAACTCCAGGTTCCTGGCGTGTTCGAGCATCTGCTTCTCGAGCCGCTTGATCTCCCTCGCGAGCGCCTTCTCGCTCATCGCGCCGACCTCGATCGACTCGCGCTCGGCCTGGCTTTCGGCCCGCGCCTGGCGCGAGTCGAACACGCCGTCGATCATTTCCCGGACAGCCTTGTCGACGCCGCGCGGCACGATGCCGTGGGCCTCGTTGAAGGACTGCTGCCGGTCGCGCCGCCTGCCGGTCTCCTCCAGGGCGCGCTGCATCGAATCGGTGATGCGGTCCGCATAGAGGATCGCCCTGCCCTGGAGGTTGCGCGCCGCCCTCCCGATCGTCTGGATCAGGCTGCGCTCGGAGCGCAGGAAGCCCTCCTTGTCCGCATCGAGGATCGCCACGAGGGCGACCTCGGGGATGTCGAGCCCCTCGCGCAGCAGGTTGATCCCCACGAGGACGTCGAACACGCCGAGCCGCAGGTCGCGGATGATCTCCACCCGCTCGACGGTATCGATGTCGGAATGCAGGTAGCGCACGCGCACTCCGTGCTCCGACAGGAAATCGGTGAGATCCTCCGCCATGCGCTTGGTGAGCGTCGTCACCAGCACCCGCCAGCCCTCGGTCGTGACGGCGCGGATCTCCGAGAGCACGTCGTCGACCTGCGTCGAGGCCGGCCGTACGATCACCTCGGGATCGACGAGGCCGGTCGGTCGCACCAGTTGCTCGACCACCTGCCCGGCGTGGTCCTTCTCGTAGTCGGCGGGCGTGGCGGACACGAAAACGCACTGCCGGACCTTCGACTCGAACTCCTCGAACCGCAGGGGACGGTTGTCCAGGGCCGAGGGCAGCCGGAATCCGTACTCGACCAGGGTTTCCTTGCGGGAACGGTCACCCCGGTACATTCCGCCCAGCTGGCCAATCGTCACGTGGCTCTCGTCGATGAAGATCAGCGCGTCGTCGGGCAGGTAGTCGACCAGCGTCGGCGGCGGCTCGCCCGGCGCGGCCCCGGAGAGATGCCGCGAGTAGTTCTCGATGCCCTTGCAGAAGCCCAGTTCCTGGAGCATCTCGAGGTCGAAGCGGGTGCGCTGTTCGAGTCGCTGCGCCTCGACGAGCTTGCCCTCCTCGTAGAAGTGGCGCAGGCGTTCGGCAAGTTCCGCCTTGATCGACTCGATCGCCCGCAGGACCGTGGCCCGCGGCGTGACGTAGTGTGACGACGGATAGACCGTGAACCGCGGGATGCGCTGCCGGATGCGACCGGTGAGCGGGTCGAACAGCTGGATGCTCTCGATCTCGTCGTCGAAGAGCTCGAAGCGCACCGCGAGCTCGGCATGTTCCGACGGGAAGACATCGATGGTGTCGCCCCGCACGCGGAAACAGCCGCGGGCGAACTCGGTATCGTTGCGGGTGTACTGCATGGCTACCAGCCGCTGCAGGATCTCCCGCTGCGACATGCGGTCGCGCTCGCGCAGGGTGAGCACCATCGCATGGTAGTCGCCGGGGTTGCCGATGCCGTAGATGCACGAGACCGTTCCGACGATCACGGTATCGCGTCGCTCGAGCAGGGACTTGGTTGCGGACAGGCGCATCTGCTCGATGTGCTCGTTGACCGACGAGTCCTTCTCGATGAAGAGGTCACGCTGGGGAACGTAGGCTTCCGGCTGGTAGTAGTCGTAGTAGGAGACGAAGTACTCGACCGCGTTGCGCGGGAAGAACTCCCTCATCTCGGCGTACAGCTGCGCTGCGAGCGTCTTGTTCGGGGCAAGCACGAGGGCCGGCCGCCCCAGGCGCGCGATCACGTTCGCCATGGTGTACGTCTTGCCCGAACCGGTCACGCCCAGCAGCGTCTGGTAGCTCAGGCCGTCCTCGATTCCCTCCACCAGCGCATCGATCGCCCACGGCTGGTCGCCGGCCGGTGGGAACGGCTGGTACAGCTCGAATGGACTATCGGCGAAGCGAACGAACTTCGCTTCGTCGAGGGTGGCTTGGGCCATGTACTTCCAGCAGTCGACACAAACGGGCCAGCAAGGCACTGACCCGAAAAACCGGTGCCTGGGACGGCAAGGTCGCGCTTCTTTCGCAACGCACGGGGGCGCGGCCAGGACGACTTTCAGCTATCCTTTCGGCTGGTGCCGGCGCCCCCGCAAACCGGGGCGAAAGACTAGGGAACAATTATCCCGTCTACGCCCCCAAAAAGCTAGTGCCCCGCAGCAACCGTCCGCTGTGTGTAGTCGATCGCAATATTTTTTACACTTTTAAATCAAGGACTTGCAAGACCTTCATGTCTGCGTCGAACTTTGCCGCGGTGCCACTTGCGCCTCGAGACCCCATTCTCGGTCTGACCGAGGCGTTTATTGCCGACGAGAGACCCGATAAAGTCAATCTCGGGGTTGGGGTTTATTACGACGACAACGGGAAGGTGCCGGTCCTCGCGGCGGTCGCCGAAGCCGAGCGTCGCCGGGTCGCCAGCTCCCCCGCCCGGAGCTACCTGCCGATCGAGGGTTTCGCACAGTACAACAAGGCGGTCCAGGAACTCCAGTTCGGCGCCGACTCGCCATTGCTCGCCGCAAGTCGCGTGGCCACCTTCGAATCCCTGGGGGGCACCGGCGCTCTCCGGGTGGGCGCGGATTTCCTGCGGCGGCTGGCCGGACGTACGCGCGCGCTCGTCTCCGATCCGAGCTGGGAGAACCATCGGGCGGTCTTCGAGGCGGCGGGTCTCGAGGTCGCGACCTACCCCTACTACGATCCCCAGACGCACGGCCTGCGCTTCGACGAGATGATCGCGGCCATCGAATCGGCCTCCCCGACCGACGTGGTCGTGCTCCACGCCTGCTGCCACAATCCGACCGGTGTCGACCTGGACGCCGCGCAGTGGGCCCGGGTGGTCGAGGCCTGCGCCCGGTCGGGCGCCATCCCCTTCCTCGACATGGCCTACCAGGGCTTCGGCGAGGGTATCGAGCAGGACGCAATCGCGGTGCGGCTCTTCGCCGACTCGGGGCAGAACCTGCTCGTCGCGAGTTCCTTCTCCAAGAACTTCTCGCTCTACGGCGAACGGGTCGGCGCCCTGTCGATCGTCACCGCCGATGCGGACGAAACGGCGCGCGTGACCAGCCAGGTCAAGCGCCTGATCCGCTCCAACTACTCCAATCCGCCCACGCACGGCGCCGCGCTGGTCGCCACCGTGCTGACCACGCCGGCACTGCGCAGCCAATGGGAGGCCGAACTCACCGGCATGCGTGAGCGGATCCGCGCCATGCGCAACGGACTCGTCGAGGGACTCGCGAACAAGGGCGTCGCCCGCGATTTCAGCTTCGTGAAGCGCCAGCGCGGGATGTTCTCGTTCTCGGGGCTCAGCCGCGAGCAGGTCGACCGACTGCGCGACGAGTTCGGCATCTATGCGGTCGGCTCCGGCCGGATCTGCCTCGCCGCGCTCAACAGTCGAAATCTCCAGCGCGTCGTCGACGCGATCGCTGCGGTCGTCTGAACGGGGGCGATCGGCCCCCTCCTGCCGGGATCCGGCTAAACTGGACAGTCCGAAATACCGGACAACCCGGACAAGGAGACAGCCGTGTCGCTCATGACGCTCGACCAACTCGCCCGCCTGGTCCCGGACGGGGCCAGGCTCGCCATTCCCAAGGACGACACGGGCGTGTCGATCGCGGCTACGCTGGCGCTGGTGCGGCGCCAGGCGCGGGATCTCCACCTCGTCTGCGTGCCGGTCTCCGGCCTCCAGGCCGACATCCTCATCGGTGCCGGATGCGTCTCCACCCTCGAGACCTCCGCGGTCACGCTCGGCGAATTCGGCCTCGCGCCCCGCTTCACCGCTGCCGTCCGGCAGGGCGGCCTGCGCCTGGTGGACGGCACCTGCCCGGCGATCTACGCCGGCCTGCAGGCCTCCCAGAAGGGCATCCCCTTCATGCCGCTGCGGGGCATCGTGGGCTCCGACCTCCTCGCGCACCGCGACGACTGGAAGCCGATTCCCAATCCGTTCGCCGCTGAGGATCCCATCGTGGCGATCCGGGCGATCCGGCCGGATGTGGCGCTCTTCCATGCCCAGGCTGCCGACCGCTTCGGCAACGTCTTCATCGGGCGCGACCGGGACGGCCTGCTGCTCGCCCACGCCTCCCGGACCGCGCTGGTCACGGTCGAGCGGATGGTCGACGGGAACCTGCTGGAAGATCCGGCGCGCGCGGGCGCCACGGTGCCGGCCATGTACGTCGGCGGCATCGCGCTCGCTCCCCAGGGCACCTGGCCCGTGGGCTTCGGAGGCAGCGCCCCCGATGCCGACTGGATGCGTCGCTACGTCGGCAGCGCACGCGACCCCGAGGGCTTTCGCGCCATGCTCGAATCGCTCGAGGCGGAGGCGCCGTGGGCCTCCAGCCTTTCCGAAGCGGCGGGGCAGCCGGCATGAGCGCCAACGCGGCGAACGCAAGCGGGCCGGAAGCAGTCTCGCCCGTCGAAGGGCTCGTCTTCACCATCTCCGGCCTGCTGCGAGGCGTGGCTCACGTCGCGGTGGGCGCAAGCTCGCCGATCCCGGGCTCGGGCGCCCTGCTCGCCCGGGCGCTGGCCGAGCAGCGCAACGAGCCTGCGGTACGCCTGTCCATCCTCGGATCCCGTCGGCACAACAGCTTCACCAACGGCGGCGTGGAAATCTTCGACCTGATCGGCCAGGGTCGGATCGGCGCCTTCTTCCTGGGGGGCGGGCAGATCGACGGCCAGGCCAACATCAATCTCGTGGGCACGGGGGATTATCCGCAGACGCCGGTGCGCTGGCCCGGCTCCTTCGGATCGGCCTATCTCTACCATCTCGTGCCCCGCGTGATCCTCTTTCGCGAGGAGCACAGCCGTCGCGTGATGGTGTCGAAGGTCGATTTCGTCTCCGCGGCCGGCCCGCGCGACGACGGCGTCCATCGGCCCGGCGGTCCGCATGCGCTGCTGACGCAACTGTGCCTCTTCGACTTCGACCGTAGCCGGCGGCGCTTCCGCCTGCGCAGCGTCCATCCAGGGCACACCGTGGAGGAAGTGCGGGACGAGACCGGCTTCGATTTCGACTGTCCTTCCGGGGTCCCCACGACGCCGTACCCCGATGCCGCGACGCTCGCGCTGATCCGCGGTCGGATCCGCGA
>Ga0079224_100014577_pt1 | contig 10979 bp, 4 predicted proteins | sample Stecom2015_FD_80414 | JGI IMG/M metagenome (GOLD analysis project Ga0079224, IMG submission 80414) | Agricultural soil microbial communities from Utah to study Nitrogen management - Steer compost 2015 | ecosystem: Environmental > Terrestrial > Soil > Agricultural land | place: USA: Utah...
ATGTACATGCGCGTCAGCATCTGGGCCCAATCCTGGCTTTCGGTGCCGCCGGCGCCGGCGTGAACCTCGAGATAGGCGTCGTTGGCGTCGGCTTCTCCCGCAAGCAATGTCTCGAGCTCGCGCCTTGCCACCTGTGACTTGAGGTCCGAAAGGGCTTCGACGGCCTCCCGGATGGCATCCTCGTCGCCTTCCTCCTCACCGAGTTCGGCAAGAGCGATACCGTCTTCGAGAGCCTGTTCGAACCGGTCGTAATCGGAAATGCGCCGATCCAGATCCTGACGCTCCCGCATCAGCTTCTGTGCCCGCTCCGGCTGATCCCAGAGCGTCGGATCCTGCGCGATCGCGTTCAGTTCATCCAGACGTCGGCGTGCGGCAGCGGGGTCAAAGATGCCTCCTCAGCAGTCCCAGGGACCGCTTGATGTCTTCGCTGAGCTTTTCGATATCGGCACGCATTGTCTCTACGTCTCTACTCCTCGCCCGCAGAAATCTGCGGCAAAGGCTAGATAATGGTCGTCAAGCCGACTGTAAACACCGGTCGCGGCGCGGGCTGGAGGGGTTGCACCCCCCGGTCCGGCTGTTAGAAACGCCCGGAGTGTTTCCATTGCCGGTTCTCATGCGTCACGTCCTTCTTGTCCTGGCACTGCTGCTTCCGACACCTGTCCTGTCGGTAGCAGCCCAGCCCGTTGCTGCCACTCCACCGCCTTCGGAAGCGGAAACGGTGACGACGGCGGAGCTGGAGCAGCTGATCCGAGTGCTCGAGGACGAGGCAGCGCGCAACCGCCTGATAGAGCAGTTGCGGGGCGCTCTGGCGGACGGTGCGGGCGACGCAACGGCTGCACCGCCACCGACACTCGCCCGCCACCTCGCGGAATACAGCCGCGAGGCCGCCGACAGCGTGCTCGACCTGATGAACGGCGCGATGACACTCGCGGCCGCGATCGGTCGCCTGTTTACCACAGACGTCACGCGTATCGGGACGGTGGCGATCAATGTCATCATCGTAGCGGCAGTGACCTTCGCGGCATTCGTGGTGGCGCGGTTTGCCGGTGGCTTCGTGGTCGCATCCCTGGCGCGGGGCGCCGAGCACGCGCGCCTCCTCCGCCGGGTGGGCCTGGCCGCAGCGTATCTCGCCGTCGAGGCGGCGGTCGTGCTTGCCGCCTGGGCCGTGGGCTGGATCACCGCCGTGCAGCTCGACGCCGCCCAAGGGGTGGGCATAAACCGTGCGCTGTTTCTCAATGCCTTCGTGATGACCGAGTTGGCCAAGGTGGTGCTGCGCACCCTGTTTGCGCCGCGTCATCCGACGTTGCGGTTGATTCCCGCCGGGGACACCACCGCCGCCTACTGGTCCTTCTGGCTGAGCCGCCTGGTGTCGCTGGTGGGCTACACGTTCCTGTTCGTTGCGCCTATCCTCGCGATCAACGTGTCACGAACCTCGTCCGAGGCGGTGCAGGTTGCCGTCATGCTGGCGGCCCTGACGGTGGCCTGCATCATCGTGCTGCAGAACCGCGACCAGGTAAAATCGGCGCTCACCGCGCGCGCCAATGCCTGCGATTCGGATGTTCCCCGTCGCGTTCTCGGCGGATTTGCCGGCATCTGGCATGTCGTCGCCATTACGTACCTGATAGCCGTCTTCGTGCTGTGGCTGATCGATCGAGAGCGGGCGCTGCCGTTCGCGATGATCGCCACAATCCAGTCGCTGGTGGCCATTGTCGTGGGGACAGCGCTCCTTGCGTTCATCACGCGGCTGGCGTCGGGCGGCATGAACCTGCCCGAAGACCTGAAGCAGAAGCTCCCGCTGCTCGAATACCGCCTCAACGCCTTCGTTCCCAACGTGCTGCGCGTGGTCCACGTCCTCGTCATGCTGGCGGTGGCCGTCGTCATCGCACAGGTGTGGATGATCGTCGACGTGATCGGATGGCTGTCGTCGGAACTGGGTCAGCAGGTGGTGGCGTCCCTCCTGTCCTCCGCCATCATCCTGGCGATCGGCGGCCTCATCTATCTCGCGGTGTCGTCCTGGGTGGAATATCGCCTGAACCCCAACATCGGCCGAGTGCCAACGGCGCGTGAACGGACGCTGCTCGACCTGTTCCACAACGCCGTCACCGTGGTGCTGGTGGTCCTCGTCGTCATGCTGGTGCTGGCGGAACTCGGGCTCGACATCGGGCCGCTGCTGGCGGGCGCAGGGGTGGTCGGGCTCGCCATCGGCTTCGGCGCCCAGAAGCTGGTCCAGGACGTGATCACAGGCGTCTTCATCCAGTTCGAGAACGCGATGAACGAGGGCGACGTGGTGACCGCGGGTGGTGTCACCGGGGTGGTCGAGAAGCTCACCATCCGGTCAGTGAGCATGCGCAGCCTCGATGGTGTCTACCACGTCATCCCGTTTTCGTCGGTGGATGCCGTCTCCAACTTCATGAAGCACTTCGGCTATCACGTTGCCGCAATCCGGGTGGCGTTCCGCGAGAGGGTGCCGGATGCGAAACAGGCGATGTTCGATGCCTTCGAACGCCTGCGGCAGACCGAACACGGCGACAACATCATCGATGACCTTGAGATGCACGGGGTAACGGAGTTTGCCGATTCCGCCGTCGTCGTCCGGGCCCGGATCAAGACGCTGCCCGGCGCGCAGTGGGGTGTCGGCCGCGCCTACAACGAGATTCTCAAGGAGGTCTTTGACGAGCGCGGCATCGAGATCCCGGTACCGCACATCGCCGTGTACATGGGTGACACATCGTCAGGCAAAGTTGCTCCGCAGCACGCCGGTCCGTTCGCTGGCATCACCGTGGAGGCATCTTCCACCGGGGCCGGAGAGAAGCCGCGAACAGGACGGAAGTACCGCGGCCGCAAGCCGCAGCAGGACGGGCCAGCGGAGGACTCCGGGTTCGGCGACGACGAACCGGACGCGGTGGACAGACCCTAGCCGGCGCATTTCCATTGCTGGGGGAGGGCGTCGGGGGCGCAGGATCCAGATGCTGCTGCGGATCGCAACGGAGCAACGGCGGAGGTCGGGGTCAGGGGTGAACGGGCGAGTACTGTTGGCTTGGCCAGCGGGCCGTCAGTAGAGACCGCCGGTTCCCGTCATCAGGCCACCGCGCGGCATCGGCGCCTCGCTGAAGGACGACTCCTGGCCAATGACATAAAGCTCGTCGGCAGGGCCTTCACCGGGCTTGAACGCCTCGAGGATCACGCCTTCCTCGCCGAGCGGCGCCCGCTTGCCGGTGGACATGTCGATCGGGATGAACTGAATGCCGCGCGGCACGCGGAACGGGACCGGTGACTTGTCCTTGAGCGCCTGGCGCATGAAGTCGGCAAAGATCGGAGCCGCGATCTTGCCACCGGTCTCGCCATGGCCCATCGGGCGCGGATTGTCGTAACCGACGAACACGCCGACCGCGAGATCGGGCGAGAACCCGACGAACCAGGCATCCTTTTCGTCATTGGTGGTGCCGGTCTTGCCGGCGAGCGAACGTCCTTCCGTGCGGACGACTGTGGCCGTGCCGCGCTGCACCACGCCTTCCAGCATCGACGTCATCTGGTAGGCGGTCATGGGATCGAGGACCTGGGCGCGAACGTCCGGCAGGTCGGGCTCCGGCTGGTTGTGCCAGCTTTCGGCCTCGCAGGCCCCGCACTCCCGCTTGTCATGACGCCAGACGGTGCGGCCGTAACGATCCTGGATCCGGTCGATCAAAGTCGGCTCGATGTGCTTGCCGCCGTTGGCGATCATCCCGAAGGCGGCGGTCAGCTTCAGCAGGGTGGTCTCGCCGGCGCCCAGTGACATTGCAAGGACCGGCAGCATGTTTTCGTAGATGCCGAACCGCTTGGCGTATTCGACAACGGTCTTCATCCCCATGTCCTGGGCGAGGCGGACCGTCATCACGTTGCGGGATTTCTCGATTCCCAACCTGAGGGTAGAGGGCCCGTAGAACTTTCCGCCGTAGTTCTTTGGACGCCACGTCGGGCCGCCGCGCTGTTCGATCTCGATCGGTGCATCGAGGATGACGCTGGCCGGCGTGTATCCATTGTCGAGGGCGGCAGCATAAACGAACGGCTTGAACGCCGAACCCGGCTGCCGCAGCGCCTGTACGGCGCGATTGAACTGGCTCTTGCCGTAGCTGAAGCCGCCAACGAGCGCACGCACGCGACCGGTGTGGGGATCGAGCGCCACCAGCGCGCCCTCGACTTCCGGAACCTGGGTCAGGTGGAAAACACCCTGCTCCTCCGACGGCGCCACGTAGACAACGTCGCCAACCGAGAGCACGTCGCTTACGGCGGTGACTTCCGGTCCGACACTTCCGTCCTTGCGGGCCTCACGTGCCCAGCTCATGTACTTCAGCGTGATGCGGCCCGTCTCACGCGCCGTTTCGAGCTGCCCGTTGACCTCCCGCGGCCTGAGGCCGACCTTGGCCTCAGTGTCGCTGACGGCGAGAACCACCGCGAGCCGCCACGGCTCAAGATCCGATGGCGAGTCGATCTTGCTGAGGGGGATACCCCAATCGCCGTCGGTTGACACGCGAGTCACCGGGCCGCGGTATCCGCGTTCGCGATCAAACCGTACAAGGCCGCGGGCGAGTGCCTGGCGGGCCAGGACCTGCAGCCGGGGGTCCAGCGTGGTGCGGACCGAAAGCCCGCCTTCGTAGAGCTTCTTCTCGCCGAACAGCTCGGCAACTTCGCGGCGCACTTCCTCGGCGAACGATTCGGCGGCAAACAGCTGCGCGCCGACCTGCCGGACATCGACTTCGAGCGGCTTGGCCCGGGCCTCGACCGCCTGCGCCTCGGTAACGTAGCCGTTTTCCTGCATCCGCGAGATGACCCAGTTGCGCCGTTCGATCGCCCGTTCCGTGTGGCGGAACGGATGGTAGTTGTTGGGCGCCTTGGGCAGGGCGGCGAGATAGGCAACTTCATGAACTTCCAGCTCTCGCAGGGACTTGCCGAAATAGTTCAACGCAGCGGCAGCCACGCCATAGGAGCCGAAGCCCAGGTAGATTTCGTTCAAGTAGAGTTCGAGGATCTTGTCCTTCGAGAAGGCCTGCTCGATGCGGCGGGCAAGGAGGAATTCCTTGAGCTTTCTTTCGAAGGTCTGCTCGCTCGACAGCAGGAAGTTCTTTGCCACCTGCTGGGTGATCGTCGAGGCTCCAACCAGCCGGTTGCGGTTGTAGACCAGGCTTTCGACGTTCTCGATGACGGCGCGCAGAACGGCGCTGAAGTCGATCCCGGGATGGCTGTAGAAGTTCTTGTCTTCCGCCGACAGGAACGCGTGTACGACGTTGTCGGGGATCGAATCGATCGGGACGTACAGCCGCCGTTCGCGGGCATATTCGGCAAGCAGCCGTCCGTCGGCGGCATGAATCCGGGTCATCACCGGCGGCTCGTATTCGGCCAGTTGCCGGTAGTCCGGCAACCCGTCCGAGGCCCGCCAGATGACATAGGTGGCAACGGCAACGGCGGCCAGAAAGACCATGAAACCGGCGGTGAACAGATAGCCGATGATACGCAGCATCAGGCGAATGCTCCTTGCCGCCGGGAGCTGGCCCCTCGGTCCGAACTTGCTGCAGGCATCCCCCAACGCACCCTTATGGAGGGACCTTCCGCGACAATGGCGGTGGCCCCGATTCGCGTACGAGTCAGTCGATCAACCGATACCGTATCGGCTAACCGTCAAATGTGGCAGAGCCTTGGCGCACACCGAAGCCGCCCTAGCACGATTTTGCATTGCTCCGCCACTCTCAGGGAGAGCCCTGAACGCCGCTGCCGGCAACCTGTACCCCGAAATACCCGTTCATTGCCTGAACAACGGCATCGGCCAGCTTGCTTCGCCACGCCGGCGAACGCAACAGTTCCTCGTCCTTGCGACTCGAGATGTACCCCAGCTCCAGCAGCACCGAGGGGACGTCGAGCGCCTTGAGGACGCGGAACCCGGCAAACCGGTGCGGATGCTTGTTCATCTGGGTGACATTGCCGAGCTTGTCGATCAATGCCTTTGCGAATCGCACCGCATGGTTCTTGGTCTCGCGCTGGGCGAGGTCGATCAGGATGCCTGTGACCTCATCGCTTTCGCCGGCGAGATCGACGCCTGCAATGATGTCGGCCTTGTTTTCGCGACTGGCGAGATCGGCCGCCTCGCGGTCCGAAGCCCGTTCTGAAAGCGTATAGACGGTCGCGCCGCGCACGTTCGCCTGGCGAATCGAATCCGCATGCACCGAGATGAACAGGTCGGCCGCGTGGCGCCGGGCAATTTCCACCCTGTCGGCCAATCGCAGGAACGTGTCCGAATCGCGCGTGAGTATCACCCGGTAGCGCGGATCGGCAGACAGCTTGTCGCGCAATTCGAGGCTGAACTTCAGGACGATGTCCTTCTCCGGCGTACCGCCCCGGCCGACCGCGCCCGGGTCGACGCCACCGTGACCCGCATCGATCACAACCGTGAACATCCGCTTCGGCTGCTTCGCCTCCTTGCCGAGCGGCGGTATCATCAGCGCTGCCTGCTGCTTGCCAACGTCGGTTTCCGGTTGCCGCGGTGGATCCTGGACCTCAACGGCAGCACTGCGTTGCGGCTTTTCCTGCGGACGGGGTGGCGTACGTTGGGCCACGACCGCGTCCTCCTCGGTCTTCTCGATCATCTGGTGGATCTTGAAGAAGGTCTGCCTGTCGGTGTTGACGAGATCGACGACCAGCCGCGCCGGCTGGTCGCCCTTCGCATCGACCAGGAAGGACTTGTGGATGAGGACGGGGCCCACGGCGTCAAGCACGATACGGGATTTGCCCTTGTCGAACAGGCCGTAGCGGTAGGCACTGACGAGGCCCCGGCCGACCGTGCCGAGCCCCGGAGGAAACTGGAAGTTGACCTCTGGCAGATCGATGATGACGCGAAACGGATCGGGCAGGACGTAGACGCTGAACCCCACGGGGTGACTCAGATCGGCGACGAACCGGGTGCGTTCCGAATCACCGGCTAGACGGGCGGCGCTCGCCTCGGGAATCGGAGCGTCCTGGGCCTGCGCGATGCCGAAACCGGAGACGAGGCAGAAGGCAAGGAGGACCGCGAACCAAGGTGCCGCGGCTGAAACCCGGCGAATCGGCCAGGTTGCGGCTCGTCCTGTCGTGGTGCGAGAGCCCAATGCGTGTTCCCCAGATTCCCTGGCCCAACCATAGGCCCGAGCTACGGATTTGCAACTTATCGTGTGGGTATTAACCGGCGGTTTTCCTCCGGGTTCCGGGATGCCGCGGTACGGACGGGGAAGGGGCCGGGTTCGGAGACCGCTCTTGCCAACATGATTGCGCAGACGTAATAAGGGCGCGTTCTGGATTCCAGCTTGCGCCGTACGGTGCACCGGGAGACGCAGAGTTGATCAGCCGGGATCACGATCTACATGTGTTGGATCGTACCTGTCCCAGCTCTTGCAAACCAGGAACCGTTGGCTATCCGGCGTCGCTCGTGACGGCAGGAAGAAGTACCGGTGCAAGCTCTGCGAGGCGGTTCGCTGATCGCGTCACATTGTTCCAGACCATACGTGGATTGACGCAACTTGCCTCGAATGGACGGAATTTATGCTGTCCCGCGGAACGACCCGGCAGGCATGGTCCGCCGGTCACAGAAGCCTGGGTATGCACTCCGCGCCCGCGTCGCGGACGTGGACTGTCGGTAGAGCCATGACTGCTCGCGACCATATCCTGTTGCAAATCGAAACGCTCGGCAGGTGCTGCGGGCGGCCGGATCGTCGTGTCACTGTCACGCGTCCGTTGCTGTCGTGGTGCGCAGAGCGTCAAACGTCCCATGAATATCAACTGCGCATCGCGGCCATGGTTGAGGGCTCGCGCAATTTGCGCTGGTCTCGCCAACTGCGCCCGGCGATGCGCCGGAGTCTTACCAGATGCCCAATAGAATGCTCATTGACGCCGCCCATCCGGAAGAAACCCGGGTGGTCGTCGTGCGTGGAAACCGCATAGAAGAGTTCGATTACGAATCAGCTACCAGGAAACAGCTTCGCGGCAACATCTATCTCGCCAAAGTCACTCGTGTAGAGCCGTCGCTGCAGGCAGCGTTCGTCGATTACGGCGGCAACCGTCACGGTTTTCTGGCGTTCAACGAAATCCATCCGGACTACTATCAGATTCCCTACGCAGACCGTCAGGCGCTGCTGCGCGAGGAGGCAGCAGAGCAGGCTCAGACGGCGCAGGAGGAAGACGACGACCATACCTCCGATGTGGCGGGCGCAAGCGAGGATGGTGCTGACAAGGCCGTCGCTTCGGCTGCTGACGATGCATCCGAAGAGGACGCGTCGGACAACGGCAGTGATGACAACGGCGACGATGATGACAACGGCCTGATCAATGGCGAGGAGACCAACGGGGAGAACTCCGTCGAATCCGTCGGCTCCGAAGATGCGCTTGAGGAAGTGCCGCAGCGGACAACGCACCGCAAGCGGCGGACCTACAAGATCCAGGAAGTCATCAAGCGCCGGCAGGTCATCCTTGTCCAGGTCGTGAAGGAAGAACGCGGAACCAAGGGCGCCGCACTGACGACCTATCTCTCTTTGGCCGGCCGGTATTGCGTACTGATGCCGAACACGGCGCGCGGCGGTGGCATTTCACGCAAGATCACCGACGCTGCCGACCGCAAGCGCCTCAAGGAAGTGGCGAACTCGATCGAAATCCCCGAAGGGATGGGGCTGATCATCCGCACCGCAGGCGCAAACCGCACCAAGACGGAGATCAAGCGCGATTTCGACTACCTCGTCAGGCTGTGGGAAAGCGTGCGCGACCTCACGCTCAAGTCCAAAGCCCCCTGCCTGGTCTATGAGGAAGGAAGCCTCGTCAAGCGGTCGATCCGCGACCTCTATACCAAGGATATCGAGGAGATTCTCGTAGAAGGCGAGGAGGCCTACAAGGAAGCCAAGGATTTCATGCGGATGCTGATGCCGAGCCATGCCCGGTTCGTGAAGCTCTACAAGGATCCGCAGCCGCTGTTCATGCGCTATCAGATCGAGAACCAGCTCGATCAGCTGTTCAGTCCTCAGGTAACGCTTCCCTCGGGCGGCTACATCGTCATCAACCAGACCGAGGCGCTGGTGGCGGTCGACGTGAACTCGGGCAAGGCGACGCGCGAGTACAATATCGAGGACACAGCGCTCAAGACGAACCTCGAGGCTGCCGACGAGATTGCCAGGCAGATGCGGCTGCGCGACCTCGCGGGCCTAATCGTGATCGACTTCATCGACATGGAAGAGCGGCGCAACAATCGCGCCGTGGAACGCCGCCTGAAGGAACGGATGAAGTCCGATCGGGCACGCATCCAGATCGGACGGATCAGCCACTTCGGCATCCTCGAGATGTCGCGGCAGCGGATGCGCCAGGGCGTGCTGGAAGCAAGCACGAAGCCCTGTCCGTATTGCGAGGGCAGGGGCTTCGTCCGCTCGGTGCAGTCATCCGCCCTTCAGGTCCTGCGCAGCATCGAGGAATATCTGCAGCGCAACAAGGCCAACCAGATCACGGTGCGTACCGAGCCTGCGGTGGCCCTCTACGTGCTCAACCAGAAGCGGGATCATCTCCTGGCGATCCAGAGATCGCACAAGGTGCGCATCTTCGTGGACGCTGACGAGGACATCCATGGTGCCGAGTGCAAAATCGAGAGCATTGCCGCACCGGAGTACGTCGCGACCGACGAAGACGATGTGATCTCGATCGATTCCGCCTACGAGCAGGATGTACGGGCGGAGGCTGTCGAAGTCGAGGCGGCCGGCGAAGGCGACGAGGCCGAGGACCGCAACGGTAACGGCAAGCGCAAGCGCCGGAGACGTCGCCGCGGACGGCGCAACGGCCGCGTTGAGGCAGCAGCAACAGAATCCCAGGTCTCAACGCAAGAGGATGGCGACGGAACAGCATCGGGTGACGATGGCGCCGCGACCGATACTTCAGGGGACGAACCCGCGGCCGGTGAGGAAGCTGCTGTCAAGGAAGCATCCGTCGAAGAAGCACCTGTCGACGCCGCAGTTTCTGTCGAGGCTGCGACCGAAGAGGTGGCGGAGGACGTGCCGGCCCCGGCCAGCGCTGAAGCTGCCGAAGACGTGATGCCCAAGCCTGGACGACGGCCCCGATCTCGCGCTCGCAAGGGCAATGGCGCAGATCCGGTGAAAGAAGGCACTCCGAAAGGCGATGCGAGTGTTGCCCGCGATGCCGATCGAGATGAGCCGGAAGCGTCACCGGCGCTCACAGCGGCCGATCAGGAGGGGCTCCGCGATGGCAGGCGGCGCTCACGCCGATCCTCAAGGGCGAAGCCGGATGTTGCCGCGGAGCCGGAGAAGGGCGACGAGAGCAGCTCGAACGCTGTCGCAGCGACAAATGGATCGGGCGAGGAGGCCGCCGTCGAGCAAGCGGAACCAACCGATGAAGGAAAGGATGCTGGTGAGGCGTCCAGTGAGGCCGCGCAGCCGCAGCCACAGCCGACACGTGTTCCGCCGGGTTACAGCGCCAGTATAGGCGATCGACCGACAGAACCCCGGCGCGGGTGGTGGCAGAGGCGCTAGGTCAGGCGTCGTGCTTCAGCCGAGCCAGGTTTCAAGCCGCCGAACGGCTTCGTGCATGTCGTCCAGTGAGCCCGCGAACGACATGCGCAGCCAGCGGTGTCCGTCAGCCGCATCGAAGTCGGCACCGGGCGTCGTCGCGACACCGATCTCGTCGAGCATGGACCTCGCAAAGCTCAAGCTGTCGTTCGAAAACCGACTCACATTGGTATAGATGTAGAAGGCGCCGTCGACTGGGGTGAATTCGGTGAACCCGAGGCGCGGCAGGGCTTCGAGAAGGAACGCGCGATTTTCCGCATACCGCTGGCGCCGGGCTTCCAGTTCGTCAGTGGTGTCGAATGCCGCAAGCGCGGCGACCTGAGATAGTGCCGGTGGTGAGATGAACAGGTTCTGCGCCAGGCATTCGACGGTGCGTACCAGGCATTCCGGCACCACCATCCAGCCGATCCGCCAGCCGGTCATGCA
>Ga0079224_100014578_pt1 | contig 10979 bp, 11 predicted proteins | sample Stecom2015_FD_80414 | JGI IMG/M metagenome (GOLD analysis project Ga0079224, IMG submission 80414) | Agricultural soil microbial communities from Utah to study Nitrogen management - Steer compost 2015 | ecosystem: Environmental > Terrestrial > Soil > Agricultural land | place: USA: Utah...
AAAGCCGTGCGAGTTCGGTAGATCGCCTTCGCCGTGGCCAAGGTGCCATTTGCCGGTGGCGTAGGTGCGATAGCCGCTGCGCTGCAGGCGCGTCGCCAGCGTCACCACGCCGGGCTCAAGGTGCATTGTGTACCCAGGACGGCCAACCATTTCCCGCGGCAGCACTTCTATGATGGTCGAGTGGCCGGTGCGGTGATTGTCCATGCCCGTGAGCAGCATCGCCCGTGACGGTGAGCAGAGCGGCGAAGAGTAGTAACGCGAGAATTGCGCGCCGCGTTGAGCGAGCGCGTCGATGTTTGGGGTGCGCGCTTCACCGCCGTAGGCGCCCAGATCGGTGAAACCGACATCGTCGGCGACGATCACCACGATGTTTGGCCGTTGCGCTGCTGGCGCGGGCTCTGTCTGAGCCGTTGCGGGCGCGACGGCTGCCGCCATGAGCGCAACGCTCGCCAACGTGCGCCGCGCCAAAGCTGCGAATTTCGCCATATCCCCACCTCCGTCCGGGACATGGGTAGGGGAGCCGCGAGGGGCCGTAAAGCGCCCTGCTAACATGTCCGAATCCGGCGAGACGGGCGAGGCGAAAAGGATCATATTCGGCCATGATGTTGGACGCCGATACCTGCCATGCGGCATGCGATGCGAAGGATCGCCGCTTCGACGGGCGTTTCTATATCGGCGTCAAATCGACCGGCATCTATTGCCGCTGCATCTGCCCGGCGCGGAATCCCAAGCGGATCAATCGCACGTTCTGGCCGTCAGCGGCGGCGGCGGAAGCGGCGGGTTTTCGGCCATGTCTGCTCTGTCGTCCGGAGCGCGCGCCCGGGCTTGCGCCGATTGATGCGCCGGCGCGGCTCGCCGCCGCCGCATACGCGCGGATCGAAGCGGGTGCGCTCGAAGAACAGGGGCTGGAAGCACTGGCCGAAGATCTCGGCGTCACCTCGCGCCATTTGCGGCGCGTGATGAACGCGCAGTTCGGTGCGAGTCCATTCGATATCGCGCAAACAGGGCGCTTGCTCGCTGCGCGGCGCCTGCTGAACGAGACGGCGCTTTCGATCACCGAGATCGCGTATGCGTCCGGTTTCCGTTCCTTGCGCCGCTTCAACGCAACGATGAAGGATCGTTACGGCGCACCGCCATCAAAGATGCGCGGCCGCAAAACGTTGGCGCGCGGCGAGACCTTCACCGTCAGCCTTGCGCCGCGCGGCGACTACAGCATCGCGCCAATGCTCGACTTCTTCGGTAAGCGCGCGCTGCCAGGGGTCGAGTTGACGACCGAGAAGACCTATGCGCGCGTGCTCAAATGGGGCGACGCGCTGGGATGGTTGGAAATCGGCGTGGGGCCGAAGGGCCTGACGCTGACGCTCTCGGAAAATCTCGCGCCACATCTGCGGCCTCTCGTGGCGAACGTGCGCGGCGCCTTCGATCTCGATGCGGAAATGACGGCGGTTGACGGCCATCTCGCGCAGGATACCTCGCTGGCAAAAGACGTGAAGCGCGAACCTGGCGTGCGTGTGCCAGGCGCGCTGGATGGCTTTGAAACGGCGATCCGTGCAGTGCTCGGCCAGCAAGTGACGGTGCAGGGTGCGCGAACGCTCACCGAACGCCTCGTCGCAAAATACGGCGCAACGCTTGAGCGTGCGCCGGAAGGTCTTGATCGTGCCTTCCCCGATGCAGCGACGCTCGCCAAAGCAGGCGCGGCGGAAATTGCGAAGATTGGCCTGCCGATGAAGCGCGCCGAGACCTTGCACCGTCTCGCTGTTGCGTCACGCGATGGCAAGCTCCCACTCGCGCGCGGCGCCATCGCGGCAGGGCGCGCGGCGCTTGCGGACATTCCGGGGATCGGGCCGTGGACGATCGAATATGTCGCCATGCGTGCGCTCGGCGATCCCGATGCTTACCCCGCAACGGAAATCGCACTTATCAATGCTCTCGGCCGCAAGGGTGAGACGCTCGAACATATCAAACCGTGGCGCGCGTACGCAGCCATCCGCTTGTGGCGGCGCGTAGCCAAGAAAGGCATCCAGACATGATCAGCGCCATCTATGACAGCCCGATTGGCCCGCTCACGCTCGCCTCGAACGGCAAGGCGCTTATCCAAGTCGAGTTCGAAGGCGGCAAATATCCGCTGCCGCAATACGAGCTCGGCAGCGACAAGATCATCGATCAAGCGCGCCGCGAGTTGGATCAGTACTTCGCCGGCAAGCTGCGTGACTTCAAAGTGAAGGTCGATCCGCAAGGAACGGAGTTTCAGCGCAAAGCGTGGGCGGCGCTGCAGACGATCCCTTACGGCGAAACGCGATCTTATGCACAGCAGGCCAGGGCCATCGGCGCACCGAAAGCAACGCGTGCGATTGGGGCCGCAAATGGGCGCAATCCGATCCCGGTGATTATTCCATGCCATCGCGTAATTGGTGCCAATGGCGGCCTGACAGGCTTCGGCGGCGGCATGGAACGCAAGCAAATCCTGCTCGAACTGGAACAAGGCGGCAATTTATTGGCCCGCGCCAGCTGATTATTACGAAGCTTAAACCGCTTTGAGGCATCGCACCTGGGGGTCGTGGCGTGCTATTGAGCCGCCGCGAGAACGCGGGAGGAGAACCGGATGCGGAAGCTGTTGGTTGGTTTTGTCTGCGCTGCGGCCATGGCTGTGCCGAGTGTGAGCCCCGCCCAGCAGCAGGAAGGCTGGAGCTACGCTTATGTCGAGGGCGTCGCCACCGCCACGCTGCGCGACAATCGCGGCCGCGTCACCGCCACGCTGACCTGCCGCCCGCCGACAGGCGATATCGTCGTCACCGATTACACACTGGCGCGCAGCGCGCGCGGCGCCTCTCAAGCTTCTGTTCGCATAGGCGCGATGGCGGTCAATGTGCCGATGTCGCTGGAAGGTCGTGGCCGCAACCGCGCCGTTGTCGTCAATCTCCCGCAGCGCCCACCCATTCTCGCGGCCGTGCAGCCGAACGATCGCCTCTCTGTGACCGTGAACAATCAGACGGTCACCTACGCCGATGGCGGTCCCGCGCGGATGCGTGAAGTCGCCTACGCGTGCTGGGGCAGCTGAGGGTCCGCTGCCTGCCAGGGTTGCGGCAGGGAAAGCTTGGCGCCTAACATTGCGCATTGCTCACCGGGGGGTGGCTGCGCATGAGCGAGAAGAACTCAGATCAGCGGAAGAGGGCGCCGCCGCAAGGCGCGATATGCGCCGTCGTGCGCGCCGAGACCCGAGCGGGGGCAGGCCACGAATTTCTCTCGATCCTCAGCGATCTCGCCCACACGGTGCGCAACGAGGAAAACGGCTGCACCGCCTATTCCGTCACCCGCGCCATGGGCTCGCCCGATCATTTCGCGGTTCATGCGCGGTTTTCAGATTGGGTCGCGTTCAAGGATCACGCGGATACCCCGCACCTGAAGCGCGCCATGCCGCGCATCAACGCGCTCTTGGCCTCGCCGCTGGCGCTAGAAATCTATCTCGAAGTGATCTGACGCCGGCGCACAAGCCCCGGAATGAAGTTCACGCCAATCGCCGCGGCGAACGACAATGCGCCGACAACGGCGCCCAGCCAATCGGCGTCGCCATCGGCACGGGTCACTTCAAGTGTGATGAAGGCAGCGATCAACAGCGCGCCCGACGCGAGCGAGACTCGTGTCTGCGCCCCCGCGCCGCGCTTGCGCCACATCCATGCGTGCGCGAGCAGAATGAGACCCGGGCCAAGGAAGCCCAGCGTTTCGCGTGAGATAAAGCCGGCGGTGGATTGGCGCGGGAGCCAGAACGGCGTCATCCAAAGCGCGGCGGCAGTGAGAAGCGCGCCGACTGTTACGGCGAGCATGGTGTTGGAAAACGCGATCCGCACGCGCCGGACGCCGTAACGGGCGCGCATCCGCACGATCAATGCGGTCATCAGCCAGACGCTGGCGTGCGCGCCGAATTCAGCGAAGCTCACCGGCTGCAGCAGCACCGCCCCGCCTGAATAGATCACGCGCACCGCGAGGTTGGCAGCCAACACTGCAAGCACGATCACCGCGCTCTCAAGGAAGCCGGCGCTGGCGCGCGCGTCGCGCCGCTTCGCCGCCCAAGCCGCCCCGCCCAGGATTGCCGCGGGCGCCGCGACGCCGCTGCCGATGAGCACCCAAGCCGGCCACTGGCTGGCCTCGCCGAGCAGCACCTGCGCCGCCGCGAAAGCGAACATCATAGCAAATACGCTGCAAAGGCTGGCGAACGCGCGCCACGCCCGCGACGGCAAGCCAAGGTCCAGGGCGCTCAGCGAGAGCGCGGCCAGCGCGAACGCCGGCGCAGCGAGCGTCGCAGGCAAGGCTAGTCCAATAGCTGCGGCAAACGCAGTAAAGGCGCCGGCTAGCAAGATCCAGAGTGTCGCTTTAAGCGCATCAAGTCCGCGTTCGCGCCGCAGTGTAGCCGCAGCGATCACGCCGATGAGTAGTGCTGCCACCACCGCAAAGCCGGCGGCAGCGGCGTAGCGATCCGCGAGGCCGTGTTGCGAGAAGTGGAGCGCCGTAATCGCCATCAAAGGCGCAAGCGCGCCAGTGCCGGCGAGGGCAAGCCCACGCGCGCCGAGTTGCGGTACGCGGATCGCGGCGATGGCGAAGAATACGGCGCCGGCCCAGGCAACAGCTGGCGTGAACCAGATTGCAGCGCTCGGTTGGCCGCTCAACACGAAGAGGCCAAGCAGGGCCGCACCGAATGCGCCAAAATGCATGGCTTCGAGCCGAAGGCTGAGTGCGCCTATAATCGCGGATGCAGCGACGATGAAGGCAAAGCCTATCCCCGCCGCGCTCACCATGCCGATCTGCAACGAGAGCGCGAGCACAGCGACCGTCATCGTCAGCGCCATGGTGACGCCGGTGCTGACGCGGTGGCGATGCGCATGCACTAGGCCAACGCTGGCTGCGAGTGCAGCGCAGATGGAATAGCTCGCGGGATCTGCGTGCGCTGAGCCCAACGCAAATCCGATCAGCGCCCAAGCGCCAGAAGTGGCGACTGCGGCCCAAGCCGCTGCGCGCCATTGCGGCCGGTGCGCGATCGCCATCATCGCCGCGCCGATGGCGAGGCCGCAGGCGATAATGGTGGCGGTGCTGGCGTTGAACGCAAAGCCAAGCGCTGGCGCGATCGCGAGAATACCGAGCATCAGCCCGCGCGCGGTCTCAACCGATACGCCAGGCGTTGGCAGGGTGATTGTTGGCGCCGCCGGCAATCTCCACGCGCGCTGCGCACGCTCCGCTGGCGCCGCTTCCGCTTCGGCGCCGACGCCCAGTGAAATGACTTCGGCACTGACGCCCCGCGCGTTGGCGACCTTGGCCTGCTTCACACCCTTGGCCGCCACTGCTTCGCGCAGCGCGTTGATCTCAACCTGTTGGCTTTCGAGCCGCCGCCAGACGTACACGCCCGCCGCGAGAACGGCCGCCGTCTGGATCGCGAGGAGGGCGAAAAGAAGCTCCATGCGGCGGCGTTCCTAACCGAGACAGCCGCCGAGGGCATGCCCAAATTGGGTCATCTCCCATTCGGAACGTAATCTGTTGCCGCAAGGCAGCGGTTTACGCTGCGTCAGCCCTGCAGTTTGCGCATGAATTTCTGCGTCTGCATGTGGCCGCCCGTATAGGCGTCGCGCCCGGTCGGATCGGTAATTTCGGCCCACTTGTCGCGCACTGCCTCCGCGCTTGCGCCCTGGCCGAGATACGCGCTCTCGGTCTCGGTGATCTGGGCGAGCGCGAAAACGCCCGCGCCAGCCGTTAGGATCGCGCCATTTGGCCCGTCCTTTGACGCGAGATAAACGACGCCCGGCGTCACCTGTTCCGGGCCGAGTTTTTCCAGCATCTCCGGCGGCATCAGGTTCTCGGTCATGCGCGTCGCAGCGACTGGCGAGATGGCGTTGATGCGGATGTCGTTCTTTGCGCCTTCGAGCTTGATCGTGTTCATCAGGCCCACCAGCGCAAGCTTCGCGGCCCCGTAATTGGCTTGGCCGAAATTGCCGTAAAGCCCGGTCGAGGATGTCGTCACGACGATGCGGCCGTAATTCTGCGCCTTCATGATCTCCCAGACGGCCTTCAGCGGTTTCACCGTGCCCATGAGGTGCACGTCCACCACTGCCGCAAAATCGGCGAGCTCCATCTTGGAGAAGCTTTTGTCGCGCAGGATGCCGGCATTGGCGATCAGCACGTCGATCCGGCCCCATTTGGCCATGGTGCGCTCGACCATGGCGGCAACGCCCGCATCGTTCGTCACCGAGGCGCCGTCCGCGATCGCTTCGCCGCCGGCCTTGGTGATCTCGGCCACCACGGCCTCGGCCGCCGCCGAAGAGCCGCCCGAGCCATCCAGCGTACCGCCCAGATCGTTGACAACGACCTTCGCCCCACGCCGCGCAAACTCAAGTGCGTGGCTGCGGCCTAAACCGCCGCCGGCGCCGGTCACGATCACTACTTGGCCGTCGAAGCGGATGTCGTCGCTCATGAAAATCTCTCGCTGTTCTGCGCAACCGTGATGTCGAGCACGCCCCCGCCGGTCAAGGGAGGGCGCTGACTATAGCGTCGCACTGGCGTCGCGGAAGGCGAGGTTCAGGTGGCGCTCATCTGCGCTGCGAGCGCGTCGGCGCGGCGCGCGAGCTTGGCGCGGCGGCGGTTGAGCGCTTTAAGCGTACGGCGCAAATCGCGTTCGTCGCCAGCGAGCGCGGGTTCGGCCACCAAGCGCTCCATCAACAGCAGCGCATCGCGTTCGCCGCCCAACGCATCGGCGATCTTTTCGCCGCGCTTGCGCCGGCGCTTGCCCGGCCAAGCGTCATCTAGGATCGTCGCCGCGAGATAGCGGTCCTTTTCGCGAATGCGCCATTCGTGCCGGCGCACCGGATCATGTGAGCCCAGGCCGCGCCGCCGCGCGCGTTTGGCGCGCCGGTCAAGCCGCTTGGCCCCGCGTTTGATTTGACGATGCGAGGCCTCCGGCCAAACCTGCGCCAAAGCGGAGAGGTCCTTCAGGCTGGCGCGTGCGGCTTCCAGGTTCAGCGCGTAACGCGTCGTGGCCGCGTACTCGATCGAATTGGCGACCGCTTCGAACGCCTCGGACGCCCGCTTGCCGCTCGTGCGCGCGGCGACGCGCGCCGCTTCGCTCAACGCGGCCTGATCGCGCGAAAGCGCGAGGTTGCGCATGAGCGAGCGTGCTGAGTCCACGAACACCGTAGAAAGTCCTGGCGCGCACGCGCGGCCAATCCGCGCCAAGGCGCGGGCGCGCTTCACGCGCACACGGCAGCGATGCACCGCCTTCGGATCGGCCTGTACAGTTTCGAGTTCATCGATCGCAGCGCGCAACTCTTCCGTCAGCGCTGCGCGCAAATCGAACGCCGGTCCTGGCGAACGCATGGCAATGCCCCCAAAGCCTTGCGACTATTCCCGTCGCGCAATCTTTTTGAGGGTGCCGGAAAATGAAAGCAATGGCCGCGCTGCCTGTGTCACAATTCCACGGACAAATGTGACAGTGCGCGTATCGCGCAAAACCTCGCCGCGCGCTTCGACCAATCCGTCCAAGCCGCCCGCGCCAACAAACTCGGAACTAAACGTCAGCGTCACCGCATGCGCGCCCTTCAACGTGTTGTGAGCAATGGCGAAAAGCGAGAAGTCGGCGAAGCTCATCAGGCAGCCGCCGTGGATCGCGCCGCCGCCATTACAGTGATGCGGCTTGGGCTCGAACACGCAACGCGCCGCGCCATCGGCCTCGCTGCGGAAGTAGAAGGGCCCGATGAGACTTTCGTAAGGATCGCCGCCCTGGCTCCAAGTGGTCCAGCCCGCGAACGGGCCTTCCGTAAGCGTCACGCCCCCGCTCCAGGTTGTCTGAGGCGTCCCGTCGCCGTTCATGCCATTCCCTCCATGACCCGGTGCTGGCATGGTGCAGCGGGAACGGCAAGGCGGGGCGCATGATGCGCGGAGTGTTTGCGATATTGGCGTGTCTGGCGTTGGCGCAGTGCGCCTCGCAGGAGGACCGGCGCTTCCGCGTCGGCGAAGCGCCGACGTCCTACGTCATAGTGGGTGTCGCGGAGGCAGCCGAGAACACGTCTCCGAGCTACACGGTGCTCTGGCGCCGGCTTGACGAGAACGGAAACTTCACGCGCTACGGCGCCCGCCGCATTTTCGAAGCGCGCTCTGAATCGGGTGACGGCGTCCAGATCCCCGGCATTCCGGGTGAGTTCATCCTATCGGAGGTCGAGCCAGGTACATACGCACTCGACAGCGTGTTCGCGCTCCTCCGCGACGGGCGGGTGAACTACAGCGCCAACGGCGTCGTCACCGGGCCGGAGCGGCCAAGCTTCGAAGTGCGGCCGGGCGAGGCGGTATATCTCGGCATATGGCAAGCCGATCTCGTGGACTCCGTGGCGGTCGTGCGGCCATGGCGCCTCGAGCAGGAAGACCTTGACGCTGTCCTGCGTGACACCGGCGCCGTCATCGGCCAGGTCCGCCTTGCCGAGCCGCAAACGCGCGCGGTCCCGTGCGCGCCATATCGCTTAAGTACCAATTCACAGCGGCAGGTGTGCTGACCTCATGGATCACGAAACGTTCGAACAACTCCTTGAAGGCGTGCGCCGCTTCGTCAACGACCGGCTGATCCCGCTCGAAGCCAAGGTCGCCGAGGACGACGCGATCCCGGCTGATGCGCTGGCGGAGATGCGCGCGCTCGGGCTGTTCGGCATCTCGATCCCCGAAGAATACGGCGGCCTCGGTCTCACGATGGAGGAAGAGTGCCGGACGATGTTCGAGTTCTGCCGTTGCTCGCCTGCGTTCCGCTCGGCCTTCGGCACCAATGTCGGCATTGGCAGCCAGGGCCTCGTCATGTTCGGCACGCAAGCGCAGAAGGATAAGTGGCTGCCGGGCGTCGCCTCCGGCGAGGTTGTCACCTCGTTTGCGCTTACCGAGCCTGAAGCCGGATCAGACTCCGCCTCCGTCCGTACCCGCGCCGAACGCGATGGCGATCATTACGTTCTAAACGGCTCCAAGCGCTACATCACCAACGCCGCGCGCGCCTCGCTCTTCACCGTCATGGCCCGCACCAATCCCGAAGCCAAAGGCGCCGCCGGTGTTTCCGCCTTCCTCGTGCCGAGCGATCTCAAGGGTGTGTCCGTCGGCAAGCCCGAGAAGAAGATGGGCCAGCAGGGCGCCCACATTCACGATGTGAATTTCGACAACGTCCGCGTGCCGGCCGAGAACCGCCTGGGCGAAGAGGGACAAGGCTTCCGCGTTGCGATGCAGGTGCTCGACCGCGGGCGTTTGCATATCTCTTCCGTCTGCGTCGGTGTTGCCGAGCGCTTGATCGAGGAGAGCGTACGCTACGCCGCCGAACGCAAACAGTTCGGCCAGCCGATCGCCAACTTCCAGATGATCCAAGCTCAACTCGCCGATTGCCGCGCCGAAGCGAATGCGGGCCGGGCGATGGTGCTGGAAGCCGCGCGCAAGCGCGATCGCGGCGAGGATGTGGTGATGGATGCGGCCGCCGCCAAACTCTTCTGCTCGGAGATGGTTGGCCGCGTCGCCGACCGCGCCGTGCAGATCTTTGGTGGCTCAGGCTACGTCGCCGATCACGGCATCGAGCGCTTCTACCGCGATGTCCGTATCTTCCGCCTCTACGAAGGCACCAGCGAAATCCAACGCCTGATCATCGCCCGCGAGATGATGAAGCAGGGCAAGTAATGCCGAACGACGATCAGAAGCCGCAACGGACGCTAGTCGAGCACGCCAAAGGTATTGCCGCGCTCCCCGGCGAAAAACTGGCGGAGCTGAAAGCCTTCGGCGCTGAGAAAGTGCAGGAGACGCTCACCGCGTTCTTGCTCGCGCTGCCCGCGTTGAAGCAGGCCGGTTACGACCTTCGCGAGTTCGAGATTGAAGTCGGCATCACGCCCAAAGTCATCGCCCACTTCATGCCGCATGCGGCGAGCGAAGAAGATGTCGCCGCCGCACGCGAAACGCTCAAAGACAACAAGATGGGCGCCTCGATGCTGAGCGTGCTGCGCCGCGCCGGCGACATGCATCGCCAGATCAAAGCCCCCGGCTTCGATTGCGCCCACATGGAAATCGACGTCGGCGTCATCCCCGCCGTCCGCCTACGCTATCGTGCGGAGGCGGGGTGAGTCTGCTTTTCGCCGAAGACGGACATTGAAGCTTGCCTTTATCGCGATGGCTCAACAAAGGGCGCGATGTCCAAGTCTCCAAGCTCCCGGATGCGGTCCGCACAGCCCGCGTTCACTTCTGGGTTCTCTTCGATGGCGCGGCCATACCAATACTTCGCGGCGTGCGCTTCGCCCAATGCACGATAGCAAGTGGCAATTCGCTCACCAAGGTGACCTCCATCGAGCGATGGATCGCCATCCGCCATGAAGAAATAAATGGCCAACGCCTTACGGACTTCGCCCGCCTTCAAGTGGCGTTCAGCGGCAATTTCTAGATCATTGAAGTCATGTTGCTGCACGGCGACGGTTTAGACCTTTAGTCCGCTTCGGGCCAATAGCTGACCTCCGTCATTCCGGGGCATCGCGTCGCGATGAACCCCGAAGCCAGGGGCAAGTGACAAGCTATCGCCCCTGGCTTCCGGATCGCGCAGGCGCGTCCGGAATGACGAAAGGGCCAATCCTATCCAGGGATACACGCCAGCGTTTGCAGGTTGGAGCGCGGGGCTCCGCCCCGCATCGCCTTCAAGCTTTCAAGCACTTGCGCCCTGTGCGGGCCGAAGGCCCGCGCTCCAATTGTGTAGGATACGCGCAAACTTATCCAACACCTCAAAAACGCCCGTACACTCAGCTCCGCCGCGCACGGGAGATTTCAGAGACGTCCGAAACTTTGAGATGTGCGGCAACGGTCGGCGGGAGTGATCGAGCAATCGATCGAATGTTTGCGGGGAGTGAAACCGCAAAGCCCAGAGCAACGGAAGCTCTGCCCGTAGCACCGGCGAAAAGAGCATGGAGCTAAGCCCCAGAGGGAAGAGCCGTCGATGGCGGTTGGTCCCC
>Ga0079224_100014579_pt1 | contig 10979 bp, 9 predicted proteins | sample Stecom2015_FD_80414 | JGI IMG/M metagenome (GOLD analysis project Ga0079224, IMG submission 80414) | Agricultural soil microbial communities from Utah to study Nitrogen management - Steer compost 2015 | ecosystem: Environmental > Terrestrial > Soil > Agricultural land | place: USA: Utah...
CGATGGAGCTCGAGGCCGTGCAGCGGTACAACCGCGCCATCGCCCTCGCGCGCGAGAAGGGCGACAACGGCACCCGCTCGCTGCTGGAGCACCTGCTGCGCGGCGAGGAGGAGTCGGTCGACTGGCTGGAGGCGCAGCTCCACGTCGTCGAGGAGATCGGCAAGGAGCGCTACCTCGCCGAGCAGCTCCACGGCGACGACGACGGCGACTGAGCGGGGCGCCCGCCCTCAGCGCCCCGGCACGACCGCGATCGCGCGCAGCGGCCCGCCCGAGCCGCCCGCGATCTTCATCGGCAGCGCCACCACCGAGAAGCCGCGCGCCGGCAGGCGCTCGAGATTCGTCAGGTTCTCGAAGCCCGGCACGTCGGCGGCGGCCAGCTCGCGATGCGCCTCGAAGGCGGTCGAGCGGCCCGGATCGAGGCTCGCGGTGTCGATTCCGACCGCGCCCACGCGCCGCTCGCGCGCGAGCCAGCGCGCCGCCTCCGCCGACAGGCCCGGGAAGCGCAGCGACGCGACCGCCTCGGCGCCGCGCGCCGCCGTGCCGAGGTAGGCGGCGCGGTCGGGCCAGAAGCGACTCCATCCGGTGTGGATCAGCACGATCGCGCCGTCGGGGATCCGGCCATGGGCCGCTTCGAAGGCGACGAGCTCCTCGATCGTGACGGCGTGGTCGGGGTCGGCCGCGCAGGCCGCCGTCACGTCGATGCGCACCGCCGGCCCCGCGAGGCGCTCGAGCGGGATCGCGTCGGCCGCCGCGCGGCCCTCCCCGAAGTGCACCGGCGCGTCGAGGTGCGTGCCGCCGTGCTCGGCGCTGCGGAAGCGGTTCGCCTCGTACCAGGAGCCGCCCTCCGTGCGCCCGGCGAAGACGCGCTCGAGCACGAAGCCCTCGGTCTCGGTGGGCCAGAACACCGTGCCGGCGTCGAAGGCGTGGCTCAGGTCGACGAGCGTGGCGCCGGCGAAGGGATCGGCGACGCGCGTGCTGCCGCCGGCGCAGGCGAGGCCGGCGAGCAGGGCGGCGAGCGCGGCGAAGCGATGGGCGGCGGGGAACGGGCGCGACGGCATGGCGGAACCTCCCGGGACCTCCGAGACACGGCCGCGCGAGGGTAGCCGCGCGCCGCTACCGTGCGGCGATGAAGGCGTCGACGCTGGCGTGGATCTGGATCGCGCAGGGCACCGGCGGCGCCACGCCGGCGCTCACGAAGCTCGCGCTGGAGGGGCTCGGTCCGTTCGGGCTGGTCGTCGCGCGCCAGGTGCTCGGCACGCTGATGCTGATGGCGCTCGCCGCGGCGGGATCGCGGGTGCGCGGCGGCGCGCCGGCGCCGCGCACGCCGTGGACGCGCCGCGAGATCGCCCTCCTGCTCCTGCTCGCGTGGGCCGGCTTCGCGCTGCCCCAGGTGCTGGGCGCGCTCGGGCTGCGGCTGTCGACGGCCACGCACGGCGCGCTGCTCTCGCCGCTCGAGCCGATCGGCATCCTGCTCGGCGCCGTGTTCCTGCTGCGCGAGCGGATCGGCGCGTCGCACCTCGTCGCCGCGGGGCTCGGCGCGCTCGGCACGCTGCTGATCGTGCTGCCGTCGGCGCGCGCGGACGCGGATCCCCAGGCGGGCCACCTGGGCGGCGATCTGCTGATGGCCGCGGGGCACCTGTGCTGGGCGATCTACACGCTGGCCGCGAAGCCGCTGCTCGAGCGCCACGACCCGCTCCAGATCGCGATTCGCGCGGGCGCGCTGTCGTGGCTGCCGCTGGTGCCGCTCGCGCTCGCGGAGCCGTTCGACCTCGAGCAGGCCCTGCCGGCGTTCGGCTGGGTGGTGCTGCTCGCGCTCCTCGCCACCGCCGTCTCCTCGTTCGCGTGGAATCGCGCGCTGCGCGACGTGAGCGCCGGGACGATGGCGATCTTCGTGTTCGTCCAGCCGCTCGTGGGGCTCGCGGCCGGCGTGCTGGGGCTCGGCGAGTCGGTGAGCGGGTGGTCGCTGTTCGGTGCCGGCCTGATCGCGCTGGGCGTGGCGCTCGCGACCGTGCGCGGCGAGCGCCTGGGGTCGTCGCGCGCGGCGGCGGGCGCGTCGTGACGGTGCGCGGCCTGCGCGCGGGCGCGGCGCGCGTTCCGCTCGATCCGCCGCTCGGCGGCCCGATGATGGGCTACGGCGCGCGCCAGGGCGTGGCGCGCGGCGTACGCGATCCGCTCTACGCGCGCGCCCTCTACCTCGCTGGCCGCGACGACTGCGTGTGGCTCGAGCTCGACCTGTGCCTGCTCGCGCGCACGCAGGCCGACGCCGTGCGGTGGCGGGTCGCGGAGCGCACCGGCGTGCCGCCGGCGCGGGTGCTGGTCGCGTGCACGCACACCCACTCGGGCCCGGAGACGGGGCTCTTCGCCGCGCTCGGCGGCGCGCCCACGCCGCCGGCGGCCGCGCGCCTGCTCGACGCCGCCGTCGAGGCGGCGGCGCGGGCGCGCGCGAGCGCCGGCCCGGCGCGCCTCGGCGTCGGGCGCGGCGAGGCGCACATCGGCCGCAACCGCCGGCGCGCGGACGGCCCGGTCGATCCCGAGGTGCTGGTCGTGCGCGTCGACCGCGAGGACGGCGCTCCGCTCGCCGTGCTCTACGTCCACGGCTGTCACCCGACCGCCCTCGGCTCCGACAACCTCGAGTACTCCGCCGACTGGCCGGCCGCCGCCTCGCGCGCCGTCGAGGCCGCGCTGCCCGGCGCGCTAGGCCTCTTCGCGCTCGGCGCGCACGGCGACGTCGATCCGCGCACGCGCGGGCTGCTCGACTTCGCAGCGCCGGGGCAGAGCGTGGGCGTGTCCTACGAGGAGACCGAGGCGCTCGGCCGGGAGGTGGGCGAGGCGGCGGCGCGCGCCGCGCTCGCGGTCGAGCCCGTCCGCGACGCGCCGGTGCGGGTGGCGTCGGGCGCGGTGGCCGTGCCGGTGCACGGCGCGGAGCGCGGCGCCGAGGCGCGCCGCGAGGCGCTCGCCGAAGCGCGCCGACGCGCGCAGGAAGCGCTGGGCCTGCGGCCCGACGAGGATCCCGACGTGAGCGGCTGGTTCGCGCGCATCTCCGAGCGCACCGCGGGGCTCGCACCCGCCGAGGCGCGCCCGCGCATCGCCGCCGCCCGCCGCTACCTGCGCGACCGCACCGCGCCGCACTTCGCGGGCGGCCTCGCGCCGTCCGTGCCGGTGCAGGTGCTGGCGCTCGGCGAAGCGCGCTTCGCCGCGCTCCCCGCCGAGCCCACGGTCGACGTCGGCCTCGACTGGAGGGCGCGGCTCGGCGGCGCGCCGGGCGCGGTGCTGGGCATCGCGAACGGCTGGCTGCGCTACCTCCCGCATCCGCGCAACTTCGCAGAGCCCGACGCCGACCTCCGCTACGAGATCGCCATGTCGACCTTCGTGCCCGACGCCGCGCTGCAGCTCCTCGACGCGGCCGCGGCGCTGCTTCCGGCCGACACGTTCCTGTGACATCGCGCGGGCGCGTCGCGCGGCGCCCGCGGGCCCGACGACGCGAGGGCCCCGCCTCGCGCGGAGACGGGGCTGGCAGCCGCTCCTGCGATGCTACGTTGCGAAGCGTGTCCCCCGGCGGCGTCGGCAGCCACGCTGGAGCGCCCGGTCCCCACGCCCGCGGGGCGCGCGGGGGCGCGCCGATGACCGCAGCGGGCGCGCCGCACGCCACCGTTCCCTCCGCCGCCGAGCTCGCCGATCGCTATCGCGCCGTGCGCGCGGCCACCGAGGCGCTGGTGGCGCCGCTGTCGCCGGAGGATTGCTGCGCGCAATCCATGCCCGACGCGAGCCCGGCGAAGTGGCACCTCGCACACACGGCCTGGTTCTTCGAGACCTTCGTGCTCGAAGCCGCCTGCGCGGGGCTCGCTCCCTACGAACCGGCCTTCCGCGTGCTCTTCAACTCCTACTACCAGGCCGTCGGCCCGCAGCATCCGCGCCCGCGCCGCGGGCTGCTCACCCGGCCCTCGCTGGACGAGGTGCTCGCCTACCGCGCCTTCGTCGATCGCCACGTGCTCGACTGGCTGGCGCGCGACGGCGCCGACCCGGCCCTGCGCGCGCGCGTCGAGCTCGGCCTCCAGCACGAGCAGCAGCACCAGGAGCTGATCCTCACCGACGCCAAGCACCTGCTCGCGCAGAATCCGCTGCGGCCCGCCTATCGCGGCGACCTGCCGGCGCCCACGCCGCGCGGCGGCGCCGGCCCGCTCGTCTGGCATCGCTACGAGGCCGGCGTGCGCGCGATCGGCGCCGAGGGCGCCGGCTTCCGCTTCGACAACGAGGAGCCGCGCCATCGCGTGCTGCTCTCGGCCTTCGAGCTGGCCTCGCGGCCGGTGACGAACGCCGAGTTCGCGGCCTTCGTGGAGGCGGGCGGCTACGACGAGCCCGCCTGGTGGCTCTCCGACGGCTGGGCCACGGCGCGCGCCGAGGGCTGGCGGGCGCCGCTCTACTGGGAGCCCGGGCCCGGCGGCTGGCAGGTCTTCACGCTGGGCGGCCTGCGCCCGCTCCCGCCCGACTCTCCGGTGTGTCACGTGAGCTTCTACGAGGCCGACGCGTACGCGCGCTGGGCCGGCGCGCGCCTGCCGACCGAGGCCGAGTGGGAGACGGCGGCGGCCGCGCTGCCCGTGGCCGGCTGCTTCGTCGAGGACGGCGCGCTCGAGCCCGCGCCGCTCGCGCCCGACGAGGGCCGCACGGCGCCGGCGCGCCTGTTCGGAGACGTGTGGGAGTGGACCGCGAGCCCCTACGTCGCGTATCCGGGCTATCGCCCGGCGGCGGGCGCGCTCGGCGAGTACAACGGCAAGTTCATGGCGAACCAGATGGTGTTGCGCGGCGGCTCGTGCGCGTCGCCGCGCGCCCACCTGCGCGCGAGCTACCGCAACTTCTTCCCGCCCGCGGCGCGCTGGCAGTGGAGCGGCGTGCGGCTCGCGCGGGACGCCGGATGAGCCTGTCCCAGACCTCGCCGGACGCCGGCGCGCTCTCCGCGGAGCTGCGCGACCGCGCGCCGGACGCGGCGCGCATGCGCGACGAGGTGTGGGCGGGGCTCGGTGCGCCGCGCAAGACGCTGCCCTGCAAGTGGCTGTACGACGCGCGCGGCTCGGCGCTCTTCGAGCGCATCTGCGAGCTGCCCGAGTACTACCCGACGCGCACCGAGCTCGGGATCCTCGAGGCGCACGCCGGCGAGATGGCCGACCGCCTCGGCGCGCGCTGCCTGCTCGTCGAGTACGGGAGCGGCAGCAGCCGCAAGACGCGCCTGCTCCTCGACCGCCTCGAAGCGCCCGCCGGCTACGTGCCGATCGACATCTCGCGCGCCGCGCTGGCGGCGTCGGCGCGCGCTGGCCGCGGCGTATCCGGAGCTCGAGGTGCTGCCGGTGTGCGCCGACTACGGCGAGCCGCTCGCGCTGCCGCGCCCGCGGCGGCCCGCGCGCCGCCGCGCGGTGTTCTTCCCGGGCTCGACGATCGGCAACTTCACGCCGCCCGAGGCGCGGCGCTTCCTCGCGCGCATGGCGCAGGTCGCGGGCTCGGACGGCGGGATCCTGATCGGTGCGGACCTGCGCAAGGACCCCGCGATCCTGGTCGCCGCCTACGACGACGCCGCCGGCGTCACCGCGGCCTTCGACCGCAACCTGCTCGTGCGTATCAACCGCGAGCTCTCGGCCGACTTCCCGGTCGAGCGCTTCCGACACCAATCCGTGTGGAACGAGCGCGACGGGCGCATCGAGATGCACCTCGTCTCGCTCGACGACCGCGTCGTCACGGTCGCCGGCCGCCGCTTCGCGTTCGCGGCCGGCGAATCGATCCACACCGAGAGCTCCTACAAGTACACGCTGCCCGGCTTCGCGGCGCTCGCCGCCGGCGCGGGCCTCGCGGTGCGGCGCGTGTGGACCGATGCGCGCGGCTGGTTCAGCGTGCAGTGGCTCGAGCCCGCAGCGAGCGGAAGCGCATGAGGCGCGGCGAGCGGCAGCGCGCGAGGCGCGGCCTGCGCGCCGCCGGGCTCGTCGCCGTCGCGCTCGCGCTGGTGCCCGTCGGGAGCGGCGCGCGGGCCGGCGACGCGTCCGCCGGCGAGGCATGGGTGCCGGCCGAGGCGCCGCCGCCCGCCGTGCTCGACGCGCTGCTGCCCGACGGCCGCCGCACCGAGGCGCTGGCCGCGCTCGCGGCGTCGCAGCCGCTCGCGGCGGACGAGGACTTCCGCATCGTCGAGCTCGGCCGCGACGCCGCCTCGAGCCACCACCTGGTCTGGATCCGCGACCGCGAGCAGCCGCATCGCCACGATCGCCACGCGCTCCTCGTCGTGATCCTGCGCGGCTGGGGCGGGATGCGGCTCGGCGAGGAGGAGCGGCCGGTGGGGGAGGGATCGGTGCTGTACGTGCCGCCCGGGACGCCGCACGCCTTCCGCAACGCGTCGGGCGACGTGGCCGTCGCCTACGCCGTCTACCTGCCGCCCTTCGACGGCCGCGACCGCACCTCGACCGACTGAGCGCGCGCGCCGCGCCCCGCTCCCGCGTCGCCGCGGCTAGGATTCGGCGCCGCGGAGGAGGCGAGGTGGCGGAGCGGGAGCGGATCGAGGCGCGCGACGGGCTCGCCTTCACCGTCGGCGACGACGGCGCGGGGCGCATCGCGTGGGGCAAGGACGCTCCCGACGCCCTCGGTCCGATCGCCCTGCGTGCGCACGCGGGCGGCGCGGCGCGGGCCTCGCGCATCGCCGCGGTCGAGCGCAGCGCGGGCGCCGACGATCTCGGCGCCTTCGACGCGCTGGCGCTGCGCTGGGAGCCGGCGCCGCCGCACGCGGTGCGCACCTCGGTGCGCGCGTATCGCGAGCGGCCGCTGCTCGTGTTCCGGCTCGAGGCGGCGGCGGCGCTGCGCGGCCTCGCGACCCCGCGCTTCGACGAGCCGTCCCTCGCGTGGCCCTGGTGCCGGCCCGACGCGCGCGCCGCCGGCGGCCTGCCCGAGGGCGCGCGCGCCTTCGCCCACGCCTACACCGAGTTCGCGCTCCCCACCCAGTCGGATCCGTCGTGCGCGGGCTTCTTCCTGCTGCCCTTCCGGCCGGCGGTGGTCGCGCCGCTGTGGCTCGTGGCGGCCGACGGCCGCGCGCTGCTGCTCGCGCCGCTCGACGCCTTCCACGAGCAGGTGATCGCCGTGCCGCGCGCGACGGACGGCGCCGCGGCCTCCGAGCCGGCGCGCGCGGCCGGGCCTACGGACGCCGGCGCCGCGGCCGGCCTGCGCTGCGGCTGGCACGGCGACCTCGACGAGGCGCCCGCCGGCTTCGCGAACGAGCTCGCCGTGTGGGCGGGCCCGGGTCCGCGCGTCGCGCTCGACCAACACTGCAGCGTGTTGATGGCGCGCGCGGGCACGCGCCGCCCCGGCCGCTACGCCGACCGCCTCGGTGCGCGCCTGTCCTACTGGACCGACAACGGCGCCGCCTACTGGTACCGCACCGAGCCGGGCGAGGACGGCGTCGCCGGCACGCTCGCCGCGGCGGCGCGCTCGCTGCGCGAGCAGCGCATCCCGTTCGGCGTGTTCCAGCTCGACTCCTGGTTCTATCCGCACGCCGAGCTGCGCCCCTTCGACGATCCCGACGTCTCGGTGCCCCCGAGCGGCCTGCGCACGTGGGACGCGCGGCCCGACGTGCTGCCCGACGGCGTCCGCGCCCTGCGCCGCGCGCTCGGCGACCCGCCGCTCGCGGCCCACTGCCGGCACTTCTCGGCCGACTCAACGTACTTCGAGGTGTTCGAGGCCTGGCGCGACGGCGATCGGGCCCATCCCACCGGCCCCGCGCTCTACGAGCGGCTGCTCGAGCAGGCCGCCGGCTGGGGCGTCGAGACCTTCGATCACGACTGGCTGATCGAGTGCTTCCTCGGCGTGCGCGGTCTGCGCGCCGCGCCGGGCCGCGCGCGCGCCTGGCAGGAGGGGATCGACCGGGCGGCCGCGCGGCTCGGGCTCACGCTGCAGTGGTGCATGGCCTCGCCCGCCGACTTCTTCCAGACCGTGACGCTCGAGCGGGTCACCTCGATCCGCACCAGCGGCGACTACAAGTACCTGATCGGGCCGGGCGCGCTGTGGACGTGGTTCCTGCACGGCAACGCGCTGGCGCGCGCGCTCGGGCTGCATCCCTTCAAGGACGTGTTCCTCTCGCGCACCGACGGCGACGGCCCGCGCGACGGCGACCCGCACGCGGACGTCGAGGCGCTGCTCGCGGCGCTGTCGGCCGGGCCGGTCGGGATCGGCGACCGGGTGGGACGCAGCGACCGCGCGCGCATCCTGCGCACCTGCCGCGCCGACGGCGTCCTGGTCAAGCCGGACGTGCCGGTCGCGGCGCTCGACCGCTGCTTCCGCGGCCACGCGGCGCTCGAGCCGAACCCGCTGATCGGCGAGGCGCACAGCGCGCACGCGGCGGGTCGCTGGCACTACCTCGTGTCGATGAACGCGTGGCGCGGCGGCGAGACGCTGCGCTTCCGGCTCGCGCTCGCCGACCTGGGCCCGCTCGCCCCGGACGCGCCGGTGCTGGCCTGGGACTGGCGGCGGCGGCGCGCCGCCGTGCTCGCGCCCGACGGCGGCTTCGAGCTGGCGCTCGCCCCGCTCGACTGGGACTACCGCGTGCTGTGCCCGCTGCTCCCCGGCGGCCTCGCCGTGGTCGGCGACCCGGACCGCTACGCGACGGCCGGCGACCGGCGCCTGGCCGGCGTGCGCGCGACGCCCGCGGGCGCCGCCTTCGACGTGCTGGGCGCCGCCGGTGAGGCGGTGACGATCGCGGGCTGGGCGGAGCGGCGGCCGGCCGGGGCGCACGCCTGGTCGCCGGCCGGCGGCCGGCGCGCGCTGGCGCCGGCCTGGGACGCCGACACCCGAGTGTGGAGCCTGGCGCTCGAGCTGCCCGAGGCCGGCTGGCTCGCGGTGGAGGTCGCGGCGGGATGAGCGGCGCCGGCCGGATCGTCGCGAGCGCGCCGGCGCGCGCCAACCTGATCGGCAACCCGTCCGACCTCTACGGCGGCGCGGTGCTCGGCTGCGCCGTGCCGCTGCGCGCGCGCGTCGCGATCGAGCCCGCGCCGGCGCTCGCGCTGGCGGCGGGCGGGCGCGAGGCGCGCGTGGCCGGCGAGGCGGACCTCGCGCTGCGCGGCGACGCCTTCGACCTCGCGCGCGCGGCGCTGCGCGACGAGCTCGAGCGCACCGGCGCGCTGCCGGCGCTGCGCATCGCGTACGAGACCGAGATCCCGTTCGGGAGCGGCATCGCCGGCTCGACCGCGCTGCTCGTGGCGCTGCTGCGCGCGCTCGCGGCGGCGCGCGGCGAGGCGCCCTCGCCCTACGCGCTCGCCGAGCGCTCGCGCGCGGTCGAGCGGCGCCTGCTCGGCGTCGCCTGCGGCTGGGTCGACCACTACCTGTGCGCCTTCGGCGGGCTCCGCTACGTCGACCTGCGCGGCAAGGAGCGCGGCGACGCGCCCCCGGGCGCGCCGTACGCCACGGTCGAGGACCTGGCGCCCTACGTGCCGCGGCTGCCCTTCGTGCTGGCCTTCACCGGCGTCGCGCACCACTCGGGCTCGGTGCACGCGCCGATCCGCGCGCGCTGGGAGCGCGGCGATCCGGTCGTGGTGAAGGCCTACGAACGCATGGCCGCGATCGCGCGCGAGGGCAAGGCGGCGCTGCTGCACGGCGACTGGCCGGCGCTCGGCGCGCTGCTCGAGGAGAACCACGCGCTGACCCGCGAGCTGGGCGGCTCGGGCGAGGCGAACGAGCGCCTGCTCGCCGCCGCCCGCCGCGCCGGCGCGCCCGGCGCCAAGCTGGCCGGCGCCGGCGGCGGCGGCACGATCGCCGTGCTGTGGCCGGACGACGACGCGGCGCCGCTCGAGCGCGCGCTGCGCGCCGCCGGCGCCGCCGCGCTCTACCGCCCCGCGCCCGTCGAGGGCGTGCGGCTCGAGGAGGCCCCGTGAGCTACGAGACGCTGCTGACCGAGCTGCGCGACGGCGTGCTGACCGTCACGCTGAACCGCCCCGAGCGCCTGAACGCCTTCACGATCCAGATGATGGACGACCTGCTGCGGCTGCTGGACGCGGTCGACGCCGACGACGACGTGCGCGTGGTGGTCTTCACTGGCGCCGGGCGCGCCTTCTGCGCGGGCGCCGACCTCGGCGGGGGCGGCGGCACCTTCGACGCGAGCCGCATCGAGCCCGCCGAGGCGCACCGCGACGGCGGCGGCCGCGTGACCCTGCGCATCTTCGAGTGCCGCAAGCCGGTGATCGCCGCGATCAACGGCGCCGCCGTGGGCGTGGGCGCGACGATGACGCTGCCGATGGACGTCCGCATCGCGAGCGAGGACGCGCGCTTCGGCTTCGTGTTCTGCCGGCGCGGCATCGTGCCCGAGGCGGCGAGCTCCTGGTTCCTGCCGCGCGTGGTCGGCATCTCGCAGGCGATGGAGTGGGTCGCCACCGGCCGCGTGTTCCCGGCCAGCGAGGCGCTGGTCGGCGGGCTCGTCTCGCGCGTGGTGCCGCCCTCCGAGCTGCTGCCGGTGGCGCACGGCCTCGCGCGCGAGATCGCCGAGAACACGAGCGCCGTCTCGGTGGCGCTCGCCCGCCAGATGCTCTGGAAGATGCTCGGCGCCGACCACCCGATGGAGGCGCACCGCGTCGACTCGCAGGCGATCTACGCGATGGGCCGCTCGCCCGACGCCTACGAGGGCGTGCAGAGCTTCCTCGAGAAGCGGCCGCCGCGCTTCACGATGAAGGTCTCGCGCGACATGCCGGCCTTCTTCCCGTGGTGGAAGGAGCGACGCTTCCGCGAGTAGCCGGCGCCGGGGCGGCGAGAGCCGCTACGGGAAGAGCTACAGGAAGACCGGGTAGATCGCGTTCGCGACGAGCCCGAGCGCGAGCAGCACGCCCGCGAGGCGCGTCAGCACGAACGCCCAGGCCACGTACCACAGCGGCCAGAGGGGATAGTTCGGAGGCGGCGCGGCGGGCTTCGGCGCGCCGATCGTGCGCGCGACCGCCACCGCGCGCGGCAGCGCGCCGAAGGTCGCGAGCGTCCAC
>Ga0079224_100014580_pt1 | contig 10979 bp, 9 predicted proteins | sample Stecom2015_FD_80414 | JGI IMG/M metagenome (GOLD analysis project Ga0079224, IMG submission 80414) | Agricultural soil microbial communities from Utah to study Nitrogen management - Steer compost 2015 | ecosystem: Environmental > Terrestrial > Soil > Agricultural land | place: USA: Utah...
ACCGGCGTTGCCGCCTCGGCTGGAGCGTGGACGATCGCGGCAGTCTGTTCCGTTGGCTCCGAAATCCGGCGGAAAAAATCTGCGTCGGTGGCTGGAGCCTGCGAGGGGAGGCTGCCGTCGGGTTCCGGCCAGCCCCGAATCGTGTCGGGGGGGCGCCGGCGCTCCGCGGTGGGCGTCCTGGCGCCGTTCGAGCCGGAGATGCTGATCACCGGGGCGGCCGTCAGCTTCTCGAAGGTCGGTGTCGGGCTCTGGCCGGTCGGGCTCTGGCCGATCGGGCTCTGGCCGGTCGGGCTCTCGACGGGAGAAAACCCGGTGAGGGTCCTTGGGTAGCGGGAGCGCTGCGGGGAGCGGTAGAACGAAACGGGTTGGAAGTCTTTGAGCGTCGTCGTGCGCTCCACCGGCGGCGGGCGCGCCGCCGCGCCGTTCGAGGTGGTGGCTTCGACGCCGTTCGCCTCGCCAAGCGAGCGGCCTCCGCCGCGTTCGAGCAGCCCCCGGACCAGCAGGTCTCCGATGTCCCGGAGGGCGGCCACGGTGCCGGCGTTGGTGGCGCCGAGCACCTGCCAGAGCGTGCGCTGTCCGTCGCACGCCGCGAGCAGCGCTCGCTGTCTCTCCGACAGGCTCTGGGACGCAGGACCGCTCTTGCGGGCGAGGACCCCGTCGAGCGGCGGGCACGCCTTCAAGCGCTTCGTCCAGGGCTCGACCCGCGTGGCGTGCAGCGCGAACAGGCGCCGCGCCCGCTTCTTGAACGCGCCGCCGACGGCAGCGTCCGGTGGTGCGAGCTCGAAGCTGCCACGATTCAGCGCCAGCACGCGGTAGAGGGCCTTTTCTCCGCGGAACGTCCCGAAGGCGGCGTCGACGAGATCGCCGTGGCGCAGCGAGACGCTGGCGCGCATGCGGTCGCACTCGATCAACACTTCGGCGCTCAGGCTCGCCGCCTCGAGCGTCAGCAAAAGCTCCGCGAGGCCGCCGGGTGACAAGGTTTCGCGCATGGCTGGATGGTGAGGGTTTGGGGAACGATACCGATAGCACGGACGCGCGCCCGTTCAGCGGGCGATTTGCGTCGGCGCGAAGCCCCGCGCCCTTCCGAATCTCGTTGCCGCGCGAGCGCCTTCCGCTACCCTCCCGGGCGCCATGCCCGCGCCAACGCTGCTCCTGCGCCAGCCGTCGTCGCTGCTGGTGACCGGCGGCTCCGGGTTCATCGGCTCTGCGTTCGTCCGTCGCTTGTTCACCGAGCTCGGCTTCACCGGCAAGCTCGTGAACCTCGACGCCCTGACGTATGCGGGCAACCCGGAGAACGTCGCGGGCGCCGTCCCCGAGGATCGCTATACGTTCGTCCAGGGGGACATCCGCGATCAAGAGCTCGTCGGACGCATTTGTGACGAACACGCGGTGGACGCCATCGTCAACTTCGCCGCAGAGAGCCACGTCGATCGCAGCATCCACGGTCCCGGCGTCTTCATCCAGACGAACGTGGTCGGGACGTTCTCACTCCTGGAGGTCGTGCGAGCGCGGCCGTCGATCCACTTCCACCACGTCTCCACCGACGAGGTGTATGGGTCGCTCGGGCCCGAAGGCCTCTTTCACGAGACGACGCCCTATTCGCCGAATTCGCCGTACTCGGCCTCCAAGGCCGCGTCCGATCACCTGGTGCGGGCCTACGCGCACACCTACGGCCTGAGCGTCACCCTCTCCAACTGCAGCAACAACTACGGGCCCTATCAGTTCCCCGAGAAGCTCATCCCGTTGATGCTGCTCAACATGTTGGAGGGCAAGCCCCTGCCGGTCTACGGCGACGGCTCCAACGTGCGCGACTGGCTCTATGTCGACGACCACGTCGAGGCGCTGTGGATTCTGCTGCGTTCGGGCCGCTCCGGTGAGACGTACAACGTGGGCGGGGAGAGCGAGCGCACGAACCTGGCGCTATTGCACGAGCTGATCGACGCGGTCGCCGACGTCGCGGGGCGTGACGCGGCACGCCTGCGTGAGCTCATCACCTTCGTCAAGGATCGCCCCGGGCACGACCAGCGCTACGCCATCGACTGCACCAAGATCAAACGCGAGCTCGGCTGGACGCAGCGCCATGACCTGGCCGCCGGGCTCCGGGACACCGTCCGCTGGTACCTCGAAAACCCGAGCTGGGTCGAGCGCGTGCGGTCCGGGGAGTACAGGAGCTGGATGGAGAAGAATTACACGACCCGTTGACCCCTTAGACCTGTCACGAGTCACTTACTGGTCGAGCTCATGTTTCATCGACTCTGGCAACGGCGGCGGTACGGCTGGATGCTGGTCGCCTTGGCAGTGCCGCTCTTTGCCATGGTCGCCCCGCCGATGGAGGGGCTGAGCCAGCCGGGTCAAATCGCGCTTGGGGTCTTCGCGATGGCCGCCATCCTGTGGGTGAGCGGGGCGCTGCCGCTCGCGGTGACCGGTCTGATGATCTTGGCCTCGCTGCCGTTCTTCGGCGCCCTGGATTCGCAGCGCGCCTACGCGCTGTTCGGCAACCCCGCCGTGTTCTTCATCCTCGGCGCGCTGGTGCTGGCGGCGGCGCTGATGACCACCGGGCTCAGCCGGCGCGTCTCGCTGTTCCTGCTCTGGCGCTTCGGGGGCTCGGCGCGGCAGCTCGCGCTCGGCATCCTGGTGTCCTGCGCGCTTTTGTCCTGGTTCATGCCGGAGCACGCCGTAGCGGCCATCGTGTTCCCGACCGTCGCCACCATCACCCAGGCGTTGGAGCTGCAGCCGCGCAGCAGCCGGCTGGCGATCTTGCTGTACCTGTCGATGGCGTGGGGCTGCATCACCGGCGGCATCGCGACCTTGCTCGGCGGCGCGCGGGCGGCTCTGGCGATCGGCATCCTGACCGAGACGTCCGGACACTCGCTGTCTTTCACCGAGTACAGCTTGGCCGCAGCGCCCGTCTCCCTGGTGCTGACGCTGGTGGCCGGCGTGCTGCTCCAGCTCTGCTTCAAACCCGAGATCAAGGACGTGAGCGTGGCGCGCGAGCGGCTCCGTGAGCAGGTGCGCGAGGCCGGGCGCTGGAGCAAGAACGAGGTGCGGGCCGCGGTGATCGCCGCGCTGGCGATCACCTCGTGGATCTTGTTCGGGCATTCGGTTGGGCTGGCGACCCTCGCCCTGCTGTGCGCCTCGGCCCTGTTCGCCGTGAACGTGGTGACCTGGGCGGAGGTGGAGCAGAGCGTCAACTGGGGCGTGTTCTTGCTCTACGGCGGGGCCATCGCGCTGGGGACCTCTCTGACCGAGACCGGGGCCACTCAATGGGTGGCTGAAGCGGTGCCCTCGGTGCTGCCCGCCTCGCCCACGCTGGCGCTGGTGGCGTTCGGCGCGATCGCCTTCGTGTTGACCGAGTTCGTCAGCAATGCCGCGACCGTGGCGGTCCTGTTGCCGCTCGCCCTCTCGGTCAGCCCGGCGTACGGACTCGATCCGCGGCTGGTCACCGTGGCCATCGCGGTGCCGGCCGGGTTGGCGTTCACGCTGCCCGTCGGGACGCCCCCGAGCACCATCGCCTTCTCATCGGGCTACTACGACGTGCCGACCGTCCTGGTGCCCGGGCTGGTGATGACGCTGTGCTCCCTGGTCGTCTTTGCCATCGCCTGCAGTCTGCTGTGGCCTCTGCTACCATGGTGAGGATGACGCCAGTGGTCGCTTCCCCGCCGGTGTTGGCCCTCTTCTCCGGCCTCGATCTCGAACCCGCGGTGTTCGAGCGCGGGGTCGCGGAGGCTCGCCAGCGCCAGGTCCCCCTGGTGCTCCTGAACGTGCGCCACCAGCAGCAGGCGGAGCGCCTCGCCGAGGCGCTCACGTCCAACTCGTTCATGGGTCGGGGCGCGGTCGAGCAGCTCAAGCGTCAGATCAAAGATCAGCGCAGCGAGCTCGTGCGCAAGACGCTCGAGACCATGGCCGCCGAGGCCCGCTCGCTCGGCTTGGACGTGGTGACGCGCTGGGAGAAAGGCGATCTCTCGGCGATCGTCGCGGCGCAGATCGCGGAGCTCAAGCCCGCGCTCGTCGTCACCGATTGCAAATATCCGGGCGCCTTGCCCAAAGACGTTCAGGTCATCTGCGTCGCCGCCTGACGGGCGACCGCGGCCCGACGCCGGTCAACCGGACGCCAACAGCGTGAAGGTGTCGCCGCCGTCGGCCGCGTCGTCGTCGTTGATGTCGTCCCACTCGTAGACGTACCAGCTGTCGGTGTAGGTCGCGAGGTTCGGCAAGATGTCCTGCTCGAACAGCCACACGGCCGCGTGCGTCCCCTCAGCGGTCAGCCCGTAGATGACCAGCCCCAGGGTCCCGGTCAGGGCGTCGCGGTACACCTCGAAGAGCAGCAGGTCTTTGTCGTCCAGGTCGTCGAGCAAGATGGTCGCGACCTCCTGGTCGTCCGAGCTCCGCCAGATCCCGTAGGCGTCGTCTCCCGAAGGGCCGCCATAGAGCGGCGCGAGGCGGTTGCTTTCCATCAGCGAGACGGTCGGGTTGCCGTAGCCGCCCCCCGCCAGGACGACCAGCTCCCCGCCGCCCCCCACGAGCTGCCCGGTCTGGGGATTGATGACGTCGGCCTGCTCTTGGGGCACCACCCGCGTGGTGGGCGCGGGCGAACACCCGTTCGAGAGCACGGCGATCAGATCTTCCACGGCCGGCCCGTCTCCGGACAGACCGTTGTCGATGGCGACCGCGCGCGCGTTGTTGCAGACCTCGGCCAGCACCGCGGGTGCGCAGCCCACCGTGTCGCCGCCGGTCGCGCAGAACTCGGTCGCGGCGCAGGCGACGCCGCAGCCGCCGCAGTGATCGATGTCGCGCCCGGCGTCGACGCACCGGCTGCCGCAACAGCTGAAGTCGGCCGGGCACCCTGGCTCCTCCGCCGCTGCGTCACAGGTCGCGTGGCATGTCCCGCTGCCGCACAGCCGCCCTTCGGCGCACTCCGCGTCGGCCGTGCAGCGATCGCAGTCGTGGTCTTCGCTGCAGACGCCGCTGGCGCAGCTCCCGCCGGTCTTGCAGCCCGGCACGCACTCGCCGGCGCTGCAGTACGTTCCGTCGGGACACTGATCGTCGTTCTCGTCGCAAGGTCCGTCGCCGCTGCCACCGGCGCCGCCCTGGCCGCCGCTGCCACCGGCGCCGCCCGTCGCCATCCCCCCGCTGCCGCCGTTCCCGGTGCCGGCGCTGCCACCGGCGCCTCCCGCTGGTGTGCCCGCGCTGCCGCCGTCTCCCGCGCTGCCGCCGTCTCCCGCGCTGCCGCCGCTCGACGCGGCCCCGGCGCCCGCCGAGCCTCCGCTGCTGGCGTTGCCCGATCCCGCGGCTCCCCCGCTAGTGCTCCCGGCGGCCCCCGCGTCGTTCCCCGTTCCCCCGGTTTCGCCGAAGGGATCCTGTTCTTCGGACCCGCAGCGCAGACTGACGACGGCGCACCCCAGAAGCACGAAACGACTGATCCAAGTCCTCATATCAAGCACCTCCGAGCATCCCCAACACAGCCTCTCGGTCGTCCCCCACAGTAACGCCTCTTCGCGGCTTGTCGCGAGCGAATTTCGTTTCCCCTGTGAAACAACGCCGGCGCTAGAGCACCGATCCGCTTGCCAGAGCGGAGATCCCGAAGCATCGGGGCCCCCATCCGGGTGAGGGCCCCGATCCCTTGGGAAACCCTCTCGTCTGCTCACGGCTCGGTCCTCTAGAAGGTCTCATTTTCCGCGACAAACGGCTTGCTCCCGCAAACCGTTTGTCGCTCCAGGTGACGAGCCGTCGCTCGGTTGGCGCTAGCGCCCAGATTCGGCGGCAAGCTCCCCGAGCACGCCGCGGAGCCCCGCGCGCCAGTGGGGGGACTTGGCGCCGAGGATTTCCCAGGTGCTGGTCTTGTCGAGCACGCTGTACGCCGGACGGCGCGCGGGCGTGGGGTAGTCTTCGGTTCGGATAGGCTCGACCGCCACCGCGCGTTCGAGGAGCCCCAAAGAGAGGGCCTCCTCGGCGATGGCCACGGCGAAGTCGTACCAGCTGGCGACCCCAGCGTCGGACCAATGCTGGACACCCGCTGCGTCCGGTGCCCGCGCGAGACTCCAGAGCGCGGTCGCCAAACCCCGGGCCCAGGTCGGGGTGCCGACCTGATCGCTGATGACCCGCAGGTGATCGCGCTCTCGCATCAGGCGCAGCATGGTCTTGACGAAGTTGTGGCCGTGCGAGGAGTAAAGCCAAGAGGTGCGGACCACCAGCGCTCGGCCCGCCGTCGCTGCCAAGACGAGCTGCTCGCCCGCGAGCTTGCTCTGCCCGTAGACCCCGAGCGGCGCGGTCGTGTCATCGGGCCGGTAGGGGCGGTTCGCTTCACCCGAGAACACGAAGTCGGTCGACACGTGCACCACCCGCGCCCCAACTTCGCGACCGGCGAGCGCGACCGACTCGGCGCCCGTCGCGTTCACGGCGAAGGCGGCCTCCCGATTCGACTCGGCGGCGTCGACGGCCGTGTAGGCGGCCGCGTTGAAGAGGATCGCCGGCCGCTCGGTCGTCACCGCACGGAAGACGGCGGCGCGGTCTTTGATGTCGAGCTCCGCTTCGGTTCGACACGCAAGCGTCACGCCGGCGGGCGCGCCGCGGGCGAGCTCGGAGCCGAGCTGACCCGAGGCACCAACGATCAACGCCTTCACGGATACACCTCCGCCCCCGACAGCAGGGGCGCCGCGGCGTCTTTGGAGCTCAAGAGCAGCTCGTCCCGCAAGAGCGGCCACTCGATCCCGATCTCCGGGTCATCCCAGCGGATCGACCGCTCGTGCTCCGGGGCGTAGACGTCGGTGCACGCATAAAGAATGGTGGCGAAGGCGCTCGTGACATAGAAGCCGTGCGCGAAGCCTGGTGGGACGTACAGCGCGCGTCGATTCTGCGCCGAGAGCGCGCAGCCGAACCACTTGCCGAAATGCGGGGAGCTCTTGCGCACGTCGACGGCGACGTCGAAGACCTCGCCGTCCAGCGCCCGTACGAGCTTCCCTTGAGCCTTCTGTATCTGGTAGTGCAGGCCGCGGAGCACCCCGCGGCGGGAGCGGCTCTCGTTCTCCTGAACGAAGCGGGCGTCGATCCCGGCAGCGGCGAAGCGCTCGGCGTGCCACGCCTCCATGAAGTAACCCCGGTCATCGCCGAACACCTTGGGCTCGACGAGGAACACACCCGGTAGGGACGTCTGTTCGATGTTCATGCTGAAGGTCTCGGATTTCGCGTCCCTGGCGGCTCAGGGGTGGCCGCCATCGCGCAGCAAGCCTAGCAGATACTCCCCGTAGCCGCTCTTGCACAGCGGCTCGGCGAGCCGCTCGAGCTCGCCGGCGCCGATGAACCCCATCCGATAGGCGATCTCTTCGGGACACGCGATCTTCAGTCCCTGACGCTGTTCGATCACGCGAACATAGTTGGCGGCGTCGAGCAGTGACTCGTGCGTGCCAGTGTCCAGCCACGCGAAGCCTCGCCCGAGCAGCTCGACCCGCAGCCGTCTCCGATCGAGGTACGTCTGGTTCACGCTGGTGATCTCGAGCTCGCCCCGGCTCGACGGGCGGATCTCGCCGGCGATCGAGACCACGTCGTTGTCGTAGAAGTAAAGCCCGATCACGGCCCAGTTCGATTTGGGGTTGCGGGGCTTCTCCTCGATGCCGCGCGGCGCTCCGTGCTCGTCCAGGTCGACCACCCCGTAGCGCTCCGGGTCGCGCACGTAGTAGCCGAAGATGGTGGCGCCGGTGGTGCGCTCGCTCGCGGAGCGCAGCTTGCCCGGCAGGCCGTGGCCGAAGAAGATGTTGTCACCGAGGACCAACGCACACGGATCCCGGCCGATGAAATCTTTGCCGATCAGGAACGCTTGCGCGAGCCCTTCGGGCCGGGGCTGCTCCGCGTAGCGGATCGAAATACCCCACTGCGAGCCGTCCTCGAGCAAGCGTTGAAACTGGGGTCCGTCTTCCGGTGTCGTGATGATCAGGACGTCGCGAATGCCAGCAAGCATCAAGGTCGACAAGGGATAGTAGATGAGCGGCTTGTCGTAGACGGCCGCCAGCTGCTTGCTGATGGCCCGGGTGATGGGATACAGGCGGGTGCCGGAGCCGCCGGCCAGGATGATGCCTTTTCTGTGGTGCACGGGCGGCATCATACAGCGCTGGCCCTACATCGGAAACCAGCAACGACGGCGACCAATGGCGCACGGGGGGGAGCCGCTCGGAGTCCGAAGTGGGCGCCCCGCGCAGGGAGGGACCACTCCGAACGATGACAGCCGCTGTCGATCGGCGTGATTTGCAATTGCCCGATCATCGCATTGAGCTAGAAGAGGGGCACGATTGGTTTTCGTGCGCTGTCGCGTGACTCATGACGTCACCTGCGAGCGTGTCATCGATCAGGGCCGTGCTCCCTACCTCGGAGCGGGGCCGATCGCCTATGCGTCAGGCGTCGAACACCTCTAGCGACGAGGATGGAATGCAAAAACGATCCTGTTTGATGTGGTTGTGCGGGGCGGCGGTGGCGCTGCTGGGCTGCTCGGCGCCCGCCGGCTCCGACGAATCCCTGGCTCGAGCCCAGGCGCCGCTCGCCGTCGCCGCCGCTTCTGGCGTCGTGCCCGCGGGGCTGCCGGCGCGCCTGGGCGTCGGGCTGTTCTCCGATCACGGGGACACCTGGATGCGCGACAGCGGGGTCCGCTGGGATTTGCGCTACCGCTACTTCACCAAAGGCTGGGTGAACAACTGGGGATGGAGCGACAGCGACGGATCCTGGGGGCTGTCGTACCTGCGGGAGTGCGACCAGCAGGGGTTCATCCCGGCGATTCAGTACTACCAGATGAACGGCGAACCCGGCGGCGGTGAGGCGCAGTTCTACGAGAAGACGCGCAACGCCGCGACGATGCGCTCGTACTTCGGCGACTTCAAAATCTTGATGCAGCGGGTCAAAGACTTCGGCAAGCCCGTGGTGGTGCTGCTCGAGGCGGACGGCTACGCGTTCATGCAGCAGCAGAGCGGGGACACCCCTGACGCCTACGCGGCGGTCGCGGACACCGGGATGCCCGAGCTCGCCGGTTTGTCGAACAGCGCCGCGGGTTGGGGTCAGGCGTTCTTGCAGATCCGCAAGAGCGTCGGCGCGAACAACGCGATCCTGGGGATTCACGTGTCCGCCTGGGCGAGTGGGAAAGACATCGCCCATTTCAACGTCACCGACCCGCTCGAGCCGGAAGTCAGCAAGGTGTACACGTTCCTCTCGAAGCTCGGGCTCGGCCCGAATCCGACGGGCGAAACGTACGACGTGTTGGTCGGCGATCCGCTCGATCGCGACGCCGACTACTATCGGCTCGAGCACGGCCAAGATCGCTGGTGGGATCCGAGCGATGGCGCGTCCATCTACTCGAAGAGCTTCAACCGCTACGCCGAGTGGTTGCGGCTCTGGAACGAGACGGCAAGCCGCCGCTGGGTTCTCTGGCAGCTGCCGCTCGGCAACTCGAGCCACCTGAACGTTCCGAACAACGGCGGACCGCGGCAAGGCTATCGCGACAACCGGGTCGAGTACTTCTTCGGCAACGGGACGGCGCACCTGACCAAGTTCGCCGATGCCGGCGTCATCGCTCTCTTGTTCGGCGCAGGGGCCTCCGGTCAATCCTCGTACACGAACGATCTGCACACCGACGGGCAGCCCTACCTGAAGGGCCGCGCGGGGAGCATCCTGAACGCTGGCGGCGTCGCGATCGCGACCGGCAGGGGAGGCGGCGACCCGGGCACCGGCGGCAGCGGTGGCAGCGGCGGCAGCGGTGGCACCGGCGGTGGGTCCGGCAACACCGTGGACTACTCGTTCGAGAGCGGCGTGCAGGGATGGACGGCCACCGGCGGTCTCATTCGGTCGATCGCAAGCTCGAGCGATCAGGCGTTCGACGGCGCCCGTTCGCTGCGCATCTCCCTGAACGGATCGGGGACCGAGCGCGTGCGGGTGAGCGCGCCGGCCGTCCCCGCCGGAGCGCGCGTCACCTTCCAGCTCTACGTCCCCGCGGGAGTGTCTCTGGTCTCGGTGCAGCCGTATGGCCTGCAGGGCGCGGCGGGTGGCTGGACGTGGACGGGCAGCTGGACGTCCGGAGCCGAGCTGCGCGCCGGATGGAACACGCTCTCGTTCACCGTGCCGGCCGGGGCGGCGACTCCGCTCTACGAGATCGGGCTGGAGATCTCGGCGAATCGGATCCGCAGCCGGTCCATCTATCTCGACGCCGTCGACGGGTGAGCGGTCATGCGTGGGCCAACCCCGCCCGCGCGCTCAGCCTGCGGGCGGGCCCTTGCCGGGTCCGCCCGCGCCGACCTGGCGCTCCAGCTCGGCGCAGCGGCTGGCGACGCGCGTGAGCACCCGGCAGAGCTCCTCGGCGGCGTACGCATCGAGGGTGTCGGGAGCCTCGGGGGCATGGTCGAGCAAACGTTCGAGCTCCCGCGCCCACTTCAGCGGCTTGGGGAGCGGCTTGCGCCCTCGCCGTCGATCGCGCGGGCGGCGCGCCACCTCGAGCTCGAGTCGGCGTTTGGTCCAGCGCTCCTCGGCGGCGCGCTGCAACAGCGCCCGCTGCTCTTCCAGCGCGAGCCCCGCCACTGCCCGAAAATGGCTGACCCCGAGCTCGGTGCGCTCGAAGAGCTGGGGGAAGCGCAACGACATCTCATAGACCGAGAGCGCTCGCCACAGGGTGGTGAGCTTGACGCCCACGTCGGGGTGCGCTGCCAGTTGCCGCAAGGAGGCCGTGCTCTGCCCCTGCCTGGGGCGTGTCCGGCGTCCTTGGTAGAGCTCGCGAAAGATCGTCTCCCCGATCTGCAGCACCTGGTTCAAGGTTTCGCCGTTGCCGATCGCCTTCAGGCGGGCGGCGACCCGTTCGACGAGGACCTCGGCCACCGGCGCTGGCTCCTCCGCGCGCAAGAGCTCGCTGATGTCGGAGGGGCGATCGGCCGAGCCGTCTTCGAGCTCTGGGCCGGGCTGTTCGTCGGGGGCGGCGGGCATGCGGAAAGCCTCCGAAGCGGATGGCGCGGGTTCAC
>Ga0079224_100014581_pt1 | contig 10979 bp, 8 predicted proteins | sample Stecom2015_FD_80414 | JGI IMG/M metagenome (GOLD analysis project Ga0079224, IMG submission 80414) | Agricultural soil microbial communities from Utah to study Nitrogen management - Steer compost 2015 | ecosystem: Environmental > Terrestrial > Soil > Agricultural land | place: USA: Utah...
GGCCTTTGCGCTCCATCGAGGCGGGAGCATCGTGCGGAGCGCCGTCGGCGTGAGCCTGTATGTCACGAGTCGTCGGAGCCGGATCGGCCACGAACGCGAGATCATCCGAGATCGAATCAGGCTCACGCAGGCCCACAGCAGGCGTTTCCCCTCCGGAACTCGAAACCTCCGATTCGGGGACGCCGCGAGGATTCGCGTCGCGGTCGCGCGGCGCCGCGTGTTCACGCGCCGGAGGCTCGTGGGAAATCTGCGCGACCGGGGATCCACCCGAGAGTTCGTACAACTCCTTCGCTTCCTGATCGCTCGACTTCCACTTCGGGTCGACCTGATCGCTCATCTTGTCCGGAGGAGTCGTGACGCGATTGCTCACCGCGAGCGGATAGAAGAGTCCGTTCTCCGCGAGCAGCCCCACGTCGACGCGATAGGTTCGCTCCGGGATCCCGACGTGGATGTACCAGTTGTCCACCTCGTCTCCCACCTCGATGTCGAAGAAGCCGGGAGGCTGGACCGTCGCGAGCCGACGGAGCTCCATCGGGAGGCTGTGCACGCGCAAGATGCGCCGCATCGTCTGGTCGCCGAGCTCTTGCCTGGCCCGGCTCAGACTCGAAGGGGAAATCTTCCAGTAAGCGTGGATCCAGTAGGGATCGCGGGCGAGCACGCGGCAGTGGTCGGCCCGCAACGGCTCCGGCAGCTCCAGCGGATGGCCCGAAGGTCCCGGCTCGAGCTTGGTTTCGGGGTTCGATCGACGCGCGGTTCCTTTGCCCTTCGAGGGATCGGAGGTCTGTCCTGCCGCATCCATTCGAGGGGCTCCGTGGGCCGCCTCGCGCGCCGCCAGCTCGCGCTCCAGCTCCTTCTTCAACTCCTCCGGAGTGAGCGGGCCGATCTTGCCGAGCGTCTCGAACGACTCGTTGCGCCGGCGCGGCGCGGAACGATCGGGAGGACGGACCGGATCGGGCGTACGCGGCGTCTGCGCGGCGGCGCGATCGACGACTTCCTCACGCGGCCGTTCTTGCGCCGCTCTCCGATCGGAATGCGTGTTCGCTCCGGGCACGGGCGTGTTCGCGCGCAGGTCGAAGCGGCGATCCCCTTTGCGCTCGTTGCGTCCGCCCCGCGAGTGGCGTCGATCCCGTCCCCGTCCCTCTCCGTGCGGCGCCGATTGCTGCTGCGGACGGGGCCCGCCGTTGTCGTGCCGTTGCGCGTCGCGCGCACGATTCTGCTGCGGACGTCCTCGATCGTCGCGCGGGCGGCCTCGCCGGGAGCGATCGTTCTGCCGAGGATCGCGCGGATTCATTCCGGATCCGCTCGGCCGGTTGAACTGGGGCACGTAGCCGACGCCTTGCCGCGCTTCTCCGGTCCTGCGCAGCTGATTCCGCGCGCGATCGGCGCGCGCGTCTCGATCGTGCCGCCCTTGCGGCCCGCGTCCGGGACGATGGCGTCCCGACTGATGGAGCGGGGAAGCGCCGGGATCGAGGAACCGCCCGTAGTTGGGATCCCGTCCTCCGGCTCGGTTCCAACGGTCGTCCTCGTCGAGATCCGATCCGTTGGCGTTCTGGTGCTGATTCCCCCTCGACGGACGGCCCTGCTGCGCTCGGTTTGCATTTCGATCGCGACGATTGTCGAATCTTCCCGGCTCGCGGCGCCCTGCCCCCGGCGCCGATGCGGCCTCGCGAGGGGTCTCTCCCGCCCCGGCGGACGCCGGCCGTGCCGAGGAAGGGTAGCCGTTCTCGGAAGGCATGTTCGGGCGCTCCCCTTCGAGACGGTCCGGGATGCCGGCGCGGTCCGTCTCCCGCGATCCGCCGTTGACCTGCTTCCGCGCGTCCCGCTCCGATGAGCTCCCCGCGAGCGCCGCGAGGAGCGCGCCTTTGTCCATCTTGGAACGGCCGACCACGCCACGCTCCTTGGCGAGCTCCAGCAGGTCCTTGCGGTTCATCCCCTCGAGGTCTGAGCTATGCATCGTGAGCGTGCTTCCTTTGAATGGTGTGCGGGGCTGTCATGCGCGCACTCCGATGGGTGCGCATCGAGAAATGGTTCGAATCTCGCCCGTATGAGGGCGGTGCAACGCTTCGAATGTTCATCGGAACCCGGCATGTGGCCAGGGCTCATGCGGAACCGCTCGTCAGCAAAATCCTCGTCGCTGAAGTGGACGGTCCGTGTCGCAAACGACTCCAATCCATGGAATCCGGGTGTCCGCGCTCGCCCCGCTCCACCCATCGCCGGAGCGTCCTGGTTCGAGATCGGACTTGGGACGGAACCGCGGGACTGGCTCCCGCACCCTCGGTCACGCACCGAGGACGGACCCGGCCTTCGGGTCCACAGGCACCATATAGTCAAACTGGAGTCAACCATACGGACCGGCAGGAGGTCAACCGACCTTCCGGCCGCTCGAGGATCCGCCCCGGGTATCGGCCCGATCCCGATCGATCCTGACCTCGGCGGAGAGACGACGGTTCCGTTTGTCACGAGCAAGAGCCCGGCCACTCCGGAGTCCCGTCGTCTCGGGTGGTCCGAAAAGCGGCCGAAACGGTCCCTCGGGAAACGTCAAGCCGCGGGCGACCCCTGCCGAAAACCGATTGACAGGCAAATCGTATATGCGATTTCCTCTCGTCGCTTGGTTTCACCCGGCGGGGTCCGAGCCAGGCGCTTCAATCCACGTTCCGCAAGGGTGAACCGTCGAAGAGTCCTCACGAACCTTTCCGAACCACTCCGTGCGCGCAATGTGTTCCCATGGTCCATTCGTCAGTCCGATGCCTCGCAGCATCCCGTAGGAGTTCGTTGTCATGTCCAAGAGAATCTATGTGGGCAATCTCCCCTTCAGCGCCACCGAGGATGAGATCCGGGATCTCTTCTCGTCATACGGCACGGTTCAGTCGGTTCGGGTAATCACGGATCGGGAAACCGGCCGCCCCCGCGGATTCGCATTCGTGGAAATGGACGATCGGGGGGCGGACGCCGCGATCGAGGCGCTGGAAGGCTCGACGATGGGAGGACGGAGCTTGCGCGTCAACGAGGCGCGTCCGCGCGAGCAGAGTGGATACAGCGGCGGCGGACGTTACTAGAATCGTCTGGCCAGGACCGCGCCGTGCGGTCCTGGCCCCTCTCTCTCACTTCCCAGACGGATCCGACTCCATGATGCCGAAGGAGTCGCGTTGGCTCGAAGCATGGTCGAGCGCACTCGCGTCGTCCCGCGCAGGCGCTCGGAGCGCGCGAGCCATGCCCCTCGAGCACCCGCACCTCTCCGAAGGGACCGACCATGATGCTCTCCGGTTTCAGATCGCGATGGATGATCCCGTGGGAGTGCGCGAACGCGATCGTTTCACAGGCGCGCAGGAACACGCGCAGTCGTTCACGCAGCGGCCGATCCTCGGCGACGAATGCGTCGAGCCGCGTGCCCCGCACCAGCTTCATCGCGTAGAAGACCTTGCCGTGTCCTCGGCGAGGTAGACGCTGCCCATTCCTCCGCGGCCGACTTGCTCGAGAATGCGATATGGTCGACCTTCCCTTCGCCGAGGAGCTGCTCCTTCAGCTCCGCCACCGCGAGCTCGAAGAATCCGCGGATCCACTCGCGCAGGAAGAACTGCTCCGCGTCGAGATCCGCGCCCAGGTCGAGCGCTCGCAGCTCTCCTTCCGCGCTCTCGAAGTCGAGCGACTCGATGCGCGCCGATCCTCCCCGCTTCAAGCGCGTCCGCGCCTTGCGCTCGTTGGCGGCGTTCCATTCCCATGCAAACGGGTGGCGGTGCGCTTACGATGAGAGAGCGACGCGGCCGATGGAACCGCAGACGGAGGAAGGACCGAATGCATCCAGGCGCTCTCGAGATCGGACCGAGGGTCTATCTGCGGACCCTGCGGCGAGAGGACGAACGCGAGATGCTCGCGCTCCACGCGAGGAGCCGGCGCTATCTGCTCCCGTGGATCCAGCCGATGACGACGGCGCAGCAGTTCGCGGCTCACTACGCGCGGATCTCCTCCGACCCTCGCATGCTCGGATGCGTCGTCTGCCGCAAGGAAGACGGCGCCATCGCAGGCGTGATCAACATCTCCGAAATCGTGCGCGGAGCGTTCCAGAGCGCCTATCTCGGATATTACGGGAGCTACGAGCATTCGGGGCGGGGTTACATGACCGAAGGGTTGAATCTGGTGCTCCGTCACGCGTTCCGAAAACTCAAGCTGCACCGCCTGGAAGCGAACATCCAGCCGCAGAACGAGCGGTCGATCCGACTGGTCAAACGGTGCGGGTTCCAGTACGAGGGGTTCTCGCCGCGCTATCTGAAAATCGGCGGAAAGTGGCGGGATCACGAGCGGTGGGCGATCCTGGTCGAGAACTGGAGGCCGCTCCCTGCAAAGCAACGGCGGGAGACGGCCGATTCATAGAAAGCATGGCGCCGGGGTGCCGCGCGCGGAGCCGGCGAGACCGCCGAGGAAGGCCGCTGACGGGCGGAACGGCACTCTAGATCGATTCGAGGTCCAGGCATGACGCTCCTGATCCTGATCGCCGTCGCGTTCGGCGGGATAGCGCTGGGGTGGCTGATCGCCTTCCGTGGACGTCCCGGCCTCGGATGGATCACGGCCGCGGCGGTGATCCTGACGAGCCTGTGGATGCGTCCCCTGCTGGAGGGCGAGCCCTGGGAGCCGTCGCTTCCACTCGGAGGATGGATCCTCGTCGCCTTCCTCCTGGCGTTCATGCTCTCATTCGGAGCTCCACCGATCCGCTGTCGCCTCGTGACGCCGATCCTCCTGCGGGCCGCCGCGCCTCTGCTTCCGCGCATGAGCGAAACCGAACAGGTCGCCTTGGAAGCAGGCACGGTGTGGTTCGACGGGGATCTGTTCTCCGGAGATCCGGACTGGGAACGCTGGCTCCAGGAACCGCCCTACCGCCTGACGGAGGAAGAGCAGGCGTTTCTCGACGGTCCGGTGGAAGAGCTCTGCGCGATGGTGAGCGATTGGGAGACGGTGGAGCACACCGACCTCCCGTCGGAAGCGTGGGAGTTCATCAAACGGCATCGCTTCTGGGGGATGATCATCCCTCGCGAGCATGGAGGCCTCGGATTCAGCGCCGCCGCGCACTCCGCGGTGATCGCGAAGCTCTCGAGCCGCAGCACCGCGCTCGCAGTGACCGTGATGGTGCCGAACTCTCTCGGCCCGGCGGAGCTGCTGCTGCACTACGGCACCGATGCGCAGAAACGTCACTACCTGCCCCGGCTGGCGCGCGGAGAGGAGATCCCCTGCTTCGCCCTGACCGAGCCGAACGCCGGCAGCGACGCGGGTGGAATGCGGAGCCGCGGCATCGTCATGCGCCGCGTAATCGACGGACGCGAAGTGCTCGGCATGTCGCTCACCTGGGACAAGCGGTACATCACGCTCGCCCCGGCGGCCACTCTGATCGGGCTCGCGTTCAAGCTGTACGACCCGGATCACCTCCTGGGCGAGCGGGCCGAGCTCGGCATCACCTGCGCGTTGATTCCGGCCGACACTCCCGGCGTGCAGATCGGACGCAGACACGATCCGCTCCACGTGCCCTTCCTCAACGGACCAACCACCGGCAAGAACGTCTTCGTTCCGCTCGATGCGATCATCGGCGGGCCGGCCATGGCGGGTCAGGGATGGCGCATGTTGATGCAGTCGCTCTCGGCGGGGCGCGGGATCTCCCTACCCTCCCTCGCGGCGGGCGCTTCTCAGCTCGCGACGCGCACGGTGGGCGCCTACGCCACGATCCGCGAGCAGTTCCATCTTCCGATCGGGCGGTTCGAGGGGATCCAGGAGGTGCTCGCGCGCATCGGCGGCTCGACCTACTGGATCGATGCGGTGCGCAAGGTGACGGCCAGCGCGGTGGATGCGGGACATCGGCCGTCGGTGGTGAGCGCGATCGCGAAGTGCTACGCCACCGAAGCGATGCGCGACGTGATCAACGACGCCATGGACGTCGCGGGCGGATCGGGGATCTGCGAGGGACCGAAGAACATCCTCGCGCGCACGTACACCTCGCTTCCCATCGGAATCACCGTGGAAGGCGCGAACATCCTCACCCGGACCATGATCATCTTCGGGCAGGGCGCGCTCCGCTGCCATCCGCACGCACGCCACGAGGTGCAGGCGGCGCGGGAGCAGGACGTGGAGACGTTCGATCGCCACTTCTTCGGGCATGTCGGCTTCGTCTTCACGAACCTGGCGCGCGCGCCGCTGCTCGCCTGGTCGGACGGGCGGCTCATCCGCACGCCCCGTCGCAAGGCGGTTCTCGATGCGAAGGGCGCCGATGAGGCCACCGACGCGGACAACACCCAGGGCGACTCGCGTGGCGACGCGCCGTCCGGTGCGCATCTCGTGCGCGGGAACGCTCTCGCGCGGGAGTATCAGCGCCTGACGCGAATGAGCACCGCGTTCGCGCTGGCGGCCGATTTCGCGATGGGAACGCTGGGCGGAACGCTCAAGCGCCGCGAGCAGTTGACCGGAAGGCTCGCCGATGCCGTCTCGTGGCTCTACATCGGTTCCGCCGTGCTCAAGCGATTCGACGACGAAGGCCGGCGCGCGGACCACCTTCCGTACGCACAGTGGGCGATGCAGGAAGCGCTCCACCGGATCGAGCTCGCCCTGGTCGGGTTCATCGCCAACCTGCCGTCCCGTCCCGCCGCCTGGATCTTGCGGGCCGCGATCTTCCCGATCGGAGCGCGGCGGCACCACGGTCCCGACGACCGATTGGCGCGCATCGTCGGACGAGGAATCCTGGAGGGAGGCTCGGCCCATCGGACGCTGACCGCCGACGTCTTCCTTCCGCCCGCGACCGAGCTGGGGTTGGGTCAACTGGAAGACGCGCTCATCAAGGTGATCGCGGCGCGCAAGGGGGAGCAGGCGCTGCGGGCCGCGATCCGCGCGGGAACGTTGGCGGCGTCACCGAGCGCGACGTTGATCGAGCGCGCGCTCGCCGCCGGCGTCATCGACTCCCAGGAACGCGTGCTCCTGGAAAGCGCCGCCCTCGCGCGCGCGATGGCGATCGCGGTCGACTCTTTCTCACCGGAAGAGATGCGAGCGCCCCGAACCGCTTCGCTCGATGCCGCCAGAGCACGGAATGACGTGGATGCGCGCCGTCGCTCCACCGGTTCCTAGACACGCGCGCGGCCCGGCGAGAGCCGATGGGAGTCGAGCGCATCGGTCGCGTGTGCACAGGTGGATCGCTGTGCATCGAAGGATCGTGTGCACGGGTGGATCGCTGCGCATCGGAGGATCGCGTGTTCACAGGCGCGGGTTCTCGGAGCGGATCACTTCGGCTTCGTCGAGCGCCCGTTCCGTGAAACCTCGATCGACTTGTACATCCACCGCCGCAGCTCGTCGACATCGTCCAGGACTTCAGCGGGCACTTCGTAGTACGGCATCACCCGACCCGTGCCGAGCGGCAAGAACGCCCGCATCCCCCGGCTTTCGTAGTCCGCTCGATTGCTGTCGTCCACCTTGAAGTAGAGCGTGCTGTCGTTGGCGAGCGCGAACATGACGTTGTCGCAGTAGATGCCCAGGCCGCCGAACATGCGCTTCGTCGTCACCGGGCAGACCCGGTTCAAGGTGTCCTCGAGAAACTGCTGGAATGCGTCGGTCATCGCCATGTCAGGCTGCGTCCTCCGTCCCCAGCCTGACATGGATGCGGTCGCCCGGTCACTCCCCGTCTGCCGGAACGCAGAGAGCGACGCCGGAAAGCGTGATCGGCGGCATCATCACCATCGGATGTCCACTCATCCGGACCACCTGCTCCACATACGCGCGCTCCAGCCCCGGCAGCGGCGCAAAGGGAGAGGCGGGCTCGACTTTCGCAGCGGCAGCGGCGGCGAACGGAAACGGCGACGGCAGCAGGCCGCGGAAGTTGACCCAGCCGAGCTCCGGACCCTCGGTGATCTCGATCGGGAGCTCGGGATCCAGCTTCGCCGCCTGGCGAGCCATGCGGATCGCGCTCCACAAGCTCCCCACTTCGTCGACCAGACCGTTGGCGCGGCCATCGACGCCGCTCCAGATCCGCCCCTGCGCGATCGCTTCCACCTCGTCTTCCTGCATGGAGTGTCCCTTCGCGACGTCTTCGCGGAACTCTCCGTAGAGGGTGCGGATGATCTCTTCGCCTCGCGCACGCTCTTCCTCGGTGGCAGGGCGCGCGGGAATCTGCACTCCGATCAACGGCAAGGAGGGACCGTGGTTCAGATCCGCTCCGGCGCCGCGTTTCACGCTCTCGTAGTCCATGCCGATCTTCTCCCCCAGACCGGCATCCCAGACGTGCGCGCTGATCACGCCGATCGATCCGGTGATGGTGAGCGGCGTGGCGAGGATGCTGTCGCCGTACATCGAGATCCAGTAGCCGCCGGAAGCCGCGAGCTGTCCTTGCGAGATCACGACTGGCTTCTCCTTGATCGTCTCTTCGATCTCGCGCGCCACCAGATCGCTCGGGAGAGGATCCCCCCCGGGAGAGTCGACCCGCAGCACCACCGCACGGACGCGCGAATCCTCGCGGGCCTTGCGGATCGCGTCAGCGAGGACGCGGCCGCGAATTCCCGAGTCCATCGCGCAGACGCCGACCGCGTAGAGCACCGCGATCTGTGGACGCGCTCCCCACTCCTCCGGGCCCCAGACCGGATCACCGAACACGTCTCCGAGGGGAACGACCCGAGAATCCCGCGTGGAGCGGCGCGGCGCGGATTCGGCCGACTCCTTGGCCCGCTCGTAGGTGCCGACGCTGTCGACCAGTCCCAGCTCGAACGCTTCCCGGGGCAAGATCACCCCCTGGTGATCGACCAGATCGTTCCAGGTGTCGAGCTCGATGCCGCGCGCCTCGCGGATGAGATCGACCGCTTCGTCGTACATGTCGTTCACGCGCGCGGTGATCTGCTCGCGATCGGCATCCGACATCGACGTACGGCTGAAACTCTCCGCGGCGGTCTTGTAGGTGAAGTAGCGCCACTCATCGATTCCGACGCCGAGCTTGTCGAGCATGTCTCGATAGTAGGTGCGGCCGAGATTGAGACCGCGCAGGTCGAGCGAGCCGACCGGATCGATCCACACCTGATCGGCCACGCTCGCGAGCATGTAGCCGAAGAGAGAGGCGCGATCGAGATAGACCACCACCTTCTTCTCCGCGGCGCGCAATCCCGCGAGCTGCGCGCGTAGCTCCCAGAGCAGCGCGGGCGGGGCGCTGAAGCCGGAGATTCGAATCACCACTCCATCCACCGCGGCATCGGTCGCGAGCCGGTCGATCCTCTCGAGCACGCCCATGAGGCGGGTCCGCTCATCGAGGAGGCGGAAGGTGCGATACGTGAGCGCCCCGCGCAGCTCGATCTCTTCGTAGCGCGCCTTCGGACCGCGCTGGGTCAACGAGGGAGTCGAATGGAGCTCGACCGCGAACGTGGAGGCGGCCGTCTCCGATTCTCCTGGCCGGAAGTGATGGCGATAGCTCAGCTCGGTCGTGGGGAATGGCGAGAGCGAGACGCGCAAGGAAACCGCCCCGTCCGCGTCAGGGCCGAGCCTCTCGTAGCGCGCGCCGAGGTTGAGACCGGCGATCACGTCGACACCGAGTCCGAAGCCGTACTCGAGCTCACGGAGAGAACGGTCGTCGTATCCTCTCCCGTCCGCGAAAAGCGTCACCCGCGGGCCGAAGGGGCGAAAGCCCAGATCTCCCTGATAGGAGTGGGGACCCGTTTCGAGCTGCCACGAGCGGGCCAGCCCCAGCGAGAACATGCGCGACTGATGGATCGATCCGGCAGTGATTCGTTCGTCTTCGGGGAATTTCCCTCCGCGTCCACCGCGCGTCCAACGGTAGGAGATCCCGCCGCCGTTGCCTTCCTCACCCCAGCCCAGGCCCATCGTGTAGGCGTAGCGATCCGAACGGTGACGTGAGAAGGAACCATCCGGAGGAAATCCTTCCGATTCGTCATAGACCGAGGGGTCGGACCAGAGGTCCTTGTCGAAACGCTCGAATCCGAAGGAGAAGAAGCGCGCGGAAAAGATGCCCGTGATGACGGAGCCGTCGCGGTTCTCCGGTCTGTCGTATCCGAAATAGAGCCCTCCGGTGGTCTGGAGCGGCCACGCGGCCGGATTGTCGAGGCCGGCGGCCGAGCTGCGCGCAACGCTCGGCGAGGAAACGAGGCGATCGGCTCGGAATCCGGCGTACGGGAGCCGCGACGATTCGGCGTGAACGGTGGACACGGCCGTGGCCGCCACGAGTGCGACCATGAAAACGATCCGAAAGGCGATCACTTCGATTCCTCCGTGGGTTTGTGCGGTCCTCAGGCTATCAGCGGAACCGGCCTCTTGCCAGGGGGCGGCGTGCGGGCAGTATGCTCCCGCTCGCCGGAACGCTCACGACTTCGTGTTGGTGTGGACGAGACCACCGCCTGGAAACGGAACCGCCGCTGTTGCAAAGGAGCGCCATTCGATGAATCGACGCTGGAGCGATCGGAACGCCAACCTCCTCGCGCCCGGGACGAAGGGATTCCTCCTCTTTCTGCTTCTCCTTCTGATCGCATCGCCGGCGCGCGCGGCGGAACTGGAAGGTCACTGGGAAGGAACGATCCAGGTTCCCGGCCAGACGCTCGACCTGGACCTGGACTTCTCGTCCGACGGAGGGCAGTGGTCCGGCGACATCTCCATCCCCGCGCAAGGGGCACGGGACCTCCCGCTCGAAGCGATCACCGTGAAAGGCGAGACGGTCTCGTTCGCCATCACCGGGATCCCGGGAGCCCCCACCTTCGAAGGCGCCTTCCGCGAGGATGGAAAGGAAATCTCGGGCGAGTTCCGGCAGGGCGGTCAGAGCTTCCCGTTCACGCTGACCAGTGGAGTGAGTCCCGCGATCAAGGCGCGCAACGCGCTCACCGGTCTCGACGAAGTGTTGAACGCGGCGCTCCGGGACTGGCAGACGCCCGGCCTCGCTCTCGGAGTGGTGATGGACGGTCAGGTCGTGATGGCGCAGGGATTCGGCGTGCGCGACCTGGATTCGAACGCGCCGGTGGATGCCGGAACCC
>Ga0079224_100014582_pt1 | contig 10979 bp, 9 predicted proteins | sample Stecom2015_FD_80414 | JGI IMG/M metagenome (GOLD analysis project Ga0079224, IMG submission 80414) | Agricultural soil microbial communities from Utah to study Nitrogen management - Steer compost 2015 | ecosystem: Environmental > Terrestrial > Soil > Agricultural land | place: USA: Utah...
ACGGTGCGCGAAGGCGCCGGCGACGGGCCCCGACCTGCGGACATCGTCGCGTACGCGGTGGCCGCGTTCGGACCGGGCTCGGCGGAGCGGGTGCGCGCGGATGCGGGCGAGCGCGGCCCGGAGGACGACCGTGCGCTGTGGGGCACGGCGGCCGACGTCGCCGCGGGGGTGCGTCGGATCGCCGCATCCGGCGTCGACGCGGTGATCCTGCTGCCGGCGGAGGGAGACCCCGACCTCGCCCGGTTCTGCGCGGATGCGGCGGACGTGGGCCGGATGGTCGCGTGACGCTGTCGCACCCTGGTGCGAGGATGAGGGGATGCTGCTGGTCGACCTCGTCACCGCGACCGAGGCGGTGGCGGCCACCCGGTCGCGACGCGAGAAGATCGCCGCGCTGGCCGCGGCCCTGGGCCTTCTGACGCCCGCCGAGGCGCTGCCGGCGATCGGGCTCCTCGTGGGCAAGCCCCGGCAGGGCCGGCTGGGCGTCGGCTGGCGCACGCTGCAGACGGTGCAGGCCCCGCCCGCCGCCGAGCCCGAGCTCACGATCGCTGCTGTCGACGCCGCCTTCGACGCGCTGGCCGCCGCGGCCGGGCCCGGCTCGGCGGCCGAACGTGTCACCGTCCTCGGCGGGCTGCTGTCGCGGGCGACGGCGCGCGAGCAGGAGTTCCTGGGGCGCGTGATCCTCGGCGATGTGCGCACCGGGGCGCTGGAGGGTGTCGTCACCGACGCGGTGGCGCAGGCATCCGGACTCCCGCTCGATGTCGTCCGCCGCGCGGCGATGCTCACCGGCGACCTCGGCGAGACGGCGCGGCTGGCGCTGTCCGGCTCGGATCTGACGGCGGTGGGGCTGCACGTCGGCCGCCCCGTGCTGCCGATGCTGGCGGGGACCGCCGCCACCGCGGCCGAGGCCGTCGCGGCGACCGGCACCGCGTCGGTCGAGTACAAGCTCGACGGCGCGCGCATCCAGGTGCACCGCCGCGGCGACAAGGTGAGCGTGTTCACGCGCAGCCTCGCCGACATCACCCACCGGCTGCCGGAGGTCGTCGATGCGGTGCGGGGCCTGGACGCGCGCGATGTGATCCTCGACGGCGAGACGCTCGCCCTCGCCGAAGACGACGCTCCGCGACCGTTCCAGGAGACGATGGCCCGGTTCGGTGCCGCCTTCCGGCAGGGCGACGGCGCCGAGGAGGCGGCCCTGCGACCGTGGTTCTTCGACATCCTGCACCTGGACGGGCGCGACCTGCTCGACGAGCCGCTCGCGGTGCGGCGCGCCGAGCTCGAGCGCGTCGCCGGCGCCTACCGGATCCCCGGTGAGGTCACCGCCGACCCGCAGGTCGCCGAGCGGGTCGCGCAGGCGGCGCTGGACGCAGGACACGAGGGCGTGGTCGTGAAGGCGATCGACGCGCCCTACGCCGCCGGGCGTCGCGGCGCGAGCTGGCTGAAGGTCAAGCCCGTGCACACGTTCGACCTGGTCGTGCTCGCCGCCGAGTGGGGCTACGGGCGCCGCACGGGTCTGCTGTCGAATCTGCACCTGGGTGCGCTCGATCCTGCCGGCGAGTTCGGCGATCCGGGCGGGTTCGTCATGGTCGGCAAGACGTTCAAGGGCCTCACCGATGCGCTGCTGCGCTGGCAGACCGAGCGGTTCCCGCAGCTCGCGGTGCGCGAGACGCCCGGCACCGTGTGGATCGCGCCCGAGATCGTCGTCGAGATCGCCATCGACGGCGTGCAGCGCTCCACCCGCTACCCGGGCGGGGTCGCCCTGCGGTTCGCCCGGGTGAAGCGCTATCGCGACGACAAGCGGCCGCAGGAGGCGGACACCATCCAGACGCTGCGGGCGCTGCTGCGGGCCTGAGTCACCCGTCCGGCTCGCCGAGCCGGCGGCCGTCGGCCTGCTCGCCCCCGTCCGGCTCGTCGGCGATCGGGACGTGCGGCAGCAGGGCGCTGGAGACCACCAGCAGCACGGCCGCGGCGACGGCCCCGATGAACACCGCGGTTCCGCCGGCCTGGACGGCCGCGGCATCCGTCTCGCGCCCCGCGATCGCGGCGTTGGCGATGGCACCGAACACCGCGACCCCGACGGAGCTGCCGATCGATCGCGCCAGGGCGCTCGTGCCCGACACCACCCCGCGCCGGCGCAGGCCCACCGACGACTGTGCGGCGATCAGGCTCGGGTTGGCCACGAGCCCCAGCCCGAGACCCATGACGAAGCACCCGACGGCGGTCAGCAGCGGCGACGGATCGAAGGAGAACGCGGTCAGGAGCACCGCGCCGGCGAGCGTGCCGACCGACCCGATGAGCGCCGTGGCGCGGAACCCGATGCGCAGGTAGAACTGTCCCGCGAGCGACCCGGTGATCGGCCATCCCAGCGTGAGCGCCGCCACCGAAAGCCCGGCGAGCAGCGGCGCGGAACCGGCGCTCACTTCGAGGAAGGTCGGCACGAACGACACGACGCCGATCATGGTCACACCGACGATCATCGACACCAGCGAGCTGGTCACCACGATCCTGCTGCGGAACACCCACGGCGGCAGCACCGGGTCGTCGGCGGCCCGCTCGACCACCGTGAAGACGACCAGGAGCAGGATGCCGCCGCCCAGTGTCGCCGCCGTCTGCCACGAGGCCCACGGCCAGGCGTTCCCGCCCTCCAGCACCCCGAGGATCAGCAGCACGAGGGCACCGGTCAGCAGCGCCGATCCGGCGTAGTCGATGCGGCGCCGGTGCCGCTCGAAGTGCTCGCGGTAGCGGCGCCACAGGATCCACGCCGTCAGCAGGGCCAGTGGCACGTTGATCCAGAAGATCCAGCGCCACGAGAGGAACTGTGCGAACAGGCCGCCCAGCGTCGGGCCGACCACCGCCGAGATCGCCCACACGCTGGCGAGGTACCCCTGGGCGATCGCGCGCTCGCGCACCGTGTAGATGTCGCCCGAGATCGTGAGCACCATCGGCATGATCGCGCCCGCACCCAGGCCCTGCACGGCGCGGAACATGATGAGAGAGGTCATGTCCCAGGCGAGGGCGCACAGGATCGAGCCGACCAGGAACAGGCCGATGCCCACGAACATGATCGGCCTGCGCCCGAGCGTGTCGCCGAGCTTGCCGTAGACGGGCACCGATGCCGCCTGGGCGAGAAGGTACATCGAGAACAGCCAGGGGAACTGCGCGAAGCCGCCCAGCTCGCGCACGATCGTGGGCACCGCCGTGGCGAGGATGGTGCTGTCGATCGCGATGAGGAACATCGCGAGCATGAGGCTCAGCAGGATCGGGCCGCGCTGGGAGCGCAGCCCCACGCCGGTCGCGCGGGCCACGGCTCAGCGTCGGGCGGCGACGAGGCGCACGTGGCGGATGTTGCCCTCCTCGCGCAGTTCGGCGACCTCCGTGTGCGCGCGGATGAAGTCGGTGAACGAGCGGTGCCCGAGGTCCTTCTCGCTGAAGGACGGGTCCATGCGCTTGAGCAGGTTCTTCAGCGCCGAGGCGTTCACCCAGTCGTCGTCGGTGCGCTCGCTCTCCAGGCGCAGCGCGCGCTCCAGCAGTGCCGCGGCCTCCTCCTGCGGGGTCTGCGCGGGCGGGGCGGCGTCCTTCTGCGCCTTTGTCTTCTTCGTCGCCGGCTTCTTCTCGGGCGCGGGCTCCGGATCCGGCTCGGGAGCCACGGCCGGGACGCCGGGCAGCCGGTCGTACGTCGCGAACTCGTCGCAGGCGGCCGCCAGGGACCGCGCGGTCGACCCCGCGACGCCCACTCCGATGACGTAGCGGCCGAGCCGCTTGCAGCGCTGCGCGAGCGGGACGTAGTCCGAATCACCCGCGACGATGACCACGTGGGTGAGGTCCTCGAGGCGGAACATGTCCTCGACGGCATCCACCGCGAGCCGGATGTCGGCGCCGTTCTTGCCGTACGCGGCCGCGGGGAACAGCTGCACCAGATCGACCGCGCGGCCCACCAGCTGGGCGCGGTAGTCGGCGTTGACGGGGGCCGACCAGTCGGCGTAGGCGCGGGTGAGCACGATCGTGCCGAACGAGGCCGCGAAGTCGATGATCGCCCCGATGTCGACGGTCGCGCGCTTCAGGCGCGCAGCGAACTCCGGCGAGGGCCGAGACGTGCCGCGGTCCTTCATGAACGAGCCGCGGCCGTTGACCTGGTCGTAGCGCGAGATGACGATGTTGTCGAAGTCGATGTAGACGGCGACGCGGGAATCGGATGCCTCGGGCATCTGACCAGTGTGTCAGACGGCGTCGGCCTCGGCGGGCGCGAACACGGTGAGGGCGCCCGGCTCGGCGTCGATCGTGATCGGCAGCGCGGCGATCGGATCGCCGTCGGCGTAGGCGGTCACTCCCGGCGCCTCCAGTCGGATCGACCGGCCTCGGTAGGTCTCCACCTCGGCCAGGTCGACATGCGTGCCCTTGTAGACGGTCGGCAGCAGCCGCAGCAGGTGGAGGCGGCCGTGCGGACGCACCACCGTGACCTCCAGTACGCCGTCGTCGGCACGGGCGGCCGGGCAGATCGGGATCCCGCCGCCGTACGTGCGGGTGTTGCCGACGGCGGCCAGCACGAACGGGCCGTCGATCCGCTCGCCGTCGACGTGCATCGTGAACGGCAGCGCCTTCAGGAAGACGAACTCCAGCAGCAGCGCCACGGTGTACCGCAGGTCTCCGCGCGGCCAGCGCATCCGGTTCGCCCGATCGTTGACCGCCGAGTCGAAGCCGCTCGCCAGCACCGTGGTGTACGCGTGGGTCGTGCCGTCGGCGCGGGTGACCCTGGCGAGGTCGGTGGTGCGGGTGATGCCGCGGTCGATCACGTCGGCGGCGAGCTCGGGCTCGAGCTGGGGGATGCCCAGGTGGGCTGCGAAGTCGTTTCCGGTGCCGGTCGGGATCAGGCCGAGCGGCACGCCGGTGCCGGCGAGCTCCTGCGCGGCGAGGCTGACGGTGCCGTCGCCGCCTACGACGGCCACCGCATCGGTGCCGACCTCCAGCGCGGTGCGGATGAGCGCCGACGTCTCGGCCGCGCTTCCGCCGCTGATGACCGTGACGGTGTGCCCGTGTGCGCGGAGGCGCTCCACCGCCCGGATCGCGGCGCCCGCGTTCGCGGTGCCGCGGTGCGCGCCGGCACGCGCGGCGGGATTGACGACGACGGCGATCCTCACGGGATCAGTTTGCCGGGGTTGAGGATGCCGTGCGGGTCGAGCGCATCCTTCACCGCGCGCAGCACCTTCACGCCGAGGTCGCCGATCTCTGCGCGCAGGTAGGGGCGGTGGTCGGAGCCGACGGCGTGATGGTGCGTGATCGTGGCGCCGGCGTCGGCGATCGCGTGCGAGGCGGCATCCTTCGCGCGCGTCCACTGCGCGACGGGATCGGCCTCGAGTGCGGCGACGACCGTGAAGTAGAGCGAGGCTCCGGCGGGGTAGACGTGCGAGATGTGGCACGAGATCAGCGGGCGCCCGCCGAGGGAGGCCGTGAGAGCCGCGGTGACCGCATCCTTCAGCTCCGGCAGCCGCGACCAGGTGGCGGCGGTCTCGAGGGTCTCGGCGAGCACCCCGATGTCCATGAGGGTGTCGCGCAGCGCCGGCGCCTCGAAGCGGCCGCGCTCCCAGGAGCGGGCGGGCGCTTCGCCGCGCGGCTTGGCGCCGTGCGCGCGGAACAGCCCATCGAGGTGCTCGAGCACGGCGGTCCCCTCATCGCCCTCGGCGGTGGCGATCGACAGAGACCCGCCGAGACGGGAGAGGTGGCCGCCCATGGCGGCGCCGATGCGCGTCTCGGTCTCGTCCGACAGGCGCAGGACGGTGGGACGGATGCCGCGCTGCGTCGCCGCGCGCACGGCCGCCGTGCCGGCGGCGAAGTCGGGGAACGTCCAGCTCGCGTAGGCGGTCTGCGTCGGCTTCGGCCGCACGCGCACCGTGACCTCGGTGATCACGCCGAGCACGCCCTCCGACCCCAGGAACAGCTCGCGCAGGTCGGGACCTGCGGCACTGGCCGGCGCCCGTCCGAGGCGCAGCTCGCCCACCGGGGTGGCCACCACGAGCGCATGGACGAGGTCGTCGAAGCGTCCGTAGCCGCGTGAGGCCTGCCCGCTGGAGCGGGTCGCGGCGAACCCGCCCAGGCTCGCGAACTCGAAGCTCTGCGGGAAGTGGCCGAGCGTGAGCCCGTGGCGGGCCAGCAGCTCTTCCGCCCGCCGCCCGGACGTGCCGGCACCGAAGGTCCCCAGCAGCGACTGCTCGTCGAGAGCGAGCAGACCCGCCGTGCGCGAGAGGTCGAGGGCGATGACGGCGCGGTGGCCGCCGGCATCCGGGTCCACTCCGCCGACGACGCTGGTTCCGCCGCCGAAGGGGACCACGGCGATGCTCTGCGTGGCGCAGTGCGAGAGCACCGCGAGGGTCTGCGCATGATCGGCGGGGGACAGCACCGCGTCCGGAGCGGTCTGCACCGGGTCCAGACGCCGGGCGAGCAGGTCGGGCGTGCTCTTGCCGCCCAGGTGGCGGATGCGCGCCGCATCGTCGGACGTGGCGGGTGCGAGAGCGGCGAGGGCCCTGAGGTCCCCCTCGCCGAGCCGGCTCGAGGTGAGGGTCACCGTCTCGGCCGCGCGGCGCGGGATGCCGCGAGGCCTTCCCTTGAGGACGAGGCTGAGGATCTGCTTCGCGCCGGGCGGCAGCGTCGCGGTGGCGGAGCCGTCGCCCCAGGCATCCCACTGCAGCCGTGCGGCGGGAGACGGGCGCTCGACCGGGTCGGCGGAGGTCATGCGCGACAGTATGACACATGCTGTAGCTTTGTCACATGGTGCCGCCGGAGACGGAGCTCGTGCCCGTGGAGGGCGCGGTCGCGCAGACGCGCGCGACCATCCTCGCGGCCGCGCGCGCTGCGCTGGAGCAGCACGGCGTGCGGCGCACCACGGTCGCCGACATCGCGCGGCGCAGCGGCGTGAGCAGACAGACCATCTACCGCTACTGGCCCGACGTGACGGCGCTGTACGCAGCCGTGCTCACCGAGGAGATGCGTGGTGCCGTGGCCGGCACCGGTTCCGCCGGCGCTCCGGCGGATGTCATCGGCGCACTCGTGGCTGCGGCGGCGCATGTGCGCGACCTGCCGCTTCTCAATCGGCTGCGCGAGACCGACCCGGAACTGCTCGGCCGGTACATCCTCGAGCGACTGGGCACGAGCCAGCGCGACATCCTCGCGCAGCTGGAGGACCTCATCGCGGCGGGCCAGGCATCCGGAGCCGTGCGTGCCGGCGATCCCCGGCAGCTGTCCGCCATGGTGCTGCTGATCACCCAGTCCGCCGTGCAGTCCGCGCCGATCGTGGCCGACCGACTGCCGCCCGGCGCCTGGGAGCGCGAGTTGGAGCGGGCCCTGCGGGGGTATCTGGAGGACCGCCCGTGATCCCCGGCGACACCCGGCTCAACGCCGCCCGGCGTGCCCGCGAGCTGGAGCAGCTCGGCGACGCCGCCGAGGTGGACGTGGTGGTGATCGGCGGCGGCATCACGGGGGCGGGTCTGGCGCTGGATGCCGCCTCCCGCGGCCTGTCCACGGTGCTCGTGGAACGGCACGACCTCGCATTCGGCACGAGCCGCTGGAGCTCGAAGCTGGTCCATGGCGGGCTGCGCTATCTCGCCTCGGGGCAGTTCGGGATCGCGTACGAGAGCGCGGCGGAGCGCCACATCCTCATGACCCGCACCGCGCCGCACCTCACGCGAGCGGTGGCGCAGGTGATGCCGCTCTTCGCGCCAGGGCATAGGTCGCGCGGTGCATACGTCGGCGCGGGCTACCTCCTCGGCGACGGCCTGCGCCGCGTGGCCCGCACGCCGGGCTCCCTGCTGCGGGCGCCGGCGCCGATCGACGCGGACACGGTGCGCGCGCTGGCGCCGGCCGTGCGCGGCGCAGAGCTGCGCGGGGGCCTGCGGGGGTGGGATGGGCAGCTGATCGACGATGCGCGCCTGGTGATCGCCGTGGCGCGCACCGCGGCGGGGTTCGGCGCCCGCATCCTCACGCGGGTGGCGGCGGTCCGCGCCGCCGGCGACACCGTGGCGCTGCGCGACGAGCGAGGCGGCGGCGCGCTCACCCTCCGGGCGCGAGCGGTGCTCAATGCGACGGGCGTGTGGGCCGGCGACCTCGATCCGGACGTGCTGCTGCGGCCCAGTCGGGGCACCCACCTGGTGCTCGATGCCGCGCGCCTGGGCGGATCGGACGTCTCGCTGACCGTGCCGCTGCCGGGCTCGCGAAACCGGGTCGTCTTCACCGTGCCCGCGCCGCACGGCCGCGTCTACGTGGGGCTGACGGACGTGCCCGCGGACGGCCCCGTGCCCGATGTCCCCGAGCCGTCGGAGGCCGAGATCGCGCTGCTGCTGGACACGCTCAGCGCGGCCCTGGAGCTTCCGCTCGAGCGCAGTGACGTGCTGGGCGCGTTCGCGGGACTGCGCCCGCTGCTCGTCGACCCGGAGGGCGCCGAGGGCGACACCGCCGACCTGTCGCGTCGGCACGCGATCCTGGAATCCGCCGACGGGGTGCTCAGCGTCGTGGGCGGCAAGCTCACCACCTACCGGCGCATGGCCCAGGACGGGATCGATGCGGCAGCCGCCCGACGCGGGCTTGCGGTGCCGGCATCGCCCACCCGAGACCTGCCCCTGGTCGGCGCCTGGCCGCGCGCACGCCTGGACGGCATCGCGGCGGCGCCGCGTCTCGTGCGGCGCTACGGAACCGAGGCGCCACGGGTCGCGGCCCTCCCGGAGGGAAGGGATGCCGTCCGCGGCGTGACGGCGCAGGAGCTCGTCTGGGCAGTCGCCGCCGAGGGGGCGCTGACCGTCGACGACCTGCTCGACCGGCGCACCCGGCTGGGACTGGTGACCGGTGACCGCGAGGCATCCCTGCCCGCCGCGGAGGCGGCTCTCGATGCTGCGCCGTCCGGTCGTTGAGCGCGCGGGTTGCGCGCCTTCCGGTCGTCGAGCGAGCGGGCTGCGCGCCTTCCGGTCGTTGAGCGAGCGGGCTGCGCCCGCGAGACGAAACGCATCGCCCGGCAACTGGCAGGAACCTGCCGTGCAATGGCCGACGAGACTCGCGCCGGTGTCGGTGGGCGCCCTCAGAATCGTCTGGTGACCACGAAGACCCATGGCTCGCTCGGGCTCGGACAGGGCACCGCGCTCTACATCGCGTCGGTGCTCGGCACGGGTCTGCTCGTGCTCCCGGCGCTCGCGGCGGCGTCGGCGGGGCCGGCCTCGATCCTCGCGGTCGCGGCCGTCGCGATCATGTCGATCCCGCTGGCGGGTGCCTTCGCCGCACTGGCGGCACGGCATCCCGATCCGGCGGGCGTCGCCGGCTACGTGCGCCGCGCACTCGGCCCGATCGCGGCGCGCGCGACCGGCTACTGGTTCTACTTCGGAGTGGCGGCGGGATTCCCCGTGCTCGCCCTGCTCGGCGGCGAGTACCTCACCGCCGTCGCCGGAGCAGACCGCGCCGCGGTGCCGCTGGTGGGGCTCGCGATCATCCTCCCGCCGTTCGTCGTGAACCTCCTGGGCGTGCGCGTGGCCGGGTGGGTCCAGTTCGTGCTGACCGGCCTGCTCGTCTGTCTCGTCGTCCTGGTGGTGGGGGCGGCGCTGCCCGCGGTCGACGCCCGCAGCTTCGAACCGTTCCTCCCGCACGGCTGGGGCGGTGTCGGCACGGCGATCAGTCTCTTCGTGTGGGCGTTCGCCGGGTGGGAGGTCGGCACCCACATCTCGGGAGAGTTCCGAGACCCCCGTCGCACCATCCCGATCGCGACGGCGATCGCGCTCGTGGTCACCGGTCTTGCGTACCTCCTGCTGCAGGTGGTGACGGTCGGGGTGCTCGGGACGGATGCCGGCGGCGGCACCGTGCCGCTGCTGTCTCTGGTGGCCGTGGTCGCCCCGGGCGCAGGGCCGGCGATCGTCGGCGTGGTCGCCGGAATCGTCGTCCTCGGGGTCCTCAACGCCTACCTCGCCGCATTCGGCAAGCTCGGCGCGGCACTGGCGACGCGGGGAGACCTGCCGCGGTGGCTCGCGCCCGGCGCCGAGGCAGGCGGCATCCCCCGTCGCGCGCTTCTTGTCACCTTCGGCATCGCGATGACGTACTTCGCGATCGCCGTCGCGACCGGCGGGAATCTCGAGACGTTCATCCTCATCCACACGAGCAGCATGGTCGCGATCTATTCCGTCGGGATGGTCGCCGCCATCGTCATCCTCCCGCGATGGAGCCCCGGCTGGATCATGGCCGTCGTCGCCGTCGTGCTGACCGCGGGGCTGCTGGTGCTCGCCGGCGCGCATCTGCTCCCGGTCGCGGCGCTCGCGGCGGCAGCGCTGATGGTGACCGTGTGGCGCACCCTGCGCGGCCGGAGACGGAGTCAGCGCCGCGCCCAGCCCGACCAGTCCGCGGCGTCGATGACGCAGAACCGGTTGCCCTCCGGGTCCTCCATGATGACGTAGTCGGCGTCGGGCGGGCGCTTGCTCCAATGCACCTCGCGCGCGCCCAGCGCGGCGAGGCGGCGCACTTCGGCGGCCTGATCCTGCGCGTAGAGGTCGAGATGGATGCGCGGGGGAAGTGACCGCTCGGCCGGCACCGCGTCGAGCGACACGTTGGGGCCGATGCCGTCGGGCGGCAGCAGCAGTGCGAAGTCGTCGCCGACCGGCTCGCGGGGAGAGTAGCCCAGAGCCTGCGTCCAGAACGCGAGCTGGGCCGGGAGGTCGCTCACGCGGATGACGATGGAGCCGACGACGAGCATGGGTCGAGGCTACGCCCGTCCGCGCCACCACGGGAGGGGCGAGGTGCCGAAATAGAACAGAAAAGCGGATGTCAGAGGTGCTGGCTATGTTCGAAATATGAAGAAAACCACGCATCTCTATGCGGGTGCACCGCGGGGGTTGGATGCGGACGTCGCCTGGCACGAGCTGATCGAGTCCGCCGAGGTGATCGGCGACGACCCGGCGGAGTGGGCAGTGCCGCCCGGCGATCCGACTGTGGCGGAGGCGCCGCGGGATGCGCTCGCAGCCCTCGAG
>Ga0079224_100014583_pt1 | contig 10978 bp, 8 predicted proteins | sample Stecom2015_FD_80414 | JGI IMG/M metagenome (GOLD analysis project Ga0079224, IMG submission 80414) | Agricultural soil microbial communities from Utah to study Nitrogen management - Steer compost 2015 | ecosystem: Environmental > Terrestrial > Soil > Agricultural land | place: USA: Utah...
GGCCGCGTTATGAACGTGGACTACAAGAATTTTACCGTTGACGTCGTCAGCCAATTCGACCAAATCCGCTTGCTGCAAATCCCGGTGGGCGCCCCCTACTTGCACCCGAATCGGGGCGAGGGGGCGTATGCCATGCCGGAGGTGGGCAGCAAGTGTTTTGTGTGTTGGCCTGGCGATAGCTCGCCGCCGTTCGTGCTTTGTTTCATCATGCCGCATGAAACGGAAAGCGACGTTTCCGAGGATGCTCCGGCAGGCACTGAGCCAAAGGGGGACACGAATCAGGGGGCAGTCCGCGCGAGCTATGCCGGAGGCCGGCCTCGGGCCAAGGGGGGTGACATCGTGCTCCGGGGCCGTGATGGCAATCACATCGTGCTGCACCGGGGCGGGGTTTTACAGATTGGGGCCAACGAGCTTTCGCAGCGGGTGTACGTGCCGCTCAATAACCAGATAATGGACTTTGCTGAAAACTATGCGCTACATAGCTCGGGCGGCTCTGTTAGTTGGGGTATTCAGGAGGGTGAGGGGGAAGAGAACTTGCCCAACCAGTTCGTGCAGACCTTTCGGGTTTTCGCCAACGAGCAGTATGCGGACCTACGGGTGGCCGTGGGCAAGGTCCACAACCCCGCGCCCGATAACGATACGGGGCTGACCAATGCGGGTGTCGGCAAAGACTCGCCGATCGTGTTCGAGCTGGCGCTGTCTCGAAATGGGTTTAGGGCTGAGGATGGAGGGTTGCTGCCGGCGACGGGGGGCAATCTGAAGCTGCGCCTGGCTTTCGATCGGGACGGCAACCTAGGGGCGCGGTTCGAGGGTGTGCTCTATGCCCGGTGCAAGAAAAAGCTCGTGTTGAATGTGGACGACAGCATTGAGATTACGGGCGGGGCGGGGCTGTCCGTCAACATCACTGGCGACACCAGTTTTAAGACCAGCGGCACGTTTGAGATGTCTGGCGCCGTGGTCAAAATAAATGGCGGTAGTACTGCCGTCGCCAAAGTGGGGGACAACGTCGTGGTGACGTTACCGCCAGGGATTTTGATGGCTGCGCCCACGCCCACTGGCTTTGCGCCTGTGCCGCCTCCCATGTCCTCCGTCTCTGGCGTTATCGTCGGGCCCGGTAGCTCGACGGTGCTGGTGCCCTAATGGCTTTGAATTCTATCGGCAGCTACAATCTGGGGCAGATAAATCTCGGCCTCTCCGCCGGGCTTGGGCTTTTGAATCCGCTGACGGCCCAGCTCGATTTGTTTTTAACCGGCTCTTTCGGGTTCGGCGCTTTCATGGCCGATCTCCAAACCCAGTTCTCGGCGGCCATCGCCGCTCAAGCCAGTATCTCGCTTCAGCTTGGCAACCCTACCTTGGCCATTCAAATGGCCATTACTTCGTTTGGGCAGATGGCGGCCGCATTACAAGCCGCTCTGTCCTTCGGGGCGCCGGCTTTGAGCGTGCAGCTCAGCGCGCAGCTAGCGGCTACGGCTGCGCTGGCCGGTACGTTGCAACTAAAGCTCGGTGGAATAAAAGCCATGCTCAGTGGGGCGGCGGCGGTAAAACTCCCGGCTCTGCAATTCATCGCCGATATGGGAGCATCGCTCAGCGCCGGCCCCATCCATTTACTTTCGTTCAGCAACGACACTTTGGCCGCCACTGGCGCCAATATCGCCAGCTTGTTTAATGGCGGGCTCGGTCCGAGTGACCCGGTGGCGCCTGGGGAAGCGGTGTATGGAGTGTTACTGTTGACCAAAGACCCTACCGCTTTTGCGGCTATGAGTGCGATACTACGTACGTCATAGGAGATTAAATCTATGTCGAAGCCGTTGTTCTTTGTGGCTGATGAGCAGCAGAAGGTCGCTGACGTTTTCGGTGCGGAGAAGACGGCCGGCGAGGCGCAGCTTTCTGAAGACCACAACCAGTGGGCCAGTGAAATCTTGAACGAGCTGTACCGGCAGGTGCCCTACGTTGCCGATTTCGAAATCGACGTCGTGCTGGACAAGGTCGATGCCGAGCGCGGCTTTGGCTTTGGCCACATTGAAGTCGGCAGCAAGACCGAAGCTTTACCGACGGCGACCCCCGAGCAGCTGGAAAATGCTGGGGTGCGTACGGTACGCATTCCGGTTATAGTCAAAGGAAATATACTGCAGCCGTTCGATGTGCTTGTGACCGAAGATTCGAAGATGTTACCGCTGACCGAGCAGCGGTTACGCCAAGCCATTTTCCGCCCGCAGATGTTCGACGTCACCAGCAAGACTCCTGGGGACCAGACGATGGTGGGTCAGCTCTATCCGCCGTTCCGCCAGAATTATGGTTTTGGTAGCGGCGGCGGTTTCGGTGGGTTTTATGGTGCGCAGAAGCTAAGTTCGGTGTTGGCGGCGGTGTTACAGCACTCGAACGAGAGCGACCTCGACAGCTTCAAGAGCTCGCTGCTCGATAATTTTACGAAGAGCGCCTATGCGGCCAATGTGGCGGCGCACACTGCGCTCGAGAAAATTGCCAATGCCCGCCCGAGCAACGTGAAGGTTGCTGCCGCCAGCTTTGGCAAGATCATAAAGCCCAGTGTGCTTCAGCTCGTCAAAGCCGCCGCTGGTTACAAGCTCAAGACAGCTAGCCATCGTTGCTGGGCGCCGCATGAAGAGCTCATCGACCGGGGGGAGGCAGTGCGCCGTTGTGGAGAGAAGATCGTCTTGGCGGCGGACATGAGCGGGGCGGTTACGTTACCTGATGAAGATGCTGCGCCGTCGTTACCGGAGGTGCCCAAGGCTCAGCTGGTTACGGAGCCGGGGCTTTATGAAGTGCAGAGCCTAGATGGCGAGACGTTGGTGGGCCTGGTGGTGCCCAATCTGCTCGACATCGATGGCAAGCACAAGCCCATAGCTTTTTTCAGCGATGGTCAGCACAGCGCGGTTCAAGCGGATATTGCGGGGGTGCCCAAGGGGGCTGCGCCGGAGCTTGAGGGCGAGCCGGCTGTGGAGGCGCGCGGCTCTGGGGTGTTCTTTTACACGCAGCCCGATGGCGAATTGTGTATGACTATCCCGCTCACGCTTAAGAATGCGGTGACGATGCCCGATGGTTGTACTTGTTATATCGCTGAGACCTTTGATGGGCGCCCGGTTTCGGTGAAGGTACAGCCGTACATCCAGACCGTCGTGCCGGCCGTCGATGAGAGCACGCTGTTGGTGCCTAGCAGCTGGTCGTGGCTTCCGCTCGATAGCAGCGCCTCTGTGGCGCTTTCGGGGGACGAGGCGGGGGTAGGCAAGGTCGCCTCCGCAAAACGCGTTTTAGGGTCGGTTACGGTCCGGGGCGGGGGTGTGGACTGTTTCAGCCTGGATGGAATGCCGTTGTCTAAGGTAGCGCGGGACGAGCGGGAGTTTGTGAGTCAGGACCAGGCGTTGTTTTTGCTGGCGGGGTTGGGCGCTAATCTCAAAGAGGCGCAGCTCAAGTTGGCGGAGGCGAGTACGGGGCGGGCGCCGGTGCAGGTGCCGGTGTCGCGTTCTATAAAGACGGCTGAGCAGGTGCGCGGCGAGGCGTACACTGCTGCTGCGCGGCAGCTTTCGGGCATGCCGGTGTTCAGGCAGCGGCTTTGGAAAGAGGCTGCGGTGGTACCGGACCCGGTGGCTGTAGACGCCGTGCTCAGTTTGGGTTTTGTTAATCCCGAGAACGTGGCTGCTTTCATCGGCTACTTGCCGATTCTGGAGGAGGCTCAGCGCCGGCTCTGCGAGCTTTTGGTGGCTTCGCGTTTGGGGTTGAAGCACGTACCCACGTCCGCTCTTGAAAAGTGTGTGCGCGCGTTGGAAGAAGTGCTTGAGGGTGTTAAGGAAATGGCGTTCCAGGAGTAATCACAGGAGAGTACGATGGTAGATCCCATCTCATTTCGGGCGTTTTCCGAAGAACTTACCAAATTAGCCCGCTTTTATGAGGACGGCTGGACGTGGGACAGAGTGTTTAATCGAGGAGTAGCCAAGAACTCTCTCAAGGGGCTTCTTGCTGGTGCGGCGCTGGGAGCGACTGTGGTTGGGCCCCTATCGGCTGCGGTTCTTAAAAAACAGTACGGAGAGGAGGAAAGGAAAAGGCTTTACGAGCAGGAATGGGGGCCGTTTCAAAGGCTAAGGTCCGACCATCCGATAGCCACCGCCACCGGTTGGCTGGGCGCTGCGGGGGCAGCTGTCCCGGCGAGTACCAAGATCTTCGGCCGGGGACCCGGCTCGCTGATATTGTCGGATATGGTGCTGCTGGCGCCGTCGATTATAGACGCGATAGCACAGAGGAAGAAAAAGCGGAGAGAGGCTGAGCAAAGAGAGGGTGCACAAGCGGAATGATTCGCCGCTCACCTTCTGAATATTACATAAAGTATTTGCTAGTTCATCCCGATGAGTATGACAACGAGAAGGTAAGGTCTATCTGTTTGCAGTTGGGCATAGAGGTACTGGGAAACTGGTACATGAACCAGCTGCGTTTTCAGTGCCAGCCTCCAGATCCGTTCTACCCTCAGGATTTTTTACACGCGCCATCGCAAAAATTCCTGCGCCGCGAGTGTCTCTACAGTGTGTTTCATCCAGATGAGCATATGCAGCTGGCGCTCAAGGTGTTGGATAAACCTCGTGTTCGAGAGGTAGTGGAGGTGATGGCGCTGTCAGGCGCGCCTTCTGATGCCATCGCTTATGCGCTTCAGGTTAGGACCAATTTTCCCTGCACCGAGCAAGCCGTAAACCTATACCGTCATTATTTCTGGGACATTGACCTGCTGGACAGCAACGAGATGCGTGCCTTCCTGCAGATGAAGCAAGATCGGGTTGCGGAGAGCGCTGACCCAGAAATCAAATACCAGTACACTTATTTAAATAAAAACAAGCACACGGACCCCAGAATCGTCGCTTCCAAGTTGCCTGTGTCCCCCTTGAGCGCCGTACTTTCTCAGATTCAGGTTGGGGTGATGCCCAAAGGGGTGGCGCTTTCCGCGGTCCTGGAGAATGTTCGGCTTATGGCTTCGTTGCGTGCGCTCGAGTCAACCACTGTAGGCGGGCCGTACGCAGCGGGCAGTAGCCAGAGCTATATGGTGACGGCTGACATCGCCAACAAGATCTTGGAAACTTTGGTCAAACCCGAGGATGAGCTGCGCCGTGACCTGATGAACATCTCTTTGAAAGTATCGACTAAGGCAGTCCCGGTCATCGCTGACCTGTCCGGAGGCTCCCACACCGTTGAGATTTTACCCGAACCCGGCCCCGGTAAAGACGAGGCGACGCGCACCGCTACCGCGAAAGATCAAGGCGCCGCTGGCGGGCCGCAAAAGTAGCCAAATAATGGCTTTAAAAGAATCGTTGCTAGCTGTTTCGCAGGAACCAACGCTCACGGCGGCCGGGGTCGCCGACGCCATCCCGAAATTTAAGCCCGTAGACCTCTATACGACCTTCAAGGCCGAGTATTTCCTGGACGATGGCGATTACATCATCCATTTTTTCTTGCCCAATAGAGCTGCTGAAGACAGCTCGCCGCTGACTGCTCAAGAGGGCTATTACTGGAGCCAGCTGTTCCCTCAGGTCCTGAGCGATACGGCCGAGGACTACTTCAAGGCTACCAAGCCTAGGGTGATGGCGCAGTACGTGCCAGAAGTGCTTAGCTGGTACATGCGCGCCAACGGCTTTGGCCAGCGCCTGGACCCAGATGGTTACCTAGAACGCTTTTTCAAGCGTCTGGATGAGAACATAGACGCCGCAGTGGCGCTGCTCAGTCAGCCTTCTCTAGCGTGAAGTGAACCCACTGGCCTTTTTTCTTTAGGTTCCTAACCCGCCAGCCACAGTGCTTGGCGTAGCCTCTGATGAATTTGGAGGCGTGGGCCCAAGCCGCTCTGTTTATTTTGCCGGCAAGGAGGAGCGTTACTTCGTAGACGCCTTCTACTTGTTCGATATTGCCTTGTCCGCTCCAGTGGTCCGGCGCTGCGCGCTTGAGAGACTCCCACAAATGGATTAATAGTATAGTTGGGTCTACGGTCGCGACTGGAAACACATGGAAGGTATAGCAGAGCATCCGTTAGATAACGGCCATTTGGGGAGCCCGCTAACTGACCAGGAGTTGGACGCAGCTTTAGCTGGCAGCCCTTGGGTACCGGAGCTTGAGGAGTATCAGGATTTAACCACCGAAGCGTTTCAGGAGGGCGAGCAGAGGCAGATAAACCCTGAGATTCTGCCTTCTGATTTTACGGCTTATGCCTTTCGCATGCCGGCGCCATCGGGGTGGGCGAATTTTTCGTTCGAGGGTCGCCGCCACCTGTATCAGCCCTATGACACGCCGGCGCGCAGGGTGCTCTTGTTTTGTGGCCGCCAGGTCGAAAAGAGCACTATGCTTGGCAACAAGGCGTTGTGCCTTTGCTGTCTGATCCCTGCCTACAAGGTGCTGTACGTTTCGCCTTCGGCTACCCAGACCAAGGTTTTTTCTAACGACCGCATAAAAGAGCCGATTGAGACTAGCCCCGTGTTGCGGTCGTTCACGGCGCACATGCTTTCGAAGAACATTTTCGAAAAGCAGTTCATCAATCGGTCCAAGATTACCTTGCGTTACGCTTTCTTGAACGCAGACCGGACTCGTGGCGTCCCTGCGCATTCTTTGTTCATCGATGAGCTTCAGGACATATTGGGGGAGAACATTCCTGTTATAGAGCAGTGTACCTCTCACGCCCCCGAGGAGCTAAAACGCTTCATTTATTCGGGCACGCCCAAGACGCTGGACAATGTTATCGAAGATTATCGAGCCAAGCGCTCTACGCAGGGCGAGTGGGTCATTCCTCATGACTGTCAGGGCGGTGAGGCTGGGCGTTATTGGAATATTCTTGGCGAGAAGAATATTGGCAAACGCTATCTGATCTGTGAAAAATGTGGTGGCCAGCTCGACCCAGCGCACCCTGACGCGCAATGGGCCTGGATGGTGCAGTACGATGAGCATCACGCGCCCTTCGAGAGCTATCGCATCCCGCAATTGATGGTGCCCTGGCTCGACTGGCGCGAGCTTTTATACAACTACGAGCACTACCCCAGAAATAAGTTTTACAATGAGTGCTTAGGCATCAGCTTTGATACTGGGTTTAGGCCTCTGACCCAAGCCCAGGTGCGCGCTTGCTGCAATCCAAAAGTGCGCATGGCCGATGTCGATAAGTACCGCAGCCTTGCGTATGCGCAAGAGGTTTACGCCGGCATCGACTGGGGTTGTCACGATGAGGAAACCAGGATCCTGACGGAGACTGGGTTTAAGTATTTTGCAGAATTGACCGATGATGATTTGGTGGCCCAATGGGATCCTAACACCAGAGAGATGAGTTTTGTGCGCCCAATTGCGCGTACGGTAAAGGATTGGGATCGGCCTTTACTTCATTTCGAGACAAAGGGTGCATTGGATTTGCTGGTTACCGATACACACCGTATGCGCGTTGGTACTTTACCTAGTGGTAAATGGGTCACAGAAACCGCTGGTGAGTTAGTTCAACGAGGGGGCAACGTAAAGTTCGTTGGTTCTGTTACCTGGTTAGGTAAAGAACGTGAGGTGTTCACACTACCAGGTTTAGCAAAGAGTCCAGGTTATTCAGGTGCAGAGGGTTTAACTGTACCGATGGACGACTGGCTTGAATTACTTGGTTATCTTTTGAGTGAGGGCGGTCTTTGTTTTAATGGCGATAGACCAAGCTGCATAAAACTGAGTCAACGGAAGACAGTGAATCCTGAGACATATCAGAAGATTCAAGGATGTTTGGATCGTTTACGCATTCCGTTCACAGTGTTCCCCAACGACAAGACTGGCGATGTGAACTGGACGATCTATGGCAAACAATTTTGGCAGTGGTTCGCTGACAATATTGGTTTAAGCGGGGACACTAAGCGAATTCCAAGAGAATTCATGTCATTAAGCCAGCGTCAACTTAAAATATTATGGCAAGCATTGGTTGATGGTGATGGTTCTGTAGATAAAAGACCTAACTGCACAGAGGGTAGCTACACTTCTACTTCCAGAGGTTTATGCGAAGACTTCCAGGAACTTTGCATAAAGCTGGGTATGCGATCAGTTCTTCGGCTACCTGCCGAATCGTCCGGCAATAGAAAGACAAGATGGAGGGTTTCTTGGTCAGCCGGTAGGGATTATTACTTAACGACGCCTTCTAAATCAGTTAAGCAAGTACCGTACAAGGGAAAGGTGTACTGTGTAACAGTCCCTACTGGTTATATTGTTACCGAGCGCAACGGCTGTATTTCTTACCAGGGTAACTCTGGTGAGAATTCTTACTCCGTGCTCAGTTTAGGTACGTATATTGGCAATAAATTTCGTATTTTTTACGTTCATCGCTTCACGGGTGAGGAGACGGAGCCGGAGACCCAACTTGAGCGCATCGTAGATATTTGCAGAGCGTTCAATGTACGACTGATCGGTGCAGATTATGGCGGGGGCTTCCACCCCAACTCTCACCTGCTCAAGCGTTTTGGGCCAGAGCGCGTGCAAAAGTATCAATACGTGGCTAGGCTCAACACCAAGCTGCGCTGGGAGCCTAGGTTGCTGCGCTGGGTTTGCCATCGTACCGAAGTGATGAGCGCGGTGTTCAATGCCATAAAGACTGGGAAGGTCCTTGAATTCCCACGTTGGGAGGAATTCAAGGACCCCTATGCTCAAGATATGTTAAATATTCACAGCGAGTACAACGAGAAACTACGGATGATTCAGTACGATCATGCGCCAGGTCGTACCGATGACACCTTCCATTCGATTTTGTACTGCTTCTTGGTTTCTATGCTCATTAGGCCGCGCCCGGATATCATCTCGCCGCGCCGAGAAGACGCCAATACCGGCGCAGTGTTCTCGGCCTATTCTGGGCCTACCTATCAAGGTTGAGCGTGCAGCCCTATGTAGGCCAGGATTTCTTCGTCGGGGTCCACGTCTGGTAGCGTGCGTCTGGCCTTCCTGGGGCCGTTGACGCTGCGCTCGTAGAAGTAGGCGACCATGCGTAGGTTGTTACGCGCCGACACCAGAAATCCGGTGGCCTGAGCCAGCTTCGGATTGCTGGCTAGGTCTTGGGTCAGTACGTCGTTTAGTACTTTATTGGCGACTTTGTAGAATGGTTCCCAGGGCGTTTGGTGCCCTAGCTCCTTGTAGATGAACTTCAAGTAGGGCTCGTCTACTGATTGAACCAATTTGGCTAGTTCGAATACTTCTTTGGGCTCGACGGTGTAGTAATACTGATCGAGCATGCCCTGTACTTTGAAGAAACGGCGCAGGCCTTCTTCGTTGAGTTCTAAGCGGCAACCGTCCATACCCAAAAAGCTGCAGAATTCGTCCAAGCGCACGCTTACTTGTTTGGCTAGCAGCATGGCTTTTTCAGCTAGGTATTGGGCGTTGGTCGATTTGATGCGCCCGGCTATAGGCGAGACGCGCAGTCGTCCTTTTTTGTACTCCAGCACCTCCTCTTCTCTGAAAAGGCGCCCGCGTATGCGCCCGTTCGGATAGATCGGAGAGAAATATCCATCTTTAACTAAACAGTTGAAATTGGGGGTGGTCATCCCGAGTAATTCGGCTGCTTCGTTGGCCGTTATGAGCCCATCGTTTCTTCCCATGTTTTTTCCCCTTGTGGTGTAATGTTCAGAAGAGGTAGCCTGGTATGAGTTACGAAGAACTGCCTTTACAGCCGTTGCTTCAACAGCGCAACGCCCGTCCGGTTTCAGGTGAGGAACTAGAGACGTTCGGCAAGCGCGCCGCGGCGGACTGGTCTGCTGGGCGGTATGAGACGCTTACCGAGGCAGTGGTAGAAACGGTAAAACACGCCCATTTCTCACCGGAGCAGGTACGCAGGGTAGTTGAGTTCACCAATCAGCATGCTTACCTCAACGAGTTCAAAAAAGAAGGGTCTCACAAGGTAGTCCATTTTGACTGCGGCCCGGCCGATCCGGCGCTGGTTATCCAAGACCTGAACGATGGTGGCGGCGGGACCGTCTTCGACAACGGGGTTTCAGATTACGCTACGGCGCCTCAGGCAACCATTAAGGTCTCCGCCGCCTCTAAAAATTCTTTGGAGAAGACCGCTTCTGTAGCTGCCTCCGAAGAAAGCGCTTACGAGAAAGAGCTCTGGGGTTTGTTCGCCGGCGGAGATGTGAAGCTGGCGTACGCAGACCCCTACAAGCCTTTAAAGGATACCTACGACAAACTGGCCGGAGCTAGCTCCCAACTCGAGTCGCTGCTCGATACGCTCGAACTTGACTACGCCGAAGCTAGCAACCAGCTCTACGAAAACGTCAAACAAGCGGCCCTCTCCGGGACGCCGCTCGGTGATGTCGTGCTGGCCTGGTCGTCATACGCACCTACGGACGGGCACGTCAAAGCCGCGTTTCAGATGCTATCGCCCCGGCTCCGTAAAGAAGGGGTATTCGCCTCTTGGGATGAACTCGGTGCCTCCCTAGCCAAGGTGGCCTCCGCCAACGGCATCGTAAACGGCGAGCACCCCCTGATAACAAGCTTCGTTGACTACTGCGACGTGTTGACGAAATTGGCCAACCTGCGGCAGTTGAAGCAAGAATTTGACTCCGGTAAAGAACAGACGGGCTCGCTTCTGAAAGAAGCAATTGGTGGCGTCGTCGGTAAAGCCTGGCAGGCCTTGGGGCATGCAGGACAGCAGGTAGGTGATGCCACCGGCGTGGCCGCCAAAGTCCTGGTCGGCGCAGACCCTGCCAAGGTCGCCCCGATCGTTCGAAAAGGCGTCCAATACGGCGGCGCAGGCACGGCCCTGCTCGCTGGTAACGCAGCCTTGCAGGAAGTGACAGACCGCCCGGTGCCGCGCCAAGCCGTTGCTACCTTTAGATCTATTTTGCCGGGCACCCGAGAATATCAAATGCGGCGTTATCGCATCATGTCGGGGCAGTGATCATGAACCCTGTAGAAGAATTTCTGGCGCTGAAGGAAGTTATCAAAACTGGGGGCCGCCGCGACCGCCGCCGCCGCCTCCGCCTCCCTGATCTCACGCCTGCCC
>Ga0079224_100014584_pt1 | contig 10978 bp, 7 predicted proteins | sample Stecom2015_FD_80414 | JGI IMG/M metagenome (GOLD analysis project Ga0079224, IMG submission 80414) | Agricultural soil microbial communities from Utah to study Nitrogen management - Steer compost 2015 | ecosystem: Environmental > Terrestrial > Soil > Agricultural land | place: USA: Utah...
AACCTCGGCGCCTCGACGGCGCAGTAGGGGCAGGAAGCCGATACGTGAGCCGGTGTCATGGCGGCTCCGCCTGCTCAAATGGTCGATGGTCGGGCTCGTCTGGGGCTTCGTCGCGATGCTGGCGGTCGCGGCCTGGTTCGCCTACGACCTTCCCGACATCGAGACGGCAACGGCACTGGAGCGCCGGCCGAGCGTCACGCTCCTCGACGCCTCCGGCCGGTTTCTCTCGTCGTACGGCGACATCTACGGCATGCCGGTGCGGATCGCCGAGCTTCCCCCATACCTTCCGCAGGCGGTGGTCGCGATAGAGGATCGCCGCTTCTACGACCATATCGGGCTGGATCTGCTCGGCCTCGGCCGGGCGGCGGCGGTGAATCTCGCCTCGGGCGGCATTCGCCAGGGCGGCAGCACCATCACCCAGCAGCTCGCCAAGAACCTGTTCCTGACGCCGGAACGGAGCGCCAGCCGGAAGATCAAGGAAGCCTTGCTGGCGCTCTGGCTCGAGCGACGCTTCTCCAAGGACGAGATCCTCGAGCTCTATCTGAACCGCGTTTATTTCGGCGCAGGCGCCTACGGCGTCGATGCGGCGGCCAGGCGCTATTTCGGAAAGCCCGCGAGCGAGGTCACCCTGTGGGAAGCGGCGACGCTCGCGGGTCTGTTGCGCGCGCCGTCGCGGCTCGCGCCGACGCGCAGCCCGACCGCGGCCGCCGAACGGGCCGGCCTGGTGCTCGCGGCGATGGCGGAAGTCGGCTTCATCGCGCCAGAAGCCGCGCGCGAAGCCCGACGCTCCGAGATCGCGGTGACCCCGGCCGGACCGGGCGACGCCCGCTATTTCATCGACTGGGTTCTGGAGCAGGTGGAAGGATATGTCGGCTTCGTCGATCGCGACCTCCTGGTGCGGACGACGATGGACAGCCGCCTGCAGAGGCTGGCGATGTCGGAGGTCAACGGCGCGTTCGCGGAGGCGGGCAGCGGCGGTCCCACGCAGGCGGCGCTGGTCGCGATGACGCCGGATGGCGCAGTCCGCGCGATGGTGGGGGGCCGCTCATATGGCGGGAGCCAGTTCAATCGTGCGACGCAGGCGCTGAGGCAGCCCGGCTCGGCTTTCAAGCTGTTCGTCTACCTCGCCGCCCTCGAACAGGGCATGACGCCGAGCGAGCGTTTCGAGGACGCTCCGATCCGGATCGGCACCTGGGCGCCGGAGAACTACAACGGTCGTTACTTCGGCGAGGTCACGATGCGCGAGGCGATGGCGCGCTCGCTCAACTCGGTCGCAGTGCGGGCGGCGCAGCGGGTCGGGCCCGAGAAGATCGTGGAGGTCGCCCGTCGGCTCGGCATCTCTTCGGACCTCCGGCCGGACCTCAGCCTCGCGCTCGGCACCAGCGAGGTGACCCCGCTAGAGCTGACGGGCGCCTATGCGGTGGTCGCGAACGGCGGCAATCTGGTGCGCCCGCACGGTGTCCTGGAGATACGCGACCGTGAGGGAACCGTGCTCTACAGCCGCGAGCCGAACGGCGGCGAGAGGGTGCTGGACCGCGACATACTCGGCCAAGTGGATGACCTGCTGAAGGCGGTGATCGTCTGGGGAACCGGTCAGGCGGCGCAGCTCTCCCGCGAGGCGGGCGGCAAGACCGGCACCACGCAGGATTATCGCGACGCCTGGTTCGTCGGATATTCCGGCGCCCTCGTCACCGGAATCTGGGTCGGCAACGACGACGGCACGCCGATGAAGGAGGTGACCGGCGGCAAGCTGCCGGCCAGGCTCTGGCGGGAGTTCATGCAGGAAGCCTTGGCAGGCGACCGCAAGACGGCCGATGCCGGGAACTGAGTCGGCGACTCAGGCCCGCGGCTTCACATACCGTTCCCTGAGCTCGGTCTTCACCACCTTGCCGTAATTGTTCTTCGGCAACGCGTCCACGAATTCGTACCGCTTGGGGCGCTTGAAGCGGGCCATGTGTTCCGTGCAGAAGCCGTCCAGTTCCTTCGGGTCCGGCCGATCCTGGCCGCGGGCCACGACCACCGCGACCACGTTCTCGCCCCATTCCGGGTCCGGCTCGCCGATGACCGCGATCTCGGCGACCGCAGGGTGGCGAAGCAGCACTTCCTCGACCTCGCGCGGATAGATGTTGGTGCCGCCGCTGATGATGAGGTCCTTCGACCTGTCCTTGAGGGTCAGGTAACCGTCTTCGTCCAGCGAGCCGACATCGCCGGTGTGGAGCCAGCCGTTGCGCAGCGCGGCGGCGGTCGCCTCCGGGTTCTGCCAGTAGCCGCTCATGAGCGCGTCGCCGCGGACCAGAACCTCGCCGATCTCGCCCGGCGGCAGCGGCTGGTCGTCCGCACTCGCGACCCGAACCTCGACGCAGCTGTGCGGTGTGCCGACCGAGGCGAGACGCTCCTCGTACCGCGGATGATCGGTGGCCTCGTGGTCCTCGCGGCTGAGGACGGTAATCGTCATCGGGCTTTCGCCCTGGCCGTAGATCTGCACGAGCTTGTTGCCGAGCACCGCGCGCGCCGCCTTGCAGTCGGCCACGTACATCGGCCCGCCGCCATAGACGATCGTCTTCAGGTTGGTGAGATCCGCATCGCGCACGGAGGGATGCTCGACCAGCCGCTTCACCATGGTCGGCGCGGCGAAGAAGGCGGTGCCGGGATGGTGCGGCAGCAGGTCGAAAATCTCCGCGGGATCGAAATGTCCGCCTTCCGGCACCACCTGCTTCGCGGCCTTGGCGACGTGCGGAATGTTGTAGACGCCGGAGCCATGCGACATCGGGGCGGCGTGGAGGATGCAGTCGGTCTCGGCGATCGGATCGACGTCGGCGAAATAGGTGAGGGCGGTCGCGAGCAGGCAACGGTGGCTCAGCACTGCGCCCTTCGGACGGCCTGTGGTGCCGCTGGTATAGAAGATCCAGGCGGGGTCCTCCGGTAGCCGGTCGGTCAGCCCGATGCCGTCGCCGTCGGCGGCTGCATATTCGCTGGAGCCGGTCACGATCACCCGTTGCATCGCGCTCGAGTCGTTTGCCGCCTGCGCAACCGACTCAGCGAGATCGGGAGTGGCGAAGCAGAGACGGGCCCCGGAGTTCTCGAAGATGTAGGCGAATTCGGTCGGGTGGAGCTTGGCGTTGATCGGGACGGCGACCAGTCCCGCGTGCCAAGCCCCGTACATGACCTCGAGGAACTCCGCGGAGTTCGTCATCGTGATCGCCACGCGCTCGCCCGGCTGCAGGCCCGCCTCCTCGCGCAGCCAGCCGGCGAGGCCGGAGACGCGGCGGGCGAGTTGGCGATAGGTCGACCGCGTCCGCGGCCCGACCGCGATCGCAGCATTGTCCGGTCGCGAGCGGCCCGCGCGGGCCATCAGGGCAGCGAGATTCATCGTGTCTTCTCTCCGTCCGCGGTGCCGATGCCGTTGATGCCGTGCCCCGAATCTCCCACGAGCAGGGCGGAGACTCCATACCGTCCGGCGCCGGTCGGAAGAAACAGGCGACCGGACCGGCGAGCCGAGCAGTCGGAGTGAGAGCGGTGCCGGCGCCAAAGGTAGTAACGCGGGAAGTATGTGGAGAAACCCACAGTCCGCTCTGGTATCTTGTTCTTAAAAAGGCGCAAATCGTAATCCGGAAGGGGCACCGGTATGGGACGACTTGCAATCATCGAAATGCTTTCCTGCCTTCCGCCGGAGGAACTCGCGCTTGCCGAGCAGAATTGCCGCTGGCGACGGTATGCCAAAGGCGAGCGCATCGTCGAGCGGGCGAGCGACGACCGCGACGTCTATTTCGTGGTCGAAGGAACCGTCGAGGTCGTCAACTTCTCGCTCTCGGGGCGGGCGGTGGCATACGCGGATCTGTCGGCGGGGCACTTCTTCGGTGAACTCGCAGCGATCGATGGCGAACCGCGCTCGGCGACCGTGGAGGCCAAGACGGCCTGTCTGATCGGGGCGATGTCGCCGGGTCATTTCATCAAGCTGATGCAACGCCACCCGGAGATATCCCTCTACGTCATGCGGCGGCTGGCGGCGATCGTCCGCGCGTGCGACGAGAGGATCATGGATCTCTCCACGCTCGGGGCCATGCAGCGCATCCTGGTCGAGCTGCTCAACGCGGCGAAGCCCGATCCGATCACGCCGGGGTCGTGGATGATCTATCCGAGCCCGCCGCAGCGGGAGACGGCGGTGCGCGCAGCCACGACGCGCGAGACGGTGGCGCGGGTCTTTACGCAGCTTCAGGATGCGGGGCTGATCCGTCGAAAGGGCAGAACGCTCTATCTGCGCGACCGGGCCGAGTTGGAGCGCCTCGCGGAACGGCTGGCGCCGAAGCCGCCCTCGCCTTACAAACAGCCGCCGGAGAATATGCGCTACCAGGAAGCTCAGCCCGCATGAGGTCATGAAAGTCGACGCGTTCGACTTCCACCTGCCGCCGTCCTTGATCGCCCAGCGTCCGGCCGTGCCGCGCGATGCCGCGCGGCTGCTCGACGTACGGGATGATTTCCGCGACCTCTCCGTCCGGAACCTGCCCGAACTCCTGCAGCCGGGCGACGTGCTCGTCTTCAACGACACGCGAGTGATCCCCGCGCGCCTTCGCGGCACGCGCGGCGCCGGCCGCGTCGAAGTCACCCTGCACAAGGCTTCCGGACCGGGCCGCTGGCTCGCTTTCGCCCGGCCGGCACGGCGTCTCCGGCCCGGTGACGAGATCGCGTTCGCGCCGGAGCTGAAGGCGCAGGTCGTCGAAAAGCACGCCGGCGGAGAGGTCGAGCTCGACTTTGACATGTCGGATGCCGAGCTGCTGAGAGAGCTCGACCGTCATGGCGAGATGCCGCTGCCGCCCTATATCCGCCGCGAATCCGGCTCGGACGCGCGCGACAGCGAGGATTATCAGACCATCTTCGCAGCCAGACCCGGTGCGGTCGCTGCGCCGACCGCGGCGCTTCATTTCACGCCAGACCTGCTGGAGGCCCTGGACCGGTGCGGTGTGAGCCGGGAGCTCGTCACGCTCCATGTCGGCGCGGGCACGTTCCTGCCGGTGAAGGTTGAAGACACCGCCGACCATCGAATGCACGCCGAATTCGGGATCGTCACGCCGGAAACCGCCGCCGCGATCAACGAAGCACGGGCGCGGGGCGGGCGAGTCGTCGCCGTGGGCACCACCAGCCTCCGGCTGCTGGAGAGTGCCGCACGGGCGGACGGCATCCTCGAGCCATTCACGGGAGAGACAGACATCTTCATAACCCCCGGCTATCGGTTCCGGATCGTGGACCTGCTGCTGACAAACTTCCACCTGCCGCGTTCGACATTGTTCATGCTGGTCAGCGCTTTCGCCGGGCTCGAGCGGATGCGCGCGGCCTATGAGCATGCGATCCGGGAGGGATACCGGTTCTATTCCTACGGGGATTGTTGCCTGCTGCACCGGGTCGAGGAATGAGCGGCGGCCCGTTCCGCTTCGAGGTGGCGGCGACCGACGGCGCCGCGCGGCGCGGCCGTCTGCACACGACGCACGGCACCGTCGACACGCCGGCCTTCATGCCGGTCGGCACGGCTGCCACCGTGAAGGCGATGACACCGGATGCGGTGAGGGAGACCGGCGCGCAGATCGTCCTCGGCAACACCTATCACCTGATGCTGCGCCCGGGAGCGGAACGGATCGAGCGCCTCGGCGGCCTGCACCGCTTCATGAATTGGGCAGGCCCGATCCTCACCGATTCCGGCGGCTTCCAGGTGATGTCGCTGACCGACCTCCGGAAGCTGGACGAGGACGGGGTGACGTTCCGTTCCCATGTCGATGGCAGCTATCACCGTCTGACGCCAGAACGGTCGGTCGAGATACAGCGATGCCTGGATGCCGACATCACCATGGCGTTCGACGAGTGCACGCGCTTCCCCTGCACCGAGGAGGAGGCCGCCAGCTCGATGCGCCTGTCGATGCGCTGGGCGGCGCGCTGCAGAGAAGCGTTCGTCGAGCGCCCCGGCTATGGCCTGTTCGGCATCGTGCAGGGAAGTGTCTTTCCCGATTTGCGACGGGAATCGGCGGAGGCGCTGATCGCCATCGGCTTCGACGGATATGCCGTCGGCGGCCTCGCCGTCGGCGAGGGGCAGGAGGCGATGTTCTCGACGCTGGATGCGACCGTGCCGGCGCTGCCCGACGACCGGCCCCGGTACCTGATGGGCGTGGGCAAGCCCTCCGACATCGTCGGCTCGGTGCTGCGCGGGATCGACATGTTCGACTGCGTGCTGCCGACGCGCTCCGGCCGTACCGGGCAGGCCTGGCCCTGGGGCGGGCCGGTCAATCTCCGCAATGCCCGTCATGCGGACGACCCGCGGCCGCTCGACCCGGAGTGCCGCTGCCCCGCCTGCCGCGACTTCAGCCGCGCATATCTGCATCACTTGACCCGGGCCGGCGAGATCCTGGGGGTGATGCTGCTGACCTGGCACAACCTCACCTTCTACCAGGATCTGATGCGCAGCCTGCGCGAGGCGATCACCGACGGGACGGTTCATAATCTGGCTGCTGCGTTGGCCGAGCGGGAGGTCAAAGGCGACATCGAGCCCTTGTAGCCTCCGATTCCCGCTTCGGGCGCGGAAGATCCGGCGGTAGGCTGCTCTGTGCATGCGACGGGGAGACCTTTCCGATGCGTGCACGGCCTGCGGCAGTCGAAAGGAGACGGGCATGACGGTTGTCGAGGAGCGATACCGGCGCGACGGCTTTTTCTTTCCGCTCGACGTGCTGGGACAGGAGGAAGCGCATGCTCTTCGCGCCGATCTGGAGGCGGGCGAGGCCGAGCTCGCGGACGACCCGGAGCGGCGCTCGATCCTGCGCAGCTATCCCGATCGCCTGCTCCCTTCTTTCGATCGGCTGATCCGGCACCCGCGCCTGGTGGACGCCGTCTCGCAGATCCTCGGTCCCGATCTGATGGTCTGGGGCAGCGGCCTCTTCATCAAAGAGGCCAACACGCCGAGCTATGTCAGTTGGCATCAGGACCTCACCTATTGGGGCCTCGACGACATGCAGGAGGTAACCGCCTGGGTGGCGCTCTCGCCGGCCACCGAAGCGAGCGGTTGCATGCGTTTCATCCCGGCCAGCCATAAGGAACGCATCGTCCCGCATGTGGATTCCTTCGCCGACGACAATCTGCTCTCGCGCGGCCAGGAGCTCGCTGTGGAGATGGACGAGAGCCAGGCGGTCGACATCGTGCTAGCGCCAGGGCAGGCGTCGCTGCACCATGGACACCTGTTCCACGCCTCGGGGCCGAACCGCACCGACGACAGGCGAATTGGCGTCGCGATCCGCTACATCACCCCATCGATGCGCCAGCGCTCCGGAGACCGTTCGGTCGTGGCCCTCGTCAGCGGCGAGGATCGCTTCGGCCATTTCACCATCGCCGAGCCGCCCGCCGCGCGCATGACGGAAGCCGACTTCGCGCTTTGCCGCCAGGACATGGAGATAAAGAACCGCGTCCTGTTCGAAGGCGCCGAGGGTCGCCGCCGTCGCCGGCGATAAAGGGTTCAGGCGAGACCGTATTTCCGTGCACGTCCGACGAACGCGTCGTAGCCGATGAACTGCTCGAAATCGCTCGCGGCCTCCCGGACGCCGGTGGCGTCTGCGTCACCGGAGGCATGGAAGTCCGCGAGTGCGCGTTCGACAGCACCGTAGGCGGCGTAGAGCGTGAAGCCGTAGTAGAGCACGAGATCGGCCCCGGCGCGGCGCTCCTCCTCGGTCGTGCAGCCGGGCTTGTCGGTCACGACCACCTTTCCCGGGATCCGGTCTCTCACCCTTTCGAGATCGGCGGCGCGCATGCCGGCGGGGAAAACGAGGTCGGCGCCGGCCTCGAGGAACGCCCGCATCCGGCGTACGGCCTCATCGACGTCATTGTGCGCGAGCACCGCATCGGTGCGGGCGATGATAAGGAAGTTCGGATCCTCGCGGGCGTCGAGTGCCGCCCGGATTTTCTGCACGATCGTCTCCAGCGGCGCCAGGACCTGCGGCACGTCGGCGTGCTTGCCGAACTCCTGGTCCTCGATGTGGATCGCGGCGATGCCGGCGCGCTCGAATGCCTGGACGGTACGCCAGATATTCGCCGCGTTCGCGAAGCCGTTCTCGGCATCGGCGATGACCGGCACCTCTACGGCCGACGCGATCGTGCCCGCCCGGTCGACCAGATCGTCGAGCGTGAGGATGCCGACGTCCGGCTGACCGAGCACGCTCGCGGCCGTCGCGTAGCTGCCGATGTAGACGAGCCGAAAGCCGGCGCGCTCGATCAGCTTGGCACTGACGGCGTCGAAGGCTCCGGGCGCGACCAACATGTCGCCCGCGTCGAGGAGAGAGCGGAGCTTGCGCCGTCGTTCGGTGAACCGAGTCATGGATGCCGACCTTTCATCGGGCGAGCCGTTCGTGCCAGTCGGGCGGAAGCTCGATCTTCTTCGCGATCCGGCAGGGCGGGAAGCCCCAGGAGGGAAAATAGGCGCATTGCGGAATGGGAATGTCGCCGCCGGCGACGATGAGGCTGATGTCCTCGGGCCGCTCCACCGGCGGTATCCCGCCGTCCCGGTCGCCGGCGAGCACCCAGTCGGGCCACGAGGCGGACTCGATCACCCGCTCGCGGAGCCATGTCCTGCGCCAGACCTCGGCCGGCATTCGCGCTGTTTCCCAGAGGCGGCGCTTCACGTCAGCCTTCGACAGGCCCTGGCCCGCCAACTCGGCCGCGACGAACGGTGCCAGCAGAACGGTGACGATGCCGTTGTGCAGCATCGCGAATCCCGAAGCGGCCGTGCCCATCACGCTCGCGAGATCGGGCAGGCCGCCGGTGACGTTGATCATCGTCTCCGCCCGGGTCACCACTATGGCGCTGTCTTCCGCCTTCAGGCCGAGCTCGACATGGAGCGGCTCCCAGGGGCTCTGGGAGCCCGCCTCGGCGAGGCACATCGTATAGCGGCCCGGATGGCCGATGCCGGCGAAAGAGACCGCCCCCGGCCAGCCGCCACCGATATTGTTCATCACGAGTCGGACGGCCCGCCCAATCGTGGCATTCGCCTGCCAGCCGGGGCCGAGTGCCCCGAAGCTCGCGTTCATGCCGATCGCTTCGGCGACCGGTCCGCTGACGACGAGAAGCGGCGCCACGTTCTCGTCGGTCGTCTGTACGCCACGCAGGTTGAAGTCGGGCTCGGCGATGGCGCGGACGGCGGCGAGCACGACCGGAAGATATTCCGGACGGCAGCCCGCCATCACCGCGTTCGCGGCCACCTTCTCCACGGTCGCGACGCCGTTCAGCGGGTCGAGAGCGCCGAGGCTCGCTGTCTGCGGCTCCGGCACCCAGGAGAGCATCTCCTCGACCCGTCCGATCGTCGGCGGCACGATCGGCAGCCCGTCGGTCCAGCCGCGGAGACGGAAGAGCCGATTCACCTCCTCCGTCGCGTCGTCGCCGCGAACCACCTCGACCCGCTGGCGAGGGAAGCGGCCAGCGAGCGGCGTGCGGTCCAGCATGCCCCTTTCCTCGGCACGCGCGCGCAAGGTGTCGTCGATCCATTCCCCGGAGGCACGCTGGCCGGAAGGATTGACGACCCAGAGGGAAGCGGCGGTCATGGTTCGGCTGCGGCCCTCCTCGCGCCTGCCCCGCCTAGCGCCGCGCCCGTCGCAGCTTCTCGTGCCAGCCTTCCGGCAGGCGGATCTCCTTCCCGACCGGATAGCCGAGCATGCCGTTGTGGGAGAACACATAGGCATTCGTACGCATCGGGTCGCCCGTCACGGCGATCAGGATGTCGTCCGGCTCGGCGACGATCGGAACCAGCCGTTCCGGATCGCTCGACTCCGCGAAGATGCGCGGCGCCTTGCCGAGGTTCACCATGTCGAGGAGCGTGCGCCGGCCCGGCACGAGATTGTTGTAGCCGCCGATGTATTGCTCGAACTTCCAGGCCGGCAGCCGGGCCTGCTCGAACAGGGCGTCCTTCAGGTCGTCGCGCGACCAGCCCGCCTTGGCGATCGTCTCCGCGAGGATCGGCGTCAGCAGAAGCAGCGGCCGGTAGGTACCCTGGGCGATCCCGACCGTGAAGGCGAGCTCCCAGCCGCTCTGCTTGACGAGCGCGTCGGCGAGATAGGGGAGCATCTGCTCCGGCTTCTGGCCGAACACCGAAGCCACGACGTCGCCCCCGGTGTAGCGGGAGATGGTGACGGCGTTGGTGCCGCGCGCGAAGCCGAAGTCGGCGGCGATCGGCTCCCAGCCGATCCGCTCCAGCACGTCCTCGTTCTCGGCCAGGACGACGCGCCAGGTGTTGCCGTAGGTGCCCTTGTCGGTCTGGTGCAGGAGGAAGCCGGCGACGTTGCGAAGATAGAGGCGCCAGAAGCGCCCTACCGACGTGTTGGCGATGAAGCCGTCCCGCAGCGCGCCCTGCTCGTAATTGAAGCCGAGCTCCTTGACGATCGGACCATTCAGGGTGATGAGCGTCTCGGCGCCCGGCGTGTTGCCGGAATGCTCGACGCCGTAGTCCGGGTCGCACATCGCCTCGGCCAGTGCCAGCAGGACCGGCATGCACTCGGGCCGGCAGCCGGCCATGACCCCGTTGACGGCGACGCTCCACACGCTCGCCGCGCGATTGTCCGGCGGCAGCTTGCCGAACACATGGTCCGGCGGCAGGGACGCGAATTCGAGGAACGCCTCGACCTTCTCCCGGGTCGGCGGGACGATCGGGAGGCCGTCCGACCAGCCGTTCTCGTAATAGAGGCGGTTCACCTCTTCGAACGTGCCTTCGAACACGATCTCGTTCGGGCCCGGCTCGACCACCGGCGCGGCGTCGTCAGGCTGTTCGGTCAGATTCGCGATTACCTGCCCGAGCGTCACCTCGACGATGTTGTCACGCAGCTCGTTGTCGGTTTGCATGTCGACATGCCCCGGCACGATCGCGACCGGCAGGTTGGGCATGCCGAGGCCGACGGCGGTGGTCGCCGCCTGACCCGCGAACCCCTCGCAGACGAGGGTGCTGGACGGAACGCCCGCCTGCTCGGCG
>Ga0079224_100014585_pt1 | contig 10978 bp, 11 predicted proteins | sample Stecom2015_FD_80414 | JGI IMG/M metagenome (GOLD analysis project Ga0079224, IMG submission 80414) | Agricultural soil microbial communities from Utah to study Nitrogen management - Steer compost 2015 | ecosystem: Environmental > Terrestrial > Soil > Agricultural land | place: USA: Utah...
AGAACTTTCCAATATTTTGTTGTGAATACCAGCATTTCGGGCCGCGGATGAGCGATATAGAATTTTACTTTAGAAACGTTGCACATTATGTTTTGCGGGAAAGTAGAGCGACTGATGCGTCATTTTTTATAGATGCACCTATTGATGAAACCTTAGAAAAATTAAAAGAAGTATTGAACTTTGAAATGAAGATTCAACCTGGAAATTTGGAACAAATGGATACTGCTTTAAAGAATAGGTATTATAGTGGAATTAATACTTTAGGTAGCATATTAAAACCGAAATATGTTAAGGTCGAAACCTCTTTTCAGACTAACGAAAAAGGAGCAGAAAGCACGGCATTCGATAAAACTGTAAATAAAATGGTACGGGATACACTAATTGCTTTTAGAGGAAGATCATTTAATATGGATGCTTTTGATAGTTTCGTTGTTAAATATCAAGATAAAGAGGGCAATGAGGAAATATTTAACTTGTTTAAAGGGAAAAAAGAGATTAATTTAAATTTAGATATTGCAGCAGTAAAAAACCGTGATTTGTATCCAATAATTAAACCTGAATTTGATCAGTTCATATCAACAATATGATAATTGATCGATATTTTAAGAATCCAGTCATAATCGATTACACTTTTGCTGTTTTCGTTACGGTCGGTTTATTTTTATTTTCCGGAAAATATAAATTTAGCCTTCCTGATGTCGACAAATCGTTAGCTGTAGTGACGGACCTAACAACTATAAGCCTGACACTCACCGGCTTTATTTTAACCTTGTTGACAGTCTTAATTACTTTTAAAAGCAGTTCAAAAATTCAAGAATTAAACGTAGATTCTAATGAATCAATATTTGATCAATTTTTTGCAACGGGATTATATTTTGACACAGTTCGTCATTTAAAAAATTGTATCAAATCTTTAATCTTTGTGGGATTTATAGGATTTGCTCTAAAACTAGGATTGTCAACATTTTTTAAAACTGATATATTTTATTTTAATACCTTTTCTATTGTCATAGTATTCCTAACTACATATCGCTGTTTGCTCATTCTTGGTGCTGTCTTAAATCTACAAAAGGAGTCATTCAGTAAATTTAAACAATAGCATGCCGGATGTACTGCCAGCGATTTGAGCTTGCCGCTAACGTCTCGTATAACGCAAGATGAGGAATGGGAAACAAGGATTTGTCCTATAAGACTGCCTTTTTATAATAAATCAAGAATGTCATATCTGACACATATTCCGCAATTTGTTTTATTCATTGTTGGTAGATGGGCTTTATAGATTCCTCGCTATTTTAATAAAATCACTAATATTTTTACCCCTAATTGCCATTCCTGCTTCCTGTGGAAATTCGAGTTGATATCTACCACTTGCAGTCCCATTTAATGCATAATCATATCCATTTATGGTCACTATGCACCAATGTCTCTCACGACATTCAATAATTACTTCATCTGCTAAAAATGGCCAGTCCCCATTATATTCTGACTTATTAATTTTTTTGCTTTTAAAGTTTGGATTAAATTTTCTGTCCATTTCATCTATCAAAGTTCTCTTGTGGACTTTCCTTGGGCTTTGTTTATACCTTGTTGTACTTTTTCTGTAATCTGTTGTTCCATAATTACTTTCTCGTAATAATCCGAAAGTGAAATATGAACCTACTGTTAATTGAGAACCTTTGTCACCCAAACATTTGAAATTGAATTGTCGTGAGAGAGATGAAATAAATTTTTCTAAGATCACGATTATGTATAAACTAACACTTTCGTAAATCTCATGTTGTTTATCAAAATCATTTAATTTTTTAAACCAGTTCTTATCTTTTCTAATTATTCTGTCTTCAAACTTCGTCCAGGCAGTTTTTGCATTTATACCTATTTCTTTATTGTCTGTTATTAAATCGAAATTGTGATATCTAGCTTTCTTTCCAAACTCTGAAAGAATGAATAACATTTCACTTAAATCTTTATCAGATTGAAGAAATTTAAAATCTTCTTGGAATTGATCTCTTTGATAATCTTTCACATATTTATCAAGAATTTCCTTTAAGAGTAGTTCTAAATCGTGGCCGAGATTTTTTAAATATCTAAAATCAGGATATTTTTTGTTCAAATCGTAATAAGCAAGACAGATATACGATTTAAGAAAACGTTCAAACCCTTGAGAAATTAGTTGAAATGGAAGAAAGTAGAAATCATTATTTAAATCTATATTTTGTAATTCTCCAAGACCAAGTTTGATCAGTTTGGAAGATGTATCCAATTCTTCAAGAATGGCAAAGTCTTTTTGCATTTCAGAGGTTTTATTTTCTTGCATTCAAAATTTTTTTTGTCTTGCTGCCAACGGCTCGCATAAGAACAATGCGAGCGGGCGGGCGTGATCGTCCGAAAGACAATCAGCTAAGCAAGCGAGCACAATGTTTCGACTCAAGAATTAATTAAGCATTGTTTTTGTTGTTGTTGGGTGTAGTTTTTTATGCATATCCTAATATATTCAATTCGGTTGGTGAATAAAATATCACGGGATTAATTTTCTCACTATTGTAAGCCACTTGGTAAGCAATCATTTCTTCTTTGAATAAGCATAAAAGCTTTTCAAAATCAAAGATTATTTGTACAACATTTACATTTAATAATACTCGTGATGTAATTTTTCCTTTGTATTCTTCTATTAAAACATTTTCGATGTCATCTCGAAACGCTTTTTCTAATTTGCTTTTTGTTGCGTAACATATAGTCATACTATGGTATTTGTTTGTAAGTTCCAATACGATTAACTCTTCATTATCAAGAGAGTATGCTTTTTCAAAAATTTGTTCATAATATTCGAAAAATATATACTCTTTGATAATGTTATATATTTCCATATTTGTGAACGGTAGATTTCTCGTTCCGTCCCAAATTCTTGCACAGCTTTTTTCTATTCTTTTAGACAAGTCATTAAAAGTGTTTTCGTTCCCGTTTAAATCTATTGTAAAACTTAACTTTTGATTTCTCTTTAGTTTATTACCTAAATTGTTAAAAATCTGAAGTGTAAGGTTAGAAAACTCTTGGTATGAATTAGTATTTGCGGGTAGTTTTAGATTAATCGAAAGTTGACTTTCTAAAGATTTCCAATTTTCTAAAAAAGCATACCTCCATTTTATAAAATTTTCTGATTCCCAACTTTTGTGATTCTCATTAATTCGCAGGAATTTTTCAATTCGAAAATCTGGTATGGTATGACCTGAGATTTTCATTTCTTTAGTGAAATTCCTGAATCTTTTTTGACCAACTAGTCTTTCTTCATTGTTGAAATAGTAATCTAAATGAATTTCTAACTCACTTTTATTTTCTGGATATATTTGATTTTTTTCTATTCCATTATAAGGTTTTTCAAATGGAAATATTATTCTATCGAAATCGTAATAAGATTCGATGTTAGAATAAGGTGTAAATAAAAAAAGTCCTTCTTGAGATTGAAGTCTCCAAAGATTGTGTACATCGATTTTACACAAGTAAGGTGCTAGGACTTTATCCTTGTCGTATATAGATTTAGTGAATTTTATAAAATCAGTAAGATCTGATTCGTTTAAGCAAATAATTACACTTTCTTTTTCAATTTCATTAGATTTGGAATTTGTTGCAAAATATGCTGCGACTTCATAGTTTGTTGTGAAATCAATATAGTTTGTTGGTAAACCATAATGTTGGGCGACCGCAAAGAACCAATCTATATTTGATTGGTATTTTTTCAAATTTTCTGATGTTTCAAAAAAACTATAAAGACGTTTTAGTTTTTCAATTCCTTCTTCGAAATCTTTTTCATTTAACCTTGCAGAAGATGGTGTAACATTCCAATTTTGAGCTTGTCCTCTAAAAAGGTTATACTTTCCACTATCACTAAAATTTTGAGCAAGTTTGATAGCTTCTTCTTGGTTTTGAACTCTGTGTATTTCACTCATACCTTAAATTACACCAAACGTCTCGTATAAAAATAGTGTGAGCTGGCGAGCGTGATTGTCCACAGGACAATCCACTGAGCAAGCGAGCACGAACTTTCGATATAAGACAGCTTTGAGCATTGTTTTTTTTGATAATTATTACCTGCTGCCTTTATTCCAATATAAATTTAATACCTTTAGTTTATTAAAATCTTGATTGGCTAAAAGATTTTTGTTTTCGGGAAATTGGAGTTGTTATTCTGTCAGAAATTATTAATTGCAAAATTTATAAAAATATGAAAGATCTAATATCCAAAATCGGAACTCAAATGATTATATCCCTGATGTTTAATTTTGAAGTATTCGTGTTTCTTATTGGTGGGCAGACCATTCCATTCGACAGACTTGTTCCAACTAGATTATGCTCACAAAAATTTTTGCCAATTCGGGAGTGGTGAGGTTCGATTCCTCGGTCTGTCACTAAAAACCGCAACGGAAGTTGCGGTTTATTTTTTTAATTCCATAAGCTCTAACATTCTATTGTCTTTTTCTTTAAACTATAGAGAATCTTAACTCCGTTAATAAGAGTCTTCAGAAACTCCTTGTCTTCATCAAGTAAAACTTTTCGTAACTCTTCTTTTGTATTTTTGTTTTTTTCGTAATGGTCAGTTTAGGTTGCAGGTAACAACTCGTATAAAAACTGTGCGAGCGGGCGTGCAAATTGTCCGCATGACAATCCGCTGAGCAAGCGAGCACCGGCTTTTTCCTTTAACACTATGTTTCGTCCTGAAATAAGTTGACAAAATATCAACTTATTTATGAAGACTCACTAAGATAGCATTGTTTTTTTTATATTGTTCGCTTAAGTTTTATTCAACTTCTTCGGATGGATAATATTTAATAAAGTGGGAAATAAAATAATCAAAGTCAGGCCCCATTAGACTTTCCTCGATATACGGTTCTTCACCTTCCGGAATTGGTGGTAATAATAAAAAATCTAGAAATCCTTTAAAAAAGCTTTCCATTTGTGCTGAATGGCGTATAAAATCGTCACAGAAGTCAGTTGCCTTTTTTTCTTGGGTTCGATTTACGGTATGTAAAAAATCAGTAAAAAAATTATGGACAAGTAAATTCCGCTTTTCTAAATAATCATTTAATTCTTCTTCGATTACTAATCCAGGGTTTAATTTCAATAATTTAAAAATATGGCCCAATGTTATTTTGTTTCCTTTGGAACGTCCTGCCAACTTTATAAACTCTTTAGAGGTCAGGTTATGGAGATCTTCATCAAATTCCGCCAAATAGTTTAAAATGTTACCAGTTATAAATTCCACTCTTTGCGCAGCTAAAAGCGCTCGACCCATCTTTGAAAAAACTATGTCAGGATTTATATCTCGTTTTGTCATTTTTTGATTGTCGTTTTGGAAGTTTATTGTTTACGTCTCGTTTAAAAACTGTGCGAGCTGGCGAGCCTCATTGTCCGCAAGGACAATCAGGCGTTGCAAGCGAGCACGGAGTTTCGATTCGAAACAGACTTAAGCAGTGTTTTAATACACTTTTATCCGCAGGTTTTTCATTTTATCTGGTCCATTTTAGGGTATGAATATTATCAAATTCAGATCTCATAATATATTCATCTTCTCCTATGTAATTATTCAAAATTCTTTGAGAAAATCCGCTGTTGCCAGATTCTTTAGCTTTAATCAAAACATCAACGAGGGGATAAAATGTGTTCTTAAAATTACCAATCTTGTAAAGTTCTTCTTCAAACCTTAAACTTTCTTTGGTGTCATATATAATTAAGGAACCTTTTCCCTTGCTAAATCTCCTCGCACATTCTATACGTCCTGTAAAGCTCTTTATTTTAGAATTTTTACTGATTCTGTGACACGACCTAAATAAAATTGGTCTTTTCGTTGGTAAATAGTTTTTAAGCACAATGTCCCAAACGTCATAAAAAGCTTTCCTTTTTTCATCAGGGCCAGTAAGGATCCAGTTAGAAATGAATATTCTTGTTTGTTCGCTTATTTTTACATCTTTACGCAAAATATCGATTAGATTTTGGGCGATTTCTTTCTTCACTTCATTTGATAGTCTGTATTGAAATTTGTCATTCATATTTTAAAATTTGGTTCTATGACCAAGATTTTCTTTATTAAATTGTTGAGCTTAGATTCTATTTCATTTTTTTACCTTGCCCATAAAGTACCGTATAAAACCGTGCGAGCGGGCGGGCGTGATTGTCCGCCAGGACAATCCGCCGAGCAAGCGAGCGCAATGTTTCGTTTAAAAACTGATTTAAGCATCTTAAGTTTGATTTCTTAACTTTTACTTATTAATCAGAAAGAACAAAAGAGAGGAGTAAGGTTATTTTAGGCATGGGAATTAGATTCCGTAAACATTGATAATCCCCTCTCTTTTCTACTTTAATTTCGTTCAGTTCTGTGAGACTCTGATCTCGAATATAAGTTGTTGAAAGCAAAGTAGATGTCCTTTCCTAATCATTTACCTATGAATAAAAATAAACAAATTTATGGAGTAGACATTAGTAAGAATGTTTTTGATGTAGTGAACTCTCAGGGAAACCATTATCAATTCAAGAACGATGGAAATGGTTTTAAACTGGTTCTAAAAATCCTTTTATCAGATTCTCTGGTGGTTATGGAAGCAACCGGCTATTACCATTACAGGTTGGCCCAGTTCCTTTATGAACAGGGAATCCAAGTCTCTGTAGTCAATCCCTTATCAGTAAAGAGATTCATTCAAATGAAGCTGTCTAAGGTAAAGACGGATAAATCTGATGCTAAGGCCATTTGTGAATATGCATCTATAAATGAAGTCCCCTTATATACGGCAAGAGATAAAAACCAGGCTGAGTGTTTACAGCTTATGCGCCTGATTGATATCTATTTAAAACAAAGAACAGCCTTAAAGAATAAACTGCACTGGGAAATAACCTTGGGTAAACCATCTAAAACAGTTTATCATTCTTTAAACCGATCTTTAAAAGCCGTCCAAAAAGAAATTAAGATCCTGGAAGAGCGGCTGACAGAAATCGTAAAGGAAGAACAACAAAAACAGCTAACCCTCCTTAAAAGCATTCCAGGCATGGGTAGTAAAACAGCTATTATGCTCATCGTGTTAACCGACGGATTTTCCAACTTCGAGAACGCCCGGCAACTCTGCAGTTATACAGGGATCACTCCAACGTTACGTCAGTCAGGAACCAGCGTGAGGGGCCGAAGCCGGATAACGAAAATGGGTAATGCTAAGCTTAGAAACCTTCTGTTTATGTGCAGCTTCTCAGGAAATCTCTGATTTCAGATACCAGCAGTTCCGATAATTCTTCAAGCTTTGCCATAAATATATTTTAAAATCCAACTCCCCGTTTAACTTCGCGCTTAATCGCATGCTTTAAAATGTTTAGCGCGAGATTTGTTGATAACCTCACAGTCTTATTCATTATTATCAATTCAGAATTGTTTTTCACAAAGTTCTTTACTCCTATCGAGGTAGCCATTTGTTTTCCAATATTCCCTAAACTCATAGACCTTTGAACTTCGCTACCCTTTAAATTATATCCATCAAATTGAAATCTAAAGCCTTGAAGTTTATTTGCTTTAGTGATACAGGGAATTACTTCTACTTTATTAGCCTTCATTAGTTCGATATATTGGTTGTATGACTTAGGCTTATGATCCTTCATTACCAGATCATGCCGGCGCTTTATTTCAGATCGAATGTCCTTCAGGTCAAATTCCTTTTCCATCTGCACCTGTTTAACTGTGGTAAGTTTCATTCCCTCCGCTACTTTTTCTGCAGATAACTGGCTGCGCTTTCCAATAAAACTATCATTGTAGGCTTTCCCGGTAAAGTCAATCCTGTTTACATAAAGATGGATATGTTTATGTTCTTTGTCCTGATGAACGAAGGCGACTGCCTGGCGCTCTCCAAGCTTCATTTCCTTCATGATATTTTCACATATTTGCCTTAGCTCTTTATGTCTTAAAGATTTTCCAACTTCAATGGTCGGACTTAAAACAAAGGAGAGCGTATTTTTTTGACAGTTTATATTTTGATCCTGAATGAACCTAAATTCTTTGGTAATCTCACCTGGGTCTTCTCCGGCCAGGTTTTGACTAAAAACGATTTCAGCATCTTTCTCCTGGTTCCACCTGTACATCATTGATGCTCTGGTATGCGATATAGATTTTCCCTTGCCTATCATCTTTCAATCTTTTTTAGATGAAGCTTAATTTCATCTGCGACCTGGTAAACAGTTTCCGAAAGTTTTGGATCCCTTTTCCGGAACATATTGCCGATTGATTTAAAGTTATTGTGGAATTTCACCAAGGATTTATAGATCTCTAAATGATCGTCCAATAATCTTTCTTTAATATCCTTTTCAGCAGTAACTCTCCTGCAGAACTCACTTAAAGAAAATCCGCTTCTTTTTGCCTTGACCTGCAGCAATTTCTTTTCATAAACAGAACATCTGAATTTCACGAGTTCCCTTTTCGCCTTAAACCTCTTCTTTTTTTTGCGACCATCGGGAGCAATCATTTTTGTGCCCACAGGCACACATCTTGAATTGCTGTCGAAGTCAGATAGTTCTTCTCCGTCTCCAATTATGAGAAAGGAAAGTTTAAGTTGGGGTTCTTTTTGATCTTTTAATCTTTCTTTATGATTAAGCTGAAAAATCATTTGAAATTTTTTATTCTTTTCCATTGGGTCCACTTTTAATAAATTCCTTCATTTCTTTATTTTTAAGTTTTAAGGCCTCTTTTCCTTCAATTGATAATATTCTCTTTCCGGGCAGAAAAAAAAACAGCAGAGGCTTTATTTTTGACCGTAGGAACTCAGAAATAAAGCTTCTGCTTCCGCATTGAAAGGAGCTCCCATTTTTTTGGGTATGCTCCCACTTTCTTGGAATTTTACATGTTCATTTAATAGACTTCCTTCTTTTTATCGTTTATATGTTTATATATAGTAACTGGTACAGTAAAGGGACTGTAGATGACTGATAATGGGCCATCTAAATTTCTAAAATCTGTTACGATCTATTTATAAACATACCAAGGCGGTTTCATTTTTCTTTTATAAAACAAAGACGGAAAATTCAGGAAATAATCAATTTGTGGCCCCAGATTTAACAATCTCGAAGGCAAAGAATTATGGAATTCAGAGAAAAATGATCTTAATTTAAGAGAAAATGTAATGCAAAGGTTATGAAAGTTTCCAAGAATTTGAAGACACGATTAAGGGAAATTGGTAGGAAGAATAGATTCAAGAGCACGTTAATCACCTTTAGTGCATAAGTACAACTACATTATAGTTTTAAAGCAATTAGTTAAAAAATTCCTTAAATGCGTTCATATATACTCACCTCTTAAACAAATTAAACAAGACTTCTATAGAAAAAACCTTACATTTTCTACGGTTAAAAAATGGATGTTGGCCTTATCAATAATCTATCTTGTACCTGTTTCGAAACAACTTAATCATTTAATTTAAAAATTTTAGATCATGAAAAAACAATTATTATTAGGATTAATTCCCGTATTCGCAATTTCACTTTTATCATTTGCGAATCCAACTGAGACAAAAATAACTGAAGGTTGTGATTATCTTGAATATTGTGCCGGTTACGCCGATGCAAAAGAAGAAGCCGCTGAAATTATGTCCATGGAAGAATGGACTGCTATTAAGGACGATTGCGTCGAAAGAAGATGTCCCGGTTATTAATAATAACAATTAGTACAATAAAACTACAAATATTAGGGTTCTATTTGAGCCCTAATATTTAAATCTCTAAAAATTTATGAAACCATCATTTTTCTTTTTAATTCTATTTTCACTTTTTATAACTAACCTATTTTCTCAAAATTCTGCTACTGCAGACTATGGGGTAGTTTTTTCGACTAGTTTGGTTGATGATAAACTAAAATTAGAGGATCCCGATTATTATGAACATCAGCTAGCCAAACAAAATAGTGCTGATAAATTAAAATTTGTTTTAAAAATAAATAAAGCTGAATCCTTATTTTTCCATCCAACATTAAAAGAGTCCTCTGATGCTCTTAAATTTGCGAAATCAAATACCGGCGGTGACCATTTAATTTATAATAATCTTGAGGAGCAAATTCTCATAAATCAATTCCCGTATTGGGGATCAGAAATACTTCTTCAGCAAAAACTCAATAGCACTCCCTGGACTATTGAGAACTCTTCCAGGACAATCTCAGGTTTTGTATGTTTTAAAGCTGTCAAAACTTTTTCTCAGAAAGAAGGCGGTTTTTCCCGTGAAAAGAAAATTGAAGCATGGTTTACACCTGAAATCCCCTTAAAATTTGGCCCTAAAGGCTATGGAGATTTGCCCGGGCTTATTATTGAATTGACAGAAAACAATGTGACCTTCTTCCTGAAAGAGTTAAAATATGAAGATGATAAGGATCTCAAATTGGAAAGGCCCTCCAAGGGAATAAAAATGTCAAAAGAAGATTTTGCCGATCAATCGCCAGAATTAAAAAAAAGAGCTAAACAGGCCATAATAAACTCCAGAGGATAAATGAATTTATTTTCTGGAAAAAACATTTTATTTTTCATTGTTGTTGTCGTTTTTTCTTCACAATCCATTTATTCCCAATTTACAATTGAAGGAACAGTAAAGGATTCTTCCGGAAATAATTTGGCTGGTGCCACTGTAATTATACAATCGTTGGTAGAAGACTCAGGGAATCAATTTTCTATAACCAACGAAAAGGGTAAATTTTTATTTATAACCTCTCACCAGGAATTCCGAATTAAAGTTTCTTATATGGGTTTTATCACATACTCTGTTTTACTGCAGGAGTTTATTGGAGAAAATCCCGTAATAATACTTTCACCACAAGTAGATGATCTTGATGAGGTAGTCCTTAATTACAAACCTCCTCCCATTCAAATCAAAATTGATACTCTCACCTTTTTGGCTAACCAATTTGCAGACGGGCAGGAACACAAATTAAAAAACCTTATTCAAAAACTTCCGGGTGTTGAATATGAGGGAGGGGTATTAT
>Ga0079224_100014586_pt1 | contig 10977 bp, 6 predicted proteins | sample Stecom2015_FD_80414 | JGI IMG/M metagenome (GOLD analysis project Ga0079224, IMG submission 80414) | Agricultural soil microbial communities from Utah to study Nitrogen management - Steer compost 2015 | ecosystem: Environmental > Terrestrial > Soil > Agricultural land | place: USA: Utah...
CGGAGACAATTTCCACAGAGGACTCACTCGCGGACCCTGGAAGCAGAACGTCCTCTTCAGACTCATCGGTGTCCGCGATCTGAACGCTCCCCTTGCGGTACGCTGGCGTGTCCACCGGGGCCAGCCAAAGCCGCTCCAGTTCCTCGTCCAACCAGGTCAGTGTCAACGAGCAACCAGCCATGTCCAAACTGGTGACGAGTTCGCCCACCTCCGGCGCGACGACTTCAACGCCCTCCCGGTCGAGCAGTTCCGCGACCGTCTTCCACACCACGAAGAGCTCTTCGTACTTCGTGGCACCGAGCCCGTTGAGGATCGCGGTCACCTTCGGCCGTTCGATGCCGTCCGGCGCTTCAGCCAGCAACCGCTCCACCAGTGTGCTGGCCAGTTCGGCCGCGGTGGGCATCCTGGTTTCGGACACCCCCGGTTCCCCGTGGATGCCCAGGCCCAGTCCCATGTGCCCAGCAGGAACCTCGAAGAGCGGTTTGTCCTGCCCCGGCAGGGTGCAGCCGGCGAAAGCCACGCCCAGGCTGCGGGTGCGAGCGTTGGCGTGCTCCGCCACCCGCACCACTTCGTCGAGCGAGTACCCCTCTTCAGCTGCCGCGGAAGCTATTTTGAACACCACGAAATCACCGGCCACTCCGCGGCGACTGCTCGTTTGACCTGCCGGAGCGCTCGCGATGTCGTCGGTCACGACGACGTTGTGGGCCGGGATCCCCTCCTGCTGCAGCCGCTCCACGGCAAGCCCGAAGTTCATGTTGTCGCCGGCGTAGTTGCCGAACGAGAACACCACCCCGGCTCCCCGGTCGACGGCTCGCCCCACCGAGTAGACGTCCTCGGCCGACGGCGAGGTGAAGATGTTGCCGATCACCGCGCCATCGGCGAATCCGGGGCCGACCACACCGCAGAAGGCGGGGTAGTGCCCCGAGCCACCGCCGGTGACCACAGCGACCTTGCCCCGGCGCGGTCGGTGCGCGCGCACCACACCGCCCGGCACCTGACGCACGTACTGGGGGTGGGCGGCGACGAAACCGGCCACCATGTCCTCGGTGAAGGACGCGGGGTCGTTGTACAGACGTGTCATCGCAGACTCCCCGGAGCGCCTCGCTGCCACAGCGGGCGAGCGTTCTCGATCGTGTCCAAATAGGCGCGGTAACCGCGCTCGTAGAACTCAGCTGCTCGTGGTTCGGGGTGCACGGTGCGGCGCTCGGCGGCCCACCGCTCGTGGTCCACGGGGTCGCCCAACGCCGCCCAGGCCGCCATGGCCGCTCCCCGCGCGCCCACTCCTTCTTCCAGGGGCACGTGCACCGGGCGGCCGAGCACATCGGCGAACACCTGGCTCCACGCGGTCGACCTGGCTCCCCCGCCGCACGCCGAGACCTCTCCGGTGAGTCCGGCGGCTTCCAGGTTGTGCCGCGCGGCATAGGCCACCGCCTCGCACATCGCCCGCACCAGATCGCCCGGAGTGGTGTCCAAGGACAGCCCGGTGAACTGACCGCGCGCGTTCGGTTCGACGAACGGGGCGCGCTCCCCGGAGCTGGACAGGAACGACAGCGCCGCCACCCCGTTCGCACCGGGACTGCTGCTGCCCAGCAGCGATTCCAGCTGCGACACGTCCACCCCGACCACGCGCAGCACCCAGTCGAGGTTGGCGGTGCCGACCATGGCCGGCATGACCCGCAAGTAGTGCTGCGGATACGGGGTGGCCAACCACATCCCCGCCGGTTCGCCGTCCGGTTCGACGACCACCTCGTCGCGCAGCACTTGGCACCCCAGCGTCGTGCCGATCACCAGCACGCCGTCCCCGGGGTTTCGCACCCCAGCCCCGAAAGCGCAGGAGGGAAGGTCGAACGGGCCGGCGGACACCGGCAGCCCGGCGGGCAGGTCCAGCAGCTCGGCGCTGGACTTGGTCAGCGCGAAGAGCTTGCCCCGCGGCGCTGGTTCGGCCAACAGGTCGCGGTGCTCCGCCAGCCCGCACGCCCGCAGCGCTTCTGCCGAGTAGGTCCGCTGGCGCACGTCGAGGAACGGCATGGACGCGTCCGAGGCGTCCACAGTGATCTCACCGGTGAACCGGTGGACGATGGCGTCCACGCAGTACCCGGCAACAGCTGCGCGCTCCAGGCGTTCCGGCTCTTCTTCGGCCAGGTGGGCCAGCAACGGTCCGGCGCATCCGGGGAACATGCCCGCTCCGGTGAGCGAATGCACCTCGCGGGAAACCCCGGTGCGCTCCCAGTCGGCCAGCACCTGGGCCGCGCGGGCGTCGAGCCACGAGATCGCCGGGCCGACCGGCTGGCCGCTGTGGTCCCGCAACCACAACCCATCGCCCTGACCGGTGATCGCCAGCGCTTCCACCGGCACCTGCGCCAGGGCCGCGTCGGCGCTGACCGCGCGGACCACCTGCACGACCGAGTCGATGACCTCGTCGAGGTCCTGTTCGACACGTCCGCCCGGCAACCGGTGCAGCGAGCTGCGCACGCTCCGGGTGACCACCGCGGTGCCGTCCCGCCTCAGCAGCGACGCCTTGGTCACCGAGGTGCCGACGTCGACCCCGATGATCATTGCCCCAGCCCTTCGATGCGGTCCAGCACCTCGGGGTTGGCCACGAACCGCGGCCGCTGCCCGGTGAGGAACCGGTGCGCATCGGCGGCCACGATCTCGGCCGCCCGGTGAGCTGTCTGCCTGGTCGCTCCGGCCAGGTGCGGTGTGGTGATCACGTTGGGCGCGTCGAACAGCGGCCAGTCCTCGGGCGGCGGTTCGATGTCGTACACGTCCACGGCCAGCGCACCGAGTTTGCCGGACTTCAGCATTTCCGGCAGGGGCGCGTAGTCCAGCAGGCCGCCTCGGGCGGAGTTGACCAGCACGGCGCCTTTCGGCAGCAGCTTGAGGTTGTCCGCGTTGAGCAGGTGCCGGGTTTCCGGGGTGAGCCGGGCGTGCAAGCTGACCACCGAACTGCGGCGGAGCAGGGTTTCCAGCGCCACGAGCTCCACCCCGTCCTGGGCGACGGCCGCTGGATCCGCATAGGGGTCGGCGACGAGCACGTGAGCTCCGAACGCCTTCAGCACGCGCGCCACGATCTTGCCGATCGCGCCGTAGCCGACCAGGCCGACGGTGGCGCCGTCCAATTCCAGTCCGGCGTTCTCGTAGGCGTAGTAGTCCCCTCGCCAGTTGCCGGCCTTGAGCTCCGCGTCGGAGCCGGGGATCCGGCGCAGCGCGGCCAGGACGAGTCCGACGGCGAATTCGGCTGCTGCGGCGGCGTTGCGCCCGGGTGCGTAGCTGACCACCACCCCGTTCTCGGTGGCCGCGGCCAGGTCGACGTTCACCGGACCACCCCGGCACACCCCGATGAACTTCAGCTGCGGCGCCTGGCGCAGCACCTCCCCGGTGAACGGCGCCATCTGCGTGACCGCGATCTCCGCGTCGCCGAGCGCGTCCAGCACCTGCTGCTCGGTTCCGCTGGCTTCGTCGACGTTGCCGACCGGGCCGAACGGCTCCACCGGCCAAGGCAGCTGGAGGGTGGTGAATTCCAGTTCCAGCTCACCGGCGTTGTGGCGCAGCGCGTCGGCGAACAGCTCGGGCAGGACGAAGTGGTCGCCCGCGGCGAGAACTCTGGTCATCGTGACTCCTTTGTCGGCGATACTTCGGAACGCTGCTGGCGCTCAGCTGTTGAACGGGTCCGGCAGCTCGGTGATCAGCCGCTGGTGGGCATCGGACAGGTCGGAGGCGACGTAGCTGGCCTTGGCCAAGGCGTCCGCAGCGGGCGGGTAGTCGGTGTTCGGGATGGCCACCACTGTCATGCCCGCGGCTGCGGCGGCCCGCAATCCGTTGCTGGAGTCTTCGACCGCCAAGCAGTCAGCCGGATGTTCGCCCAGTTCGGCCGCCGCCGCCAGGTAGACGTCCGGGTGCGGTTTTCCGCGCGGCACCTCGGCGCTGGAGACGGTGGCGGTAAAGTGCTCAAGGATCCCGTGGTGCTCGAGCACCGCGTCGATGAGCCTGCGCGGTGCCGACGAGGCAAGGGCGATGGGGGCCCGCCGTGCCACCTCGGCGACCATCTTGTCGGCTCCGGGCAACAAGCCGATCTCGCCGCCTTCCAAGGCGGCGACCATGTCGTCGACGACGAGTCGTTCGGTCTGCTCCGCCGACTCGGCAGCCCCGCAGAACCGGGCCAGGAACGCGGCCCACTCCGGAGCGCTCATGCCCTGCACCTGACGGGTTTGCTCGGCTGTCCAGGTGCTTCCGCGGGCAGCGGCGAACCTGCTCCACATCCGCTCCCAGAGGTGTTCGCTCTGCACCAGGACGCCGTCCATGTCGAACACCACGGCGCGGTGCGCAGTCGTTCGCGCCGCTTCGGACTGGGTCATGTTCCTAACCTCCCAACGCCAACGAGGCTGAAATTAACACTATTAAAGTTATAAGTCACTACCTCGTTGATAGACAGGCTCCCGGACACCTGTTCTGCAGCCAAAACGGCAACAGGCAAGATGAGAGGCATGTCATCCGCACCGAAAAAGCAATCACCACGGCTGATCCGGCAGCAGAAGATCGTCGACTACGTCGTCTCCAAAGGCTTCGCCAGCGCCGCTGAGCTCTCAGAACTGACCGGCGTCAGCCTCATGACGGTGCACCGGGACATCGACGACCTGTCCACCCGCGGCCTGCTGCGGAAGTTCCACGGAGGGGTGTCCGCCCAGCCGTCCACGATCTTCGAGAGCAGCTCCGACTTCCGGCTGCACACCCACACCAGGGAGAAGGCCGCCCTGGCCCGCGAAGCCCTGAAGCTGCTCAGCCCGGGCATGTCGGTCCTGCTGGACGACTCCACCACCGCGCTGGCCCTGGCCAGGCTCCTGCCCGAGGTCGGCCCGCTGACCGTGGTCAGCAATTACCGGCAGGTGCAGGAAGAACTGCGAGAAGTGCCGGACATCCGGCTCATCTTGCTCGGCGGCGAGTACTCCCGCACCCACGACTCCTACTTGGGCATGCCCTGCCAGGAGATGGTCAGCACCTTCTCGGTGGACATCGTGTTCATGTCCACCTCGGCGATGAACGGCCGGATGACCTACCACCAGGAGCAGGAGATCGTGCTGGTCAAACGCGCCATGCTCAACACCGCGGTGACCAAGGTGCTGATGATGGACGCGAGCAAGCTGGACCGCACCGCCCTGCACCAGTTCGCCCCGGTGGACGCCTTCGACCACATCCTGCTCAGCGGCGACATCAACCAGGAGCTGCTCAGCGAGCTGCAGGAGCAGACCGACGTGCGGTTGGCCCCGCTGGAGGCGTGACCGGCCCGCGGAGCAACAAGAACAAATACACTTTTAACAGAAGTATTGATATTTCTACCGTCACGTATGAGTATGGGGCCACTCATGAGGTGGCCGCAGACGGCCCACCTCCGTACCAGCCCCCTCAACGTGGAGGTAGGCGTGTCCACAGCCACTCCTGCGGGATCCGGCAGATTCCTGCTCGACCGATGGGGCCTGCCCAGAGCACTGGTCTACGGCTACATCGGCGTTCTGCTGTTCATGATCGGTGACGGTGTGGAATCCGGTTTCATCGCACCGCACATGGCCGAGCACGGCGCGGGCACCGACGTCCGCGCCGGCTACGTGATCACCGTCTACGGCATCGCCGTGATGATCGCTTCTTGGTTCTCCGGAGCGCTCTCCGACGTCTGGGGCCCCCGGAAGGTGATGGCGCTCGGGTTCGCCATCTGGTTCGTCTTCCACATCCTCTTCCTGGTGTTCGCGCTGGGCACCGAGAACTACACCCTGATGCTGGTGTGCTACGGGATCCGCGGATTCGGCTATCCGCTGTTCGCCTTCGGCTTCCTGGTGTGGATCACGGCAACCGCCCCCAGCGCCCGGCTCGGCGCCGCGGTGGGGTGGTTCTACTTCGCCTTCACCGGCGGGCTGCCGACGCTCGGTTCCCTGTGGTCCAGCTTCACCATCCCGGTGATCGGCCAGCTCGGCACCCTGTGGTCGTCGCTGCTGCTGATCGGCCTGGGCGGACTGCTCGCCCTGTTCGGCGTCAAGGAGCGCACCGGCTACCAGCGGCTCATCCCCGAGGACAGCACGCTGGGCCAAAGCCTGTACACCAGCATCTCGGTCACCTGGACCCACCCGCGAGTGCTGATCGGCTGCATCGTCCGGATCATCAACACCGCGCCGCAGTTCGGCATGCTGGTGTTCTTGCCCCGCATCTTCTCCGACGACATCGGCTTCGGGGAAAGCAAGTGGCTGCAGCTGCTGGCGATCATCTACGGCACCAACATCGTCTTCAACCTGATCTTCGGAACCCTCAGCGACAAGATCGGGTGGCGCACCACGATCGCCACCTTCGGTGGAGCCGGCTGCGCCATCAGCGTCGCACTGCTCTACTTCATCCCCGTCCACCTCGGCTCCGACTACTACTGGGCCGCCGTACTGGTCGGCATGCTGTACGGGGCGACCCTGGCCGGCTTCGTACCGATCTCGGCGCTGATCCCGTCGATGGCCCCCGGCAACAAGGGCGGTGCCATGGCCCTGCTCAACCTGGGCGCGGGCGGGGCGACCTTCGTCGGACCGGCGATCGCCAGCCTGTTCTTCCCGCTGGTCGGAGCAGCCGGGGTCACCGTGATCTTCTCCGCGCTGTACGTGCTGTCCATCGGGCTCACGATGACGCTAAAGATCCCGGACACCGCGCTGGAAGCCATCAAGCAGGGCAAGAGCCTGCAGGAGGCGGCTGCCGCGCACTAGCGGTCAGGTGCCCGGGCTGCTCGGCGCCCGGGCACTCCTGCATCTCACATGCGGCTGCACTGCCCCGTCGTCCCGCCGGACACCGCGTTCGGTCGGCCGTCGTCCACCGGGGCCGGCCGGTTCGCCGAGCAGTGCAGCGAACCGAAGATCGCATTTCCGGCCACCACAGGAGAGTTGCGGGTGCGGCTGTCGCGGATCGACACCGCCCCGGCGACCCGGGTGTGCTCGATTCGCAACAAGCCGCGCACCCCGTCGACCTGAACCGACCCCACCGCGCTGCCGAGCAACCACGCGGATTCGGCACCGGAAACCCTCAGCTCCCCGCTGATCCTCGAGTTCACCACGAGCAGGGACGCCCCGGGGCCCACCGAAACCGCCCCGGAAACGTCCGCACCGCTGAGGCAGAGCACTCCGTTGGTCACGCGCAGCGGCCCGGAACGACCACCGGTGATCACTTCGGTGCAGGCGGCGACCGGAACTGTCGCCTGCACCGGTTCCCCAGGTGCGTTGACGATGTCGAAGTACTCGCCGGTGGACTTGCGGCGCTGATAGCGCAGCACCAGCGCCGCCACCCCGGAATCCCCGTGAAGCTCGGCGCGCCCCGGTGTCGTCTCGGCGGTGATCCCCCCTGCGGAATCGATCGAAACCGCTACCCGGTTGAGCTGGTTGGCCAGATCCATCGCGGCACCCGACCGGCTGCGGACCGACCAGCCGAGCTCGCCTCTGCCGTCTTCCAGCTGGACCCACGGAACATCGGTGACGAGGGAGTACGGAGCGACCCCGGACGGAATGGTTTCATCCTTCGTGGACTGGTCGATCCGCAGCGCCCGGGTGTCCGGGTCGAGGTGCATGCGCTCGGTGTACAGCCGGCGGTTGGTCGTGGGTTCCGGTCGCCCGTGGTGCACGTAGTACAGCTCGCTGCCGTCCGGCGAGGCGATGACGCTGCCGTGCCCCGTTGAGTACATCCCCTGCTGTTCGTCCTGGGCCAGCACCGGGTTGGCGGGGCTTTTGCGCCAGGGGCCCAGCGGGTGGTCGGCGACGGCGTAGCCGACCCCGTAGAACTCGTTCTCGTAGTTGTTCGCCGAGTAGGTCAGGAAGTAGACGGGGGATCCGTCCGAGCGCGTGCTCTTGACGACGGTGGAGCCTTCTTCCCACCGGCGGTCCTTCTTCTGCCCACCGGACTCGGCGTAGTCGTTGACGTGCGCGTTCTCCCAAGCCTGCTTGTCCGATCCGTAGTCGAGGATCGGGGTGAAGCCGTCCTTGCGGACCTGCGGGCCGTCACCGGCTTCCCGGTTGGCGTTGTAGTAGTCCGGGTGGATCGCCGGCATGGTGGTCCCGGTCGGATCGCGCCACCAGTCGTCGGTCAGCTCGACCGCGTAGATGTTCGATTCCTCGATGTACTTGCCGAGATCGTGGTCCCACACCCAATTCCGGTAAGCATTGCGCGAGAAGTACAGGTACGTCCGCCCGTCGTCGAAGAAGACGTTGGGATCGATGGCGGGGATGTAAGTTCCCCTCGGAGCGGTCATCCCCTCTTCCAAAGTGGCCGGAGGACGTTTCTGATCGGTCATGATCAGGTTGACGTCGTGGTAGTCCGGATCGTAGGGGAAGTAATCGATCGGCCGATCGCTGATGTTGTGGAACGGCCCGGCAGGCGAGTCCGCCACCGCCACACCGATCTTGCACGGTTCTTCGAAGTCCGGGTAGCGGAAGTGCTCGGCGACGAGGTCCTCTCGCAGGCGTGCGGAGTAGAACAGGAAGTACTTCCCCGTTTCCGGGTTGTGGTACACCTCCGGCGCCCAGAACCAGTCCCGCCCCCACTGGTTCGGGTCGTCAGCTGGCAGTGCCCCGCCGGGAAGACGTTCCCAAGTAATCAGATCAGGCGAACGATATATTCCGAAGTGGTAACCGGGGTCAGCGCCTTCCGTCGAATAGGCGTAGTAGTACCCGTCCGCGTACAGCACGAACGGGTCAGCTCCGGGTTGCGCAGCATCGTTGTAGTACGTCGCGTTGGTCCCCGCGCGGCCCTCGGAAGCATCGGCCACACCTGATGAGAACAACAGCGAAAGTGCCAAGGCCATCCCGCTGAACTTGCGCCACACCACCGCCCTCGCCTCCTCCGACCGCATTTATCACAACCTGTTGATCACTTTATGTTTCTCCCGGCGGCAAGTCACGGAAACAGCCACCTGGCTGCCCAACCCCGCGGAATACCTGGCACGCTGACTACTATGTCTTCCAATTCATTTCCCCGCCGCAGCGCGCGGACTCAAGGTTTCACCTTGGGCGCGCCGAGGAGCTTCACAGTGACCGGTGACGGAACACGCGTGCTGTTCTTGCGTTCCGCCAGCGGTACGGATCGCAGCAACTGCCTGTGGCTGCTCGACACGGAAAACGGCGAGGAAAGGCTGCTGGTCGATCCAGCCCAGCTGCTGCCGCACGACCAGGTCTCCCCGGAGGAACAAGCTCGCCGCGAACGCGCCCGCGAGCGCTCCACCGGGATCACCACCTACGCCACCGACCGCGATGGGCGGATCGCGGCATTCACCCTGTCCAGCCGGCTGTTCGTCATCGACATCACCTCGGGCGCCACCCGCGAACTGCCGGCCCGCCAGCCGGTGGCAGACCCCCGACCGGATCCGAGCGGCCGGCGCATCGCCTACCTGTCCGGTGGCCAACTGCGGCTCATCAATGTGGACGGTTCGGAGGACCGGGCGCTGGCCGAGCCGGAAGACGAGAACATCAGCTGGGGCGCTGCGGAATTCATCGCGGCCGAAGAGATGCGCCGGCACCGCGGCTACTGGTGGAACCCGGACGGCACCGCCGTGCTGGCCACCCGGGTGGACGAATCACCGGTGCAGTTCTGGTACCTGGCCGATCCGGCCCGCCCCGAGGTAGCCCCCAGAGCGGTGCGGTACCCAGCGGCAGGAACGGCGAACGCCGAGGTGGCCCTCGCCGTCCTCACCGTCGAGGGCGAGCGGATCGACGTCGACTGGGACCGCGGCGCTTTCCCGTACTTGGTCGCCGCGCACTGGTCAGCGCACGGCCAACCGCTGATCACCGTGCAAAGCCGCGACCAGCGCACCCAGCTGGTGCTGGCCGTGGACCCGCAGAACGGTCGGACGACCGAACTGCACCGGGACACCGACCCGCATTGGCTGGAGATCAAAACCGGCTGGCCGGCCTGGACCCCGAACGGCGAGCTGGTGCGGATCGCCGCTCAAGACAACGCCTACCGGCTGTTCGTCGGTGACCGACCGTGGACCCCACCAGAACTGCAAGTCCGGGCCGTCCTCGACGTCGCCGACGACATCCTGCTCAGCGCTTCCGCAGAACCCACCGAGATCCACCTGTACCGGGCAACGGCCGACGGGGTCGAGCAGTTGACCACCACGCCCGGCGTCCACACCGGTACCCGCAGCGGGCGCACCCTCGTCATCTCGGCCAGCACACCGGACCGGGAGAAGACCCGCACCACCGTGCTGCGCAACGGCACCGAGATCGCCGAGATCAGCAACCACGCCGAAACTTCCGGGATGCAGCTGAACATCCAGTTCCTGCGTCTGGGAGAACGCCAATTGCGCAGCGCCCTGCTCCTGCCCAGCCACTACCGGCCGGGCGACGGACCGCTGCCGGTCCTGGTCGATCCGTACGGCGGCCCCCAAGCACAGCGGGTCCTGCGCCGGCAACAGGGCCACCTGACCTCCCAGTGGTTCGCCGACCAGGGATTCGCCGTGCTGGTGACCGACGGCCGAGGCATGTCCGGGCGCGGACCGGAATGGGACCGGGCCATCGCCGGGGACCTGGCCGGCCCACCGCTGCAGGACCAGGTCGACGCGTTGCACGCGGCCGCCGCCGAGCACCCCGAGCTCGACCTGAACCGGGTGGCCATCCGCGGCTGGTCGTTCGGCGGCTACCTGGCCGCCCTGGCAGTGCTCCGACGCCCCGACGTCTTCCACGCCGCGATCGCCGGGGCCGCAGTGGTGGACTGGCAGCTGTACGACACCCACTACACCGAGCGCTACCTGGGGGACCCCAACACCAACCCGGAGGTCTACCAGGCCAACTCACTGCTGCGCGACGCCCCGAAGCTCAACCGCCCCCTGCTGATCGTGCACGGGACGGTGGACGACAACGTGGTGATGGCGCACTCGCTGCGCCTGTCGGCAGCCCTCACCGCGGCCGCCCGGCCGCACACGATGCTGCCGCTGCCCGGGGTGAGCCACATGCCCACCGATGAAGTGACCAG
>Ga0079224_100014588_pt1 | contig 10977 bp, 7 predicted proteins | sample Stecom2015_FD_80414 | JGI IMG/M metagenome (GOLD analysis project Ga0079224, IMG submission 80414) | Agricultural soil microbial communities from Utah to study Nitrogen management - Steer compost 2015 | ecosystem: Environmental > Terrestrial > Soil > Agricultural land | place: USA: Utah...
TCCGTATTCGTCTCCTGTGATTTCTTTGATAAGCTTGGCCCAGACCCAGCCGCCCATCCCTGTGTCTTCATGAAAAATCCGAAACCATTGCCGATCAGAGGTCAGCCCATTGATCTGATAGTATTCTCCAAAGAGCAACTGCGTGACCAGCGCGGAATCAAAAGTGGGCTGGCGGTAAACGGGCAGGATAGTCTGACGACATATCCCGAAATCATCAATCAAAGGCCATTCGCTGGAGCTCTCTTTTTGCATCTTTTTCCTTCAGATCCTGACGTTTATCGTGTGTTTTTTTACCACGCGCCAGCGCGATTTCTATCTTCGCCAGACCGCGGTCATTGATAAATATACGAACCGGAATGATTGCAAGCCCCTTTTCTGCGGACTTAGTTTCGAGCTTTTCTAATTCTTTGCTCTTCAAAAGCAGCTTCCGATCCCGCACTGCGACGTGGTTATAACTCGCCGCCATGCTATAGGGGGCAATATGCATCTGTCGGATATAGAGCTCCCCTTCCATAAAGATGCAAAACGCCTCCGTGAGCGAAACCTTGCTCTCCCGAATCGACTTGATCTCTGTGCCTGTCAGTACCAGCCCACACACATAGGTTTCGATGAATTCAAATTCAAAACTTGCTTTCTTGTTTTTGATGTTGACAAACTTTTCGAAGCGGTTTGGCTTGGACATATCAGAGTTTCATTTTTGCCAGGGGAGTGACGTCGAGTCCGACAAATTCACCCTGGAGGTATTTGTAATGTGCAGCCATGGCGATCATGGCGGCGTTGTCAGTGCAGTATTCGAATTTTGGCACGTAGAGTTTCCAATTCTTTCGGCGGGCCAGCTCAGCAAGCGTATCACGCAAGCCGGAGTTGGCAGAGACGCCACCCGCTATAGCTATCTCTGTGACGCCGTATTGCTTCACGGCTTCCTTCAGCTTGATGAGCAGCATCTCGACGAGCGTGTATTGGATGCTGGCGCAAAGGTCCGGCAAGTTCTCCGTGATGAAATCCGGATTCGTCTGGAGCTGATCTCGGAGAAAGTAAAGGACGGCAGTCTTGATACCGGAGAATGAATAATTCAAGCCAGGCATTCTTGTCACCGGAAATTTGAACGCCTTCGGGTTTCCTTCCTTCGCATACTTATCGATCAAAGGTCCGCCGGGATAAGGCAATCCAAGCAGCTTAGCAGTCTTATCAAAAGCCTCTCCTACCGCATCGTCCTGCGTCTCGCCGATCACCTCCATCTCCAGATGACTTCGCACCAGGACCAGCTGAGTATGTCCGCCGCTGACAGTAAGGCAAATGAAGGGAAAAGAAGGCTTGGGATCTTCGATGAAGTGTGCCAAGATGTGTGCTTGCATGTGGTTCACATCGATCAGCGGAATGTCCAGCGAGCGCGCAAAAGCCTTCGCGAAACTCACCCCCACGAGCAGCGACCCCATCAATCCCGGTCCCCGGGTAAACGCCACCGCCGAAAGCTGATCTTTGTCCATCCCCGAACTTAAAACAGCCTCCTGAACGACAGGAATGAGGTTTTCCTGGTGAGCGCGCGAGGCCAGCTCCGGCACTACGCCCCCATATTTTTCGTGAACTGATTGCGTGGCCACAATATTATTGAGTACTTTGCCATTAACTATAATGGAGGCAGAAGTCTCGTCGCACGAGGATTCGATTGCTAGTATAGAAATATCTTTGGTACCCATTGGAAAAGAACTCGAAAGTTACGGATTTTTTGTACAAAGCTTTCCGAGTGATCCTCTGGACAGTGTTTGGATCTCTCCTTTTTTTGATCGCCATAGCTCTGGCGCTGCAAATTACGGCCGTCCAAAACTGGATGATCGACCGGTTTACTACCTATCTAAACAAAAATTCCACGTTTACCACTAACATCGGGAGCATCCGATTGACCTGGTGGGATGCTCTGGAGATTCGTGACGTGTCGATACACGACCACCGCGACAGTCTGATGCTTGGCGCAGACAGACTCTATGCGGATTTTTCGTTGTTGGCACTGGTGCCTCCGGCAGATCCCACCATTGATGCGATCAGGCTGGAGCAGGCCGAAGTAAATATCCTGACCCACGACGGAGACTCCATCATGAACATCAACAGGTGGATCAGCGAACTGAATGCGCTCTTCAGTTCTACTAAGCCCCATGCGTCAGCCACCAAATTCTTTATCACCTCTGTAGATCTCCGTCAATCCTCCTTTTCGCTGATCAACTACAACGCCGAACCAATCGAAACCGGCTTCGATTTCAACCGGATCTCACTATACGAGATCTCCGGTAAAGCGTCTGATTTTCGCGTGGTGGGCGGCGAGATCGGGATGGACATTCAGGTGCTTTCTGGTGTGGACACCAAATCTGACCTGAAGATCCAGGAGTTGAGAACAAACTTTTCCTATTCCAGAGACTTTCTCGAACTCGATCGCCTCAATCTGAAGACCGACAGAAGTCATGTCAAAAACTACATCCGTCTGGATCGGATCGGACCAGAAGGGTTTGCCGATTTTCTCAATCAAGTCAAGATCACTGCCAGGATGGACGAGAGTAAGATCGACCTTCTGGATCTCCGCCGATTCGCTCCGGGAGTACCCGAATTTGAAGACGAGATCTACCTGAGCGGTGAGGTGACCGGCCCGGTCTCGGACCTGAAATCCGATGAGTTTTTGATTAGACTTGGGGAAAAAACTGCACTGTTTGGCGCCTTTGAGCTGGACGGGCTACCGGAGATCGAGAAGACCTACATCAACCTGTCGTTGAAAAACTCCGTGATCTCAGCCCGCGATCTCGCTCCCTATCTGACTCCCGAGATCGAAAAACAGGTCAACAAATTCAATCTCATCCGAATGGACGCCGATTTTACGGGACTGCTCACCAGATTTACCACCAACGGGAAGTTCAAGACCAGCATCGGAGATCTGGAGGGTCGGGTGAATTTCGACCTTGTCAATGACATGCCTTCGATCGTCTCCCGGGTCAGGGTGGATAATCTCGACATGGGAATCTTGGCCGAGGACAGGAAACTGCTCCAAAAACTCAGTCTGGACGGACGGGTCAATTTCAAGGGAAACTCCGTAGAGAATGCTGTCGTCGATCTGGACGCCAAAATCTCTCAGTTGGGGATCAAAAACTATAACTACACTAACATCACCACGGACGCAGCGTATGGGCTCAATCTCTTTCGGGGAAATCTCGCTGTCAATGACCCAAATCTGAAGGCTCGCGCACGAGGTTATCTCAATCTGGAGGAATCAGTGGATTCGGTCAGAATGGTCGTAGAAGTAGATACCGTCTTCCTGGACAGCATCCACCTGACCACAACTCCCACATTCCTCAGTGGCAAACTTGACATTGATACCAAAGGGATTGATCTGGATGAAATCCAGGGAATCGCAAGATTTACAGAGATCAAGGTAGGCTATAAGGATCGATTCCTAGACGTCGGAGACTTCTTTTTCCAGTCTCTCTTTGCTGGCGGCACCCGCACGCTATCTGTCAATTCGGATTACTTGGTGGCCGCGGCTTCGGGGCAGTTCAACCTCAAGCAGATGATGAAGGATCTGGATATGCTGGGTAACCAGTACCTTGCTATCCTGATCAACGAGGAGCAGCCCATCGCCGACCTGGAGAGGAACTTCTCAGAGACCTATAGCTTGGATCTAAATGTGCGGTTACGAAATCCGAATCCACTGATTCAGCTCATTCAGCCGGACGTTTCTATCTCGAAAAACACCATCCTGGAAGGCGCGTTCTACCAGACCGAAGAGAATACCATATTCAACTTTTTCACGAGCATCGACACGCTATCCTATCAGGGTAATACTGCTCTTGGAACAAATATCGACTTCAACACTTCCAAGATCATCAATAGCGCCGACATCCTGGCGTCCTTCTATATTCACTCCAAAGAGCAGTTTATAGGCTCTTCGCTGGGTTTCAAAAATCTCGGGCTCGAGGCGATCTGGGATCAAAACAACCTTGATCTTCAGCTCAGTCTGGACCAAGACTCCACCCAAAGTAGGGCGAGAATCGAAGCAGAGACCAAATTCTCATCTTCCGGCACGCAGATTCACTTCAAACCCTCCGTATTCCGGGTATTGGCGAAAGATTGGGATTTTGACCCCGAAAATGAGATCCTGCTCTCTCAGGGAGAGATCACCTTCACCAAGATGGGTATCTTCCATGGCAACCAGCTGTTTAGTGTGGATGGCAAAGTCAGTCGAGATCCAGAGGAAGTGCTCTATCTTATGTTTAATGACGTCAACATTGACTTTTTGAACACGGTGACTCCACAGGAGTTTTTGGGTGTCGCCAATGGAGCGTTTCAGTTGAGAAACCTGCTCGAACAACCGGTCATCGAAGGGGAAATGGCGATAGATGATACGGAAATCAATCAGTTCCCGATTGGAAAAATCGGCGCTGCCGCCCTTCTCAAAGAATCGGAATTGATCGTGCGGATGGAAAACATCGTCAACGGCCAAAAGAAGATCGACGTGAATGGAGTGGTCGGCATGGAGCATCAAAATCTCGATCTGGAGGCTAAGATGACCGAAGCCAATCTCGTTATCTTCGAACCCTTTCTATCCAAATATGTCACTAATCTGGACGGCACCGTCAACGGAAATCTACAGGTCCGCGGCACCCTCGGCGTGCCCGAAGTGCTGGGAAGCGGACGGATCGACGGAGGAAAGATCCACATCAACTACCTCAATACCAACTACGTCGTGGATGGAAGCATCCTCTTTCAGCCCACCCAGATCAGCTTTCGGGATCTGATCTTCAAGGATGTGGCTGGGAACAAAGCGACCTTTACGGGTGGCTTGAATCACACCGGCTTTAGTGACATCCATCTCGATATCAGTTCTACCCTGAGCAATTTTCAGGTGATGAATACCACGGTGAGGGAGAATGAAATCTTCTACGGCACCGCCTACGCAAGTGGGACACTGACTATAAAAGGCAGCACTACAAACCTGGATATTAATGCCCGGGCAACTACCCAGCCCAACACGCGCATAGCTATTCCGCTGACCAGCAGCAATTCACAATACCAGGAAGATTTCATCCAGATCATCAACATTCAGGATACCGTCAGGATCAAACAATTGGCGGAAGATCTCAACCGGTTGGACATCGAAAACGTACGGATGAACTTCATCCTGGACATCACCCCGGATGCTTTTGCCCAGATCATCATAGATCCTAAGACAGAGGAAAGCCTCGAAGCCAGAGGCCGGGGTGTGCTCACGATGAATATCGATACTCAGGGTAATTTTAACCTGGCAGGCAACTACGAGATCACGCAGGGGCAGTACAACTTTTCGCTCTACAACGTGGTAAAGAAAGAGTTTGTGATCGAGCCAGGAGGCAGAATTACCTGGTTTGGAGATCCATATCAAGGAGTTGTGGATTTAAAAGCCGTCTTTGAAGAGAATGTTTCCCTTCAGCCGCTGCTATCCGCCACCTCTCCTTCGACTGACAACAGCCAGATGCGCAGACGCTATCCACTGAAGGTATTGATGGATTTGAAGGGAGAGTTGCTGTCGCCCGACATTAAATTCGGCTTCGACTTCGCGGAGTTTCCCTCCGGCGGGGACGTACAGACCACGATCTCTGTCTTCCAAAATCGCGTCGCTGCCGACGATCAGGAGATGAACAGACAGGTATTCTCGGTGATCATGACGAGAAATTTCTCTCCGGAAGGGCAATTTGCCGGTGTATCCACGATCTCTTCCAGCTTGGGAAGTCTACTTTCCTCTCAGCTGAATACCTTCATAGGTCAGGTAGACAAAAATCTCGAGGTAAACATTGACCTGTCTACCTTGGATCAAAATGCCCTGGAAAACTTCCAACTCAGTGTAGCCTATACTTTCTTGGATGGTAGACTTCGCGTGTCGCGTGACGGGGGCTTCACCGACAATCAGGGAAATGCCAGTGCGGCCTCGATCATTGGAGACTGGCAGGCTGAGTACCTGCTCACCCAGGACGGCGTATATCGTCTTCGAATCTTCAACCGCAATAATTACAACACCTTTACCTCCCTTTCGCTCACGCAAAATGTGCTGACCTACGGTGCGTCCGTGACACAGAACGTGTCCTTCAACTCTTTTTCTGAGCTCTTCAAAAAGATCACAGGCAAGAAAAACCAGCGACTCCAGATCAACGACACCGACGACTTTCTCAGAAAAGAATATCAGAGCGATGAAAAATGGACCCCATTGGATCTCGATAGTCTCCCGCCAAGAAAGGTCCCAACCGTACCGGGTCCGGATGAATTTGTCCGGCCAAAGGAAGATAACTGAGCGACATTGGTTGCCGGCTTTTTTCCCGTGAGGGCCCAATAAGAGCAAGGGATGAGCCAGACGTCGGTTTCAAGATCCAGCTTCGGCTTCTTTTCGCGACCGAGGTGATCTTGCGGATGCTCACATGAAACATTTCCGGTCCGAAAGCACTTTGTCTAAATAAAGTCCATGGAAAAAATCACCCTGTTCTGGTTTCGGCGAGACCTTAGACTGAAAGACAATACGGGACTTTTTCAGTCACTTCTGCGAGAAAAAAACGTCCTCCCGTTCTTCATCTTTGACCGGATCATCTTGGACAAGCTTGATGAAAAAAGCGATCCGAGAGTGGAATTTATCCATAGCCAGGTTTCCGAACTGAAGGCTCAGCTGGAGCAGAAAGGAAGTTCGCTACTGGTCAGATATGGCAAACCACAGGAAGTATTCTCTGATCTGTTGAAGGAGTTTGACTTGCAGAGCGTCTACACCAATCGCGACTATGAACCCTATGCCAAAGAGCGGGACAGCCTAGTCAAACGCTTGCTAGATGAGCAGGGTGTTCGATTCCTGACTTTTAAAGATCAGGTCATCTTCGAATCCGCCGAAATTCTGAATGGGTCGGGAGAGTTTTACAAGGTCTTCACTCCATTTTCCAAGATTTGGCTGGCAAAATTCTCCCAGGCCGAAGTCCTTGAATTCCCTTCTCCAGACTGGGGAAATCTATTTCGCAGCCCGCCGCTGCCTGCGGTGTCTTTACAGGAAATCGGCTTTGAGAGATCTGTGATTCGGATCCCTCCCAACATCATGGATGAACAACTGATAGGCAGCTACGATCAAGTCCGTAATTTTCCCGCAACGAAAGGCACTACACGCCTAGGCATCCACCTTCGTTTTGGTACGATCTCCATTCGAAGGTTGGCCAAGGCCGCGGCGATGCTCAACGCCACCTTTTTGAAGGAATTGATCTGGAGAGAGTTTTACATGATGATCCTGGATCTCAACCCTCGAGTGGTGGATCAGGCTTTCAAACCCTCCTATGACAGGATTGTCTGGCGAAATGACATCAACGAGTTTGAGGCCTGGTGCACGGGCATGACAGGCTATCCGCTGGTGGACGCAGGGATGAGAGAGCTCAATCAAACGGGCTTCATGCACAACAGAGTGCGTATGGTCGTCGCGTCATTCTTGAGCAAACACCTCTTGATCGACTGGAGATGGGGCGAGGCCTATTTTGCCGCCAAGCTATTGGACTACGAACTCGCGTCCAACAACGGGGGCTGGCAATGGGCCGCGGGTACCGGAACGGACGCCCAACCTTACTTTCGAATATTCAATCCAGAGGCTCAAATGCTGAAATTTGACAGGGACCTGAAGTATATCAAGAGATGGATCCCTGAATTAGAAACAAAAAAGTATCCAAAACCCATCGTAGCTCATAAATTTGCGAGGGCAAGAGCACTGGATACCTACAAAAAAGCCCTTAATCAATGAATATCGGAGACAAAGTCAGATTACTGCACGGAAGAGAAGAAGGAATCGTGAAAAAAGTCTCCTCCGGCGGACGGATAGAAGTGGAGATTGAAGATGGATTTATCATTCCTGCGCTGAAATCAGAAGTGGTCTTGGTGGCCGAAGCGGAGAAAAGCTATTTCGGAGAAAATGCCGGAGTCACCAAAGAACCCGAAGTCGCGCTCCCGATATCCGCACCCAAGGATCAGGGGCTTTACCTCGCTTTCCTCCCGATCAATGACCAGAGCTTGAGCCTTTATCTGATCAATGACACGCGTCAACCCTACCTGGTGCATGCCTCGGAGGTATACGGCGGCAACCAGCGCACACTGTTTGCTGGCACGTTGACTTCTGGAGAAAGCAGGAAGTTTGACGATCGATTGATGAAAGAAATGGATGAATGGCCTGCATTCCTACTTCGCTTCCTCCCGATTCAAAACACACTTGAAAAAGCAATCTTTCCTTTTGAGCGACAGCTCAAGATGAAGGCGACCCAGTTTTTCAAGCACCTGAGCAAAGCTCCAAGACTGGGAAAGGATGTCTACTTGTTTGCCATGGAGCAGACGACCAAAGACCTGGACATTCGCAGCCTCAACGCCGAGCTCAAGGAATTGTCTCCTCAGCCGACCCCAGTAAAAACCGTCAAGCCCGCCAGATCTATCGATCTACACATCGAATTGCTTCACCCGGATCCGGCCAAATTGAGCAATTCTGAAAAGATGCGAATCCAGCTGGAAACCTTCGAAAGCAACCTCAACCAAGCCATTGCGTCGGGGATGGATGAGATTACGTTTATCCATGGACTCGGCAACGGAACCCTCAAAAAAGAAATACACAAGCGCTTGAGTCAATTAGGAAATATTAAGTACTTTCAGGACACTCAGAAGGATCAATGGGGCTACGGAGCTACATTGGTACGAATTTCCTAACCCATGCGAGCGAATATTTCTCCGGTTTATCAGATTTTTGAGCAACAACACCAAGACTCCAGAGCACTCTATCTGGAACTTGGAAAGCAGATAAAGTCCAAGAAAGCCATCGAGCTGCAATCGAAATTGGAGTTTTTGGAGCTCTTCACGGATCTGATGGGCAAGATCCATTTCGAGGACGAAAGCTTGGGACCAGGACTTTTTTCTCCATTCAAAACCCTTAAAAAAGCTCTTCGGAAAACCCATCACCTGAAGCTCGTCGAGCGTAATCTAAAATCACGGGAGCTTAAACACGATCTGAACTACAAGAGCTACCGGGTGTATCTGAACGACGAAAAGAAGAAGATCCAGAAGGAAGCCTTTGAGTTGGTGGTGGGCAGTTCACTTAAGTCCTGGGACGATTTTCTGCAAAAGGCCGAGAGGTCCAGCCGCGGCATCAAGCCTCTCATGATCAATACGGCCATCAACCAGCTGCTGCAAGAGGAACTCGAATTTCTCCATCACGACCTTAAAATCCCGCTTCAGAGCCAAGGCTTTAGGGATTTATTTGAAAGCCTGCGGAAGATCATCATGTTGGAAAACCTGTTGACCAGCTTGGGCTTTAACCCCATATTTGTCCCAGCGATTCACCTGGAGATCAATCAGCTAAAGGAAAATCTGAAACCTTGGTACTCCAATCATTTGGCTTTCCAGGCACTGTCAGGCTTCCTGGCAGAAAAGGACAACATCTCCAAAAAATACATGGATTGGATCAAAGAGCTGAAGACCGAAAAGAAAAGCCTGTCTTCCGAAATCGAAAAACAGGCCTTTGAGCTACTTAAAAAAATCTTCGTTTGATCTAGATCTCCGCCAGCGCGTTTGCCAGATCGCTCTTCAAGTCTTCCGCATCCTCCACTCCTACGCTTAGCCGTATCAGCGAGTCCACCAAACCGACTTTTTCTCTTTCCTCCTTCGGAATGGAAGCATGAGTCATCGACGCAGGATGACCGCACAGTGACTCCACGCCTCCCAGGGACTCGGCCAGTGAAAACAATTGAAATCCTTCCATCACCTTGATGGCGTCCTCCAGTCTATTCCCTTCCAAAGTGAAGGAGATCATCCCTCCGAAATCCCGCATCTGCTCTTTGGCGACCTGGTGATTTGGATGATCTTCAAAACCCGGCCAATAAACCTTTGCCACTTTGGGGTGTGTGCGAAGGTACGCAGCGATTGTCTTTCCATTTTGGCAGTGGCGCTCCATCCTCAGGTGCAGTGTCTTGATCCCTCTCAGTACCAAAAAGCAATCTTGAGGACCGGGAGTGGCTCCGCACGCATTCTGCAGGAAAACTAACCTGGAGTGCAGTTCTTCATCGTTTACAACCAGCGCGCCCATCACCACGTCAGAGTGTCCGCCGAGGTATTTGGTCACTGAGTGCATCACGATGTCGGCCCCCAAGTCAAGCGGATTCTGTAGGTAGGGTGAAGCAAAGGTATTGTCTACCGCCAGCAGCAGGCCGTGTTTTTTGGAGAAAGCCGCCATGGCCTTCAGGTCGATGATATTCATCATCGGATTGGTCGGAGTTTCCACCCAGACCATCTTGGTATTTTCGTTGACATAAGCCTCCAGCGCCGCAGGATCCGACATGGACACAAAGTGAAACTTGATGCCATAGCGCTCAAACACCTTAGTGAAGATCCGGTAGGTGCCTCCATACAGATCATTGGTGGAGATGATCTCGTCACCGGGATTGAACAGCTTGATCACCGAATCAATCGCTGCCATTCCCGATGAAAAACAGATTCCGTGCTTCCCGTTTTCCAGGGCAGCAAGACTTTTCTGCAGGGCAGTCCGGGTAGGATTGTGGGTTCGGCTGTACTCGTAACCCAAATGGTCACCGGGGGACTTTTGGGCGTAAGTGGAAGTTTGAAAAATCGGAGTCATGATCGCACCGGTAGATGGATCGGGACTTACTCCGGCATGAATGGCTTTGGTACCAAATTTCATAGTAGGTATTGAGTTTAATTCTTAGGGGTAGGTATGGTGCTCTGAATCGGACTGGTGAAGCAATAAATCCGAATAGGAATGCTAAACTTGCCGGGGCAAAAGCAAACTCCAGAAAATAGTCTTCCAAAGATGACAAAAAAGGCCAGCATTTTCAAGACTATAGGCGAGTACTTCCAGGCTCATCCGGGCGCCACAATTGGCTGGATTTGGGTGACGGTGATGCCCGGCCTGGGCAGTTTCCTTTGTCTCTCCAACAGCGCACGCCTTGAAGGCTTCCA
>Ga0079224_100014589_pt1 | contig 10976 bp, 11 predicted proteins | sample Stecom2015_FD_80414 | JGI IMG/M metagenome (GOLD analysis project Ga0079224, IMG submission 80414) | Agricultural soil microbial communities from Utah to study Nitrogen management - Steer compost 2015 | ecosystem: Environmental > Terrestrial > Soil > Agricultural land | place: USA: Utah...
GTGGAGAACGTCTCCTACTTCCTCGGGGCGCTGTTCACCGAAGGCACCGTCGGGTTCGCGGTCACCTTCGTGCTGCGCGGCGTCATCGCGCCGCTGGGCCACCCGCTCTACACCGCGATGATCGGCCTGGGGGTCGCCTACGCCGCCACCCGTCCGGCCGGGGCGGGCCGCCTGTTCATGCCGTTCCTCGGCTGGGTCGGCGCGGTCGTGCTGCACGCGCTGTGGAACGGCTCCACCGCGTTCGGCTGGACCGGGCTGGGACTGGTCTACGCGCTGCTGTTCTGCGTGCTGGTGGCGCTCGTCGTGGTGGCGGTGCGCGACCGCCACCACCAGGTCGCGGCCATCGCCACCTACCTGCCGCCCTACATTCCCACCGGCCTGGTCACCCCCTCGGACATCCAGATGCTCAGCACCATGAAGGGGCGCAAGCGGGCGCGGGCCTGGGCCCGGCGCACCGCGGGCGTGCGGGGGCGCCGGGCGATGGAGGACTACCAGTTGGCCGCCACCGAACTCGCCCTGCTGCACCGGCGGCTGGACCGCGGTGTGGCGGTCTCCGCCTGGTGGGAGCGGCGCGACGCCATCCTGGCGCTCATGCACATGGCCCGCGAGGCGTTCCTGGGCCGCGCCGCCCGTCCCGCGGCGCCGGCCTGGGCGCGGCAGCCCACCGACTCCGGATTCCTGCGGAGGGCGGACTTCCAGCACGTCATCGCCCAGGCGCACGCCCAACGCGGCGGTGTGCCGCCGCAGCCGCCCGCTACCGGGCGGTGACGGGGGCGGCCGGGGCTGGGACGGCCACGCGTTCGGCGGTGGCGAAGTACAGCCGCAGGATCGCCGTCCAGGTCAGCAGCGAGCCCAGCACGTGCAGCACGACCATCCAGGCGGGCAGGCCCAGCAGGTACTGTGCGTAGCCGAGCGCGCCCTGGGCGAGCAGCACGGCCAGCAGCAGCCACGCCTGGACGCGCACCGGGCGGGGCGCCGCCGAGCGCAGCGCCATGACGAGCACCGCCACGGTCAGCGCGGTGGTGAGCCACGCCAGGAGCGAGTGGACGCGGGTCACCGACTCCAGGGGGAAGTCCCAGCGGGGAGCGGCGGCGTCGCCGCCGTGCGGACCGGTTCCGGTGACCACGACACCGGCGACGATGAGGACCAGGCCCACCGGCACCAGCGCGGTGGCGGTCAGGCGCAGCAGCGGCCCCACGGTGGGCCGCAGCCTCCCCTGCGGCTCGCGGCAGCGCACGTAGTAGGCCATCGTGAGGATCACCACGAGGACCGACAGCACGAAGTGCGCGCCCACCGAGGCCGGGTGCAGGTCGCTCCAGACCGTGATGCCGCCGACGACCGCCTGGCCGAACACGCCGACCGGCACCAGGGCGGCCATGACGAGCAGGTCGCGCCTGCGCGGCCGCATGCGCACCGTCGCCACCAGCACGATCACTCCGACGGCGAGCACCAGGAACGTCAGGGTGCGGTTGCCGAACTCGATGGCCGCGTGGAACGCCGAGTGGCCGGTGCCCACCGGCACGAAGCTCTCCGGGGTGCACTTGGGCCACTCCGAGCAGCCCAGTCCCGAGGAGGTGACGCGCACCGTCGCCCCGGTCACCGCGATCCCGGAGTTGACGACGACGTTGCCCAGCGCCCACCAGCGCAGCGACGCGGTCGTGGGATGCCAGATCGTGCGGGCCAACAGCGCCAGCGCCACCACGCCGACGACGCAGAACGCCACCTGCCACGCCCACAGCGGCAGGTTCAGGATCGTGAGGTCGTCCGCCGCGAGCGCGACAGACCGGGGAGAGGCTGTCATACGACAGATCGTAGTAGAGGGCCGGCGAGGCTTCGGCCGGGGTCCGTACCAGCGGTGAGCTGCTGCGACACGGGACCCCGCGGGCGGGCTCAGGCCCGCGCGGAGCGGGTCGCGCCCACGCTGGCCTCGGGGCCTGGGCAGGGGGCGTCGGCAGCTGAGGAGGCGGAAAGGTGACGCACGCTGTTGCGTTTACTTCGTCTGTTTCGGATAATGCGTTTACAGGGGATGGTTGGTCACCTGATCGGGTGAGGAGGAAGCATGGTCGCGCTGTCGTCCCGCCCCGGAGCGGATGACGTACGAATCGCTCGGAACGCCCTGCCCCGTGTCCGCCGGTATCTGCAGGACCATCCGGAGAATCCGTCGATCGTTCCGGTTGCCGTCGAGGACGACGGTGAGAAGTTGGTCCTGCCCCGTGCGGCGCTGGAACTGCTGGCCGGGGTGCTCGCTCACATGGCGGCCGGACGGGGGGTCTCCATCGTTCCCGCACACGCCGAGTTGACCACCCAGGAGGCGGCAGACCTGCTGAACGTTTCGCGGCCGCACCTCATCGGTCTGCTCAACGCCGGAGAGATCGAGTACCGGAAGGTGGGGACACATCGTCGGGTGCGGGCCGACTCCCTGTTGGACTACATGCGCCGTGACGACCAACGGAGACGCGAGGCCGCTGACGAGCTGTCGGCCTTGAACAGGGAGTTGGGGCTCGACTGACATGGCCTTCGTCGTGGTCTACGACGCCAGCGTCCTCTATCCGAGCACACTGCGTGATCTTCTCATCAGAGTGGCTCAAGCCGGTCTCGTCCAAGCCAAGTGGACTCACCAGATCCTCGACGAGGTCTTCAGGAACCTTCGGAGAGACAGACCGGACATCCCGCCGGAGGCACTCGATCGCACGCGTACACTCATGCTCGCCGCGGTCCGGGACTGCCTTGTCACCGGCTACGAGCCACTGATCGAGTCACTGCAGCTTCCCGATTCCGATGACCGGCATGTTCTCGCTGCGGCGATCCGGGCACGTGCCCAGGTCATTGTCACGTCGAATCTCCGCGACTTCCCTCGGTCTGTACTGGCGGACTGGGACATTGAGGCCAAGAGCCCCGACGACTTCGTCGTCGACCAGATCCACCTGGACCGGAAAGTCGTCTGGTCCTGTGCCCAGCAGATCGCTGACTCCTGGCGCAATCCCCCCGGAACCGTCGGTGACGTCCTGTCCCGCCTCGAACGCAGCGGACTGGTCCAGGCCGTCGCGGAACTCCGTTCGGAATAGGGGCTGCCCCGCCGCTGTCGGAAGGGCCACGGACTCGGGCGGGCTCAGGCCCGCGCGGAGCGGGTCGCGCCCACGCTGGCGGCGACCACGCAGGCCACCGCGGCCCACTGGGCGGCGGTGAGGAACTCGCCCAGCACCACCAGGCCCACCAGCGCGGCGGCGGCCGGTTCCAGGCTCATCAGGATGCCGAACACCCGCGGCGGGATGCGGCGCAGCGCCCGCAACTCCAGGGAGTAGGGGATCGTCGAGGACAGCAGACCCACGACCAGCCCGAACAGCAGCACCTTCGGTTCGAGCAGGTCCGCGCCCCCCTGGCCGATCCCGATCGGGGCGATCAGCAGCGCGCCGACCACGGTGGCCGCGGTCAGTCCGGAGGCACCGGGGAAGCGGCGGCCGGTGGCCGCGCTGAGCAGGATGTAGGCGGCCCAGGCAGCCCCCGCCAGCACCGCGAACGCCGCCCCCGCGAGGGTCACCCCGCCCTCGCCCCAGCCCAGCAGCGCCACTCCCGTCCCGGCCAGCGCCACCCACACCAGGTCCCGCCAGCGGCGCGACCCCGCCACCGCCACCGCCAGCGGCCCCAGGAACTCGATGGTCACCGCCACCCCCAGCGGGATGCGCGCGAACGACTCGTAGATGGCGTAGTTCATGGTCGCCAGCGACGCCCCGAAGGCGGCCGCCACCAGCCAGTCGGAGCGGGTGTGGCCGCGCAGCGCGGGGCGGGCGAAGACCAGCAGCACCAGGACCGAGGAGAGCAGGCGCAGCCAGACCACGGCGCCGGGCGGCAGCACCGCGAACAGGTTCTTGGCCACGCCCGCGCCGAGCTGCACCGACAGGATGCTCACCCCGACCAGCCAGGTCGGCGGGATGGCGGCGCCCGCGGAGCGGGCCAGCGCCGCGGCACGGAGGAGCGGTCCCGGCGCGGACCGTCCACGAGGGTCTTCGGTCATCCCGTCATCCTATGAGGAGAGTCGGGCGGGGCGTGGGGGAAGGGACTGGTGGGAAGGCACCGGTGCGTGGTCGAATCGCGTCGTGGGGTCCGGAACGCCGGCGACGGCCCGATCCGGACGGTGAGGAGGCAGCCTTGGCTTTCCGTGTCAACTCCGAGATCGGCCGCCTGCGCCAGGTCCTGGTGCACCGGCCCGACCTGGAACTGCAGCGCCTGAGCCCCAGCAACAAGGACGCGCTTCTCTTCGACGACGTGCTGTGGGTGGACCGCGCCCGCGAGGAGCACGACCTGTTCGTCGGGCACCTGCGCGACCGGGGGGTGGTGGTGCACCTCTTCGGCGAACTGCTGGAGGAGACCCTGCGCGTGGCCGAGGCCGAGGCCTACATCCTCGACCACGTGCTGGACGAGCGCTTCTACGGCCCCGCGGCCCTGGACGCCATCCGCGACTGCCTGGACGCGATGGACCCCGCCGAGCTGCGGCGTTTCCTCGTCGGCGGCATCACCAAACGGGAGATGCTGGAGCGGGTCGCCGAACCCCGGTCGGTGTGGTTCCACACCCTCGAACCGGACGCGTTCGTGCTGCCGCCGCTGCCCAACCTCATCTTCACCCGCGACACCTCCAGCTGGATCGGCGGCGGGGTGTCCATCAACGTCATGCGCAGGCGCGCCCGCATGCGCGAGACCACGCTGTACGAGGCGGTCTACCGGTGGCACCCGCTGTTCGCCGACGCCGACTTCCAGGTGTGGAACCCGGGGGTGGCCTGGGCGCCCGCCACCATCGAGGGCGGCGACGTCATGCCCGTGGGCAACGGCTCGGTGCTGGTGGGGCTGAGCGAGCGCACCCGCCCCCAGGCGGTGGAGCTGCTCGCCCGGGAGCTGTTCGCCCGCGGCGGCGCCCGGCGCATCCTGGGCATCTGGATGCCCCGGGCGCGGGCCGTCATGCACCTGGACACCGTCATGACCAACGTGGACCACGGGGTCTTCACCAAGTACGCGGGCCTGGGCATGCTGCCCTCCTACACGATCGAGCCGGGCGACAGCGACAAGGAGCTGAAGATCACCGACCACGCGCCCGAGGACATGCACCGCGCCATCGCCGCCGCGGTGGGCGTCGACGACATCAGGGTGCTCACCCCCACCCAGGACGTCTTCTCCTCCGAACGCGAACAGTGGGACGACGGGTGCAACCTCGTCGCGCTGGAGCCCGGCGTGGTCCTGGCCTACGAGCGCAACGTCGCCTCCAACGCCTACCTGCGCGCCAACGGGATCGAGGTCATCACCACCCCGGGCAACGAGCTGGGACGCGGGCGCGGGGGGCCGCACTGCATGACCTGCCCGCTGGAGCGGGACGACTGAGCCGCCCGCGAGGTGCGAATGAGTATTCGATAGAATGAATATCTTTCCAGAAATGTCAGTGTGACGGACAGGAGAGCCGGCCGCGATGGCGTTCAACCTGCGCAACCGCAGTCTCGTCAAGGAACTCGACCTCACCCCCCAGGAACTGGTGTTCCTGATCAGGCTGGCGGCCGACCTGAAGGCCGCCAAGTACGCGGGGACCGAGCAGCCACGACTCAAGGGCAAGAACATCGCCCTGATCTTCGAGAAGACCTCCACCCGCACCCGGTGCGCCTTCGAGGTCGCCGCCCACGACCAGGGCGCCCACGTCACCTACCTGGACCCGGCGGGCTCGCAGATCGGCCACAAGGAGTCCATCAAGGACACCGCCCGCGTCCTGGGCCGGATGTTCGACGGCATCGAGTACCGCGGCTCCCGCCAGGCCCTGGTGGAGGAACTGGCCGAGTACGCGGGCGTGCCGGTGTGGAACGGCCTCACCGACGCCTGGCACCCCACCCAGATGCTCGCCGACTTCCTCACCATCACCGAGCACACCGACAAGCCGCTGCGCGAGGTCACCCTGGCCTACATGGGCGACGCCCGCAACAACCTCGGCAACTCCCTCACCGTCACCGGCGCCATGCTCGGCGTGGACGTGCGCATGGTCGCCCCCCGCGAGCTGTGGCCCGACGAGGAGACGGTGGCCGCGCCCGCCCGCGCGATCGCCGAGACCACCGGCGGCCGTGTCACCTTCACCGAGGACGTCGCCGAAGGGCTGGCCGGGGCCGACTTCGTCTACACCGACGTGTGGGTGTCGATGGGCGAACCCGCCGAGGTGTGGGACGAGCGCATCCGGCAGCTGCTGCCCTACCAGGTCAACGCCGAGGCGCTCAAGGCCACCGGCAACCCCGACGTCAAGTTCCTGCACTGCCTGCCGGCCTTCCACGACCTGGGCACCCAGGTCGCCCGCGACATCCACGCCCGTACCGGGCTGAGCGCGCTGGAGGTCACCGACGAGGTGTTCGAGTCGCCCGCCTCCATCGTCTTCGACCAGGCCGAGAACCGGATGCACACGATCAAGGCGCTCATGGTCGCCACCCTGGGCGGCTGAACCGGAGCGGAGGCGTCCGCCCCGCGCCGGGGCGGACGCCGTCGACACGCGGCGGGGCGCACCCGCCGGGCCGGGCGTGCGGGACCTCCGCGAGCGGAGTGGAACCGGAAAACGGGCCCCGGCCGCCCGTGGCGGTCCGCCGCGGGCGGCCGGGGAAGGGGTCAGGGGGCGGGCGCCCCGTGCTCCCGCGGCGGCGGCGCGGGACGGGCGGACGCGCTCCCGCCGGGAGCGCGGGGACGGCGGAACAGCGCGACGAGCACCAGGACCCAGGAGGCGACGCCCAGCAGGGTCGTGGCCGTGTACCCGGCGAGGCGCACCACGCCCCACAGCCGCCCCCAGTCGGGGGAGAAGTAGAAGGAGCGGCCCCAGAGCATGTCCACCCCGTACACGGCGCCGTTGAGCAGAGCCGTGAGCACCAGCAGGAGCATCGCGGTGATGACCAGGCCGCGGGAGCGGGTCGAGGAGACGGCCAGGGCCAGGACCAGTCCCACCAGGCCGATGAGCAGAGCGGAGCCGTGGTCGAGGAAGAGCACGACGTAGTACAGGAGATCGGTGGTCGTCATGGAACGACTCTAGTAGTCGCTCAGGACCTTTCCGTAGTCGCCGGAGTCGCGACCGCGACCAGCAGCAGCATCCAGGCGGTGAACGACACCAGCGGCTGCAGCCCCGTCATGACGAGTCCGGCGGCGCTGCCCGTACCCAGACCGGTGGCCGCCTGCAGCGCGATCCACAGGAAGGGCAGCGCCGCGGCCAGCAGGTTCACGCCCAGTGCGGTGACGACCAGCCGCCCCCGCGAAGGCCTGCGCCACCGCACCAGCGCGCCGCCGACGGCCAGCAGCACCAGCGGCGGCCCGAGGTGGCGCACCAGGACGAACCAGGGGACGCCGAGGGATTCCACGCAGGGGAGTCTAGTCCTCCCGCCAAGGGCTCACTCCCACCGGAAGAACCGGCCCGCCAGGGCCGCGCCGACCACGGCCCAGGCGAGCAGCACCAGGACCGGGCCGAGCGGCGGCGCCGCCCCCTCCGTCAGGACCGTGCGCAGGCCCGTCGACAGGGCGGTGATGGGCAGGAACTCCACGAGCGGCAGCAGCGCCGGGGGGAACCGGTCGACGGGGAAGACCACCCCGCCCAGCCCCAACAGCACCACGTAGACCAGGTTGGCGGCGGCCAGGGTCGCCTGGGCGCGCAGGGTCCCCGCCAGCAGCAGGGCCAGCGCGCTGAAGGCGGCCGTGGCCAGCACCATCAGCAGCGCCGCGCCCAGCGCGCCGACGGCGCCGCCGTGCGGGGACCAGCCCAGCGCCAGCGCCACCGCGCAGATGACCGCGGCCTGCAGCAGCTGGACTACCAGCACCGCCAGGGTCTTGGCGGCCAGCAGCCCCAGCCGCGACAGGGGCGTGGCGCCCAGGCGCTTGAGCACGCCGTAGCTCCGCTCGAAGCCGGTGCCGATGGCCTGGCCGGTGAAGGCGGTGGACATCGTCGCCAGCGCGAGCACGCCCGGCGCCAGGAAGTCCACCCGGGAGGCGGCGCCCAGGTCCAGCAGCGGGACGGTGCTGAAGCCGACCAGCAGCAGGACCGGGATGACGAGGGTCAGCAGCAGCTGCTCGCCGTTGCGCAGCAGCAGCCGCAGCTCCATCCCGGTCTGGGCCAGCACGCGGCGCGCCGCCGGGGCGGCCCCCGGGGCGGGGGTGAAGTCGATCGGTGTGGTGGAGGACATCAGTCGCGCAGGTCCCGGCCGGTGAGTTCGAGGAAGACGTCTTCGAGGGTGCGCCGGTGCACGCGCAGGTCCTCGGGGAGGACGTCGCGGGCCGCGCACCAGGTGCTCACGGTCGCCACCAGGCCGGGTCCCAGGTCGTCCGGGGCGGCGCAGGTCACCGTGTACTGTCCGGCGCCGTGCTCGGTGACGGCGCAGTCCGCGGGCAGCGCCGCGGCGAGATCGGCCACGTCCAGTCCCGGGGCGGCGCGGAACCGCAGTTGCGGGGCGCCCCGGGTGAGGTCCGCGGTGGGGCCGTCGGCGACCACCCGGCCGTGGTCGATGATGACCACGTGGTCGGAGAGCCGCTCGGCCTCCTCCATGTAGTGCGTGGTCAGCACCACGCCCACCCCGGCCGCGCGCAGTTCGCCGATCAGGTCCCAGGTGGCCATGCGGGCCTGGGGGTCCAGGCCGGCGGTGGGCTCGTCCAGGAACACGAGTTCGGGGCGGCCGATGACGGCGGCGGCCAGGGACAGGCGCTGCTGCTGCCCGCCGGACAGCCGCCGGAACGGGGTGCGGGCCGCCGCGGACAGGCCGAGCCGTTCCAGGAGTGCCCCGGGCGGGATGGGGGAGGCGTGGAAGGCGGCCATCAGGTGCAGCCACTCCCCCGCGCGGACACCGGTGGGCACCCCGCCGCTCTGCGGCATGACGCCGACCCGGGGGCGCAGTGCGGGGGCGTCGCGCACCGGGTCGAGGCCGAGGACGCGGACGCGGCCGGAGTCCGCGCGGCGGAACCCCTCGCAGATCTCGACCGTCGTGGTCTTGCCCGCGCCGTTGGGGCCGAGCAGCGCCGTCACCGCGCCACGGGCGGCCGTGAACGACAGGCCGGCCACGGCGGTGACGTCGCCGTAGCGCTTGACCAGGTCGGTGACCTCGACGGCAGGGGTGCTCATGGCGAAGAGTCTACGGCGGGGACGGGAAGGGGGCGCACGGGGTCGGTGTGACCCCCGGGGCTCCTGGGGCAGGCAAATTGTCTCAAATAATGAGACGCAATTCCCGCTGTGCGGTCTGCCGGGCGCCGGGCGGGACGGGTCCGGTCCGCTCCCGTTGTCGGACGAACGAGGAAAACCCCTGTAAGGCAAGGCTAACTTGTGTGTCCTACGGCACTCGACACGGTTTGCTCATGGGGACGTAATTAGGCCACACTGATGTTGTGAAAAACGTGGGCGGGCAGAAGCGTGTGGAGGGGACGGCCGGGACCGGCGCGGCCCTGACGCCCGCTGGCCACGAGCTGGGAGCCGAGACCGGCACCCGGGCACGGGTCGCCCGACTCATACTCGAACACGGTCCGATCACGGCGTCCGCGCTGGGGGAACGGCTCGGGCTGACCTCGGCGGCCATTCGCCGCCACCTCGACCACCTGGTGGGCGAGGGCATGGTCGAGGCCCGCGACGCCCGACCCGTCGGGCGCCGCCGCAGAGGCAGGCCCGCACGCGTCTTCGTGATCACCGGGGCCGGACGCGACGCGTTCGTGCACGGCTACGACGACCTCGCCGCCAGTGCACTGCGCTTCCTCGCGGAGAAGGCGGGGCCGCAGGCCGTCACCGAGTTCGCGCGACGCCAGGTGGCCGACCTCGAACGCCGGTACCGCCCCGTGCTCGCTGCCGCCCCCCCGCAGCAGCGGGTCCGGCTGCTGGCCGAGGCGCTGTCCAACGACGGCTACGCCGCCTCGGCGGGGGCGGCTCCGGCCGGGGGAGAGCAGTTGTGCCAGCACCACTGCCCGGTCGCCCACGTGGCGGCGGAGTTCCCCGAGCTGTGCGACGCCGAGGTCGAGGCCTTCGCCCGGCTGCTGGGCACTCCGGTGCGCCGCCTGGCCACCATCGCGCACGGCGACGGAGTCTGCACCACACACGTCAGCCCCCGCGACATCGGCTCCCTGACCGCAGAGGCCCGCACCCAGCGGGACACGGACCCACAACGCCACGACAGGACGTCTCGTCCAGGAGGATCCGCGTAATGACGTCTACCGCGCACCCCGAGCTCGAAGGGCTCGGCACCTACGAGTACGGCTGGGCCGACCCCGACGTGGCCGGCGCCTCGGCGCGCCGCGGCCTCGACGAGGAGGTCGTCCGCGACATCTCGGCCAAGAAGGACGAGCCCGAGTGGATGCGGGACCTGCGTCTGAAGGCGCTCCGGCTGTTCACCAAGAAGCCGCTGCCGAACTGGGGTGCCGACCTGTCGAAGATCGACTTCGACAACATCAAGTACTTCGTGCGGTCCACCGAGAAGCAGGCCACCTCCTGGGAGGAGCTGCCCGAGGACATCCGCCGCACCTACGACAAGCTGGGCATCCCCGAGGCCGAGAAGCAGCGCCTGGTGGCCGGCGTGGCCGCGCAGTACGAGTCCGAGGTCGTCTACCACCAGATCCGTGAGGACCTGGAGGCCCAGGGCGTCATCTTCCTGGACACCGACACCGCGCTCAAGGAGCACCCGGAGCTGTTCAAGGAGTACTTCGGCACCGTCATCCCGCCCGGCGACAACAAGTTCGCCGCGCTGAACACCGCGGTGTGGAGCGGCGGCTCCTTCGTCTACGTGCCCAAGAACGTGCACGTGGAGATCCCGCTGCAGGCCTACTTCCGGATCAACACCGAGAACATGGGCCAGTTCGAGCGGACGCTCATCATCGTCGACGAGGGCGCCTACGTCCACTACGTCGAGGGCTGCACCGCGCCGATCTACAAGTCGGACTCGCTGCACTCCGCGGTCGTCGAGATCATCGTCAAGAAGAACGCCCGCTGCCGCTACACGACCATCCAGAACTGGTCGAAC
>Ga0079224_100014591_pt1 | contig 10976 bp, 7 predicted proteins | sample Stecom2015_FD_80414 | JGI IMG/M metagenome (GOLD analysis project Ga0079224, IMG submission 80414) | Agricultural soil microbial communities from Utah to study Nitrogen management - Steer compost 2015 | ecosystem: Environmental > Terrestrial > Soil > Agricultural land | place: USA: Utah...
GGGATATTTACAGGGAACCCAGACAAAGTATAACTTCGTTCCCGAACAAAGTACGGATTTTATTTTTTGCACAGTAGGTGAAGAATGGGGTTTTGTTGGTTCAATGGTTATTGTATTGCTGTATATGACCTTACTACTGAGAATAACCCAGCTGGCAGAACGACAGCGATCCGCATTTGCCAGAATATATGGCTATGGTGTTGGCTCCATTTTCTTTTTTCATTTTTTTATCAATATCGGTATGACGATAGGCATTGTACCTGTCATTGGTATCCCGCTACCTTTCCTTAGCTATGGAGGCTCTTCTCTACTGAGTTTCACCCTGCTGCTCTTTATCCTACTGAAATTTGACTCGAACAGAAAAGGAGTTGTTTAATAAAAAATCCAGGCACTCAAAGATACCTGGATTATCTCATTGAACAATCGTGTCAAACACTATTAAGCGAATCTTTGCCGCAATATGGCATATAATTTATCCACTGTGGCTTGTTTATTTGCCCAGTTATTCTTTTGAGCATAATTACTCTGCAGGAAGGCATCCGCATCGGCAAAATTATCATAACGGCTTAAGAGCTCAATCGCCTCTGTATAAGCTAAACTATAACCATTGAACAAGTCTTTGATAAATAGCAGCTTGTCATTCAAACTAACAGCTGATTTTATATCCGTAATCCGTTTAGTGGTAGTCGGGGATTCTTGTTTGGCAAAATTACCGGACGCTTGCTGTTCATTCAATATACCTTGCTCTTGCTTACGTTGAGCAGAGAACAATTCGTTTAAGGTCATTGGACGCTTTGGTTCTTCTTGTTTTGGCTCAGGCTTGTTTTGATCATTTGGAATAACAACTGATTTGGCCTCCTCTATAACCTGTTTTGATACGGGCTCCCCTTCTCCCGCCGACATAGTCTCTTTCTCTGTTTTTTCCTTTTCTACTTCGTTTTCCCCCATAAATCCTACACCGGTTCTATCTACTTCTTCCTTCTCTTCTTCATCAGGGTCCTTCTCCAGCATACGCTCAGTATGAATTTGTTGATCATCTTCTTCGCTGCTTTTTACAACCGCTGTTTCTTCAGCCGTATCTTCTGGTTGCTTTCTGTCATTTATAGGATAATCGATCCGTTCTCCTGATTCCCCCTGTTCTCTTCTTTCCTCCTCTTTTTTATCGCGCTTATCCTCTAATTTAAATTCCTCGGCTTTCTCGTCTTCACTTGCTGTGGCAGGCGTAAAATAGGTCTCTTTCACTTCTTGTTGATCTACATAATTCAATGCAGACGTTTGTTCGCCTTCTTCCTCCCTTAAGGTTACTTTTTCGTCTACTGCTTGCTCTGCACTTATTTCAGGTATCGAAATCTCCGGCTTTTCCTCTTTTTTCGCATCAAGCCCTGTCTCGTGTACCTTGCTAGCATAACTTTCTGTGGTATCCAAAGAGGTGAGTTTTTTTAATATCGTTACATGCCCCATTAGATAAGTCATATTTGCCTCAAAAAGTTCCAAATGAATACCTTGTTGTTCCTTTGGATTTTCCTTTAGAAACTCATACTGTTCAGTCAAATCCTGCAACAGACCACCTATCTTTTCAAAAATGCTTTTCTGTGTTACCATAATATGTATTAACGCTTATTTATCCTAAATGTTGAAGAATATTAGTCAAACTTAGATAAAATAGCATGGATTGGCAAGAGCTATCTTGCTCTATTGGTTATTATTAAGCAACCATGCTTTCTTATAGCGAAGCTACGCGGCAAAACCAAAAATAAATGGCGATATTAGCATCCCTTTTTCTAAGGTGATTTTAGTGTTAAAGAATAAAAACAACAATCCATGCTGTTCAGTGAGCATAATTTCATAAACAAAACAGGCCCGAAAGGAAGTATAGAAGTGATATGTGGTTCTATGTTCTCGGGAAAAACCGAGGAACTGATTAGAAGATTGAGAAGGGCACAAATAGCAAAGTTGGAAGTTGAGATTTTTAAGCCAACTGTTGATACGCGTTACGCGACAACGGAAATTGTCTCACACGATAAGAATAGTATTCAATCTACGGTTGTGGAGATGTCTTCTGCTATTTTATTATTGGGAACACAAACTCAAGTAGTTGGCATCGATGAAGCGCAGTTTTTTGACGACAATCTTCCCGAAGTATGTAACATACTGGCAAATAAAGGAATAAGGGTTATTGTCGCCGGGCTAGACATGGATTATATGGGTAGACCCTTTGGCCCAATTCCAAACCTAATGGCTATTGCCGAACATGTTACCAAGGTTCACGCCGTGTGCGTATGTTGCGGAGCCCCCGCCAACTATTCCTATAGAATTTCGACCGGCAATACCAGAGTGCTCATAGGAGAAAAGGAGAGTTACGAACCTCGTTGCAGAAATTGTTTTTATCAAGGAAATAAATAGCCTAGGGTCACACAATATTCATTTGTTTTTTGCGTTTTTAACTATATACCCAATTGGTATACAGTTTATTTACATCCTTTTTGACGTTATATTAACATAAATTTAACACTATATTTTAGATTTTTTTTGTTCTCTTGGCTATCTTTGTTTGAAGTAATAGACAACCATCACATTGGTTTTTATATAAAGATCCTTCTCATAATTTAGGTTTATAATTGGTTAAGTTAAGGCTGTTCGCCCATCGAACAGCCTTACTTTTTTAATTTTTCAACATTATGTGTACCAAAGTCCACAAAAAGCGGATTTTCTACACAGCAATCCTTTGATTATCAATATAATAGTTACAAAATCTGTATAACAATACCGCAAACTTTATTAAATCATCTTTTGTTAAGCTTTTTGATCGTCAGTTAAGATAACCCGTCACTTGCTGACGAGACAATCAATTATAGTAAAAAAGCAAAGAATGAAACGAAGTCGTTACACCCAAATTGTATTTATCTTAAGCCTAATCCTCCTTGGCTATTACTCAAAAGGCGCTACCGTAAAAACCACACATGCAAGCAATAAATCGGATCTGCTTCTTTCCTATCAGGACACGACCATGCAAGACACGACGAAAAAACCGGTTCTCGATACTATCCGGATACAGGGCGTGGTCACAGATTCTTCCGGCAAACCTTTAGCTAACGTTTCTGTAAAACCTAAAGGTTCAAGAGACAGCGTACTAACGGGCAAGGATGGAAAATATGATATCAACAGTCCAGCGATAGGCGTGTTAATTTTCACCTCTTCCGGTTACCAAACAAAAGAAGAACCTGTCAATAAAATGCAGGAGATTAATATTGAGTTGCAACTGATAGAAAAACCTGTGGCCAGTTCGTCTCAACCTGCCGCTAACGTTACACCGGATACAAACAAGATAGCCAATGATTCGCTTCGCCGTGACAGCACGCAGGTAAAACCGGACACTGCAAAAACAGATAGTACACAAGAAAAAATTACCGGTGTTGTAAGGGATACAAAAGGCCCAATCCCGGGCGTTAGCGTAACTATTAAAGGCAAAAAAGAAGGCGTTATTACGGATGAGCAGGGCAAATACAGTGTAGCCGCACCAGGCAATGTTGTACTCGTATTTAGTTCTTTAGGCTACGATACGAAAGAGGAGTTTGTAAACAATAGAAAAGTAGTCAATACAACACTTAGTGAGGAGGCTCAAGCTTTAAAAGAAGTGGAGGTAGTTGCTGTCGGTTACGGAACAATGGATCGCTCTAAATTAACCAGTTCTGTATCAAGTATCGGAAGTGATCAAATTGAAAATGATGTATTGCCCAGTGTAACACAAGCTATTCAAGGTAAAGCCGGCGGTGTTCAGGTTACGCAAAAATCGGGATCACCTGGAGGTGGCCTCAATATTCGTGTACGCGGAACGACCTCAATCAATGCAAGCTCCGACCCGCTTTATGTAGTAGATGGAATTCCCGTAAATAGTACCACAAATTTTACAGGTGGAACGAATTTTAATTTTGGCGGCGGTACACAGGGGATTAATATTCTTTCATCTATTAATCCTTCGGATGTACAATCTGTTGAAGTACTTAAAGATGCTGCCTCATCCTCTATATATGGTGCACGCGCAGCTAATGGCGTTGTACTAATAACCACAAAAAAAGGACAGGCGGGCACAAGTACATTTAATTTCAATATGTATGAAGGTTTTTCTGAAGTACCGAAGGAACGTTGGTACGATATGATGAACACAGCACAGTACCAAGATTACATGCGGGATTATTATAAGTATCGGATGGAAATGGATTCTACCGTCACGGCGATCCCGGATCAGATCTTAGCAAACCCCAACATTAACACCGACTGGCAAGATGCTATCTTCCGTACGGCCGCCACACGTAACTATGAATTGTCAGCGAGCGGAGGCAGCGAAAAAACACAATATTATACTTCGATCGGCTATATGAAACAGGGCGGGGTGCTGTTAAACTCAAATTTTAACCGTTTAAGTGCCCGCCTTAATCTTGACCATCAACATAGTGAAAAATTACGTTTCTCTACTTCTATTAATCTAACCAGGGCTATTAATGATCGCGTTCAGGAAGAAAACTCAAAAGAGGGAGCCACAAAAAACGGCATTGTAGCGCCACCAAATATTCCAGTTTATAATCCGGATGGCAGCTACGCCTTCGATGAAGTAAGCACTTCTCGGGAAAATCCAGTAGCCATGCTAGAACTTCCCACCAACAATGCACAGACATTTAGGGTGTTGGCAAATGCTTCGGCTGAATATCGCTTTATACCGGAACTGGCACTTAAAACAAGTTTCGGCACCGATTTAAGTTTTATTGATGAAACTTTTTTTATGCCTCCGCAGGGATTGCGTTCTTTTGCTAGTCAGGGAGGAATAGGTGCCAGACGAAACACCCGTGATCAACTATGGATTAATGAAACAACATTAAGTTTTGACAAATCCTTCGGCGACCACAGTATTAATGCGCTGGCAGGTTTTTCTGTTCAAGAGTCGCGATTGGAATTTGTTGATGCACAACGCTCTAATTTTCCTTCAAACGATATTGAGTACATTTCTTCGGGAGGTGTTATAACGGGAGCTAATTCATATCCTGAAGAATGGGCTATTGCATCAGGATTCGCTCGGGTAAATTATGGTTTTAAAGGGAAATATTTATTTACAGCTAATTTCCGCGCTGACGGCTCCTCTAGATTTGGAGAAAATAACCGGTGGGGGTATTTTCCTTCGTTTGCCGCTGCATGGAGGTTGTCGGACGAGGATTTTATTAAAGATATCAAAGCAATTAGCAATTTAAAACTAAGGGCGAGCTGGGGGATTACCGGTAATCAGAATATCGGCAACTATGCTAGTTATTCGCTTTATACCGGTGGACAGAATTATTTAGGCCTACCTGGCTTCATACCTAATGTTTTGGGAGATAAAAACTTAAAATGGGAAACCACCAAACAATGGGATATCGGCTTGGATTTAGGTCTCTTCGGTAATCGAATTTCCTTATTGGCAGACTACTATTTGAAAAACACCTCTGATTTGCTGATCGGAATACCTGTTCTCACAAATTCGGGCTTTCAAAACAGATTCACCAATTTCGGCGAAATCCAAAATAAAGGGTTTGAATTTGAGCTGTCAACGCAAAACCTTGTGGGGGAATTTAAATGGAATACCACACTCAACATGACGTTCAACCGCAACAAGGTGGTGTCTTTACCTGTTAACAGGATTCTTGGAGGAGTAGGTGAGTTAAATATTGCACAACCGGGACTTCCCCTCGGAACCTTTTATGGATGGAAAATGATCGGTGTCAACCCCGAAACCGGACTGATTGATTTTGAAGACCAAAATGGCGACCCAACCACGCCTACTAATCCGGATGATCGACAAATTATTGGTGATCCAAATCCCGATTTCTTTGGTGGTATAACGAACACTTTCCAGTACAAGAATTTTGATTTAAGTATCATGGGACAATTCTCCTACGGAAACGATGTGTTCAACTATAATTTAGCAACCGGTTTAGAGGGCTATAACGCAAGTAGTAATGGCTTTACCGATTGGACCCGTCGGTGGAGGAACCCTGGAGATATCACGGATGTTCCACGACCAAGTCCAGGCGATCTGAATAACGGTGCTATTTCCGACCGTTTTGTACAAGATGGATCTTTCTTTAGATTGAGAAACATCACCCTAGGGTATACTTTCCCAACTAAAATGATTGAAAATATCAACTTAAGTCGACTGCGGGTTTACGTAACGGTCCAAAATGCCTACGTTTTCACCAATTATCGGGGATACGACCCAGAAGTAGGATCCAGTCATGGCGGTGCTAACACCGGCCTCATTTACGGTTATGATTATGGCAGTTATCCTCAGCCTCGCATATTTACAGCTGGCGTAAACTTAACTTTTTAATAGTTCAAAATAGACTTGAAAACAATGAAGACATTCTTTAATATCGTTATAATAACGTTGCTAGCAGCCTCCTTGTCGGCTTGTAACGACTTCCTTGATAAAGAACCGATTAGCCAGATTACACCCGATGAGTATTTTAATTCAGAAACAAACGCTAATTCAGCCGTAATTGGCATGTATCGGACAATGCTAAACTCCTTTTCTTTTGGCCAGTCCATCATTATCGTTCCCGAATTTTCCGCAGGTCATGTAAGTCATGCTTCGGTCTATCCCGAATACGAAAATTTCCGAACAAATAATATCCAAGTAAACAACCCTTGGACCAATAATATGTGGCAAGCGACCTATGCCACTATCAATGCAGCCAACAATATTATAACCAGGGTTCCTGAAATGCCCGAGAGCAGCATCTCAACTGAAAAGAGACAGCAATTTGTCGGAGAGGCTAAATTTGTTCGGGCGCTCAATTACTTTTTCCTAGTAAGGGCCTTCGGCGCTGTACCTTTAAAGACAACTGCCACAACAGAAGAGGAAAACATAGCGATTCCACGCACACCCATTGATCAAGTTTATCAACAAATTATTACCGATCTACAGGACGCAGCCACACTTCCGGACAGTTATGGCGATGATGCCACATCCAAAGGCCGAGCAACGAGCCTTGCAGCGAAGGCTTTGCTCGCTAAAGTGCAATTATACAACGGTCAGATTACAGGTGATTACTCCCAAGCTGCGAGCCTCGCGCAAGAAGTTATTAATAGTCAACGTTTCACGCTGATACCTGATTTCGCGTCTATATGGACAACGGAGAATACGCAAGAATCCATTTTCGAATTACAATTTGATGATCAAGCAACCAATCCCTTGGCCTCAGTTAGCAACGATAATCCAAGTATGCTCTTTTATGCAAGAGGAACTACTGTATACGAGAAATATGCCGAGGGAGATAAAAGAAGGGACTTCACGGTCAAATTCGGATCGCGCGATCGTTATTATATTGGCAAATTCCCCAAGGCAAGTCCCGCAACACAAAATCTGCCGGTTATTCGAATTGCTGAAATTTTTCTGATACATGCTGAAGCACAGGCGAGAGTGGATGGCACAGTCAGCGATGCTGCCTATCATTCTTATCAAGAGGTACAAAAGCGGGCCGGCCTAACCCCTCCCCCAATAAATTCTTTTGGCAGTATAGAGAATTTCATCACAGCGGTGCAAGAAGAAAAAGAGCGCGAGCTCATGTTTGAAGGTGAAGCTTGGTTCGATTTCTGTAGAACGGGCCTGGCATTGGATCGAATGCTTGTTATAAAAGATCCCAACTACTATCTTTATCCTATACCAAGCAGTCAGATTGTACTAAACGGCGAACTAACGCAAAACCCAGGTTACTAACAGATCGTTAACAATCAGAGCGCATAGATCTTTGTAGATCTATGCGCTTCCTAAAATATTAATAATAATCAGTCTTTCCTCTCCCTTTTATGGCAATTTATTGAAATCGATCGTTGGTTTGTCGCCGTTCGTCGATCTGCTAAATTGTGCTCCAATGGGGGTATAATGACTAAAAAAACCAAAATTATTCAGAAAAAATTTATCCTGCTCACTTCCACCGCTGTAATCCATCCGATATCCGACGCGGGCTGTATTATCAGCAGAAAATTTAGCTCTTTTCACCTCATACCAACGCCCTTCTTTATCAATGACCCACTGGTTTCCGAAATAAACCTTTCTTTCGAAAATTCCCTCCTCAGGTGAAAAATTCTCTAAGAAAGAATGAAAGCCTTTAAGCCAGCTTGATGTTTGAGGTCTACTAAAACTAGCAATTAATTTCCATTCAGCAACTTCAGGTGCGTAGAACCACGCCGTATAATTTGTATAATTATTAGCTACTGGTTCGCCTTTTAACAAAAACCTATAAGTGTTACCAGCTATCCAGTTAAATTTATAATAACTTTGTCCACCGGCTCCTTCATTACCGAATTCACCCGTATGTACTCTTTCACCTTTTTTTAATAGTTTTATTTGATGATCCGATGGAATGGTTTTCGGATCGTCTGTTTGGAAAGGGCTCCATACGGAAAATAGAATACGTCTTTCACTTTTTGAGTTAACCTGCATACCAAAATAACCACCGCTAAAGCCATTGGCCATAAAATAAGACCCAATAAGGTCATTACCTTCCGGTACTGTTACTTCATTATAATAATACATGATATCCTTTTCAGGCAATTGATAATTCAGATGCGTAGAGGGCCCACGTCTACCCCAATAGAAAAAATTTCCTTCATCATTTTTGACAAAATGAGCACGATCATTAACCGCAGTGCCATGGATTCCTAAATATTCTATATTACTCAAATTAACTGGTCGACCATGTATGTTAATGACTGTATATCCTGTATCACGGATGACCCAGTCGCCCAGGTAAACCATTTTTTTATGCTGGGCCTTCAGATTCACGGTTTTCGTCTCTCCTGCAACCGTAACCTGCAAGGCACTGGGTTCATTAATTTTCGCATCTAACCAAATTGTTAAGGTACCTACTTTTTCTAGCCGTACGAATGTCTTGAAGCCTTTCTTCGGGTCGTCCCATTGTTTGATACCCGCTTTCGAAATTAGATTATCCTTTCCGGAAGTCGTACCCGTTTGCCAAGAATTTCCGCCAATCGGTATTTTCACAATGTTTTCCGGAATGGGCTTGGTTTGTCCGAGACTTTGATAAATGATAATTAACAAACTGCTAAAGAGAAGCACGACGCGTTTTACTTGCATATCATAATTGATTTTGATGGCAAACTACGCGAAATAAAAGAAGATAGAAAATGAAAAGGGGGATCAACCGATTGCGTAAAAAAATAAACGAAAAAAAGGACTGTCTTCTAAGAACGGTAGTGAACAAGATTGAAGAACGTGTCATTGCGACACGTTCTTCAATTTCCGTATACGGTCTTTATTTTCGTAAAATGTATTTGTCAGCCAGCGCCCCGGTTATTTTATCACCGTTCATATCGAGCTGTGTAAGGGTGTTTTCACCTACAAAGTACTTACCGGGTGCATCCCTGCCTCCTTTTAACTCAATCGTGCTCCCATCAATCCAAACATAGCGGCCATCTTCTTCGAAGGACTGACTGTCTCCTTTACCCAAGTAGCTATTTTTTAATGTGTAAGTGCTGTCTGCTTTCAATTCCAACTCGGTATTTATCCCTTCACAATCGGCACAGGGTAGCACACCCTTATAAATTCCAACAACATCTAATGAGTTTTGTGCGTTATGCATATCCGCCGTATCAGATGTGGCATCGATTGGTACATACTCCTCAGTCGTAGTGTCGGTAGTATTTATATCCCCGGTGCCTTTTGTTCCGTTATTGCAGCTCCAAAATATGCCGCTGACAAGTACGTAAGTCAAAATTCTTTTAATCATAGCTTTATTTTTACTGCTATTTAGCAAAAGCGATACCAAATCGAAACATTAATTGTCAACTTGTTTCATTGCCTCAATTACAGCTTCGGCTACTTCAATATTAATTGCTTCGTGATCAACCATTATCCATTCACCGTCTCGCTTGATCATTAGGAAGGGTCTAATTCCCGGGTATTGTATCCGCCACGCTGTAGAATCTTTGTATTCTTCAGGATACGCATTAATATTTATAAATGCCTTGGTACCAGGCTCCCGAACAGTAATCGTCATAACAAACTCCTTTCTTTCTTTATTAAAACAGTGACCATTGCAAATTGATTGAAAAATTTAAATTTTTATCAAACAAAGACGTATGAAGAGATACGGCCATTCTACAATTCAAGAAAACAGACCGATCAGGCAGCAGTATACGAACTTGCGAACGGCTATTGATTTTCTACTATAAAATTCATAAGTTAGCCAAGCAAAACTTTTTAGTTAAGCAACACTAAAAACATTCTGAATATATTGTCTGTTTGAGGATAGGAATTACATTTTTATTAGACGAAAACATTGAACAACCAACACAAATCGTTAGAGGAAGTACATCAAAGCGTTGAGACCGATATAAAAGGGTCGCGATTTAAAAAGATCTTGAGTTTCTTTGGCCCCGCTTATCTAATAAGCGTAGGCTATATGGACCCGGGAAACTGGGCGACAGATCTAGCAGGGGGCAGCCAGTTTGGCTATACACTAATTTGGGTCTTATTAATGAGTAACATGATGGCACTGGTGTTACAAAGCTTAACGGCACGACTCGGCATAGTTTGGGGCAAGGATTTAGCCCAGTGTAATCGGGAGACCTATCCGAAAAAAATGAATTTCATTTTGTACATTCTTGCCGAGATAGCTATTGCTGCCTGTGATTTAGCAGAAGTGTTAGGTATGGCAATCGGACTGAATCTTTTGTTTGGATTGGATCTCTTATGGGGTGTTGCTATTAGTTTCCTGGACACTTTTCTGCTACTTTATCTTCAACGCTTAGGAATGCGAAAGATGGAAATGTTCATTATTGGTTTGATTTTCATGATTGGCATGTGTTTTCTCGTTGAAATGATTTTGGCGCAACCGGATATGGCCTCTATCGCCAGCGGTTTTATACCATCCATCCCGAACACAGCCGCGCTCTATATTAGTATTGGGATTATCGGTGCAACGGTA
>Ga0079224_100014592_pt1 | contig 10976 bp, 7 predicted proteins | sample Stecom2015_FD_80414 | JGI IMG/M metagenome (GOLD analysis project Ga0079224, IMG submission 80414) | Agricultural soil microbial communities from Utah to study Nitrogen management - Steer compost 2015 | ecosystem: Environmental > Terrestrial > Soil > Agricultural land | place: USA: Utah...
ACCTCGGTCGTCCAGCGATCCTGGCCTTCCTTGTCCTGCCACTTGCGGGTCTGAAGGTGGCCCTCGATGTAGCAGGAGCGGCCTTTCTTGAGGTACTCGCCGGCGATCTCGGCGAGTCGGTTGAAGAGCACCACCCGGTGCCATTCGGTTTCCTCGCGACGCTCGCCGGACTCCTTGTCCTTCCAGTTGCGCGAGGTGGCGAGGGTGATGTTGCAGATTGCCGCGCCATTGGGCGAGTAGCGGACCTCGGGGTCGCGACCGAGGTTCCCGACCAGGATCACCTTGTTGACCGATGCCATATTGCCTCCGTTGAATTCAGTTCAGCCTGCCGAGGTCCGTGCCACTGGCGCCGGGCCGCCGCGCTGCGGCCAGCGGCGGTGGCCCGCCGCGACGAGCAGCCAGACCACCAGTGCCACCGCACAGGCCATGAAGACCGCCGCGCCGTCGGCCCGCGAGAGTATCCAGCCGCCGAGCGCTCCACCGACGAACAGGCCGAGCGACTGGGCCGTGTTGTAGACCCCCAGCGCCGCCCCCTTCGCCGCCACGGGCGCAAGCCGCGACACCATGGAGGGCAGGGAGGCTTCGAGCACATTGAAGCCCCAGAAGAACAGGAACAACAAGCCCCCGATAGCGCCTAGCCCGTCCGGCCCGAGCGACAGGCCGCCGGCGGCGGCGACCAGCACCAGGATGGCTGCGAGGAACACGCTGCGAATACGACCACGCTTCTCGGCCCAGATGATCGCCGGCACCATCAGGATGAAGGATACGATCATCACCGGCAGGTAGATCTTCCAGTGTTCGGTCAGTGGCAGGCCGCCGCGGCTCACCAGCCAGCCCGGCACCACCACGAAGAGGGCAACCTGCACCGCATGCAGGGTGAAGATGCCGAGGTCGAGCCGCAGGAGGTCCGCTTCGCGCAGGACCTCGGCGAAGCGCACCGGCGCGGCGCCGGTCGCTACCACCGGGTCGGGCACCGTGAAGCGCACCAGGGCCATGCTGACCAGCGCACAAACCGCCGTCAGGCCGAACAGCCCGCCCATGCCGACCAGTCCGTACAGCCAGGGCGCGGCGATGAGCGATATGCCGAAGCTGACTCCGATCGACGCCCCCACCATGGCCATCGCCTTGGTGCGCTGGGAGTCCCGGGTGAGGTCGGCCAGCAGGGCGCTGACCGCCGCGGAGACCGCGCCGGCCCCCTGCAGGGCGCGGGCGGCGACCAGCATCGGCAAGGTGTCCGCCACCGCCGCCATCATGCTGCCGGCCGCGAAGATGGCGAGCCCGAAGTAGATGACCGGCTTGCGCCCGAATCGGTCGGAGGCCACCCCGAAGGGCAGTTGCAGCAGGGCCTGGGTCAGGCCGTAGACCCCCAGCGCCCAGCCCACCAGGCGGGCATCGCCACCACCCGGCATGCCGGCCGCGTGGACCGCAAGCACCGGCAGGACCAGGAACAGCCCCAGCATCCGCGCCGCGTAGACGGCCGCCAGCGCCCCGCTGGCGCGGCGCTCCGGCGCGGTCATGGCGAAGGATTCGGTCGGGGAGCGCCCGGCCGGATCGGTCTGGTCGGTGTGAGTCATCGAGGCGGCATCAGTAGCCCGGCATGGCGGGCCAACCATGCGAAACGGGCCAGCCGGTTATAGTAGCCGATTGGCCTTCGCTCCCCGGGCCCGGTCGGACTGCTCGCCGGGTCATCGCAACCTGCAGCCGAGATGGAAGAAATCCGAATCCGCGGCGCCCGCACGCACAACCTCAAGAACATCAGCCTGGACATCCCCCGCGAGCGGCTCGTGGTGGTTACCGGCCTGTCGGGCTCGGGCAAGTCATCGCTCGCCTTCGACACCTTGTACGCCGAGGGCCAGCGCCGCTACGTCGAGTCGCTGTCGGCCTACGCCCGCCAGTTCCTGCAGTTGATGGAGAAGCCCGACGTCGACCTGATCGAGGGGCTGTCGCCCGCCATCTCGATCGAGCAGAAGGCGACCAGCCACAATCCGCGCTCGACGGTCGGCACGGTCACCGAGATCCACGACTACCTGCGGCTGCTGTTTGCCCGCGCGGGCACGCCGTACTGCCCGAACCACCCCGAGAACCCGCTCGAGGCGCAGACCGTCTCGCAGATGGTCGACGCGGTGAAGGCGCTGCCGGCCGACAAGCGGCTGATGATCCTCGCGCCGGTGCTCACCGCCCGCCGTGGCGAGCACACCGAGCTGCTCGAGGATCTCGCCGCCCAGGGCTTCGTGCGGGTGCGGGTGCAGACCGAAGGCCAGGCCGAACCACGACTCGTCGAGCTCGGCCTCGAGCCCGTCACGCTCGCCAAGACCCGCAAGCACACCATCGAGGCCGTGGTCGACCGGATCAAGGTGGCCGAGGGTATCGACCAGCGCCTCGCGGAATCCTTCGAGACCGCGCTCCGGCTCGGCGAGGGCCGCGCGATCGCGATGGACATGGACGGCGGCGAACGACTCCTGTTCTCGTCGCGCTTCGCGTGCCCGGCCTGCAACCATGCGCTGGCCGAACTCGAGCCGCGCCTGTTTTCCTTCAACAACCCGATTGGCGCCTGCCCCGAATGCGACGGGCTCGGGGTGGTCCAGTTCTTCGATCCCCGGCGCGTGGTGCAGTTCCCCAACCTGAGCCTCGCCTCGGGCGCCATCCGCGGTTGGGACCGTCGCAACCAGTTCTATTTCCAGCTGCTCGCGAGCCTCGCGGCGCACTACGGCTTCGATATCGACACGCCTTTCGAGGCCTTGCCCGAAACCGTCCAGCATCGCGTCCTGCACGGATCGGGCACCGAGAAGATCGCGTTCGAGTACCTCTCCGATCGCGGTCGCAGCGTGCGCAAGGAACACACCTTCGAAGGGGTGATCCCCAACCTGCAGCGGCGCTACCGCGAAACCGACTCGAGCAACGTGCGCGAGGAGCTCGCGAAGTACATCGCCTCGCGCACCTGCCCGACCTGCGAAGGCACCCGGCTGCGGGTCGATGCCCGCTTCGTGCGGGTCGGGCCGCGCGGCGCCGACCGACCGATCTGGGAGATTTCGCACTGGACCCTGCGCGAGGCGCTCGAATGGTTCGACGGCTTGCGCCTCGACGGTTCGCGCCAGCTGGTCGGCGAGCGGATCACTCGCGAGATCGTCAACCGGCTGCGCTTTCTCAACAACGTCGGGCTCGACTATCTCTCGCTCGACCGCGCCGCCGAGACCCTATCGGGTGGCGAAGCGCAGCGCATCCGGCTCGCCTCCCAGATCGGCTCGGGACTGACCGGGGTACTCTACGTCCTCGACGAGCCCTCGATCGGCCTGCACCAGCGTGACAACGATCGCCTGATCGGCACCCTCAAGCACCTGCGCGACCTCGGCAACTCGGTCATCGTGGTCGAGCACGACGAGGATGCGATCCGCGCCGCCGACCATGTGATCGACATGGGGCCCGGCGCCGGGGTGCATGGCGGCGAGATCATCGTGAGCGGCACGCCAGCCGATGTCATCGCCTGCGAAGCTTCCCTCACCGGCCAGTACCTCGCGGGCCGCCGGCGCATCGAGGTTCCGGCGCGGCGAACTCCGCCAGGCGAGCGGGTGCTTCGAGTGAGTGGCGCGAGCGGCAACAACCTCGCCCATATCGACGTCGAGTTTCCCGTCGGGCTGATGATCTGCGTCACCGGTGTCTCCGGTTCGGGCAAGTCCACCCTGGTCAACGACACCTTGCACCTCGCGGCGGCGAAGCGTATCAACCGGGCCCAGTCCGAGCCGGCCGCATACGATGCGATCGAGGGGCTCGAGCATTTCGACAAGGTGATCAGCGTCGACCAGAGCCCGATCGGCCGCACCCCGCGCTCGAACCCGGCCACCTACACCGGGCTCTTCACCCCGATCCGCGAACTCTTCGCGGAGACCCCGATCGCCCGCGAACGCGGCTACGGCGCCGGGCGCTTCTCCTTCAACGTCAAGGGCGGGCGGTGCGAGGCATGCCAGGGCGACGGCATGATCAAGGTCGAGATGCACTTCCTGCCCGACGTCTACGTTCCCTGCGATGTCTGCGCCGGCCGCCGCTACAACCGCGAAACGCTCGAGGTACAGTACAAGGGCCGCTCGATCGCCGACGTGCTCGACATGACGGTGGAGTTCGCCCACGATTTCTTCTCGGCCGTGCCGACCATCGCGCGCAAGCTGCAGACCCTGCTCGATGTCGGCCTCGGCTATGTGCGGCTCGGCCAGAGCGCGACCACGCTCTCGGGCGGTGAAGCGCAGCGGGTCAAGCTGTCGCAGGAACTGTCCAAGCGCGACACCGGCCGCACCCTGTACATCCTCGACGAACCGACCACCGGACTGCACTTCCACGACATCGAGATGCTGCTGCGGGTACTCCACCAATTGCGTGACCATGGCAACACGGTAATCGTGATCGAGCACAACCTCGACGTCATCAAGACGGCGGACTGGGTCATCGACATGGGTCCCGAGGGCGGCGACGGTGGCGGCCGCGTCGTGGCCACCGGCAGCCCCGAGTCGGTCGCGGCCAATCCCGACAGCCACACCGGCCAGTACCTGGCCCGATCGCTCGAAAGGGTCGATGTGCCCCAATCGAGCCGGCGCGGCGCGGCCGCCTAGACCCGAAGCCGCCGCTCCGGAGCCGGCGCTGCAGACCCCGGGCGCCTTGCTGGGCATGGTTATTGCGATCGACAAGCCGGTTCGCTTCGCCCGTTCGATACGCCGCATCAATCGCGCGGGCGTCCTGCCCAGACGCCCACGACTCGCGGGCGCCCGACGGCTCCGGAGGATGCGTTGGCCTGGTCCCTGCCCCGGCGATTCGCCGCAATGCGCATGTGGCGACACCGATACGCAGTGCCGCTGCTCGCGCCGCTGGGCGGCTGCGAGGGCGAACAGTCGACATTGAACGTCGCCGGGCTCGAGTCGCGCCTGGTTCTCGATCTCGCTGTCGTGATGATGGTCGCCGCGCTGGTGATCTGGCTCGCCGTCCTGGCGCTTGCGTTCTGGTCGACCAGGGCAAGCCGAAACCGCGAGTTCGCGCACCGGATCGTCTGGATCGGCGGACTCATGGTGACCCCGGCGGTCGTGCTCGCGCTGCTCGTCTACGGCCTGTGGTTGATGCCGGCCTTGCGCGACGTACCCGCCCAACGGACCGTGAGGATCGACGGGGAGCAGTTCTGGTGGCGCGTCAGCTACCAGGATGACGGACATCCCACCGTCAGCGCCAATGAACTGGTGATTCCGCGCGGCGAGGCGACCGAGCTGCTGCTCGCGAGCGAAGGAGTGATCCATTCGCTATGGGTGCCGGCGCTCGCCGGCAAGATGGACCTGATTCCGGGCCGTGTGAATCGCCTCGTCGTGCAACCCGAGCGCACCGGCGTGTTCCGCGGCCAGTGCGCCGAGTTCTGCGGCACTGGCCATGCCCACATGGCGCTCGTGGTGCGAGTGCTCGAGCCCGACGCCTTCCGCGACTGGCTGGCAGCGCAGCGCAGCGATGCGCGCGCGCCCGAACGTCCCGAGGCGCTCGAGGGCCGGCGCCTTTTCCTCGCCACCGGCTGTGGGTCCTGCCACACGATCCGCGGCACCGGGGCCAGTGGCGAACTCGGCCCGGACCTGACGCACTACGGCAGCCGCGGCACGGTCGCGGCGGGGCTGTATCCGATGAACATCGGCACCACCGCCGGCTGGATCGCTGGCGCGCAAACCATCAAGCCGGGCAGCCGGATGCCTTCCTTCGGCCGGGCGCTCGATGGCAAGGAACTGCGCGCGATCGCCACCTACCTGACGAGCCTCGAATGACGAACCCGACGCAGCGCCCCGAGGCGACCGCCGCCGAGACAGATCGTGACGAGGGCGCGCGGCAGCTCCAGGCGGCATGGGCCATACCTCCGGGCATTCGATACTGGACCGAGGTCAACAACACGCAGGTCGGCGTCTGGTACGGCACGACCGCGTTCTTCTTCTTCCTGTTCGCCGGCGTCCTCGCGCTGCTGATGCGCACGCAGTTGGCCGTGCCGGGAAACGAGTTCGTCGATGCCGAGACCTACAACCAGCTGATGACGATGCACGGCTCGGCGATGATGTTCCTGTTCGCGGTGCCGATACTCGAAGCGGCGGCGATCGTCCTGCTGCCCGACATGCTCGGCGCGCGCGACCTCCCGTTTCCGCGGCTTTCGGCCTTCGGCTTCTGGTCCTTCCTCATCGGCGGCCTGTTCGTGGCCGGCTCGGTCCTGTTCGACGCGGGGCCCCAGGCAGGCTGGTTCATGTATCCCCCGCTCACCAGCGACACGAGCCAGTCCGGAATCGGCGTGGATATCTGGCTGCTCGGACTCACCTTCATCGAGGTCGCTTCGATCGCCGCCGCGGTCGAGCTGATCACCGGCGTATTGAAGTGCCGCGCGCCCGGAATGCGGCTCGACCTGATGCCGCCGTACGCCTGGTACCTGCTCGTCGTCGGCGCGATGATCCTGCTCGCGTTCCCGCCGCTGATCGTCGGCGACCTGATGCTCGAGATGCATCGCGCCTTCGACTGGCCCTTCTTCGATGCGGCGCGCGGCGGCGACCCGCTGCTGTGGCAACACCTCTTCTGGGTTTTCGGCCATCCCGAGGTCTACATCATCTTCCTGCCGGCGATCGCGCTGCTGACGATGGTCGTGCCGACATTCGCGAGGACCCCGCTGGTGGGGTATCCCTGGGTCGTCCTCGCGGCGATATCGACCGGCTTCCTGAGCTTCGGGCTCTGGGTCCACCACATGTTCGCCACCGGGCTGCCCTCGCTGTCGCTCGGGCTGGTGTCGGCCGCATCGGAAGCGGTCGCGATCCCGGCGGCGATCCAGGTCTTCGCGCTGATCGGCACCGTCCTCGTCGGCCGGACGATTCGCTCGGTGCCGATGCTGTTCGCCGGCGGTGCGCTCGCCATCTTCGTGCTCGGCGGACTCACCGGCGTGATGGTGGCCATCGCGCCTTTCAACTGGCAGGCGCATGACACCTACTTCGTCGTCGCGCACCTGCACTACGTGTTGTTCGGCGGAATGGTGTTCCCGCTGTTCGCCGGCCTGTATTACTACTATCCGAAGATCACGTCGCGGCTGATGGGCGAGCGCAACGGACGGATCGCATTCTGGCTGATGTTCGCGGGCTTCAACATCGCCTTCCTGCCGATGCACCTCACCGGACTGGCCGGCATGCCACGGCGGGTCTTCACCTATTCGACCGATCTCGGAATCGACGGCCTGAACCTGGTGTCCACGCTCGGCGCCTTCGTGCTCGCCGCTGGCATCCTCCTGGTCGCCTCGGACGCAGTCCGGTGCCTGCGGCACGAGAGGCAGACCGACGCCAATCCCTGGCGCGCCGGCACGCTCGAGTGGCTGCAATCACTGCCGGGAACCAGCAAGGTGATGCGCTGCGTGCCGGTGGTCCGGGACCGCTATCCGTTGTGGGAACAACCCGGGTTCGAGCGGGCGGTGGCCCGCGGCGAGTACTACCTTGCCGATGCGCCCGGCGAGCTGCGCGAGACCCTGGTGACCACCGTGGTCGATGCCGAACCCCTGCAGTGCCTTCGCGTCCCCGGTCCGACGTCGCTCACGATCTTCGCAGCCGTGGCTTTTTCCGCCACCTTCATCTTCGCGACATTCCACTGGACCTGGGCGGCCGGCGCCGCGGCAGTCCTGACGCTCGGCTTCCTGCTGGCCTGGCTGTGGACCGGCACGAGCCAGATTCCCGAGGAGCCGACGCGTGACGTCGGCCTGGGACTTCGGCTTCCGACCTACTTGTCGGGTCCGGCTTCGATCGGCTGGTGGGCGATGCTGATCACGATGCTTGCCGATCAGTCGGCCTTCATCACCCTCGTCTTCAGCGAGTTCTTCTTCTGGACCGTATCGACCGGTGCTGCGGCATCCGAGGCTCCGGCACCCGTGGCCGGCCTGCTGCTGGCCGGACTGCTGGCCGGCGCGGCGGGCTGGTTGCTGGTGGCATGGTCACGGCGCCTGGTCGGCACGGATCGCCCGGCGTGGGCCCAGGCCGCGCTGCTGCTGGGCACGGTGTCGGCGATTGCTTGTGCAGTGGCCCTGGTGGCCAGCCTGCGCGGCGCTGGCATCGACCCCACCGCGAGCGCGGACGCCGCGATGGCTGCCACCTTCGTACTCTGGTGCGTGATGCACCTGGCGGTCGGCATCGTGATGCTGCTGTTCTGCGTGGTCGCCAGTCGTCGAGGCCGACTCGAAGCGATCCATGATGGTGACATCCGGATCGTGCAGCTCTACTGGCATTTCCTTGCCTTCACGCTGCTCGTCTCGGGACTGGTGCTGCTGGCCAGGAGTGCGTCATGAGCCCCCGCGACGATGTCCGGAAGGGCTTTCGAGGCGACGAAGCCGAACCCGATCGGCATCGCTGGGGCGGTCGGCCGCGCCACCTGCTTCATGCGCCGCTGATCTGGGCGCTGCATTTCGGCTTCGTCTACGCGGCCAGCGCCGTATCCTGCGCCGGCCGCGGTCCCGACCTCGAGACCACGAGAGTGCTCGTTCTCGTTGCCACCGTTATCGCGCTGGGGCTGCTGGCCGCCGCCTGCATGCCGGCCTGGCGGCTTCGGCGCCGCCTCGGCGCCGAAGCGCCGACACCAGCCCGGCGCGAACGCCGCCTCCTTGCCGCGATCACCCTGTCGACTTGCGCGCTGGCCGGCTTCGGCATCGTATTCGGCGCGTTGCCGGCGGTCTTCTCGGCGAGCTGCGCATGAGCGACGTTCTTTCGCGCCAGGCTGCGCAATCGCGAGCCACGCGCCGGACGCCGGCAGCGGTGCTCGCCGTGGCCGCGGCGGCCTGGCTGGGCGCGATGGCGCTGGCCTTCGCGCTCGCCGACGCCGGCGGCTTCGCCTGGCACATGGTGGTCCACCTCCTGAACATCACGGTGGTCGCACCACTTGCCAGTGCAACGACCCGGCGCTGGCGTCCGATGCGAATGCCGGCGCCGCTCGTGGCCGCCTTCATCGAACTGCTGGTGGTCTGGGCGTGGCATGCGCCAGCTGCCCATGCTTTCGCCCGCGCGAGCCTTGGCGGATTCCTGTTCGAGCAGGCGAGCTTCCTCGCCTGTGCCTTCCTGCTCTGGACGGTAGTGATCGATGCACTTGCGCGGCGCGACCGGAACGCCATGGGGCAGTCGGTGCTCGCCCTGTTGCTGACCTCCATGCACATGACGCTACTGGGCGCCGTCCTCGCCCTGGCCGCGAGAAGCCCCTACGCCGCAGGCTTATGCGGCAGTGCAACCACCGGCCTCGGGCCGACGGCCGACCTGCAGCTGGGCGGCGCGCTGATGCTCGGCGTCGCCACCACTGTCTACCTCGTCGCCACACTACGACTCGCGAGGTTCCTGCTCGGACACGCGCGGGCATGAGCCTTGCGACCCACCCGCAACTACGACTCGCCTACGGAGACTCCATGCCATGGATGCGAGCCGACGTGCATTTCTTGCCGGAATCACCGCCACAGGGCTGGCGGCCGCCGTGCCGGTTCTCGCGGCGGACAACCGCCGCCGAATGGCTTCGGGCCAGGAGCCGCAGTACTTCTTCCTGACGCTTCCCGAAGCGGTGTTCCTCACCGCCTTCGTCGATGAACTGATTCCGGCCGACGAACATCCCGCGGCGAGCGAGATCGGCGTGGTCGAGTTCATCGACCTGCAGCTCGCAACCGGTTATGGCGACGGCGAGCGCCTTTATCTCGATGGTCCGCATGAGTCCGGCACCGAGAGCCAGGGATATCAGCTCGGGCTTACGCCGGCCCAGCTGTATCGGCAGGGAATCGCAGCGATCGACGGGTCGCTCGACGGCGCGAGCTTCGCGACGCTGTCGGCAAGCGCACGGCAGGACCTCATCGGTGCGCTCGAGAAAGGCGAACGCGATGCCGGCGACATCCCCGGCAAGCGGTTCTTCACGGAGTTGCTGCAGAACACGATCGAGGGCTATTTCGCCGATCCGGTCTACAGCGGCAACCACGACGCCTCTGGCTGGAAGATGATCGGCTTCCCCGGCGCGCACGCCTACTACATCACCGAGGTCGATCGCCACAACATGGCCTACGAGCGCGAACCTTCGGGCATCGCGTACCGGGCCGGGTCCGGTTCGCCGGCGCCGCTCTCGGTGCTCATGGCCCGCAAGCGGGCAAAGGAGGAGTGAGCCGATGGCAAGACAATTGCCGAAGACCGACGTGGTCATCGTCGGCGGAGGCGCGACCGGGCTCGTGTCGGCCTACGAACTCGCGCATGCCGGCAAGCGCTGCGTCGTGCTCGAGCGCGGCCGCATGCGCCGCGTCGCGCCGACGATTCAGGGCCCCGAGGAACACGACGAGCTCCGCTACGGGATCCGCCACGAGCACCAGATCGATGTCCGCCGCAACACGCTGACGTTCCGGAACAACCGCAAGCAGACCGCGCTGCCGATGCGCCGGCTCGGCTCCTTCCTTCCGGGCGAAGGTGTGGGCGGGTCGATGATGCACTGGAATGGGCAGTTCTGGCGCCCCTTGCCCTCTGACCTCAGGCTGCGGTCGCACTATGAGGAAAAGTACGGCAAGAAGATCTTCGACGAAGAGCTGACGATCCAGGACCACGGCGTCACCTACGAGCAGCTCGAGCCCTACTTCGATTTCTCGGAACGGGTGTTCGGTGCGTCGGGAAAGGCGGGCAACATCGGCGGCGAGGTCCAGCCGGGCGGCAATCCGTTCGAAGGTCCGCGCTCGAGCGAATACCCGAATCCGCCGCTGAAGCAGCATTTCGCCGGCTCGGTATTCGAGAAGGCGGCGCGCGAAGTCGGGATGCACCCGTTTCCGTATCCAGCTGGCAACAGTTCGCGCGCGTACCGCAATCCATACGGCGCGACGCTCCACCCCTGCGTCTACTGCGGCTTCTGCGAACGCTTCGGCTGCGGTTATTACGCCAAGGGCGAGCCGCTGAGCGCCGTGCTCAGCCAGTTGAACGGGCACGAGAACTTCGACCTGCGGCCCGAATGCGAAGTGC
>Ga0079224_100014593_pt1 | contig 10975 bp, 8 predicted proteins | sample Stecom2015_FD_80414 | JGI IMG/M metagenome (GOLD analysis project Ga0079224, IMG submission 80414) | Agricultural soil microbial communities from Utah to study Nitrogen management - Steer compost 2015 | ecosystem: Environmental > Terrestrial > Soil > Agricultural land | place: USA: Utah...
AGTTGCGCCTTACATCGAAACGACAAGGCCCGCATGAAGCGGGCCTTGTGCTTGTTTCTCAGTCCGGCGCGGATACTACGGCGCGCAGTTGCAGGGGATGTTATCCCGGTCGGGATCGAGCGCGAAATTGCCCGCGATCAGGCAGGCGCGCGCCTGTTCGCAAGTCAGTTGCTCGCAGGTCAGGCTCAGGCTGGGGCAAAAGACGGCTTCCGGCACGATTCCGGGGAACGCCCCCGGAACCGGCGTAGTCACCATACCCGGAATGGGCGTGGCGAATACGCCGGGGACGACCGTTAGCGCCAGCCCCGGAATGGGCGTCGGGAAGCCGGGCAGAACCGGAGCGACGCTCATCGTCAGCAGCGGCATAACGTCCACGCCGACCGGCGGGCGTCCGGTTTCCAGATCGAGCGTGTTCGCCGGGTCGGGATCGGGAAGCTGCGGATTGCGGATCATGAAGGCGAAGTCGCCGAACGGCGCTTCCGTACGCTGTGACGTCTGCCCACCGATGTCGTTGACGATCAGCAGGTAGCGGCCCGTCACCGGCGTGGTGAATGTCACCGAAACCGGGATGCGGTCGACGGTTCCCGATTGCACGGCGAGGAAATTCGTCGGGTTGTCGAACGGGCTGACAGCCAGGAAGAGGCTGATATTGCCGTTGAGGACCAGCGCCGAAATCGTCAGCGTTTCGCCTTCGGCAGCGTCGAAGCAGTAGCCGGTGAGCGTGTCTTTCGGCGTCAGGTGATCGACGTAAATGCGCTGCTGCTCGACCAGCTTGAGCACGTCGTAGGCGGTTTCGTAGATGAACAGGCACTCGTCGGGATCAACGACGAAATCAGGCGGGATGAGTTCGTTCAGGCGGCGGCGCAGCTCGGCGAACTGCACGTCGGTCTGGTTCACGAGGTCGAGCGCGGCCTGTACCGTCGCCTGCCCGACGGAACCGGCGGCCGGCTGCGGGAACGAACAGCTTTCGATATGCAGGTCAATCGCACGGCGCAGGTTGGCCATGGCGTTGTTGAACAGCTCGGCCAGCGGGAAGAGCGTATCGTAATAGGCAGCCAGCAGCGGGTTCGGCACGTTATAGTCGCTGGGCCGCGCGGGATAGCTGGCACAGGCCGGCCGGCCGCCGGGCGCAATTTCGGTCCAGATCGCCCGTGTCGCGTCGAGCGAGGGCTGCGCCAGATTGACGCGGTCGCGCATCAGCCGCAGCGTGCTGAAGAAATCGTCCGCTGTCGCGTCGGAGATGGGCAGCGCTTCGGCGACGATTCCATCGATTGGCAGCACGGTGAAGTCCGCCGCGTCGAGAATCGTCACCTCCGGCGCGCTCACCCAGCCCAGCGTGCCCTCGTAATTCACCTGCAGCCACGCGTTGTTGAACGTTCGCCCAAGCAGCGGAAAGACCGTACGCCGGGGCGCGTTGGCGAGGACCGGGTAGGCGCGGCTTGGGCCGGCGCGTACGCGCACGCCGTTATCGTCCAGCCGCCCCTGAATCGGGCTGGTGGCGCTCGTCAGGCCGGCGCGCGGGCTTTCAAAGCCGCCATAGGGAATGGTGCGCGGGTCGGCGACGGGCAGGGTATTGATGTCTCCGCTCAGCACGGTGACGACGACCGCGCCGATCCAGCCTTCTTCGCCGCTGAAATGGATTTTGAACCACTCGTTATCGGGGCTGCGCGCCAAGATGTTGAACGTGGTTCCAGCGTTGGCATGACCGATGACTTCGGCCCCCAGCGCCGGGATCAGCCGGATATTCACATTGTCGCGATTGACAACGACGGTGACATCGCTTCCCGGGATCTGTTGTGCAAAAGCGATTCCGACTGAAAGGTACAGGGTTGCAACGAGGCAAGTAAGCCAGAACGCCGGACTGCGCATTTCCCCCTCCCGTGTGGCTGCCTATGAGTATAGCCAAATCTGTTCTGGCGCGATAGCAGCCCCAACAACTACCTGCCCCGGCTATTGTGGGTTGTATTTTCGACCTGTGGGTCTATAATGCATACAGTGGCGGCGCGCGAAAAACGGCGTCGCCCAGTGGCCCCGTAGCTCAGTGGTAGAGCACCCGCCTTTTAAGCGGAGTGTCGTAGGTTCGAATCCTACCGGGGTCACTTTTTGTATACATCAGAACGCCCTCTCAAAAACTGCGCCAGCCTGTCGGCAACCTCAATATAGAGCAAATGGCAATGAGCCGTGTACGCGCCAGCGCATAAATGAAACTGCCCGCCATACCATTTTCAATGCGATGAAGCGGCCGGCAGACAGCCCTAAGCACTTTCGGAAACCCTACGCTATCTGTTCCCCCTGTGGATGCCCCACTAGCCTAATTTGAGTGCTAACCCCTATGTTGGTGGCGGCTATTATCAGCTAGACTTAAGGAGATGATTGATTACATCCTCAGGCGGTGCTTCATGCACACCATCCGTCTCAAAGCCGCCGACTCGCGTATCGCCACGGCTGAAGAACTCGCCGAAGCACGGATCACCCCAGATCAACATCCCGAAGGCTGGCAGATCATGGCGCACCAGGCAGCGACGGTGTACGCGCTACGCTTTGGTACGGCTCCCATCATCATCAACCAGGCGATGACCGGCGACGGCAAATCATTTGCCGGACAGTTCATGGTGTTCAACGAGCCCAACTGGCGCACGTTCGCGATGTATCCCACCAACGAACTGGCGGCAGACCAGCAGCGCAGTCTCAACAGCCTGCTTGCCGGATGGACGCCGCCCCAGAACGCGCCCGACTGGCGGGTGGTCAATGCCGCCCAGATTGACCGCATTCAGGCTGCGCTGGAATCGAGCCGCATGGAAGCGCTGGATATGCTGCTTGAAGGCGACCTGCTGCTCACCAACCCCGATATTTTCCATCTGGCGATGCAATTCGCTTATACCCGGTACGGAGCCGCGCCCGATCTCATCCTCGGCAGAATCAGCCGCCGCTATCGCCTCTACGTGTTCGACGAATTTCATTTGTTCGGCGCGGCCCAGTCAGCGGCGGTGATGACTGCGCTGCTGCTCATCAGAACGATCACGGCCCAGGACCGCTCTCCGCGTTTCCTGTTTCTTTCGGCCACACCACAGCCGATACTGGGGGCTCTGGCAGCCAAAGCCGAACTCCCTGTGGAAATCATCAGCGGAAGTTATTGCGCTACCGACGGCAACCGGCCAGCGGACGACGGCTGGCGACGCATTCTTCAGCCGGTTGACCTCACGCTGCACGAAGGCCGCCTTGAAGAGTGGGTTCAGGAACATCTCGAAGACGTGATCCTGGACTTTTTCAGACGCCATCGCCCCGGCGCGAAGGGCGTAATCATCGCCAACGGCGTGGCAACCGCCCATCGTATCTATGACTTTCTCCGCGAACGCTGCCCAAATGACATTCATCTCGGGCTGAACACCGGCCTGATTCCACCGGAGAAGCGCGGCCGGGAAGTTGATTTGCTGGTCGCCACCTCCACGGTCGATGTCGGCGTCGACTTTCGCATCAATCTACTGATCTTCGAAAGCCCCGATGCCAACACCCATCTGCAACGTCTGGGGCGGCTTGGCCGGCATCAGGATGACGGCGCGGGCAACAGGTTCGAGCACTTCGAAGCGCACGCGCTCTTGCCCGACTGGGTAATCAAAAGCGTGATGGCTAAATACCCAGCAGGCACGCTGGTGGCGCGTAACGACTACGCTGATGTCGTTCGGGAAGCGATGACGGAACTCCAGGGGTTTAAAAACTATCCGCGACGGTGGGCAGGGGTACAGGCGGGCCATGTGCTGGGCCGTCTTCGTTCCTCCGCCATTCGCTCGCAGTACGAAGCCTATACGCCGCTGCTCCGCGACGCTTACTGGACATTGTATGGCAATAGTCTCAACCGATATTTCACGGTGCGCGACCAGCAGCCGGCGATTTTTGAGGCGGCGAGCTCGTTTCGCGGAACCAGCCCGTTTACGGCGCTCGTCCTCGACCTGTCGCCGCTGCGAGAGAGCAGCGAGGTGCAAACGTATAACCTGATTACGTTGCTGCTGCGCGGCGAGCTTGAAGCCGTGGAAATCGCCGACCTGCTGCGGCTGGCGGCCAGTCAGGGCGTGGATGTGGACGCCCTGAAGCGTGCCAGACCGCTGGCAGCCTACAAACTACACGGCTGGAGGGATAAGGCGCGTGAGATCAGCGTTATTTATGAACAGGCACTTGGAACTGAGCATCAGGTCGTCATCGAATGCCGGTCAATCCGCCTGCGCGTGTCCGATTCGGTGGGACTCGGCCTGTCCGCGCTCAACGATCAACTGGCAGAGCAAACCCTAGCGGCCTTTTTTATCCCCAATTATGACCCTTACAGCGTGCGCCGGATGCTGAAACTGGGAATGAAGATGGAACTGTTCCCGTTCACCAGCCTGGACAATGTGCAGGGTTGTGTCGCTTTCGGACAGGACGCGCTGTTGCTCGATTCAGCCTGGCAGCGGCGGGCAGACGATAAGCCTTTCATCCTGTAGCCTAGCCCGTAGGAAAATACCGATGATCGATTACCCTTATGATGAGTTTGAAACCGGCAAGCCGGATGTGGAAGAGTTCGATGAACCGGCTGAATCCGCGCCGCCGAAGCCGCGCGAGCTATCGAAGCTACCGCTGTTTCAGACGCTCTTCGCGGAAGTCGTCGAGCCAGGTGACGAGGTACTGCGCGATTTTGCCGCTTACGTTGTAGGGCCGCTTTCCGAGCAATTCGCCGTCTCGGCGGCGAAGGGCGGCGCGTTCTTCTGTGAAAAAGAGGCAGCCGGCGCGCGAAACACCCACCGCTATGACCACGATCAGAGCCTGCGCGCGCACCTTATCAACGGCATGTTGCCCGCCCGGCGTGTCGCGCAGTTGCTGAAAGACTGGGGCGCAAGCAAATTCAGGCGCTGGAACACCACCAGTGAACGCCTGTTTATCGCCGGCTATATGCTGCACGACTTCACGAAAATTGCCGGCGTCAAAGCCAGCCTGAAAGCAGCAGGTTTTCAGGAAATGGAAGCGCCGAGCCTGCGGCAAATTCCGACGCTGGAGGCGATTTTCCGTGAGTGGACGGCGCGATTGGGCCTCGACCGGTTTCTGGAGCCAGTCGGCGGCGTCGAAGCCCATCTGCACAACCTGATTTTCATCGCCTGCAATACCCAGCGGTACAACGGCACGATCCATGCGTCGGGGCTACTTCCCCGCACCGATCCCGACCCGAACGTTTACGAACTCGCCGCCGATGTCAGCCGCCTTGCCGACCTGATCGCCTACGTAGCGCGGACGCCACGCGATGTCGTCACTAACCCGACGATTTCCGGTTTGCTCCGGTCGCTCAGCTTCAATCTTCAGACCGGCGTCAGTCATGCGCGCTTTGTCTATCACCACGTCGCCGAGAATCGCGGCGTGTTGCTCAATCTCATTCACAATGCGACGCTGGATGCGCTTAGCAATGAGGGGCGTGTGCCATTGCTGTTTGCCCCTTCCGGCGTCGTCTACCTCGAACGGCATGACGCGCCGCCGATGCCGACACCAGAAACGCTGATACCCCAAATCGTAAGCGGTATTCGACAACAGGCCAGTGAAAAGCTGATCGCCACTGGTAAAGGCGCACGGCGTGGTAATGTCAGCTTCCAGATTGATGAAAGCTATAACGATTATTTCGACCTGCCGACGCTCATCCGGCAAAGTGTACGGCTGATCGAGAAATATATCGTTAATAATAAGGCTGCTGATCGGCTCGCTCCGGTAGCTGCGAACGGGTGGGCAGGCGGTGACCAGATTCCGCCGCTGCCCCGCGATAAACGCGATGCACGTGTCGATCAGATCGCCGAATGGGCAGGTTTCCTGGAGGCCCAACTGCGCGACCGACTTGGCGATTTTGATCTAGCGTCGTGGCTCCTTCCCCGGTTAGGGATTGGCGATTTGATGCCCGTGTTTCGCGCCCTCGAAAACGACCCCGGCGCGCGGAAAGGCGGCGGCATTAAGTTCTGGTGGTTCTGGGCTGCCGCCCACGCGCTCGACCGCCAGCCCAAAGACCCGCAGGCGACACTCGACTGGATCGCGACGCTTTCCGATGAGCTGGCCGCCGCACTGCCCGCCGATCTGCCACCATCGGCACAGGTCGACGAAACCAAATGGCGCGACCTGACCGATTATCTCAGCCGCGTGCTGACACTGGGTAGGGCGAAAACGCCCCTGCCCGCCGCGCGCGATGAACTGGCGCGTTATACCAACGCTAAAGGCAAACGCGGCGGCGCGATCTGTGCCATATGTGGCGAAGCCTACACGACATCGAAGCCGAAGGAAACCGCCGTCGCCTTTCAGCCCGGCGTTTACACCTCGAGGGTGAAACTGAACGCCAGCACCAATACCCGCAGTCTGTGCTCGCTTTGCGCGCTCGAACAACTGCTGCGCCAGCTTTTTATATGGAACCTCGACAGCGGCAGCGCCGTCGAAGGCCAGCGGCTGCGTTATCTGGCGTTCTATCCGACGTATTTCTTCACGCCGGAAACCATGCGCCTGATGCAGCGCGTCTACACGCAGTTGTCCGACCTGCGCCTCAGCGAGACGAATCTACGCCGCGCCATCTCGGACGCCGACTTGGGAGACGCCGCGTTCTGGCAGCGGCTGAAAGACTTCATGCTGCGCCCCGCCGAGGCCGAGCCTTCGAAACGGGTTTTGCGCTACACGCCCGAAGCGCAAGCGACGTTCTTTATGGCGGGCTTCCGCGAGTTCCGAGACCCGACGGATACGGAAGCATGGATTTTGCCGGCGCTGTTTGCGCTCGTGCTGCCGGTTTGCCTGGATGTGAAGGTAGTTGCCAGTGAAAGCAGCATCCCATTGCTGCTGGAAGCCGATGAATTGCCCGAAACCGTCTGGCTGGAAGGCGCGCATCCGGCAATCGCGGCGCTGGTGCAAGACTCGCGCCTGCGTATCGACTACCCGGAGGCGAAACCGGGCGAGTTCCAGCGCGGCCTGATGCCGGCGCTGGCGCGTCTGGCGGCGGCCTACATGATCCATCTGGACACGGAATATGCTCCGCCGAAAGAAAACTTTCACCGCTTTGCACCGCTCGCGCATTCGCTGATGGAATCGCCGCTCTATGTCTTTCACTATCTGAAGAAGCAGGCCCGCGACGAGCGTCCGGTGAGTGCGGAGCGCGTTCGCCGTTACATCGCCTATGCCGAGTCGTTGTTTAGCCCCAAAGGAGATTACACCGTGTCACTGGCAAGAAAACTGGTCGAACAGTACCGTGGCTTTTACCGCGCCAAAACACCGCTGAACGGCAACCGGATGCGTCGCCCGCTAGATGTCGTCGCGGAAACCCTGCTAAAAGCGGATCAACGCCTTTTTGACACGCCGGAAGCGCTGGTCGAACTGGCCGAAGCCGAACTGAAACGCTTCATGGCCCGCGTTGGTGAAGGCAAAGCCGACGGGCGTTTTCCGAAGGGTGTCAGCGCTGCCGAACGCGCGGCAGCCATGCGGCAATTCAGCGAGACGTTTGTCAACGAAGTATTCATCGGCATTTTCAACCGCGACGTTGCGGCGCTGCGCGGCAGACAACTGAACCTGCTCAGTAGCGCCTGCGAAAGCCTGTACGAAGAAATGCAGCGCGCTGAATGGGCAGAACGCGGGCGCGACGATGACGAAGCTGACGAAACGCCCATGGACGCGACCATATAACGGCTAACTCTGTTTTTGTCACAGGAGACAACATCATGCTCGATACTTCATTCTTTCATAGCGAACTGCCTGCGCGTCCGATGGGCAAATACGCGCACATCGTCCTGCTGCGGGTAACAGAAGGCTACGCGCTTTTCCAGACCGATGGTGAGTTGAACCGCGCGCGCGTCAGCGCGGGAACCCGGGATCAACGCGCCATGACGCGTATCGCGCTGTTCAAGCGCAAGCAGACCACGCCCGAACGGTTGAGTGGCCGCGAGTTGCTACGTCACTACGGCCTACTGAGCGACGCATGCAAATACAATGAGTCGGCGTGCCGGCAGTGTCCCGATTGCATCACCTACGGGTTCGCCATTGGCGACGGCGGTAGCGAAAAGAGCAAGGTCTATTCCGACACAGCCTTTTCGCTCACGGACTACGCCAGCAGCCACGAGGTCTTTACACTGAACGCGCCTTACGAAGATGGCACGATGTCACAGCAGGGCGAAGTCAGCTCCCGCATCAACTCGCAGGATCATGTAAAGCCGCAGGTGATCTTTCCGTCGGTAATCACCACGCGCGACCTGACGGCGTCGCTGTTCGCCTATGTGTTGAGTAACGTGCTGCGGACGACACGCTATGGCGCGACGACGACTCGCGGCGGCGTCATGCGGAACCATGTTGCGGCAATCGTGCTGAGCGACGGCGAAATCTTCAGCAATCTGCTGTTCACCCAGCGCCTGTATGACGCCATTCAGCCGGACGGCAACGACCCGGTCGCCATCCAGACGGCGCTGAACGCCGCGGCAGACGTGATTCCGGCGCTGCTGGCGGAAGACGGCGTGCGCGATCATCAGGTGCTGATGGGAGCAGAACTCGATCAGTATCTCGCCTCCGTGCGCTCGATGAATGAAGCCGGCAACCGGGAATTACTACAACAGGCCGTCGCGGAATGCCTGGCCTATTACAACGCTTATATCGCCAAAGGCGGTAAGAAATAACCGGGGTAAGTCGGAATGCTCCTTTACGAGTGCCAGCTGGAGTTTCATGACAATCTGTTTTACGAAACCCGCACTCTGGGGCGGCTGTACGAAACCGGGCGGCTGCTGCACAACATCGCCCTGTGCTACGCGCTTGGTCTGGCCCAGACGCCGTTTTACCACAGCGACGACGTACCGCGTTATGACGCCGAACTGGCCGCCGTCAATGAAGCGGGCATCTATGTGACGCCCGCTGGCGCGCTCGATATTCACTACGTCATCAGCACGTTCAAGTATGGCGCGGAGCAAAACTACGCCATGATGGCAAAGTCAAACCGGAACGTGCCGACCTACGGACGCGCGAAGGAAATCGGTGTCAACAGTCGCTTTCGGTTCCTTGTCCTGGCGGAGCAGCCGGTGAAGTTTCCTGACTGGATTCGCATGGGCATTTGGCTCAGCAAGGCGCGCCTGATGGTTTCGGCTCCACATGAGCTACGGCTGGTGCATCAGCGGCGAACCGAAACCATCCGCGCCGTGCCACTCAACCCGGCTGATTTACCTGCCGGGGCAAGCGTTAACGTCTTCGATCTGGTCTCGATGCGTCCCACCAGCCTGATTGAGAACGCCGAGTTACATGCGGAAAGCTGGTGGGTGTGGACTGACGCCGGCGGGACCAATTATCTCCCGGCTGGAATGCGTCACAATGTTCTAGGTTTGCGAGGCTGATGCCGGACATCGCCTCCGCTGGAAGGTAACTGATGCTCGATTTACGTCTTTATGCGATTGTTCTGCGCCTCAGCGCGCTTCGTCCGGGGGCCGTTCCCGCCGATCACGGCGACCAGGCGCGCGCCGCGCTGCTGAACCTGATCCGCAGCGGCGATCTCCCTCTGTCGCGGCGGCTGCACGATGCGAACACGCGCAAACCCTATACCGTCAGCCTGCTAAACGGTGGCAAGCGCGGGCGGGATGGCGCGCTGCACTTTGGCATGGGCGACAGCGCCGAGTGGCGCTTCACGCTGCTGCATGAACCGGCCTTCGAAGCGCTGCTGCGCCGCTACATTTGGAACCAGACGCTGCCTCATGTTCGGATCGGCGCGGTCGAATTTCAGATCAGTAACGCCTTCGCGTCGGGGTCCCATCCAGACAGCGGCAGTATCACGCTGGCGGCACTGCATGAGCGATGGAATGTCGCGCCGGAAACGCTGCCACGCTCCATCGTCCTCGATTTTCTCAGCCCAACCGCCTTCAACCTCGGTCAGGATCGGGCGTCAGGCAGGTATCGCATTCGCTCCACGCCCGACGCCCGCACCCTGTTCAGCACGCTGCGCAAGCACTGGCTGAAGCTCGGTGGCGTTGCCCCCGGCGATGAGTTCGATACGTGGGTTGGCGAACGGGTCGAAACGCGGCCGCTCAATCCGCGCGCGCATACGGTCTTTGTCGAACGCCGCCCGGTCGAGAGCTTCTCCGGCCGGGTGAGTTTCACCGTGCATGGCAGCGATGTGCGCTGGCTGCCGCTGCTGCATCTGCTGGCGGATCTCGCCTTCTGGACGGGCGTGGGCTACCAGACGTCGCGCGGCATGGGTCAGGTGCGCCGGGTTCAGACGGAGGAACCCAGTTATGGCTGATCTTCCTGACTATTTGCCGCTCAGTTTTCTGAACCAACTGGTTTATTGCCCGCGCCGCTTCTGGCTGATGTACGTCGAATCGGAAATGCTCGTCAACGCGCCGGTGCTTGAAGGCATGTTGCGCCACCAGCGCGCATACGCCGGGCCAGATGCGCGATGAGGCCGGGCGCGTGATTCGCAGCGTGCATGTGTGGAGCGACGCGCTGCGGATCGCCGGTATCGCCGATTTCGTCGAAGAACGCGATGGAACAATGATCCCGCTGGAGCACAAGAACGGCCGCATGGGAAAATGGATTAACGATCAGGTTCAGTTGTGCGCGCAGGCGCTGTGTCTGGAAGAACGCACCGGCCAGCGCATCGGGCGCGGCGAGATTTTCTATTGGGGTAGCCGCCGCCGTGAAACGATTGACCTCACGGACGATCTGCGCCAGCGGACCGTTGCAACCATCGAACAGGCCTTCACGCTGCTGGAAGCAGGCGCGCTTCCCCCGCCCATCGATCATGCTGCGAAATGCCGCGATTGCAGCCTGGAGCCGATCTGCCTTCCCCGTGAAACGCTGCAATTGCTGTCAGAGGAAAGTCGCCAGCCATGAGCGTCCTGTACTTAACCGAGCAATACGCCAGCGTCCGGCTGGACGACGAAACGCTGCTGGTGAAAATCCCGGAAGACAAAGCCACCGGACGCGCCGCCCGCAAGAGCCGCGTTCCTTTGAACCAGATTACGCATGTGGTCAT
>Ga0079224_100014594_pt1 | contig 10975 bp, 11 predicted proteins | sample Stecom2015_FD_80414 | JGI IMG/M metagenome (GOLD analysis project Ga0079224, IMG submission 80414) | Agricultural soil microbial communities from Utah to study Nitrogen management - Steer compost 2015 | ecosystem: Environmental > Terrestrial > Soil > Agricultural land | place: USA: Utah...
GGGAGCCCTGCTGAACATCGGGCGCTGCAGAGGGGCGCCCTGCGGGAGGGTCAGGCGGTGCCAGGGGAGCCCGGTTCCTGGGCGGCGTCGAGGCGGGCCCGGGCGCCGTCCAGCCGGCGCTGGCAGACCTCCGCCAACGCCTCTCCGCGTTCCCAGAGCGCCAGCGCCTCCTCCAGCGTGGCGCCGCCGGCCTCCAGTTTCTCCACCACCGCGGCGAGCTCGGTGCGGGCCTGCTCATAGCTCATCGCCGCCACGTCCGCGGGCAGCTCGCGGGCCGGGTCGCTCACGGTACCCCGCCCATGGCGCCCAGGAGCTGCGGCCGCTCCACCCAGCCGTGCTCGTCCAGGTAGTCGAGCACCTTCCCGACCGCTTCGTCCACCGAGAGGTCGCTGGTGTCGAGTACCAGATCCGCGTCCTCGGGCGGCTCATAGGGGTCGTCCACCCCGGTGAGCCCGGTCAGTTGCCCGGCGCGCGCCTTCGCGTACAGGCCCTTGCGGTCGCGCGCCTCGCAGACCTCCAGCGGAGTGGCGACCCAGACCAGGACGAACCCGGCTCCGGCGGCGAGCGCCATGGCTTTGGCGTCCTCGCGCGCCTGCGCGTACGGCGCGATCGGGCAGCAGATCGCGACCCCCCGGTGCCGGGCGATCTCGGCGGCGACCCAGCCCACGCGGCGGATGTTGCGGTCGCGGTCCTCCCGGGAGAAGCCCAGGCCGGCGGAGAGTACCCGGCGCACGATGTCGCCGTCGAGCACCGTGACGGTGCGTTCGCCCGTCTCACGCAGCGCGGCGGCGAGGCCGCGCGCCAGGGTGGACTTGCCGGATCCGGAGAGGCCGGTGAAGAAGACCACCAGCCCGCGCTGGCGGCGGGGCGGCCGGGCCCGGGACAGCTCCTTGGCCACCGCCGGCGGGGTGTGCCACTCCGGCAGCGGGAAGCCCCGGTCCAGCAGGTCGTCGAGCTCGGCCGGGGAGAGCGGAGCGCGCTGGTTGCGCAGGGGGATGTCCTCCCGGCCGCGCCACTGCCCGTCCCGGCCGTCGTAGGCCAGCTCCCGCGGCACCAGCACCCGCGGCCCGCCGCCGGAGAGGACGCCGCCGACCGCGAGCAGGTGGGTCACGCCGTACGCCTGGGCCACCCGGGCGCGGATCAGCGCGTCGCGGATCTCGTGCCGGCGCCGGCGCAGCGGCACGGTCACGATGGTGGCCGGTGGCATCCGGTCGCGGGCGGCCAGCACGCACCGCACCAGCGCCTCCGGCGGCAGCCCGTCGCGGCCCGGTTCGGCCACCGGGATCAACACCACGAGGTGGGCCTGGAGGGTACGCGTGGCGAGCACGATCTGCGCCAGCTGTGGCCGGTGCAGGGGCCGGTCGGCGACCACGCCCACCACCCGGCCCGGGGGCAGGTGGGCGCGCACCTCCGCCGGGGTGAGGCGGAGCGCCCGGAAGGGCCCGCGGGCCGGTTCCCCCAGCCGGCGTACCGGCCCGCCGATCCCGCTCAGGTCATCGCGGGTGTGCCAGGCGTCGATCACGTCCACGGCGGCCACCGGGGCGCCCTCGGCATCGGTGATGATCAGTGCCCGGCGCAGCGGGTTCTCCAGGTCGAGGCCGGTCAGCAGCGCGGTGGGGACCTCCAGGGTCAGCGGCACCGGCCAGGGAGTCCCGTCTGCCAGCCGGCCGTGCTGGGTGATCGCGGTCAGGTCGGCCCTGGTCGGCAGGCTGGAGAGCGGGGCGAGCGCGTCGTTCAGCAGCAGTTCCAGGTCGGCCAATTCGGCCGGGCGGGGAGTGTATGAGGGTGCCCCGGCCAGCACCTCCTCCGGCAGCACCCACCCGGCACTCATCGTCGTCCGACCTCCTGTTCCTGACAGTGGTCAGTGTGGCACCCGCCCGGTGACCGGTCCCGATGGGGTGCGGGTCACACCCGGTAGGGGATCATGGGTCCAAGTATCAGGCGGGCTCCCCTGATGGTGCTAGAGCGTGAGCAGGGGCGCCCCGCCGAAACGGGCGGCAGAGAAAGGGAACAGCATGTCCTCGATCGAGCAGGTCCGCAGCGCGGACGCGACGCTGACCGTGACGGTGGGTGGGCAGCCGCTGGCGGAGCGGGAGGTGACGGTCGCCCAGCGCAACCACAAGTTCCTGTTCGGCTGCACCGCGTTCGAGCTGGTCGACGGGGTGCCGGAGGCCGGCGACGAGCGGCGGCAGCGGCTGGCCGACCTGTGGCTGGGCCTGTTCAACTTCGGCACCCTGCCGTTCTACTGGGGCCGGTTCGAGCCGGTCCGCGGTAAGCCGGACACCGAACGGCTGCGCGCGGCGGCCCAGTGGTTGGTCGACCGTGGCTGCGTGGTCAAGGGCCACCCGCTGGCCTGGCACACCGAGACGGCGAAGTGGCTGCTGGAGCTGTCCAACCAGGAGATCGCCGAGGCTCAGGTGGACCGGATCCGGCGGGAGGTGACCGGCTTCGCCGGGCTGATCGACATGTGGGACGTGATCAACGAAGTCGTGATCATGCCGATCTTCGACAAGTACGACAACGGCATCACCCGGATCTGCCGCGAGATGGGCCGCATCCCGATGGTACGGATGGTCTTCGACGCTGCCCGGGAGGCGAACCCCCGGGCAACGCTGCTGCTCAACGACTTCGACATGTCAGCCGCGTACGAGTGCCTGATCGAGGGCGTGCTGGAGGCCGGCATCCAGATCGACGCGCTGGGCCTGCAGAGCCACATGCACCAGGGGTACTGGGGCGAAGAGAAGACGCTCGCGATCCTGGAGCGGTTCTCCCGCTACGGGCTGCCGATCCACTTCACCGAGACGACCATCGTCTCCGGGCACCTGATGCCGCCGGAGATCGTGGACCTGAACGACTACCAGATCGACTCCTGGCCGACCACGCCCGAAGGGGAGGCGCGCCAGGCCGACGAGGTGGTCCGCCACTACCGGACCCTGCTGTCGCACCCGTCGGTGGAGGCGATCACCTACTGGGGGATGGTGGACGGCGGCTGGCTCGGCGCGCCCGGCGGGTTCGTGCGCCGCGACGGCTCCCCCAAGCCGGCCTACGAGGAGCTGCACAAGCTGATCAAGGGCGAGTGGTGGCTGGCGCCCACCACCATGGTCACGGACGCGCACGGGCGGCTGCGGGTGCGCGGGTTCCCGGGGGAGTACGAGCTCACCGTGGGCGACGCCACCGCCAGCTTCCGGCTGGAGGCGCCCGGTGAGGCGGCGGTGGAGGTGGCGCTGGGACCCGAGGCGGTCTGAGCGTGCCGGCGGCGGCCGGGCCGGTGGGCGGCCCGCGGGCGCCCGGGGCACGGGTCGGCCCGGTCCGCGCGTACGCCCAGGGCGTGCGCCTGCTCGGCGAAGGCCTGGCGCGGTACGCGCGGACGCCGCGGCTGATGGTGCTCGGGCTGATCCCGGTGGCGGTGACCGCACTGCTGTTCACGGCCGCGCTCGCCGGACTGCTCTTCTTCCTCGGTGACCTGGCCACCGCGGCGACCTGGTTCGCCGACGACTGGTCGCCGGGTGCCCGGAACCTGGTGCGGGTACTGGTGGGCGCCGCCATCCTGGGGGCGGCGGTGCTGCTCGGCGTGGTCAGCTTCACCGCCCTCACGCTCGCGATCGGCGAACCGTTCTACGAGCGGATCTCGGCGCACGTGGAGGAGGCCTGCGGCGGTGGACCCGAGGAGGTGCAGTCTGGGTTTCTCCGCTCGGTGGCGACCGGCCTGGTGGACTCCGCGCGGATGCTCGCGCTGACCGGCGAGGTCGGGGTGGCGCTGTTCCTCGCCGGGTTCCTGCCGCTGGTGGGGCAGAGCGTGGTGCCGGTGCTCGCCGCCACCGCCGGCGGCTGGTTCCTCGCGCTGGAGCTGGTCGGCATCCCGTTCTCCCGGCGAGGGCTGCGGCTGGCCGACCGGCGCCGGGCCCTGCGCGCGCACCGGGCCCGGGCGCTCGGGTTCGGCACCGCGGTGTTCCTCTGCTTCCTGGTGCCCGGCGGCGCGGTGCTCGTGATGCCGGCGGCGGTGGCCGGTGGGACCCTGCTGGCCCGGCAGGCGCTGGGGCTGCCGACCGCCGCTGGTGGGGCGGGGACCACCAGCCCGCCACCGCGATAACCCGACCAGTTGTCGCGGGGAACGAACCCGCGAGGACGGCGGTCGACAGCGGTCGGTGGGGGACGCTAGCCTGTGGACACCCGGTGGACCCCACACCCCGCAGGAGCGACATGGCCCGTGGCACACCGATGCGCCCGGCCAGCGGCGCGGGCCGATCCCAGCCCGCCCGCCGGGCCCAGCCCAAACCGGCCAAGCAGCCGCAGCGGGGCGGGTCCACTCCGCGGCAGGCGCAGCAACGCCAGGCCGACCAGCAGCGCCGCGCCGCGCAGCAGCGGCTGATCCAGCAGCAACGGCAGCTCCAACTGCAGCGGCAGGCGGCCCAGCGCCAGGCCGCCGCCAAGGCCGAGCAGCACCGGCTACGCCAGCAGATATACCTGCGGGAGGCGCGCGCCGGGCGGCGGGAGAGCGCGGCCGCGCAACAGACCGAGCAGGTACGCGAGCAGGTGGCGCGGCTGACCGAGATCCTCGCGGAGGGCCTGCGCCACGACCCGCGGATCGACCTCCAGGCGCTGCGGCTGGAGCCGGAGCAGCCCGTGTTCGATCCGGGTCCACTCGCCGAGCCCGCGCCGGAGCCACAGTGGTCAGACTTCGCCCCCGGCGCGCTGACCAGCCGGCTCGGCAGCGCCGCGGCCCGGCAGCGCCGGGAAGAGGCCGCCCGGGAGGAGCTGGAACAGGCCCGCCAGCGGTGGGAGGAGAGCGAGCGTCGGCGCAAGGAGCGGCTCGCCGCGGCCGAGCGCGCCCACGCGGAGCTGCTCACCGCCGAGCGCCGGCGGGTAGAGCAGTACCACGACCGGGTGGCCCGGGTCGCCGCGGGGCTGCGCGAGCGCGAGCCGGCGGCGGTGGAGAGCTTCCTGCGTACGGTGCTGCGGCGGACCCCGCTGCCGCCGGAGTTCCCCCGCCGCGCCACGGTGCGGCACGACGCGGCGCAGGAGCGGGTGGAGGTGCGGTTCGTGCTGCCCGGCCGGGAGGTGGTGCCGCGGGTCAGCGGCTACGAGTACGTCGCTCGCGCCGACGAGATCCGCGCCGTGCCCCGGCCGGAGGCCGAGTGCGCCGACCTCTACCGGTCGGTGCTGGCGCAGGTGACGCTGCTGGTCGTGCGTGACCTGCTGGCGGCCGAGCCCGGGCTGGAGGGCGTCGTCCTGCACGGGCTGGTGGCCGATGGTGAGCCGCCGGCGGCGGTGCCACTGCTGCGGCTGGACGCCTCCCGGGAGGCGTTCGAGCCGCTGGACCTGGCCGGGTCGGCGCCGGAGGAGCTGCTGCGGAAGCTGGGCGGGCACCTCTCCCCCGACCCGTACGCCCACCAGCCGCTCCCCACCGCTGACCGCGGCTGACTCAGGACCGCCGGAACACCACCAGGCTCAACTCGTTGCGGGCCTGGCGGTCCGGCTCGGCGCGCAACGCGCGCAGGCCGGCGGCGACCTCCTCGTCGGTGAGCGCGGTGAGCATGCTGTCGGCGTGGCGCATCCGCTCCACCCACTCGGCCGACTCGGCGAAGCTCCACACCTCCTCGAACACCTCCCCCACGTGGTCCACCACCAGGCCGTGCGGGGCGAACACCGCCGCGAGCCGGTCCAGGTCCATGAACCGGGTCAGCGCCTTCTCCCGGCCGGGGAACGCCCCCATCCAGGTGATCTCGGTGCGGCCGGGGAGGAAGGTGCGCACCAGCAGGCGACCGGAGTCGCGCAGCACCCGCACGCACTCCCACACCGCCCGGGGCAGGTCGGTGAAGTGGTGCAGGGCGGTGGAGATCCAGACCACGTCCGCGCACCCCGTGGCGAGCGGCAGGTACTCGGCGACACCCTGCACGTACCGGACGCCGTCATCGCCGGCGCGGATCATCTCCGCACTCGGCTCGACCGCCACCACGGTCGCCGGCGTCCACCGGGGCCAGGCGACGGAGAACAGGCCGGTCCCGGCGCCGACGTCCACCACCAGCACGGGCGGGTCGGGGATCCGCGGCAGCACCGCGTCCCGCCAGCGGTCCAACACCGCCGGCGAGAGCGCGCGCCCAACCCGGTAGCGGTCGGCCACCCTGGCGTAGTCGACATACCGTGAACCGCTGTCCACGTCCCCCACAAAGTGACCTTAACCGATGCACGCAACCACAGGACCTGCGATGCTGTCCGGCGATGGGCCGATCTGGGCGACCTGGCCGGGACGGGCATGATCAGTGCGTTCCGGCGAGGCGGCCTCATACCGGACCGGCCGGCCGCTGCGGGGAGCCGGGCGGCGTACCCTGGCGGTTGTGGACCAGGAGGACCGCATCGCGCTGTTTCTCGACTACGAGAACCTGGCGCTGGGGGCGCGGGATCACCTGCCCGGCCTGACCTTCGACCTCCGGCCGGTGGCGGACGCCCTGGCCGAGCGGGGTCGGGTGGTGGTACGCCGGGCGTACGCGGACTGGTCCTACTTTGAAGAAGACCGCCGCCGGTTGACCCGCTCCCACGTGGAGCTGATCGAGATCCCGCAGCGGATGGGGGCATCCCGCAAGAACGCCGCCGACATCAAGCTGGCGGTGGACGCGCTGGTGCTGGCCTTCGAGCGGGAGTACATCACCACGTTCGTGCTGGGCACCGGCGACAGCGACTTCACCCCGCTGGTCCACAAGCTACGCGAGCTGAACAAGCGGGTGATCGGGGTCGGCGTGGCCAAGTCCACCTCGGCACTGCTCCCGCCGGCGTGCGACGAGTTCCTCTACTACGACCAGCTGGAGGGCGTGGAGGTGCCGTCGCCGCGCGAACCCGCGCCCGCCCAGGCCGGGCAGGCCGCCCCGGCGCTGGCGCCGGCGACCGGGTCGGGCGAGGAGCCGGTCGCGGTCGGGGTCGGTGACCTGGAGCAGCTGGCCGCGCTGGTCGCCCAGACCGTGGCCGGCCTCCAGCACAGCTCGGAGGGGGCGGTCACCGCCTCCGTGCTGAAGCGCACCCTGCTACGCAAGGACCCGACGTTCAGCGAGGCGGATTACGGCTTCCGCGCGTTCGGGGAGCTACTGCGCCACCTCGCGAGCAACAACGTGGTGGAGCTGTCCGAGGGGCCGGCCAAGGGCGACCCGGAGGTGAGCCTGCCCGAGCAGGGCGGCGAGGAGGCGGCCTTCCGGTTGCTCGGGTCGGTGGTCGCGGACCTGTCCCGCGAGGACGGGCCGGTGGCGCTCTCCGGGCTGAAGGACCAGCTACGCCGGGTCGAGCCAGGCTTCAACGAGAAGAAGCTCGGCTACCGCAGCTTCCTGCAGTTCTGCCGGGCGGCGGCCACCGGCGGGGTGGTGGACCTGCGATGGAGCGCACAGGCCGACGACTACCTGTTGAGCGCCAGGTAGCCGCCGCCCGCCTCACCCGCCCGTCCTCAACCCCGGCGTAGTTCGGGGGCAGACTCCGGGTCGACCCTGATGTCCACGGAGCACCCGGCGCGTACGGTGGGGCGCGTGAATCTGATCGCCACCGAGGAGCTCACCAAGGTATACGGCGGGCGGGTGCGGGCGTTGGACAGGCTGACCGTCAGTGTGGAGCCCGGCATCATCGGCCTGGTCGGCGCCAACGGAGCCGGCAAGTCCACTCTCATCAAAATATTGCTCGGGCTGCTGCCTCCTACCCGCGGCTCCGCCCGGGTGCTGGGGCTGGACCCGCTGACCCAGGGTGACCAGGTGCGGGCCCGGGTGGGGTACATGCCCGAGCACGACTGCCTACCACCGGACCTGATCGCCGCCGAACTGGTGACCCACCTGGCCCGGATCAGTGGCCTGCCGCCGACCGCCGCCCGGGAGCGGGCCAGCGAGGCCCTGCGCCACGTCGGGCTCTATGAGGAGCGCTACCGCCAGGTGGGTGGCTACTCCACCGGTATGAAACAGCGGGTGAAGCTGGCCCAGGCGCTGGTGCACGACCCGGATCTGTTGCTCCTGGACGAGCCCACCAACGGGCTCGACCCGGCCGGCCGGGAGGCGATGCTGGAGCTGATCTCCCGGATCGGTAAGGAGTTCGGCATCTCCATTGTGGTCTGCTCGCACCTGCTGGGGGAGGTGGAGCGGATCTGTGACACGCTGGTGGCGATCGACGGCGGCAAGCTGCTGCGGGCGGACCGGATCGAGTCCATGACCACCGCCACCGGGGTGCTGGTGGTCGAAGTGGACGAAGGCATCGAGGAGCTGGCGGAGGCGCTGGCGGCGTTGGAACCGCAGCGGGACGGTCCGGCGCTGCTGGTGCCGCTCGCCGGTGAAGAGACCTACGACCAGGTGCTGCGGGCGGTGGCGGAGCGGGAACTCCCTCTGCACCGGTTGGATCAACGCCACCACCGAGTGGCCGAACTGTTCAGCCCGGAGGTGGCGGCATGACCAGCGTCATCCACGACATCGGGTACCAGCGCTACCAGGGCGCGCGGCTCGGCCGCGGGTTCGCGGTCCGGTCGCTCTACCTGCACAGCCTGCGCACGGCGTACGGCCTGGGCCGCAGCGCCAAGGCCAAGATCTTTTCGTGGCTGGTGGCGGGCCTCGTCCTCACCGTGGCGGCGGTGGTCGCCGGGGTGCGGGCCATCACCGGCGAGGTCCTGATGGACTACCCGGAGTTCGCCGACGGCGCGGTGGTGCTGGTGGTGCTGTTCGTCGCGGTGGTCGCGCCGGAACTGGTCTCACGCGACCTGCGCAGCGGAGTACTCGCGCTCTACTTCTCCCGCCCGCTACGGCGTACCGACTATGCGTGGGCGAAGCTGGCGGCCCTGGTGAGCGCGCTGTGGCTGCTGCTGGCCGCGCCGATGCTGGTGATGTTCGTCGCGGGGGCGTTCAGTATGGACAGCTGGTCGGGGGTGTGGCGCGAAGCCGGCGACTTCGCCGGCGGGCTGGGCTACGCGGCCCTGTACGCGGTGGTGTTCGGCTCGATCGCGCTGGCGATCGCCTCCCTGATCGGCCGGCGGGCGGTGGCGGCCGGGGCCGTGGTGGCGGCGTTCCTGGTGACCACCCCGGTGGTCGGCCTGCTGGAAGTGGTCGGTGGCGAGAACGCTCAGTACCTGGCCGGGCTGTTCAGCCCCGCCACGCTGATGCTGGGCGTGCACGGGTGGCTGTTCGGCGAGGTGGACGCGCTCTACCCGGGGCCCTTCGGCCTCTGGTACGGCGTGGTGACCGTGGCGGTGGTGGCGGCCTTCACCGGCGCGCTGCTGATGAGGTACCGGAGGGTGCAGCGATGAGTGGCGGGGCGAGTGTGGTCGAGCTGTCCGGGGTGTCCCGCTGGTACGGCAACGTGGTGGCCGTTAACGACGTGAGCATGACCCTGGGCCCGGGCGTGACCGGACTGCTCGGCCCCAACGGTGCCGGCAAGAGCACCCTGTTGCACATGATCTCCGGCTTCCTGCCCCCGTCCCGGGGGACGGTCACGCTGGACGGGACCCCCACCTGGCGGCACCCGGCGATCTACCGCCGGCTCGGCCTGGTGCCCGAGCGGGAGGCGGTGCACGGGTTCCTCTCCGGCTACGACTTCGTGCTCGCCAGCGCCAGACTGCACAAGCTGGCCGATCCCGCGGGGGCGGCCCGGCGGGCGGTGGCGCTGGTGGGCATGGAAGAAGCCCAGCACCGCCGGATCGGCACGTATTCGAAGGGTATGCGGCAGCGCATCCGGGTGGCTGCCGCGCTGGTGCACGATCCGGCGGTGCTGGTGCTGGACGAACCGTTCAACGGCATGGATCCACGGCAGCGCCTGCACATGATGCAGGTCCTGCAGCGACTGGGTGATGCCGGCCGGACGGTGCTGTTCAGCTCCCACATCCTGGAGGAGGTGGCGCAACTCTCCGGCACGGTGCAGGTGATCGTGGCCGGGCGGCTGGCCGCCTCCGGCGACTACCGCACCATCCGTCGGTTGATGACCCACCGGCCGCACGTGTTCACCATCCACTCCAGCGACGATCGCCGGCTGGCGGTGGCGTTGCTGGCCAAGGAGCCGGTGCTCGGGGTGGAGCTTGACCCGGCAGGCGGGCTCACCGTGCGTACCTCCGACTACGGCACCTTCACCCGCGCGCTGCCGGCGGTGGCGTTGGCCGAGGGGGTACGCGTCACCCGGGTGCTGCCCACCGACGAATCCCTGGAAAGCGTCTTCTCCTACCTGGTGGGGTCATGATCAATCCAACCATCATGCGGATCACGCTGCGCGGCCTGTTCGGCCGCCGCCGGTTCCTGTTGCTGCTGCCCCTACCGGCGCTGGTCGCCGGGCTCGCCCTGCTCGCCGAACTGCTCGGCAGCACCCCACCGGACTGGGTCCCCGCGGTCGTGGTCGGACTCGGCTTCGCCGTGGTGCTTCCGGTGATGGCGCTGATCGTGGGGGCCAGCGCACTGGGCTCCGAGATCGAGGACGGCACGATCGTCCACATCCTCGCCAAACCGCTACCGCGGCGCGCCATCATACTCTCCAAACTGGTGGTCGCGGTGGCGGTGACCGCGCTCGCGTCCGGCGCCGGCATGGTGGCGGCCGGCCTGCTGGCAGGCTCCGGCCGGCTGGCGCTCGGGCTGTTCGCCGGCACCGCGGTCGGCGCGGTGGCGTACTCAGCGCTGTTCCTCGCCCTCTCCGCGGTGAGCCGGCGGCCGGTGCTCGCCGGCCTGCTCTACGTCCTGATCTGGGAGGGCATGCTCAGCAACCTGATGCCCGGGGTACGGCTGGTGTCGATCCAGCATTACGCGGTGAGCGTGGCGCAGTCGGTCGCCGGCACCGACCTGTTCAATGGCACGGTCTCCGTACCGGTGACCCTGGTGATGACGGCCCTCATCACGGTCGCCGCCACGGTGTTGGCCGTGGACCGCCTGCGCTCCTTCGCCCTCGCCGGCGAGACGTCATAGTTCCACTCCACCAGGGCGCCCCTGCCGCCACTCAGCAGGGGCGCCCTTCTGCGCCAACCGGGGACCCCTTATGCGCCAACAGGGGA
>Ga0079224_100014596_pt1 | contig 10975 bp, 6 predicted proteins | sample Stecom2015_FD_80414 | JGI IMG/M metagenome (GOLD analysis project Ga0079224, IMG submission 80414) | Agricultural soil microbial communities from Utah to study Nitrogen management - Steer compost 2015 | ecosystem: Environmental > Terrestrial > Soil > Agricultural land | place: USA: Utah...
CCGATCTCGACCTCCCCCCTTCCCAGCCTGAACTCGACCCCCCCGGACGAGAATGCCCGGTTGTAGGTCGCCGAGAGGATGCGGAACTCGTACGGATTATCGAGCGCTTCGTATTCGTTCTCGGTGTACTGGAACTCGAGCGCGATATCGGTGACGCTGTCCAACGCGTGGACGAGCGCGAACCGCCCGGAGGTGAGACGACTATCGAGGAACCGGGCGCCGCTGTACCGGCGCTCCCTGATATCGGCGCCGATTTCTACGTCGTTTCGGGCGCCGACGGGGAACTGGAGGCGCGGCCCCGTCCCGAAGACGACCACGCGTTCGCGATTGCCGGGACCGACCGGGGCGAACGGATCGACGCGCATCTGACCGAAGCTTTGCTCGAATCCCCAGGCGAACCGCTCGGGCACGATCCCGATGTCCATGGTCCCGTCGATCGAGCCGATGAGCTCATCGTCGGCGCTGCTCTCGCGATAGCTTCGGTGCTCGACGTCCGCCGCCGCTCGACCGTCGAAACGCGTGCTGCTCTTTCCTGCCGCGAAACGTAGCCCGACCATCGCAATACCGGAGCTCTGCTCGGTTTCGTCTCGAAGAACGTTGTCCGTATGACCGTAGCCGGCCCTCAAGCCGAGCTGCGGGCGGAGCTCGACGGACTGGGAGTCGTTCGCTTCCTGCGCGCCCGCGATCTCGGGCAGACCGCAAGACGCCGCGACGACGACGGCTACGGGCACGAATGAGCGACGGATCGATCCGATACGAGCGGATCGACGGGTGCTTGTTTTAGGTTGGGTAGTAATAATCGCCATACTCGAAACCGAGACCGGCTCCGTACGTTTGATTCAAAATGCACGCTACGGCATTCCCGGAGTCGAGTTTTTCGAGGGCAGCAAGCACGGCCTGACGCGGAGTGTCGTTCGCGCGAACGACGAGCGCGACCTGACCGACTTTCGACCCCAGCACCGCGGCCTCCGTAGTGAGCAGCAGCGGAGAAGAGTCGAAGACAAACATTCTGCCCTTGATTGCCGCGAGCTCCTCGCACAGCTCGTCCATGCGCCGGCTTGCGAGCAGCTCCGACGCGTGCGGATCATTCGATCCCGCGGGAAGCAGGAACAGACCGGGAATGTTGGTGGGCATCACCAACGAATCGAACCGAAGCGTCGGATCTCTCAGCAAGTCGATGAGCCCGGGTTCCCGCTCCGCGGAAAACGACCGGCTCAGGTGCGGCTTACTGCAGTCGCCGTCGATGAGCACCACGCTCCAGTCCTTTTCGCGCGCGATGCTCAGACTGAGATTCACGCAGGTGAACGTCTTGCCCTCGCCGGACAACGCCGACGCCACCATCAGCAAATTTCCGCGCGGCACCGGCGGCGCGTGATCGGGCTCGGCGTTACGCAGCAGCGGCCGCTTGATCACACGGTACTGTTCGGCCAGGCGGCGCTCCTCGACATCCGGGGCAAGCAGCCCGTTCGCCCTCATCTGCTCCGGATTGAACCGGACCGCCTTGCCGCCGTAGGTGTGCTCCGAGGAGACGACGGTGCCAAGCGGCCGACTGACCAGAGCAGGCGAATCGACGCCCGCCTTTTGCCGCTTCTGCAGCTTCTGCAACGCTTCTTCGATTCTGCTCACGCTTCAAACACCGGCGAACAAAGCGGCACGTAGCCCCGGACCGACGATCTCTACGAGCACCGCGCCGCCGAAGACGATCAATAAGGCGCATACCGCGGTCGAGAAAGACAGAAGCTCGAGCACCTGTCGTCGTCGCGCGGCGGCGTTCAACGATACGCGACTCACCACGCCGAGGACCGGTACGCCGGCCACTTCGCTCAACGTTCTCGCGTTGTTGAACACGGGCTTGATCTGGGCGAGACCGTAACAGAGCGCCCCTCCGGCCGCGAGCGCACCGACGAGAACGACGGCGAGCAGCTTCAGCCGCGCCGGAGCAACCGGCTCGATTCCGGCGCTCGGAGGATCCAGTACCAGGAACTCCACCTGGTCCGCCTCCGACGCCTTCCGGGACAGCATCTGAGTCTCCCGGCTCTGCACGAGCAACTGATACTGTCTGCGAATGTCGTCGTAGTCGCGGTTGAGTCGTTGCAGCTCCGCCTCCACTCCCGGCACTTCATCCACGAGGGCCTGCAGCTCGGCCAGCCGGCGCTCCTGCTCGGCGGCGTCCGCTTTCAAGGTGGCTATCTCGACTTCGACCTCGTTGAGAGCGATCTGCAGCGCTTGATAAACGGGATTCGAGCCGAGAGAAGAGAGCTGTCGACTGGCATCGTCGACCCCGAGCGCTCTCAGCTGCTCTGCGCGCTGCTCCTCCAAGCGAGCCAATGTTTCGCGTAGCGCCACGACGTCGGGATGTCGCTCCGTATAGTCGAGCAACATCCTTTCCAGCTGAGCGCGGTAATCTCTGATGCGCGCGTCGATACTGTTCGGCGGCGGTTCCTGCAGCTCCACGTTCTCCAGAACCGGCGTCTCTCCTAGAAGCTGCTGCCGCAATTGATCGCGCCTCGACTCGGCGAGTCGCATCTGCCGGTTGATCTGATCGAGAGACTCTCGAATCCTCTGCATGCGTTCGAAGTAGCTCCCTTCCGATCCCGGCAATCGTCCGGCGTTCTTCCTTTGAAACTCGGCAAGCGCTTGTTCCGCCTGCTGCAGCCGATTCTCGTATTCCCGGATACGGTCCTCCAGGAACCGCTCCACAGTGTCCGTGTGAGTCCTGTTCGCGCTCAACGTGTCCTCGACGAGAACGTTGAGCAGATCCCTCACGACGCCGACGGCCGTATCCGGCTTCTCGTGGCGGAAACTGATCGTAAAGATGGCGTTCGAGTTCTCCCGGCTGACGTCGTCTCGCGCCGCGACGGCCGAGATGCTCACGCTCTCGCGCAGCCGTTGCAGCAGCCTTTCGCGCGCTGCCGGCGTACTGGCGTCCGCATCGAGACCATTGTCGGAGGCGATGCGGAGCAGATAATCGCGTCCAAGCAAAGCCTGCCGCACGTACTGAAGCCGAGTCGTCACGTCCGTCGGCACGATGCTGTCGCTGAGGAGCGGTCTAAGCATCGACGAGGTATCGACGTAGACGCGTGTATTGGCTTCGTAGACGTCGGGGAGCAGTGCGACGACGGTCCAGCCGGCCAGCGCCACGCACCACGCGACGGCGACGCCATGCCATCGAAAACGCCTTGCGCTTCTGACTTGCGAGAGCACCTCGGCGATTAGGTCTTGCACTGTGGCCGGCTCTCAGAATTTTCTTTCGGGAATGATCAAGATATCGCCCGGGCGCATCGGCACGTTGTGCTCGACCTTGCCGCGCTTCACGAGATCATCGAGACGAACCCGAATCTCCTCGCGCTTGCCGTCGACCGTCCGGACGATCCGGCTGCGGTTTCCGGCTGCAAATTCGGTCAGCCCTCCTACCGCCATGACCACGTCGAGCAGCGTCATCTGATCGCGGTACGGCACGGCTTGCGGCCGCAGAGCTTGTCCCATCACCCGTATCTCCGCACCGCTCACGCCGACGAATTGTTGGACGATGACGTTGACCTGCGGCGAGCGGAGATATTCGCTCAGTGTCTCTTCCAACTCGCGAGCAAGCTGGGTGGGAGTCTTTCCCGCGGCGACGACATCACCGACCAGCGGCGTTGAAATACGCCCGTCGGGACGAACGGGAACGGTGACCGAAAGATCTTGCTGCCGCCAAACGAAAATTTGCAGCACGTCTCCGAAGCCGATCAGGTACTCCTCGTTCGGAGAAGGCGGCGCTCGTTCGACAAGAGCATCGGTCTGCGCGAGCGCGCCGCGGGCCATGCTCAGCAATAGGGCACAAACGAGCGCTACGATGAGGCTCCTCTTTCCGAGTGCGTTCATTATTATGTCGACCATCAAAGTGTTGCGAGCAGTGCTTGAGCCGCTTCGCGATGCTCGAAGGGCCGGTCCTCGCTCAGCAGCGCCTCAAGAGTCGCTCGGGCCTCGGCATTGCGCCCGAGCTCCACTTGCGCCTGCGCCAAGCGGTAGCGTATATCGAGCGCGTTGGGTGCCAATTGTGCCGCTTTCTCCAGATATCCGATAGCAACTTCCTCACGGTTTTCACGCAACAGCACGGTGCCGAGCGTGTCGAGCACGGCCGGGTTCTCTGGCTGTAGGGCATAGGCGCGCTCCGCAAGGGCCAGGGCACGCGGGTCGCCGCCGAGCTGATATAGCCAAGCGGCATTGTTGAGCGCCACGACGTTACGATCGTCGTGCTCGAGAACGGTCTCGTAATGATGCAAGGCGTCCGCGGTTCGGCCATCCGCCTGCAACAATGACGCGAGCAGCAGCCTCGCCCTATTATCTGCCGCCTCGCGCGAAATCCAATCCTCGAGCAACGCCACGGCCTCCGGCAGCCGCTCGGCGAGCTGAAGCGCGGCCACCAGCTCCGCAAGAACGATCCACACCCGCTCCTGCTCGTATGCGACGCGGAGGAGGCCCACCGCCTCGTCGTACCGGCGCCGCGCAATCTCGACGTGAGCCTCGAGCAGATAACCGTAACGCAGCTGCGGAAACTCCGCTTTCAAGTCCTTCGCGATCGAGAGCGCTTGCTCCGAAGCGCCGAGCCGGAGCTCAATCAGCCCAAGAGCGAAACGCAGTGGCAAGGATCTCTCGGCCGATTGCAGGGCGGCCCGAAGCGTCGCCCTCGCCAGATCCGGCTGACGGTTACCGAGATACGCCTCGGCCAGAGCCAGCGTCAAATCGTGGCGGTACGGCAATCGGTCGTGAGCCTGGGAGAGCAGCGCCAGGGCGTCCTGAACGCGCCCCTCCGCGAGCGCCAAACGCCCTCGCGCTAGCTGAACTTCGGCGTGGCCCGGCGCGAGCTCCCCCGCTTCCCGCACGATCTCCCGCGCCTCGTCCAGTCGGCCGCTGCGGGTGTAAAGGTTCGCAAGCAGAAGACGAGGCGCGACGTTGGAGGAGCGTTGGACTGCCCGTCTCAGCAGCTCCTCGCTCTCCGCCAGGCGCCCGCGCGCCATGACGAACTGCGCAAGCGACGTAAGAACCTGAATGTTGTCCGGCGCGAGCGCCAATGCATCCCGCAGATGCCGCTCGGCATCCTGCGCCCGCCCCTCCTGAATGAGCGCCGCCGCAAGCAGCAACCTTGCTCGTATCGACTCGCGATCGAGCTCGACGGCCGTCTCCAAGAGTTGCCGAGCCTCCCGCGGCTGGTTGGTGGCTTGACGGTACAGCGCAGCGGCCAGAAAGGCCCGCTCGTCGGAGGGATATTCCGCGAGCAGCTCGGTCACGGCGCGCTCGCCGCTTTCCGTATCGCCGGCTCTGGCGAAGGAGAGCAGCTCCAGCACTCGCGCGAGCAAGGCGTCACCGCCTGCACCCCAGGTGCCGCGCATGAGCTCCAGCGCTTCGGCTTCTCGTCCGACAACGCTATATACCCGGGCGAGCTCGAGCTTGAGAAGCTCGTTCCCAGGGTCGAGAGCTGCAGCTTGCTCGAGATAGGTTATGCCCCGCTCCACATCGCCTGTCAGGATGGTCGCGATCCCGGTAAGAAACCCGACGTGGGCGTCCTCCGTCGTCGCGCCAGCCAGCGGGGAGAGCGCTTCCAGCGCCGCGTCGGGCCGTCGCTGTCGCAGCCGAGTTTCCGCGAGCAGCTTTATTGCCGCCGGGTCACGAGGATCGGCGGCGAGCACGCGCAAAAGATGCTGCTCGGCCTGCCCCAAATTCCCCTGTGCAAGCTGTGCAGCCGCAAGAAGGGTCAGAAAGTGCGAGTTTCGAGGCCCTCCAGCGACGGCCTTCTGCAAGCTCACCACGGCCGCGTCGAACCTGCCCTGCCGGTACTCCACCAAGCCCCGAACGTAAGAAGTCATAGGCGCTTCCGGAAGGGCCTCCGAAAGCCGGGCTGCCGTTCTCTCGGCCGAATCGAGATCGTTCAGGGCGAGTTGCACCTGCACCAGCTCGGCCAATACCCGCACTTCCTTCCAAAAGCGGCCGCTCGAACGGAACAGGTCAGCAGCCGCCGCGAGCTCGACTGCTGCCTCCGTCAACCGGTTCAGGTGCGAGTACAAATCCCCGAGCGCCTGATGAGCCTCCGCCGACGTCTGGCCTTGCTTCACGGCCTCCCGCAACAAGCTCTCGGCGCGCGCCGAGTCCCCCCGCAGCGCTGCCAGTCTTCCCTGAGCGATCAGGTAGGAGACGCTCCCTTCTGCGCCGAGCGCCGCCGCCCTTTCCAAGGCAGCGTTCGCCTCGTCCGGCGAGCCCGCTCGAGTCAGCACGTCCGCACGGACCAACCAATACCCCGCTTCGCCCGTCAGCCCCGGTAACGCCGACTCCAGTGTGCCGATCGCAAGCTCGTGGTCGCCCTTGCGCGCTGCCGCATCAGCAAGCGAAACGGCGACGTGGTCGGAAGCGGCCCCGAGCGCAAGCGCTCTATTCAGCTCGTTGACGGCCAATTCATAGTCGCCTATGGCCAGCGCGAGCTCCCCTCGAAGCAAATGGGCTTCGGCGTTTTCGGGATCCGCCCGGAGCACGTTCGATAGTCGAATCGAGGCCGTTTGAAAGCTTCCGGACTCGAAGTCGATTCGAGCTGCGGCAAGTTCGGCTGCAGGGTCCAGCCGGCTACAGGCGACAACCAGCAGCAAGCAACCGAAACGGAACACTCGAAGGACCATCTTGACAGGCTCGCACCGATGCTACTCGAGGGATTCGACTCGGGCAGTGTAAACCGCCGAGCGAGGGCCGCAACGTAAGACCGCACACTTTCCGGAAGAGCGCGTGCGGGTCTCGAAGGAGCCGGTACGGCAGCGCGGCGACCTTCGTATTCGTAGCCCGGTAGCGAGCGCCGTCGATGGCGCCGTGCGCCAAGCCCGGCGCAAGAAACGGAACGCCCTGCCGAAGGGCAGGGCGCTCACAAGCTACGGGAGCGGACGGCGACCGCGTTGTCGTTACGCCGCCTTCCGGCTGCGTCTACGGTGACCGAGCGCGGCGCCGGCGATTCCGAGGCCGAGTAACGACAGCATGGTAGGCTCGGGCACGGGAGTCACCGGAGTGAAATCGATCTTGAGAATCGACCGATCGATGAAGAAGTCGCCGATCAGCGAGACGATCTTCACGGTGAACGAGCCGTCGAGCAGGCTTTGCAGCGCCACGTTGTACGAGTAGGTATTCGTCGAGACGAAGCCGAGGTCCCACTGCCCACTACTGGCAATTCCAAACGCCAACTCGATGCCGTCGTGTTTCCCGTCGTCCCGCAAGTCCAGCGACAGGACCGCGCTGTTGATCGAGGCGACCTCGGTACCGAAGTCGAAGTGGTGGGTCCAGGACACGTAGTCCAAGGCACCGTCGAGCTTGTTTACGGTGCCGTATCCGTAACCCAGGAGAGCGTGAGCAGGATTCGTGCCGCTCGCGGTGAAATCGATCGTGTCGACGATCAGGGCGGCTTGCGCGCTACCTGCACCGACCCCAACCGCCAGCAGGGCAGCTGCCGAGGCTATCCACCGCATCATGTTCCTCCAGGTTCGCCGGCTTCGTAGGCAGCTTATGTTATGCATATCTCATGCCAAAATTGCAAGTCCTTAAAATTCCCTGCGTTCCTGTCAGTCCCCGCTCTGCAGCCCACCCGAATTGTAAGATTTTTCGACGCGCGCACACTCAGAACGACGAGGCCTCAGGCCGCCGTTTCGCTCAGAACGGCCTGCGACGGTTGCAACACACAAGGTAACCGCATCTCGAAGTCCGTGCCGAACCCCACCTGGCTGCGGACGATCACCTCGCCGCCCACCGCCTCCACAGCCTCCTTGACTTGGTACGCGCCGATGCCCATTCCCTTCGCCCCCTTCGTGCTGTCGAAAGGTTTGAACAGCCGCGTCTCCACGAAGGACGGATCCATCCCGTGACCGGTATCGCTGACCGTGATGCAAGCCAAGTTGCCCTGCTTCTCCAGGCGTATCACGATCTCGCCGTCCGGAGGCGTCGCATCCTGAGCGTTTCGCACGAGGTGCGTCAGACAACTCACGAGGTCTTCGCGGTCCATGCCCACCCAACACGGGGCGGCTCCGATCTGGGCTCGAGGAGCCGGCAGCCGATCTGAGCAGCGCGACTCGACTTCCGCAACCACCTTGCTCGCGTCCGCCCGACTGTTCGTCCGGTGTCGCACGGCGGCGCCTCGCAGCTGCTCCATGATCTTCTTCATCCGCTCGACGCCAGCCTTGATCGTCATGATCGAATCGTCGACGAAATCGGGCCGGTGCCTGAAACGTTGAGCGTTCGCAACGACCAGCTCCTGCTGTGCGATCAGGTTTTTCAGGTCGTGCATCAGAAAAATCGACAGCTTGTTCACGGCCTCGAACTGCCGTGTTTCCGTGAGTTGCTGCTGGGCGATGGCCTGTGCCAGGAAGACCGCGATCTGCCTGCCGGCTGTTTTCAGAATATCGTGATCCTCGAAGTTCAGCGCGGCGGCGCCGGCGGGCTTCCGCAGAACGACGAACCCCTCGAGGCTGCCGAGCAACTCCAGCGGAACGACGATGGAGTTCGGCGGCAAGAGCCCATCGGAGGGCGGCCCGAACGCACTGCCGTAGAGGCTTGGCCGCGCCTCGTACTCTTCGCTGTCGATCACCCAGCGCCTGGTAGCGAGAAACACGGGTAACGGATGATCGGCGTCGTAATGCGGCCGGTGAACGCTGCCTTGCAGCGAGGCTATACACTCGTAACGCCTGTGCCCTCGCCGCAACCAAAGCTCTCCGTCCGTGCTGTGGATGATGTCCGCCATCGCGGCGAGCGCACGAGACGCCAGCGCCAACGGATCCCCGGTCTCCGCAAGCCGCTCGGTGAGCGTCAGCCACTCCTCCCGGTAGTCGTACTTGTTCTTGTAAAAGTGCTTCGTCACGAATACGCGAAGGCGCGCCTGGACGGAGGAGGAGAGCAGCACGATGGCCAGCCCGGCGATGGCGACCAGGGAGAACGCGACCTGTAATCCGTAACCCCACGTGCCGCCGAGGTCGTGCAAGAAGCGCCCCCCTACCACGACCATCAGCAGGTACGCGCCGATTGCAACGATCGCAGCGGTGTAAACTGCGGCCTGGCGCGATACATCCAACTGCCGATCCCACAACGATCCGTTTCGCAGAGCCAGAACGATGAGCGGGCCCACGAGAGCGACGGCCGCCCCCCTGCCATTCCATAGCGATGCATGCGGCTCGCCAACGAGCAAAGCTTGCGCGTACACCAACAAATGAGCGCCGAAGATGCATGCGGTCGCCCAGAGGAACACTCGCAAGCGACCGAGCTGCTCGGCTTCCGTCGGCTTCCACACGACCGCCACGCTCACGAACCCGATTACCGATAGCGCAGCGGCCATGAGATGAAGCGCATGAGACGCGGCGGACCCATGCTCGAACGACCATGCGGCCAAGAACGCCGACACGCCGCCGACCGCGGATAGCCCCATCAGGTAACGGTTCAGACGCGGCATGCGGTGAGTGTCGGCTTCTCGCGCCAGAGACAGCACGCAGCCGGTCCAGACGACCAGATGCAGCGCGTCGAGCCCGACCGCCCTCGGCAAAGGCAGCCCGCCGTTCGGTAGAAGCTGGAACGCCACGGCAGCGGCCCACAGCGCGGTCGCAGCGATTGCCGCCGCGACCCACCCCGCCCGGAAGCCGCCGCGATAGCCCACCAGGAGTATCGTCGCCAGCGCGCTGTACATCGCAGCCGCCGCTGCGTATGCGATCAAGCCGATCATGATCTCTGAGCCTGCGTTCTCTCGGAGCTCGCCGCCTTATAGGATCGGCCCGGGCGTCTCGACGGCGGTCAGCTCTTTCTCGTCCCAGTCATCGCAGTAGTCGACGAGCGTCATCCCGCCGCCGAGACCTCGGCCCGACCGTTCTCGACCAGCAGCGACTCCCCCCTGCCGATCGCGAAATATCGAATGCCTTGACGTTTCAGCAGCTGAGGATCATAGAGATTGCGGCCGTCGAAAATAACCGGATTGCGCAGTTTGGTCTTTATGGTGCCGAAATCCGGGCTGCGAAACTCACGCCATTCCGTCACGATCGCCAACGCATCGGCTCCATCGCACGCTTCCTCCGCATGCTTGCAGAGCACCAGATCATCACGGTCTCCATAGAGCCGCCTGGCCTGGTCGCACGCGACGGGATCGTATGCCCGCACTTTGGCACCGGCGCTCCACAGCGCCTCCATCAGTACGCGGCTCGAAGCCTCGCGCATATCGTCGGTGTTAGGCTTGAATGACAAGCCCCACAACGCGACGACTTTGTCCGCGAGGTTGCCGCGGAAGTACGCGTTGATCTTGGAGAAGAGGACGTGCTTCTGCCTCTCGTTGACCGAGTGCACGGCGCGCAGAATGTCCGCACGCCCGCCCACTGCTTCAGCGGAGGCGGCCAGCGCGCGAATGTCCTTCGGAAAGCACGAGCCGCCGAACCCGCATCCCGGATAGATGAATTCGTATCCGATGCGGGGGTCGGAGCCTATTCCCAGCCGCACCTCCTCGATGTCGGCTCCAAGCAGCTCGGCGAGATTCGCGAGCTCGTTCATGAAGCTAATCTTGGTCGCCAGCATCGCATTGGCCGCATACTTCGTCAGCTCTGCCGAGCGTACGCTCATGATCAGCAACCGATCGTGATTCCGGTTGAACGGCTCGTAGAGCTGTCTCAACAGCTCGGCCGTGCGAGGGTTGTCCGTGCCGACGATGATCCGGTCCGGCTTCATGAAGTCTTCGACCGCCGCCCCTTCCTTCAAGAATTCCGGGTTGGAGACAACATCGAACTCGACGGACAGATCCCTCCCGTCCAGTGCCGCCTGAAGCTCTTTCCGCACCTTGTCCGCGGTGCCGACCGGCACCGTGGACTTGTTGATCACGATGCGATACTCGGTCATGTGCTCGCCGATGGTGCGAGCGACCTTGAGCACGTGCTGGAGGTCCGCGGAGCCGTCCTCGTCGGGCGGCGTGCCTACGGCGATGAACTGAAAGAGACCATGGGCCACG
>Ga0079224_100014597_pt1 | contig 10975 bp, 9 predicted proteins | sample Stecom2015_FD_80414 | JGI IMG/M metagenome (GOLD analysis project Ga0079224, IMG submission 80414) | Agricultural soil microbial communities from Utah to study Nitrogen management - Steer compost 2015 | ecosystem: Environmental > Terrestrial > Soil > Agricultural land | place: USA: Utah...
GTGATAACGTCGGGTATGCGTTAACCGATAAAATCATATATTTGTGTGATTTTTAACTTAGGGAGAGACAACTATGTCAATTGTAAGAGAATCAGACTTGATCGGAATCGGCAAGAAGTATCAGATCGAAACCGAAGCGGGAGATCACATGGTAGTGGTCATTCACGACGACGGGCGGCGGGAGCTCTACCGGTATGACCAAGAGGAGAGTGAGTCCAAATGCGTGATGACGCTTTCTGACGAAGAGTCGCGCCAGGTAGCCGGAATCATAGGCGGATTATCGTACAAACCAAAAGCGCTTGAAACCATCGAGGTTGCACTCGACGACCTCAGTATCGAATGGATAAAAGTAAGTAATGATTCTCCAAGTCTCGGCAAGTCGATCGGTGAATTGAAAGTGCGCAAACGTACAGGCGCTTCGATTATCGCGGCGATAAAAGAAGGCGATAGCATCATCAACCCGGGGCCGGACTATGTGATGCGTGCGGATACGACTATGGTCGTGGCAGGCAAACGTAACCACATCAAATTGATCAAAGAAATTCTATAGGAGAAGCGTATGGCGTCACACACCCTGATATTTGAAATCGGTATAGCCGTTGGTTTGGTTGCGCTCGTTGGATTGATTTCCAACAAGCTGCGGTTCTCGGTTATTCCTTTTTTCATATTGATCGGGATGGTGCTCGGACAGCATGCACCTACATTCGGCAACATAGACCTGACGTTTACGGAAAGTAAGCCGTTTATCGACTTCATGGGGCGGTTGGGTGTACTGTTTCTCCTCTTTTATCTCGGTTTGGAGTTTTCTGTGGGGCGCCTTATCAAATCGGGGAAATCCATTGTCACCGGCGGCACGTTTTACGTGATCCTGAATTTTTGTTCAGGACTGCTCATCGGCTGGATGATGGGTCTTCCGTTTAAGGAAATCATGGTGCTTTGCGGCATTATGACCAGTTCTTCGACAGCTATCGTGGCGAAGGTGCTGACCGATTTGAAGCGGACGGCCAACCCCGAAACGGAGGTCATTATGGGCATGATCATGTTCGACGACCTGTTTATTGCTATGCATATCTCGTTCCTTTCGGGACTAATATTAACGGGTAGCAGCTCATTTTGGACGGTAGCCGGGACCTCCCTGCTCGCTTTGGGGTTCATCCTCGCCTTCCTCATCCTCGGCCGGAAGCTGGTGCCGGCCATCGACAAGATACTGCAGGATAAAACGTCCGAGCTATTCGTCCTTGTCATCTTTGCCTTGCTTTTTATCGTAGCCGGTTTTTCGGAAACGATACACGTGGCGGAAGCTATCGGCGCGTTAATGGCGGGGTTGGTGCTTGCCGAGTCGCAATACATCAAGCGTATCGAACAACTGGTACTACCCTTCAAAGACTTTTTCGGCGCCATGTTTTTCTTTAGCTTTGGTCTTTCCATCGACCCGACCACCTTGAGTGGCGCCGTGTTATGGGCTTCTGTCGCCGCTCTCGTGACCATTATTTGCAACGTCGCTTCCGGTTATTTTGCTTCCCGCTTCTCTGGCCTGAAGAAGCGCAATTCCGTGGATATCGGATTTACACTAGCAGCACGAGGCGAATTTTCCATTATCATGGCCAATATTGGCAAGGCCGGTAAACTTCTCCCCGTCATCCAGTCATTTGTGGTGGTGTATGTATTGATATTGTCTATCGTTGCCCCCTTGCTCACCAAAGAATCGCGCACCATCTGGAATGCGCTATTTGGCAAAGGCAATGTCGAGAAGAAGCCGGTAAAAACACTCAGCGACCTTGAAAATCGCGCTATCGACAACGAAAACACATCCCCATGAAACTATTTTCAATACCCGTTTTACTGGTCGCTTTACTCGCCTCTTGCGGCCCTGCATCCAAGTCGGGCAACGACGATGCGGGTGCCATTCCGCTTTTTGAAATCGTCAGCGATCCAGCGCATCCCACGCATATCGCCTTGCGGCTAGTGAACCGCACCGACGGCGACACGTCCATAACCTACGTAGCTGAAGGGCTATATGATGGCGACACCGTAGGCTTCCATATCGAATTGGATAAGCGGATCACTGCCGGCATTAGCCCTGATGGGGCGGTCGACGAAGCAAACGGATTTACTACCGGGTCTATCACTTTTCTGCGTTCGGGACCTGAGAGCGACCGATTCGCTTCAGTATTGGCAAAATTATGGGTCGCTGATAAGATTACCCGGATGAAAACGACTCCTATCGAGCCACTGGTATTCTCGTCGAACCGTATTGACGTGGATCACGACAAGTCATTCACCTACAGTTTCAAGCTATTTTTTGCACCCGATGCAGCGGTGCCAGGGGAAATATTTTTTACATTCGACACATTCCGGAAGACCATCCAGTTCCAGGAAAAAGATATGCGATACCGTTCGCAAATCGTCCACGCTTTTGGCGAGTAGCTACCGCACGGCTGATGTAGACCGATACCGGCTACATAAAGCCGAGTTCTAACCGCGCAACGTCGCTCATCATACTTTTGTCCCAGGCCGGATCAAACGTAAGCTCTACTAACGCTTGGTTTACGCCCGGCACTTCGCCTACCTTCCGTTGCACTTCATCGATGATGTCTCCAGCCACCGGGCAGCCGGGTGCCGTCAACGTCATTACCACCTTCGCAATGCCGCCTTCTTTGGTGATGATTTCATATACCAACCCCAATTCGACAATGTTAACAGGGATTTCAGGATCAAAAACGGTTTCCAACGTTTCGGTAATCGCCGGAGCTAACTGTAAAGGGTCGTTGACTATCATACGCTTCCTTGTGTTATTGTTCAACAAATTTAATGCATTTACCCGACTTCACCGCATGACACAACTTTCTTGACATTGATCCCATAAAACCATAACTTTAGGCGCGGACATTGTGGCAATCAAATTTACCAACGCATATGAAACCCATCATAACCGCCGCGCAACTGCGGGATGCCGATCGCTATAGCATCGAGCAAATACCGATTGCTTCTCTTGACTTGATGGAAAACGCTGCAATGGCGTTTACGACTGCATTCATGCAGCTTTATCCGGATAAGAATACCAGCATATTGGTATGCTGCGGCACGGGGAACAACGGCGGAGATGGCTTAGCTATCGCCAGACTGCTGCAATCGCGGGGTTATGATGCGATTGCGGTTTGGATCGCGCGGTTTGCGGAGCGCGAAAGTGAAGATTTCGCCGCAAACCTCGCCCGCTTGCACCACACCCCTATCCCTGTTACCGAGTTTTTCCCGGCGGATGCATTCTCCAGTATCAAACAGCGGATTGTCATTGATGCATTGTTGGGCTCGGGCCTGAATAAACCATTAGAAGGTGACTGGCTAAGGTTAGCTCAGCACCTTAACCGGGCGAATGCCAAGACCATTTCGGTAGACATTCCGTCCGGCCTGCGCCCGGATGGCGCGATACCTGAGCAGGAATATGCTGTATATGCCGATGACGTGATCACCTTCCACCGCCCCAAACTCAGTTTTTTCTTCCCCGAGTCGGCCCGCGCGATGGCGCGCTTCCACGTAGTCGACATCGGGCTCGACGACGATTTCATCAATCGCCTACCCACAGACTACCGACTGATCGAAACCGTCGACATCCAACGCATCTACCGCTTCCGCGGACAATTCTCCCACAAGGGCACGTATGGCCACGCGCTGATTATAGCCGGTGCCGTTGAAACCATGGGGGCAGCCCTGCTCGCCTCCGGCGGATGCATGTATGCGGGGGCCGGGCTTACCTCGGTCAGTATTCCCGCGGATGGCTTGACCGCGTTAAACGCACGATACCCCGAGGTGATGTATTGCCATCGCGAAGCCGTAAGGGCATCTATCGAGAAATTCGATGCAATAGCGGTGGGGCCTGGTTTAGGCATCGACTATCCCGATCTGCAACATGTTCTAACCAATACCCGAAAACCAATGGTTGTCGACGCGGATGCACTTTCTTTCCTCAGCCAAGACCCGGAACTGCTTCAAAAATTACCCCAACAAAGTATCCTGACTCCACACATGAAGGAGTTCGACCGGTTGTTTGGCGCACATGGGAGTTGGTGGGACCGCGTGCAAACCGCCAAGGAACAGGCCACTGCCCTGGAATTGATCATTATATTAAAAAGCCGGTATACTTTCATCGCGCTACCCGATGGCGACGTAGTCATTAACCCAAGCGGTAATCCGGCAATGGCCAGCGGCGGTATGGGCGACGTGTTGACCGGGGTGCTTGTATCTTTTTTAGCACAAGGGTATTCTCCCGAAGACGCGGCCATCATCGCGTGTTACTTGCATGGCGTGGCCGGCGATCGACTGCGGGCCGCGGGGATGGCCGTGGTGCCGGCGACACGGCTCATCAAGGAATTACCTTATGCCATCGCCTCTTTGCACGACTAGCCTAATCCGGTAAAATCAAACAATCGATTGCATGCTCAAAAGTTTTGCGAAACCGACAAGCATTCCGTAGTATTGATGAAGATTAATAGACCTGATGAATAAAAATTGCATACTACTGCTATCGAGCTTAGCGCTGCTGTCGAGTTTACCGTCGCTGACGGCCTGCGGCCAGTCGCGCCCAGCCAAATCCTGCGAAACCTACGCGGAAGTTCCTGATCCCGATACGACGTTTGTCGACTGGCGGGGTGTGAACGGGCTAAACTGTGCCTTCGGCACCATCGACGAACGGTACCCCAAATCGGCCATCCCCAGCGTAGCGCCCTCCACCACCTGGAGCGGTAACGGTTGGCGTGGCGAACGCGTCTCAGCGCAGCTCCTCCTCTGGTCTGACCGACCGATCGACCACGTTAAGTTTGACTTTTCCCCGTTCACCGCCGAAGACGGCTCCACCATGGATGGGTCCATTGGAACAGCACGCTTCGTCCGGTACGTGCTTACCGATATTTTTGCTTCAGGGTGCGGCCACCGTAAACCCGAAGATTTCCCGGTGTCCCTATCGGCCGATGCACTGGATAATGTGGATTGTTTCGATATGGCGGCGCGCACTACCCTGCCGGTGTGGTTGAGTTTCGATATTCCTGCAGACGCTGCGCCAGGCAAGTATACCGGCACACTGAACCTCTATGCCCACGGCGAGGAAGCAAAGGAACTGGAGTTGACCATCGACGTTCTGCCACAGACCCTACCCCCGCCAAGTGAATGGGCATTCCACTTAGACATGTGGCAACACCCCTCAGCCGTTGCCCGTGTGCATGGCGTACCGGTGTGGTCGGAAGAACACTGGGAGCTGATGAAGACCCCCATGAAGATGTTGGCCGATGCCGGACAAAAAGTTATTACCGCCAATCTGAATAAGGACCCGTGGAACAACCAGTGCTTTGACCCTTACGCAGACATGATCCGCTGGATCAAGAAAACAGACGGCCGATGGACATACGACTATTCGATTTTTGATCGCTGGATTAATTTTATGCTCGATCTGGGTGTAAACAAGCTCATCAATTGCTATTCGCTGTTACCGTGGAACCACGAAGTGCATTACTTCGACGAGGCTAAGGGAGACACGGTCAACATCAGTGCAAAACCGGGTAGCCCGGAATTTGCGGAGCTCTGGACGCCTTTCCTTAGCGACTTCCGCGATCACTTGAAAGAAAAAGGTTGGCTGTCGTTCACCAACATCGCCATGGATGAGCGTTCGCCCGAGGAGATGAAGATCGCATTGGCGCTATTGGAAAAAGTTGCCCCCGAATTAGGTGTCGCATTGGCCGACAACCACAAAAGCTACCAGCAATACCCCATGCTAAATGACATCTGTATAGCCTTCGGCGCGGATTTCGCTGAGAAAGATCTGGCTTTCAGAAAAGAGCATGGACTGATAAGTACCTATTATGTATGTTGTGCTGATGAATTCCCAAACGTATTCACGTTTTCCGATCCGTCCGAAGCCGTCTTCATGGGCTGGTATACGCGCGCTTCGGGTCTTGACGGTTACTTACACTGGTCGTACAACTCATGGACCGAAAATCCGCTGACCGATTCGCGGTTCCGCACTTGGCCTGCTGGAGACACCTATGTCATCTATCCCGATGGACGGAGTTCCATCCGTTTTGAGCGCATCCGCGAAGGCATTCAAGACGCCGAAAAGGTAAGGATATTGCGCGAAAAGTTCATAGCAACCGGTGATACCGCTAAATTAGCGATACTTGAGGAAACGTTAGCTAAATTCACTATCAAGTCGGCACCAGATTCGACCACGGCAGCGTTGGTTAACCATGGTAAGGCGGTACTTGCAAAGCTAAGTCGATAGCGAAATTGCTACGCCACGCGCTTTTTTGTTGGGAGCCGCTTGATTTCCAATAAATTGTTACCTTTACAGCGGACAATACCTAATATTATGGAAGAGAACAACAATGTAACGCCTGAGGCAAATATGCCGTCGGAGCCATCGTTGGTTATAAACAGCGAAATCCGTTTCTTTTTATCCGAAATCACTAAATGGAGTAACTTTTTAGCGATTGTTGGTTTTATAATGGCCGCCCTGATCATTCTGATCGGTGTTGTATTCATACTTTTCGGGTCGGCTTTTACCGCCCGGTTACCCACACAATTTGTTTTCACGGGCATGATTGGCGCTATTTATGTGGCCATGGGCTTGTTATATTATTTCCCAGCCAAGTATTTATATGATTTTTCGACTTATGCGCGCCAGGCCTTGGCGATACATAATCAAGAAGCGCTTGTATACGCTTTCGCCAAATTGAAATCCTTTTACAAGTTTTGGGGGATCTTGATGATTATTGTATTAGGCGTATACGCCATTGCCATCGTCTTCGGGTTGCTTGGGGCCATACTCGGAGTGATGTAGACATGAACCGAATACTCAGACCCGAACAGGCAGCGCTGCTGATTGCATGCTATATCGTTAGCGTCCAACTCGGTCATCCGTGGTGGTTATTCCTTGCGCTTTTGCTTCTTCCGGATATCAGCATGGTAGGATACGCGGTGAATAACCAGTGGGGGGCCGTGCTTTATAACCTGTTCCATCACCAGGGTGTTGCTGTAATTGTAATCGGCATCGGCTGGTATGCCGGCCAACCTTATGTTTTACTTGCCGGCATCGTTTTACTTGGCCATAGTGCGATGGACCGGGTATTTGGTTACGGACTCAAGTATGCAACCGGTTTTCAGGACACTCATCTTGGGAAAAATCGGCACTGCAAAACAGGCCGACTAGCCGGTTGAGGGATTAAAATAAGCCAAAATAGCTTGGGTTTGCTTTTCGGTAAGTATCTCACGGAGTTCGGCCGTGCTCGCCTCCCGTATTTTCTTTACGGATTTGAAGGTCTTGAGCAACTTCTCCGCAGTCGTACGGCCGATACCGGGAACGTTTTCCAGTTCTGTACGGAACGTATTTCGGCTCCGTTGTTTGCGGTGGAAGGTGATGCCAAACCGGTGGGCCTCGTCGCGGAGGTGCTGGATGACTTTCAAGGTCTCCGATTTTTTATCGAGGTAAAGTGGGTATTGGTCGCCGGGGTAATACAATTCCTCCAACCGCTTGGCAATACCGATAACCGTTACCTGTTTATCGATACCCAACAGTTTCAGGCTTTTCAGCGCAGATGACAGTTGTCCTTTGCCCCCATCGATGATGATGAGTTGTGGCAGGGTCTGCCCCTCGTCCAGCAGCCGGCGGTACCGCCGATGTACCGCCTCTTCCATCGTCGCAAAATCATTAGGTCCCTCCACGGTCTTGACATTGAAATGGCGGTAGTCTTTTTTTGATGGCCTGGCATCTTTGAAAACCACCACCGCCGAGACCGGGTATTTGCCCTGGAAGTTGGAGTTATCGAAACATTCAATATGGCGAGGTAACACATTCATCCGTAGGTCGCGCTGCATCTGTGTGAGGATACGTTCAATTTTCAGTTCAGGGTTGAGCTTTTCGTATTGGTTGAGCCGCTCCTTCTTGAAGTACAACGCATTTTTGAGTGAGAGTTCAAGCAGCTTTTTCTTCTCCCCTTGCTTCGGCACGGTAAACCGGAGATCTTCTGTATCGACATCCAAGGCAAACGGGACAATAATTTCCTTAGAGGTGCTATTAAACCGACTGCGTATTTCCGAAATCGCTAGGCTCAGCAATTCGGTTTCGCTTTCGTCCAACCGCTTTTTTAATTCGACGGTCTGTGTTTGAATGATGACGCCGTTCATCACTTTCAAATAGTTTACAAACGCATGGTTCTGGTCGGAAGCGATGCTAAAGACGTCGACATTGGTGATAGAAGAGTTGACCACGGTTGACTTGCTTTGGTACCGGTCTAGCAGGTCCAGCTTGTTCTTCAGGTGGTGGGCATACTCGAAATTCAATTCCGCCACGGCGGCGTCCATTTGTTCCTTCAACCGGCGGATAACCACACCGATTTTTCCGTTAAGGATGTCGCGGATATCCTTCAAACTATGCTCGTAGTCCTCTTCGGTTTGGTACCCCTCGCAGGGCCCTTTGCAGTTACCGATTTGGTATTCCAAGCATACGCGGAATTTGCCGCTCGCAATGTTTTCGGGGGTGAGCGACAAGTTGCAGGTACGGAGGGGGTAAAGCTCACGAATGGTATCCATGATGGCATGCATCATCCCCACCGAGGCATAGGGACCGAAATACTTGGAGCCGTCTTTGACATACTTACGGGTGGGGAACACGCGCGGGAACCGCTCATTTTTGATGACAATCCATGGGTAGGTCTTATCATCCTTCAACATGACGTTGTACCGAGGCTGATGTTTTTTAATTAAGCTATTTTCCAATAGCCATGCATCGATTTCGGTATCGACAATTGTAAAAGTAATGCGGCTGATCTTGCGTACCAACACGCGGGTTTTACCATTCAGCTGGCTGGCTTTGACGAAATAGGAGCTAACGCGGTTTTTGAGGTCTTTTGCTTTACCGATATAGATAAGCTCGCCGTCGGCATCCCAATACTGGTATACACCCGGCCGGTGCGGTATCTGCTCCAGCGCTTTACGGTAATCGAATTTACTCACGGCTGTCTATTCTTTTATCACACTCCATTTGCTCAGAGACCGCTACGATATGTTACGCGAATGCCGGCAAGTAGAATCCCCCTCAAAACCCAAGACGGTCATCCAACTGCGGCTCTTCACTGGGCCTGAATTCCTCGTATTTACTGCAATCCAACTCTCTGGTCAGTCCCTCTTCGGGCAACGGGAAATCGCCTTGCGTATAATTCAGCGTCGTGTCGGCGTACACCTTCTGCATGTAGAGAGCGAACACGGGCAGTGCGGCTTGTGCACCTTGGCCTTCGGCCATGGATGCAAAGCTAATGCCGCGATCTTCCGCCCCAGTCCACACGCCGCTAACCAACTCTGGCGTAATACCGATAAACCAAGCATCGGCATTGTCGTTTGTCGTACCTGTTTTGCCGCCGATGGGATTGTTCAGGCCGTAGCGCCAGCGTATGCGGCCGCCCGATCCATTGTCTACGACGCTTTTCAGCATATCTACCATGATATAAGCAGTCTGGCTGTTCAGCACTTTGGAAACCCGCGGTGCTTTTTCGTATATGGGCATACCGTTCTTATCTTCGATACGGAGGATATAAGTCGGCTCTATCCACACACCGTGGTTTACAAACGCAGCGTAAGCGCCCACCATGTCGTATACGGATGCTTCATAAGCCCCCAATGCGATGGATGGAAATTCGGGCACCTCCGAAGTAATACCCATCCGCTTGGTCAGGGCTGCTACGGATGTAGCCCCCACTTCGTCAATCATGTAGGCCGTAGCATAATTTTGCGAGTGGGCCAAGGCCGTACGCAGGGTAATGGGACTGCCTGCCGAATTATCGCCACGGGGCGACCATGCATACGGCCCGGTACCGATAGTGAGCGGTTCATTAGGCACCTTAAAACAGGGTGAATAACCATTATCGATGGCCACCGCGTAGGTAAACGGCTTTGCTGTGGATCCTACTTGCCGGGTACCCATTTTGACTTGGTCGTATTTATAGTGTTCGAAATTGATTCCTCCAACCCAAGCACGCACATAACCCGTATGCGGCTCCATGGACATGAAAGAGTTTCGAAGAATAAGTTTATTATACCGGATGGAATCCATCGGCGTCATCACAGTGTCTTTATCCCCTTCCCAGGTAAATACGGTCATGGGCACCGGTGTATCGAAATCTTCTTTTATCTCCGCTTCGGATTTGCCAGCCTGTTTCAGCATCCGGTACCTGTCTGAGCGCTTCATGCCCGTTTCGAGCAATCGAGCTTTCTCGCCCTGGAACGGGTCGCGGTTTCTCCACTGCCGGTCAAACGAAGCCTGAACGGTTTTCATCCATTCTTTCTGCGCCTCTTCGGCGTACAGTTGCATTTTCGAATTGATGGTTGTATAGATCTTAAGGCCGTCCCGATCCAAATCCCACGGGCTGCCGTCGGCTTTTGTAATCGACAGTTCATCGAATTCGCGCTGGATTTCACGTTTAAGCACTGCCCGGAAATAAGGAGCCAGTCCATCACCATATTCCGATATATTCATATCCAATACCAGCGGCTTTTTCTGCAGTTCCAAGGATTCTTGCCTTGTGATATAACCGGCCCGGCGCATGCTTTCGATAACCACATTCCGCCGGCGGATGGCATTTTGCGGGTACCGTACCGGAGAGTAGATGCCAGGGCCCTTGAGCATACCCACGAGGGTCGCTGCTTGCGGTATATCCAACTTATCGGGTGTAGTGTTGAAGTAGGTCCGGGCTGCCGACTTGATACCGAACGTGTTGTAGGCACCGAAATCAACCGTATTGAAGTACATCGTGATGATTTCTTCCTTGGTATAGTTACGTTCAAGACGCACGGCGGTAATCCATTCCTGGAATTTTTGGATGATGCGCTTACCTGTGTTGCGCGCACGACCTTCAGAAAACAGGTTGAGTGCTAATTGCTGGGTAATGGTACTCGCCCCTTGGCGGTCGCCTACCAGGTTGTGAAAAATAATCGTGAA
>Ga0079224_100014598_pt1 | contig 10975 bp, 5 predicted proteins | sample Stecom2015_FD_80414 | JGI IMG/M metagenome (GOLD analysis project Ga0079224, IMG submission 80414) | Agricultural soil microbial communities from Utah to study Nitrogen management - Steer compost 2015 | ecosystem: Environmental > Terrestrial > Soil > Agricultural land | place: USA: Utah...
CTCCGGCGCCAGCAGGTAGAACGGATTCTCGGCAGCGGTTGGGTCGGCGAGCAGCAGCGCGCCCTGTCCGAAATAATTCAGCAGCAGTGCCGGCATGACCAGATAAAACCACGCGACCTGCACTGGCTTCGCGCCGAAGTGGCCCATGTCGGCAAGCACGGCTTCGGCGCCGGTCAGCGCCAGGATGGTCGCGCCCATCGCAAAAAAGCCGAGCAGCGGCTGCTCAATAAAAAAGTTGATCGCGTACAGTGGACTGAGCGCCTTCAATACTTCCGGTTCGTGGATGATGCCCAAAACCCCGAGGATGGCGAGCACGCTGAACCACAAGAGCATCACCGGACCGAAAAAACGGCCGACACTGGCAGTGCCCTTGCGCTGCACGCTGAACAGGACCAGCAGCACCAGCAACGTGATCGGAATGACGAAGCGGTGCAGCCCCGGCGCGGCGATTTCCAGCCCTTCGACCGCCGACAGCACCGAAATTGCCGGCGTGATGACACTGTCGCCGTAAAACAGCGCGGCGCCGAACAATCCCAGCAACATCAACCCCGGCCCGAAACGCGACGTGCCGACGCTGCGCAACACCAGCGTCATCAATGCCATCACGCCGCCTTCGCCGTTGTTGTCGGCACGCACCATCAGGATCAGATATTTGATCGCGACGATCAGCACCAGCGACCAGAAAATCAGCGAGAGGATGCCGAGCACGTTGTCGTGGGTGATCGGCACAGGGTGGTGCGTACCGCCGAAAACTTCCTTGATGGTATAGAGGGGGCTGGTGCCGATATCGCCGAAGACGACGCCGAGGGCGGCGATGGCCAGGGCGGGTGTGCGGCTGGAAGTGGCGTTGGTGGCGGAAGATGCAGTCATGGGGACTCGCGACCGTTGGCGGAAAAGGCGGCAGTATAAACGCCTCGCCCCCGATCAGTACCGATCAGCGCAACGCAATCTTGCCGGGGATCAGTGCCGTGCCAGCACAGCCCACTGCACCAGCACAATGACCAGCAGGATCAGGCTCAGCCCGCGCCAGAAGTTGACGGGGTTGCGCTCCAGCAGCGGCGCCGACTCGCGCTGCTGCACCATATCGGCGTTGGGCACGCACAGATCCTGCAAAAATTCCGACAGCGCCTGATAACGCTCGCGCGCATTGGGCGCCACGGCCTTTTCCAGAGCGAGGTCGATCCACGGCGGAATATCCTTGCGGCGCTGATGCGCGGAGCGATAACGCCACGGCTGCAATCCCCTGGGCGGGCGGCGGGTCATGTCCGGCAATTCGAACGGCAGTTTGCCGGTCATCATTTCGTAGACGATGACGCCGAGCGAAAAAATATCCGACACATGCGAGCCGGTCTCGCCGAGCAGGTATTCGGGCGCGATGTAATCCGCCGACCCGACCGGACAGTCTTCGCGCAGCGGTGAATTCACTTCGCCGAGACCGCTGACGTAGACGGTGCCGAAATCGATCAGCTTCACGCGGCCTTCCGCGGTCAGCATGATGTTTTCCGGTTTCAGATCGCGGTGCACCATGTGCTGGCGCTGAAATACACGCAACGCGGCGATGATTTCACGGGTGATGCCGCGCACCGCTTCCAGTGACGGCCGCGGGTTGTCGAACAGCCATTGCCGCAGCGTCTGGCCTTCGATGTATTCGCAGATGTGATACAGGAATGGACTGTTTTCCGGGCGCGCATAAATTTTCATGACAGCAGGGCTGTCGATGCGTCGCCCCACCCATTGCTCGCGTATGAACCCTTCGAGATATTGCGCGTCTTCCGCGAAATTTTCCGATGGCGCCTTCAACACATAGAGCTGTGCATCGACATTGCTGCGCGCCAGATACAAATGACTGCGGGTGCCGCTGTGCAGAATGCGCTCGACCTTGTAGCCGTCGATGATCTGGCCGACATCGAGCACCGGCGGAATTTTCAGCTGCGTCAGCCGGCGGTGCACTTCGTCGATATCTTCAATCGGCAGATGGTCGATGCGCACCAGCAGGCACGACAGATTGTCGTCACTGCCTTTTTGCAGCGCCGCGTCGACAATCGCGCGCGCATGAGTTTCCAGATCAGCGAAGCTCTGCATGGCAAGCGCGGACAGTTCCGCGTGTGTGAATACGCCGTGCACGCCATCCGTGGTCAGCATCAGCACATCGCCCGCTTCCAATTCTTCCTGGATGTAATCGACTTCGAGGCGACTGTCCATGCCCAGCGCGCGTGTCAGGAAAAAGCTGCCGTCGCGATTGCGCTGCTGATGATCGCGCGTCAGCAATTCGAGACCGCCTTTTTTTTCCGGCGCGCGCAGTCGATAGATGCGGCTGTCGCCGGCGTGCAATAAATGCGCGGTGGTGGATTTCAGAATGACGCCACTGAAAGTGGTGACCAGCCCGTTACGTTCGATATGTTGCTGGCCGTGATGAAACAGCCAGGCATTCAACGCCGACAGCACGCGCGCAGCCGCAGTTTTGACCGGCCATGAATCCGGCGTGCTGTAGTAATCCTCGATAAAGGTGCGCACCGCGGTTTGACTGGCGAGCTGGGCGTTGTCGCTGCAGCTGACGCCATCGGCCACGCACAGCGCGATGCCTTTCAGCGAGCGAACTGCCGCTGCGGGCTGCAGCGCGGCAAACGCATCCTCGTTGGCCGGCTTGATACCCGCAGTCGTGTAGCCGCCGATTGAGACTTCGAGAATTTTGCTGTCGATGCCGGGAAGATGAGCAGACATTTTTAATCAATGCGCCGACGCGCGATCGATACTGATCAGCTCCACCGTACCATCCTCGCGAACTTCTGCAATATGCCCTGCCGGCTCCTCCATAAACAGAATCGCAACAACTCCAACCACCGCGGATGCAGCGATGACGAAGAAGAACGTGCTGTAATCCACCAGCGACAGGACGGTGAGATACACCACGGCACCGGTGTTGCCATACGCACCCGCCATACCGGCGATCTGACCAGTCATGCGGCGTTTGATCAGGGGTACCGCAGCGAATACAGCGCCTTCGCCTGCCTGCACGAAGAAGGAACAACCCATCGCCACCACGACGGCCAGCCACAGCGGCCACTGGCTATCAATCAGCGCCATCAACGCATAACCAACAGCAAGGCCGATGGCGAGCACGAGCAGAGTCTTCTTGCGACCGCAGCGATCGGATATCCAGCCACCACCGGGACGCGACATCAGGTTCATGAACGCGTAACCGGATGCAACCATACCCGCATAAACCGGCTCCAGACTGAAGGTCTGCGCAAAGAACAGCGGCAACATGGATACCACCGCGAGTTCCGAGCCGAACGTGGTGAAATACAGAATATCGAGTACAGCGACTTGCCTGAATTTGTAGCGATGCAGCTCCGGCACGGGTTTGACAAAAACTTCGTGATTGACGCGCCATACATGCCAGGCATCGTACAGATACAAAATCACCAGTCCTGCATAGACCGCCTGGCAGATCCCCAGCGAAAGCAACTTCACGCCTGCCGGCGACAACTTCCACACCAGCAACGCCAGCGCGCCATACATTGGCAGTTTCATCAGCAGCAGCAGAAAAAAGTCGCCCTTGCTGGTGACTTCCATGGCGCCGACATTTTTGGGCCGAAAATACGTCGAACCTTTCGGCGTATTGCTGACATTGAAATACCAGATAAATGCGAATACCAAACTCAGCACGCCAGTCGATGCAACGGCATAGCGCCAGCCATCGTCGCCACCAAACCACAGGGCAACCGCCGGCAGCGTGAATGCAGCCGCAGCGGAACCGAAATTGCCCCAGCCGCCATAAATACCTTCGGCTGTTCCCAGCTCATGCGCCGGAAACCATTCGGAAACCATGCGGATACCAATGACAAAACCGGCGCCAATGGTACCGAGGAGAAAGCGGGAAATCGCCGCCTGCAAAAAGCTGTCGGAAAACGCGAACATGAAACACGGGATCGCACAGACGGCGAGCAGCAACGCATAAACCAGCCGCGGCCCGAATTTGTCCACCAGCATGCCAACAATAATTCGCGCAGGGATGGCGATCGCGACGTTGAGCGTCAGCAGGGTTTTCAGCTCGTCCGGTGTCAGCGACAGCGATTTCCCAATCGCCATCAGCAGCGGCGCGTGGTTGAACCAGACGAGAAACGTGATAAAAAAAACCATCCAGCTCAAATGCAATATTTTCATCTTGCCGGTGAACGACAAGAGATTCAGTTTTTCCGATGACATGTCGATATCTCGTGTGATGAGCGGTGTGTAGTCATTGTTCGGGGATGTGCGTCATGTTTGCGCACGTCCTCCACTGGCACTGGCACTAACCAATTTTTATCCGACGCGCACCACCTCCACCGGCACGCTGGCCTGTCGCGATTCGCGCACCATGCGATTCAGTTCCGGCACGCATGAGCCGCAGTTGGTACCGCAGCCCAATTTTTCACCGAGCTGCTCGGCGCTGCATGCGCCACCGGCGACGGCACTGAGGATAGCTGTCTCGGAAACCTGAAAGCAGCTGCAAATCATTGCACCCTGATCGGCCTGCTCACCGGGAGGATGTCCGGTGAGCAGTACGCGCCGATCATTTGCACTCAGGTTTTGCCCAAGTCGGGAAGCGAGCCACCAGGCTTCGGGCAGCTCGCCAGTATGAGTATCGGTGCGGAGAATCAGCACCGCGCGCAATTGATCGCCATCCAGCCAGGCGTGGCGGCGATCGCTGTCTTCAGCGTCGATGAACTGCAGGCTTTCTTCGCCCGGCAGCAGCGCGCGCAATTGCGCCTCCGCGTCCAGAAGCGACGAACACCCTGCCATCCAGTAAGCCCAGCCACCGGCAACCGGCACACCGGCCCAGTAGTCGTCGCGCGCCAGTGTCGGCCGTTCCGTCGTCAGCAACAAGCCCTGCCACTGCACATCCACTTTTCGCAGTGCCACGCGGGCGTGTTTCAACTCCGGCTGGCCGGAGAAGGGATCGACATGTGCCGCGACCAATGCGTCCACGCGCGCTTTCGCCGCGAACTGATCGTTCCAGTGCATCGGCGCGAACACCGATCCGCGCTGCTGGCCGGATTCGATACGCGCGCGCAGCAGCGCAACGCCGTGCGTATTGGTTAATTCGACGATATCGCCCTGCGTTATACCGTGTGCTTTTGCATCCTCGGGATGAATCTCCGCATACGGTTCGGAGCGATGACGATTGAGGCGTTCGCTTTCGGCGGTGCGCGTCATCGTGTGCCAGTGATCACGCACGCGGCCGGTATTCAACACAAACGGATACATCGCGCTGCGTTGTGACTGCGGCCATTGCGGCGTCACGGCGATAAAACGCGCGCGTCGATCCGGCGTTGAAAAATGGCCATCGCCGAACAGCCGCGTCGAATCCTTGCCGGTGACCGGCAGCGGCCACTGCGCCGGCTCCAGGGCGTCGTAAGCGGCATCGTCGAGCGTCACCAGTGCGCTGATATCCAGCTGCAGTGGCGTATCGCGGTTGATGCCGGTCAGCGCGGCATATTCGGCAAACACATCGCGCGCATTGCGATACGCAAATGCTTCGTCATGACCCAGGCGTTTGCCGATTGCGCTGAGCGCCCACCAGTCGGCCCGGGCTTCACCGGCCGGCGGCAAAAATGCGCGCTGCCGCGAAATGCAGCGCTCGGAATTGGTGACGGTGCCGTCCTTCTCGCCCCAGCCCAAGGCCGGCAGCAGGATATGTGCGAGTTGCGTGGTATCGGTGTCGCGCACGCAGTCAGACACGATCACCGTTTCGCATTGTGCGAGCGCTTTTTTCCAGCGATCGGCTTCAGGCATCGACACCAGCGGATTGGTTGCCAGCACCCACAGGAATTTCACATCGCCGCGTTCAATGGCTTCGAACAGCGGCACGGCTTTCAGGCCCGGTTCGGTCGCCATCTTCGGGGCCTGCCAGAAATCGCCCACGGCCGCGATCGACTCGGCGTCAAAGCCGCGATGCGCGGCGAGCATATTGGCGAGTCCGCCGACTTCGCGGCCACCCATCGCATTCGGTTGTCCGGTGATCGAGAACGGACTCGCGCCGGGTTTGCCGACCCGTCCAGTGGCGAGATGGCAATTGATAATGGCATTGCCTTTGTCGGTGCCGCTGGAGCTTTGATTGATGCCCTGCGAGAACAGCGTCACCGTGCGTTCGGTAGAAGCGAACCACTGGAAAAAAAGAGCCACTGCCGCAACGTCCAGCCCGCACGTTTCCGACACAGAGAGCATGTCGGGTGAAGACTGACGCGCCACGGCAATGGCCGCCTCAAACCCGTTGGTATGCGCTGCGATGTAGTCGGCGTCGATCGCATTCAAATCGGCGAGATGCGCAAGCAGGCCGTTGAATAAAAATGCGTCGCCACCCGGCGCGATCGGCAGATACAGATCGGCCTGATCCGCGCTTTCGGTACGGCGCGGATCGATGACTACCAGTTTCATGTCGGGGCGCGCGCGTTTTGCCGCCAGCAGACGCTGATGCAAAACCGGATGCGCCCACGCCGAATTCGAGCCGACCAGAATCACCAGATCGGCAATTTCGACATCTTCGTAGCACGCCGGCACCACGTCTTCGCCGAAAGCACGCACGTGCGCGGCGACAGCGGATGACATGCACAGGCGCGAATTGGTATCGACATTCGCGGTGCCGACAAACCCCTTGAACAATTTGTTGGCGACGTAATAGTCCTCGGTCAGCAATTGCCCCGACAGATACAACGCCGCCGAATTCGGCCCGTATTTTTCAACCGTATCGCGCAGACGCGCGGCAACGGTATCGAGCGCGGTATCCCAACTGACGCGCTGGCCGTGTACTTCGGGATAAAACAGCCGGCGTTTCTGCGCGACGGTTTCGTGCAACGCTGAACCCTTCACACACAGACGGCCGCCATTGGCCGGATGCTCCGCACTGCCCGCCACCGGCAACAGCTGATCGCCCTGCTGGCGCACCGTCACCCCGCAACCGACACCGCAGTACGGGCAGGTCGTTTGGGTGAGCTTTTCCGGAGACAAAATATCGGGCATCAGACCGCTTCCCGTTCAGTGTGTGACACGCCAGCCGCTGCAAATCGTCGCTTGTGTTTCATCAGGCCGTTTGCTGTTTCATCAGGCCGCTTGTGTCGATGTCGTCAGCGGCGGTGACAATTTCACCGTGTCGCCCTGAACCTCCACATTCCACACACGCACCGCGTAATCTTTTTCCAGACATTTGCCGGTGGTGAGACTGTAGTGCTCCTTATACAGCGGCGAAGCCACGACCAGTTGCCCCTGCACATCGCCGACGATACCGCGATACAGGACATTAGCCTTGCCGATCGGATCGTAATTGTCGATCGCATAAATCGACGGGGTTTCTTCCGGCAGATAAAAAATGGCGACCTGCTGGCCATTGATCAGTGCACACACGCCGCTGTTTTCAACCAGATCGCTCAGTTTGCACGCGTTGTAAAAATTGCTCATTTCAAAATCCTCTCTCGCTTGTAGTCCCCTCTCCCTGCGGGAGAGGGTTAGGGTGAGGCAACGGCCCTCACCCCCCAGCCCCTCTCCCGCAGGGAGAGGGGAGATTTACGCGGTGGCAATCAGGTCAGCTTTTTCGAGGTCGGTCGCCGGGCGGATCTGGCTGCGCTCCTCGACGAACACGATATTTTCATCCTTGGCTTCGCTGTTGACGAACTGGCGGAAGCGTTTCACTTTCTCCGGATCTTCGATCGTGGTTTTCCATTCGCACTGATAGGTGCCGACAACGGTGGCCATCTGCGCTTCGAGATCGGCGTTGATGCCGAGGCTGTCGTCGATCACGACTTGTTTCAGATAATCGAGGCCGCCATCCATGTTTTCCATCCACACCGAGGTGCGCTGCAGACGATCGGCGGTGCGCACGTAGAACATCAGCACACGATCGATGTACTGGATCAGGGTTTCATCGTCGAGATCGGTCGCGAACAGATCGGCGTGGCGCGGACGCATGCCGCCGTTACCGCACACGTACAGGTTCCAGCCCTTGTCGGTGGCGATCACGCCGATGTCCTTGCTCTGCGCTTCCGCGCATTCGCGCGTGCAACCGCTGACAGCGAATTTCAATTTGTGCGGCGAACGCAAACCCTTGTAACGATCTTCGATGCGGATCGCCATGCCGACCGAATCCTGCTGACCGTAACGGCACCAGGTGGAGCCGACGCAGGATTTCACCGTGCGCACCGATTTGCCGTAGGCGTGGCCGGTTTCAAAGCCGGCGTCGATCAGCTCTTTCCAGATCGGCGGCAATTGATCGACGCGCGCGCCGAACAGATCGATACGCTGACCGCCGGTGATTTTCGTGTAGAGGTTGTATTTCTTGGCCACGACGCCTAGCGCAATCAGTTTGTCCGGCGTGATTTCACCACCGGCAACACGTGGCACGATCGAGTAGGTGCCGTCTTTCTGCATGTTGGCGAGATAGGTGTCGTTGGTGTCCTGCAGACCGACGTGCGCCTGTTTCAGAATGTATTCGTTGTCGATCGATGCCAGGATCGACGCGACCGTGGGTTTGCACACTTCGCAACCGCGGCCTTTGCCATGTTTTTCGAGCAGCTCGGCGTAAGTTTTGTAGCCGCTCACCTTGACCAGATGGAACAGCTCCTGACGCGAGAATGCAAAATGTTCGCAGACGTAATTGTTGACGGCGACGCCGCGTTTTTTCAGTTCGCAATCCACCACGCTTTTCAGCAGCGCGGAGCAGCCACCGCAGCCGGTGCTGGCTTTGGTCGTGGCTTTAATGTCGCCGAGCGTGTTGACGCCCTCGTCGATCTTGCAGCAGATCGCGCCTTTGGTGACGTTGTGGCAGGAGCAGATCGTCGCCGTTTCCGGCAGCGCATCCGGGCCGAGGGTCGGTACTTCGCCGCCGCTCGGGGCAATCAGTGCCAGCGGTTGTTGCGGCAATTCGATTTTGTTCAGCATGTACTGCAGCAGCGTGTCGTACAGCGTGTTGTCGCCGACCAGCACGGCGCCGAGCAGGGTTTTGCCATCGCTGGAAACCACGAGCTTTTTGTAGATGCCGGCGCCTTCGTCGATAACGCGATAGCTGAGTGCGCCCGGCGTGCGCGCATGGCTGTCGCCGATCGAGCCGACATCGACGCCGAGCAGTTTCAGTTTGGTGCTCATGTCGGCACCCTGGAACAGCATGTCGCCGCCCGCCAGTTGCGATGCGGCCGCTTTCGCCATCGTGTAACCCGGCGCCACCAGGCCGAAGATGCGACCGCCCCACAGCGCGCATTCGCCGACGGCGTAAATGTTTTCATCACTGGTGCGGCAGTGGTAGTCGATGACGATGCCGCCGCGCTCGCCGAGCTTCAGTTCGGACTCGCGCGCGAGTTTGTCGTCCGGACGCACGCCGGCCGAAAATACGATCATGTCGGTTTCAAGAATTTCGCCATCGGCGAAATGCATTGCCAGCGCCGAGGTTGCACCTTCGATAATTTTCTGGGTGTTTTTGCCGGTGTGAATCGTCAGGCCGAGCGCTTCCACTTTCGAACGCAGGATCGCGCCGCCTTCCTGATCGACCTGCACGCCCATCAGCTGCGGCGCGAATTCGACGACATGCGTTTCCAGTCCGAGGTTGCGCAGCGCATTCGCCGCTTCCAGACCGAGCAGACCACCGCCGACGACAACGCCTTTTTTCGCGTGTTGCGCAGCGGCGCGGATCGAACCGAGATCGTCGATGGTGCGATAGACAAAACAAAGCGGATTGTTGGAGCCGGGCACGGGCGGCACGAACGGATACGAACCGGTGGCGAGCACCAGTTTGTCGTACGCGAATTTCTGGCCACCGGCCGTCGTGACGACCTTGGCTTCACGATCGATTTTGGCAACGGCGTCGCCAAAATGCGCATCGACGTTGTTGTTGATATAAAACTCGCGGGTGGTCAGCGCCAGCTCGTGCGGCTCGCGACCGGCGAACACGTCTGACAGATGCACGCGGTCATAGGCGGGGCGCGGCTCGGCGCCGATCACGGTGATTTTGCAGCTGGCATCTGCTTCGAGCATCTGCTCGACGAAATGATGGCCGACCATGCCGTTGCCGACGACAACGATGCGCTGTGCAGTTTTTTGTGCCGAGGGAGAGGCGAAAGAAGTCACGATGAAGTCCTCATGCTGTAGCCAGTAATTCGGTGGCGTGATCACCGGCCAACAGCAGTCGGCAGTAGTTCGCTTCCACGTCGTTCTGACTCTGAATCAAGTTGAAAAAAAGTTGGCTGTCGGCGACGTCGCCGAAAAGCAAAGCGCCGATAACCGTTGTCGCCGACTTCGTCGACTCGGGGACTTTGCGCTTACGCAGCACGAGTTTTTTGTAAATGCCCAGGCCACGATCCTGGTAGGTCAACACGCGGACACCTTCGTTGGCGCAAGCGTCTGCACCAACGAAAGCGCCCGCATCCAGCTCGCCCATCACATGCACGTCGATGCCGCTGACCTTGAGCATCGTCACGTAGGGCTGGTGCTGAAATTCTTTTGGCTCGCCACACAGGTTCGCGGCCAGCACATCCACCTGCTGCCAGATCGGCGCGACGAGGCCGACGGTTTCGCCGTTCAGCTCGTTGCATTCGCCAATCGCAAAAATCGCCGCATCTCTGGTACGCATCGCGGTGTCGACGACGATGCCGTGCTGCACGCTCAGGCCGGCAGCCTGCGCAAGTTCGGTCACCGGCTGGATGCCCGTCGCGGCGACGACCAGATCGGCGGCGATGATTTCACCGTTGGCGAGTTCGACTGCAGTCGGCTTTTCGCCGCCGTGAATTTTTGCTGGCGCGACGCCGGTGCGAACCATCACGCCGCGCGCTGCGATGGCGTTTTGCAGATAACGCGCTGCCGTTTCATCGAGCTGGCGATTCATCAATTGCGGCGAGCGATGCACCAGCGTCACCCGCATGCCGCGCGCAGCCAGCGCCACCGCCGCCTCCAGGCCGAGCAGACCGCCGCCGAGCACGACGGCATCGCCGCCGCGCGCACTGGCGTGTTGCAG
>Ga0079224_100014599_pt1 | contig 10974 bp, 7 predicted proteins | sample Stecom2015_FD_80414 | JGI IMG/M metagenome (GOLD analysis project Ga0079224, IMG submission 80414) | Agricultural soil microbial communities from Utah to study Nitrogen management - Steer compost 2015 | ecosystem: Environmental > Terrestrial > Soil > Agricultural land | place: USA: Utah...
CGCACGTGCCGCGTCGTCGATACGCGAGCGTAGGCGAGTCGCGCCCGCCTCGTGCGCGCGATCCACGATGCCCACGCGCCGAACGCGGCGAACCCGATCGCCAGCGCCAGGCGCACGCCGTGCCAGGGCAGGTTGGAGTAGTAGATCGCGAGGCTCGCCCAGGCGACGACCAGGACGCCCAGGAGAAAAGCGACGGCCGTCCGGAGCCGGCGCCATCGCGACGCCGTCCGCGACGCATCGGGCGGGCGTCGCTGCGTTTCGGTCATCGGCGGAGCGGTTCGGGCGCAGCTTGGGCTGAGCCGGCGCTCAGGGGACGTCGGGGGTCGGCGCGGCCTCGGGCAGCGCCGCGCAGGCCGGACACAAGCAGGCCTTGCCCTGCAGCGGAACGGGAATCTCGGACAGCGCCCGGCGGCTCACGCTGACCTGCACGCACCAGCAGTCCGCGTCGAAGGAGCCGCAGGCCGCGGGCACGCAGTGGTTCGCCGCTCCGCAGCGCGGACAGGTGCCGTTCGGCAGCGGGGACGACGGGTTCTCGGGCATGCGGAGGAGAAGCGTACTGCAACGTACTGCAACGGGGCGGCGACCTTCCTTCTACCGGCAACGCCGGCATGCGCCCGCCGGAAGCCGTTGCCTGAACGCAGCATACGATGAAGACTGTCGGCGCGCGCGAGAATCCCCGGGAGGCGCCTTGCCCGACCTTCGCGTATGGAGTCCCGCATGACCCGGTTCCCGCAGAACGAGAACGAGCGCTTTTTCCTCGCGACCCTCGCGAGCCTGCGCCCGATGACGCCGTAGCGACGCGCAGGCATGTCGACCGCATCCGCTTCCGCCCCTGCGCTGCGCGACCGCGTCTACGAGATCCTCACCGGAGACGACGTCGATCGCGTCTGTCTCGACATCCCGGAGGAGAGCTGCCGCGAGCAGCCGCGCAATTTCCTGCTGCACGTCTCGGCGCTGTCGTCGACGAAGACCGCCGATGGACTGCTCGACCCGAAGATCGTGCTCGCCTGGCTGATCGGCGCGATCGGCGCACCCACCTTCATGCTCGGGCTGCTGGTGCCGATCCGCGAGGCGGGCGCGCTGCTGCCGCAGCTCGTGATCGCCGCCGCGATCCGCTCGATGCCGGTGCGCAAATGGGTGTGGGCGATCGGCAGCGTCGTGCAGGGCGCCTGCGTGATCGGGATGGCGATCGCCGCGCTGACGCTCGAGGGTGCCGCCGCCGGCTGGGCGATCCTCGCGCTGCTCACCGTGCTGTCGCTCGCGCGCAGCGCCTGCTCGATCGCGCATAAGGACGTCCTCGGCAAGACGGTGCGCAAGGCGACGCGGGGCACCGTGTCCGGCACCGCCGGCACCCTTTCGGCCGTGCTGCTGCTCGTGTTCGGCGTGCTGCTCGGCACCGGGATCATCGAACGCTCGATCGCGACGATCGCGGCGGCCCTCGTCGTCGCCGGCGTGCTGTGGATCGCCGCCGCGCTGCTGTTCGCGGCGCTCGCCGAAGCGCCCGGCGCCACCGAGGGCGGCGGCAACGCGCTCACGGTCGCGATCCGGCAGTTCGGCCTGCTGCGCGAGGACCCGCAGCTCGTGCGCTTCATCGCGGTGCGATGCCTGCTGATGGCGACCGCACTCGCGCCGCCCTTCGTCGTCGCGCTCGGCGAACGCGAGACGGCGGGCGCGGGCACGGGAACGCTCGGCCCCTTCGTCATCGCCGCCGCGCTGGCGACGATCTCGAGCAGCTACGTCTGGGGGCGCCTCTCGGACGTGTCGAGCCGACGCGTGCTCGTCGTCGCCGCCGCGATCGGCGCCACCTGTCTCGCCGTGGCGGCGGCGATCGGGGCGGGATTCGCCGAAGGCATCGGCATCGACGCCGATTCGGTCATCGTCCTTCCGGCGCTCGTCTTCGGCGCGACGATCGCCGACCAGGGTGTGAAGCTCGGGCGCACGACGCACATCGTCGACATGTCCGGCGCGTCGCACCGCGGTGCCTACACGGCGCTGACCAACACGATCGGCGGTGTCGCGATGCTCGCTGCCGGCGTCTTCGGCTTCATCGACCAGCGCTTCGGCGCTCCGGCGGTGCTGCTGGTGCTCGCGCTGATGTGCGTGGTGGCGATGCGGCTCGCCTCGGGCCTGGAGGAAGTGCAGCGCGACGACGCGCTTCCGGCGGGCCGCTCCGCGGCATAGCCGGGCCGACGAGGTCCCGGCCGGCGAGCGGCCTTTCGCCGCACGACCGCCGGCGCGTGCGCAGGTCGAGTCGCGCTAGGAGCCGGACAGGTCGGGAAACGCGGCGAGCTTCTGGTACAGGGTCGCTCGCGCGATGCCGAGTCGGCGCGCGGCCTGCAACCGGTTTCCGCCGGTCGCCTCGAGCGCCTCGCGGATCGCGGCGCGCTCGAGCTCGGCAATGCGTTGCGGCAGCGTGCGCGCGGGCGCACCGTCGATCGCGATCGTCGCCGCACCCGGCGCGCCGGCAGCGGGAGCCGCAGAAGCGCACGCCTGCACTGCCGGCGGCACCGGCGCCGCCGACGACGCGTCCGTACGACCGAGCGCGGGGGCGGGCGAGTCGGCCGCCGGCGCCGTCCCGCCCGCTTCGCCCCGATCGATCTCGGGCAGCACCGCGCGCAGCGCGTCGGTCGTCAAGCGCATTCCGTCCCACAGCGAGCACGCACGCTCGAGCACGTTGCGCAGCTCGCGCACGTTGCCCGGCCACGGCAGCCGGACGAGCGCCTCGAGCGCATCGCGCTCGATCTCCTTCGGCAGCATCTCGTGCTCCAGCGCGATCTGCTCGAGCAGGTGCTCGCACAGCGGCTCGAGATCCTCTACGCGCTCGCGCAGCGGCGGCAGCCGGATCGGCAGCACGTTCAGCCGGTAATAGAGGTCGGCGCGGAAACGCCCGTCGGCCACGAGCGCGGCGAGGTCCACGCTGCTCGCAGCGATCACGCGCACGTCGACGCGCTTCATCGTGTTCGATCCGAGCGGCTCGACCTCGCGCTCCTGCAGCGCGCGCAGCAGCTTCGCCTGCAGCGGCAGCGGCATCTCGCCGATCTCGTCGAGGAAGAGCGTGCCGCCGTCGGCGAGTGCGAATTTTCCGTCGCGGCCCCGCCGGTCGGCACCGGTGTACGCACCCGGCGCCACGCCGAAGAACTCGGCCTCGAGCAGCGTCTCCGGGATCGCCGCGACGTTCACCGCGATGAACGGGCCCCGCGCCCGCCTCGAGGCGGCATGGATCGCCTGCGCGAGGAGCTCCTTCCCGGTGCCGGTCTCGCCGAGCAGCAGCACGGTCGTGTTCAGCACGGCAGCGCGGCGCGCGCGGCTCTTGACCTCGAGCGCACGCTCGCTGTTGCCGACGAAGTTCGAGAACGTGTAGCGCGTGCGCCGCTGGCGCGCCAGCTCCTTCTGCGCCTGCGCGAGCTCGGTCTGCAGTCGGCCGAGCTTGCCGATCAGCGGCTTCAGCGATTCGATCTCATCGTAGAGGATCAGGCCGACGGCGCCGATCACGGCGCCCGAGTCGTCGCGCAACGGGAAGCGCGAGACGAGATAGGTGCCGGCCTTGTTCTCGAGGATGTCGAGCAGGATGGGCTTGCCCGTCTCGACGACGTGGCGCATCAGCGTGTTCGGCACCACCTCCTCGACCGACCTGCCGATGATTTGGTCGACCGACGAGAAACCCAGGCTGGTCATGTTGCGCTGCCAGCGATCGTCGGTCCAGACGATGCGCGACGACGCGTCGACCACGAGGATCCCCTCGCACTGCTCGGAGAGCTGGCCGAAGAAGGTCTCCGCGGCCAGGCGCAGCACGCGCTCGGAGTCGTGGAAGGCCTCGAGCGCGCGCACGGTCCCGGCTCCCGCGGACGGCTCAGCGCACGTTGATCACGCGCATGCCCTGCAGGCGGCCGTTGGGCCGATCGAGCACGCGCACCGTCGTCTGGCGCGCGGTGAAGCCCTCGGGCAGCGGCAGCGCGCCCTGCAGGTGCTCGTACGACACGAGGGTGACGTCGATCGGGTCGAGGGTCACGGTGGCGTTCGCGCCGCCGGCGCGCGAACCCGACACGACGAGCTCCATCACGCCGCGAAAGGGCTTGCTGCCCTGGGCGTCGCGCGTGAGCAGCACGTGGTACGCGAGCTTGCCGTCGTCGTTCTGGAAACGCGCCGCCCGCACGCCGATCGCGCCGTCGCGCGGATCGGGCGGCAGCACCTCCTCGAACAGCGCGATGTCGTGCCGCAGCTTCTGCGTCAGCTCGCGCTCGGCCGCCAGCTCGCCCGACAGGCGCTGCATCTCGGCCTCGCTCGCCTGCAGCCGGCGCGTCGTCTCCTCAAGCGACACACGCAATTGCTGTCTTTCGCCGTCGAGCTCGCCGACCTGCGCCTGCAGGCGCTGCGATTCGGCCGGACTCAGCCGCTGCGGCAGGTATTCCTCCTGGACGTACAACAGCCCGCCGGCGCCGATCGCGATGCCCACGAGCAGCAGGACCAGCCAGCGCGGGATGCCCCACGAACGTCGCTTCCGATACCCGTAGGGTTCGAAGACGACCGGTCCGCTGCGTCGAAACAACCCCATCGCGCGCTGATTCCTCCCCAGAAGGGGCGAAGAATAACGCGAGGGGGCATGGGGCGTCGCATCGGCGCCCCCCGCTTTCTAGTTCGTCCGCCGGTCGGCCGCCTTGCGCGCCTGCACGAAGACGGGCCCCCAAAGCGGGTGTCCGGCCTCGGCAGGCGTCAACCGGAAGCGCGCATCGAGCGACAGCACGTGGTCGAAGGCCTTGCGGCACAACACGCGGCGCTCCGTCACGCAGTAGCTGAACGCGAGGTACTTGCCGGCCTCGACGCGCACGGCCGTATCGGATCGTTCGATCTCCGGTGCGTTCAAGGCGCGGATCGCGCCGATGAAGTCGCCGGCCTCGTAGCGCTCGATGCCCTCGGCGAGCCGCTCGCGCCCGGAATCGCCCGACGGCTGCGCGACCGCGTCGGCGGCCGTCGTGTCGCCGGCGGCGGGCGACGGAAGCCGCTCGGCCCATTGCTGCACGTGCGCGCAGCCGCCGACCAGCAGAAGGAAGCCGACGAGGGACGCGGTCGCCAGCGGCCGCAGGATGGCGTGTCTGGGGTCGTTCTTCATCGGAAACGGTGCGAAAGAGTGGTGCGCTCGCCGGCGACGACGTCGACCTCCCGGGACCACGAAGGCCCGGCCGGGTTGCGGATCTCGATGCGGTGCGGGCCCGCCTCGAGCGTGAGCTGCTTCAGCGGCGGCGTGACGCCGCGCGAGACGCCGTCGACGAAGACCTCGCCCCACGGCGAGACGGCCAGGCGCACCGTGCCGGTACCGCCGGCCGCGGTGGACGCGGCCCGGCGCGAAGCTTCGGTCGCGCCGGATGCGCCGTCCACGCTCGCCGTACGGGCGTCCCTCGCGTCGGCCGCGTCCGGTGCCGTCCGGCCGACGACCGACAGTCCCGGCGGAATCGTCGACGCATCGGCCGGGCCGTTCGCTGGCGAAAGCGCCGCATCGGCAACGCTGGAAAGCCCGAGCCCGTCCGCCGCGGCGACCCCGGAGGCGTCGCGCCCCGGGTCGACCGCCGCGGGCGTCGCGGCCGCGGTCGACGACGGATCACCCACCGCCGCGGGCGGCGCCGCCGTCGAAGCATCGCCCGGCCCGACAGCGGCGCTCGCATTCGCTCCCCCCGCACCCGGCGTGCGCGCGCCGGTCGCCCCGTCGCCGTAGGCGAGCCACGCGACGATCGCGACGACGGCGAGCACGGCGACGCCCGCCGCCGCGGCGAGCGGTGCGCGGCGGACGCTCGCCGAGACCGTGCCCGCGCGGCGGCGATGCGCGGCAGTGGCACGGTTCACGGCCGTCGGAGTCCGCGGCGCCGTCGGCGCGCTCGCGAGGCCGTCTTCCGGCGACGCGGCGAACAGCAGCGAGCGGAACTCGCCGACGGTGCGTGGTCGCTGCTCCGGCCGGATCGACAGGCCGCGATCGATCGCCTCGAGGAAGCGATGGCTGTAGCCCGAGGGCGCGAGCGTCGTCAGCGGGGGCAGCGAGTCGTGCATGACGCGCGACGCGGAGGCCGGCGGCATGCGGTTGGTCACCGCGTGGTAGAGCACCGCCGCCACCGCGTAGATGTCGGTCCAGGGGCCCTGCCGGCAGGCGGGGTCGTCGGCATACTGCTCGATCGGGGCGTAGCCGGGCTTGAGCATCACCGTGAGCGCACGGTCGCTTTCGCCGATCACGCGGCGTGCGGCGCCGAGATCGAGCAGCAGCGCCTTGCCGTCGTTGCGGATCAGGATGTTGTCGGCGGAGACGTCGCGGTGATAGCAGTCCTCGCCGTGCATGTGCTCGAGCGCATCGAGCACGGGTCGGATCACCGCCTTCAGCCACGCCTCGCTGACGACGTCCGGGCCGTTCGCGAGCACCTGGTCGAGCGTGCGGCCCTCGTAGAACGGCATCACCATGTACGCGGTGCCGTTCTGCTCCCAGAAATGCAGCACCTCGAGCAGGCCCGGGTGCCGGAACTGCGCGAGCAGCCGCGCCTCGGCCAGGAAGCTGCGCCGGCCGAGCTCGAAGGTCTTCGTGTACCGGCTCGAGACCGGATGCACCTTGCCGTCGACGCGCGCCGCGAGCTGCGACGGCATGTACTCCTTGATGGCCACGCGCCGCTGCAGCGTCAGGTCCTCGGCCTCGTAGACGATGCCGAAGCCGCCCTGGCCGACGACGCGCGTGATGAGGAAGTCGCCCAGGCGCTGCCCGGGCGCGAGGGTCATGCCGTCGCGGACGACGTCGAGGGTCTCGGGAGCGCTCATCTGGCGACCGCACGCATCGGGTGGACAGGGGCGCCGGCGGCAAGACCGGCCGGCACGGCCGCGTCGCGCAGCGCATGGACGATCGCGGTATGCGGATTCGCGAAACGCGCGCGCGCGACGTCGAGCGGCGCGAGGTCGACCCGCTCCTCGAGCCAGTGCTCGAGCGGCTGCGGGCGCGCGAGGACGAAGCCCTGCGCATAATCCATGTCGACGCGCAGCAGGAACTCGAGGGCCGCGACGTCCTCGACCCATTCGGCGACGCAGGCCATGCCCAGCTCCTCGGTGAGGCGGCGGATGCCGCTGACGATGACCTGGTTGCGCGGCTGCGCATCGATGCCGGGCATGAACTGGCCGTCGATCTTGACCAGCGACGCCGGCAGCTCGCGCAGGTAGGCGAACGACGAATAGCCGGCACCGAAATCGTCGAGCGCGATGCGCACGCCGAGCGATCGCATCTTCTCGACGAAGCGGCGCGTGCCGCGCACGTCGAACATCGCGATCGATTCGGTGATCTCCAGGCAGATGCGCGGAGCGGCCTCCGCGCAGCCGCGCAGCAGCGCGTGCGCATCGGCGAGGAAGCGCTCGTCGTTCAGCGAGAGTCCGCTCAGGTTCACCGTGACGAAATCGACGCTCGCCGCGTGCTCGCGGTGCTCGTCGAGGTGCCGCAGCGTCGACTCGAGCATGTACCAATCGATCCGGCGCATCGCGCCGTGGCGCTCGGCGGCCGCGATCAGGCGCGCCGGCGGGAGGATCGCGCCGTGCTCGTCGCGTTCGCGAAGCAGCGCTTCGTAGGCCATCGATGCGTGCTCGCGTCCGGGACGGCGCAGCGGGACGATCGGCTGCGCGAAGACAACGATGCGCTCGATCGGCAGGCTGGTGCGCAGCTGCTGTCCGAGCGCCATCTCGGCGCGATAGCGCCCGAGATGCTCGCCCGACGACTGCGCGGCCACGATGCGGCTCTGGCTGCGGCGCGCGTCGCGGCACGCGGCGTTCGCGTAGGCGATCACCTCCGCGACGCTCATGTCGGCAGCGAGCTCGACGAGCCCGGTGCTCGCATCGATGCGGATGCGCTTGCCGTCGACCTCGTATGCGGCGTCGACGATCGCCGATAGCGCGTTCTGCGCGACGGTGCGTGCCGGCTCGAGCGGACAGTCGGGCAGCACGACGAGGAACTCGTCGCCGCCGAGCCGCGCGATGCGGGCCGACGGCGGAACGGCCGCCGCGATCCTGCGCGCGACCTCGACGACGAGCGTGTTGCCGGCGGCGTGGCCGAAGACGTCGTTCACCGCCTTGAAGCGATGCAAGTCGACGTAGAAGAGCGAAGCCGGCGCCCCCTGCGCGACCCTTTCGGCCACCCGCACGATCTCCCGCTCGAGTCCGCGCAGGTTCAGCCGCTCGGTGAGCGGGTCGTGATAGGCCATGTGCTCGAGCGTGCGCGCGAGCAGCGTGCGTTCGGTGACGTCGACGAAGCTGATCTCGATCGCGTCGGCGGCGAGTAGCGCATCGACGTCGACGATGCGCTCGGCGTCGTCGCGCGCCAGCCGCACCTCGCTGCTGTAGCGGCCGCGGGCCATCGTATCGGCGAGCAGCGCCGCGGCGCGCGTTTCGCCGAGCAGCGCGCCCAGCGTGTTGACGCGCCCCTGCTTGAGCTCGCCGCGGAACAGCTGGCCGGCGAGATCGTTCCAGCGCTGCACCTGCCCCGACGCGTCCACCGACAGCAGCGCGACCGGCGCCGAGTAGTAGACGTGCCGATACTTGCGCGCCGAATCGATGAGATTCTGCTGGGCGCGCTGGCGGCGCCGGCGTTCCGCATAGGCGACCCAGACGGCGACGGCGAGCACGCAGACGAAGAACGCGAGCGAACCCGCCTGCGCGTCGAGCCGCGGCTCCCGGGGCGACGCACCGGCGGGGTCGCCGCCGAAGGCAAGGCCCGCCGCGTGCAGCGACCAGCCCAGCACGAGAACGAGCATCGGCCGGTACGGACGCGCACGTGCGGCCGCGACCCCGACGAGAACGGCGACGACGAGCGCCGTCGCGACGTATCCGACGGCGGGAAAGCGGAACCCGGCAAAGAGCCCGGCACCGGCGACCGAGAGCGCCAGTCCCGCCGCCGGCGCGAATCGCAGTGCGCGCCGCAGGCGCGCCCGGCTCGGATCGCGCGGGACGTACGCGAGGATCAGCTCGACGCAGGCGACCGCGAAGAGCAGCCAGGCAACCGCCGCGAGCGCGAAGCCGGGCGAGGCGACCGCGGGAAGGGGCTGCGCGCCGTCGCGGCCCATCGGCGACGCGAATGCGCAGACGGTCCAGGCGGCCAGCCACGCCGCCAGGCAGGCCGACTGGCGCGCGTGCTGCGTCCACGCGCCGCGCAGCGCGAGCGCCGCCCAGCGCAGCGGGCGCGCGAGCACCGTCCTTCCCGTCGCAGGCAGTCCGAACATGTCCCCGAAGAGGTATTGCGGCGGCCCACGCGGAAATGCGCGGTCGCCGGCGAGGCCTCCGCGAGCATCGCCGAGCGGCGCGCGCCCGGGCGGTCCGCGACGGACGATCGGACGACCGCCCGGGATGCGCGGCGCCGCGCCTGTGGTATGCGGCGCGAGCCGCGGACCGGGATCGGGGTCGGGCCGCCCGTCGCGGGGTTCAGCCCGGAGGACGCGTGGCGGCCGGACGCTCGAGCAGGGCCTTCAGGCCGGCGAGCCGCGCCCTGCCCTGCGCCTGGCTCACGGTGCGCGACACGCTCGGCGACGCCTCGAGCTGCATCTCGGCGAGGAAGCGCGACGGCAGCCGCGCGAGCAGCTCCCGGCCGCGCCTGCGCTGGCGGCACCAGGTCAGCGTGAGGCTGCGCTGCGCCCGCGTGACGGCGACGTACATCAGGCGGCGCTCTTCCTCGATGCGCCGTGCGTCCGGGTCGTCGTGCGAGAGGTCACGTCCGCGCGCGTCGGCGGCGCCGCCCGCTTCGGGCGCCTCGTCGCCGTCCACGGCGGTCGTCGCGTCGCCGCGATGGGGCAGCAGCCCTTCCTCGCAGCCGACGACGAACACGTGCGGGAACTCGAGTCCCTTCGCCGCATGGATCGTCGTCAGGCGCACGGCATCGACGTCCGAGTCGCGCCGGTCGAGCTGCGAGAGCAGTGCGATCGTCTGCGCGAGCTGCAGCAGCGTCGCGTCGTCGTCCTCGGCGCGCTTTTTCATCCAGTCGACGAAATCGCAGACGTTCCGCCACCGGCCGGCGGCCACTTTCTCGTCGCTCGTGGCGTGCAGATGCGCCTCGTAGTCGATCGCGCGCAGCAGATCCTCGAGCACTTGCGCGGCGGGCTCCCTCGCCGCGCGCCATCCCATGCGGTTGACGAAAGCGCCGAACTCGCGCAGCGGCTCGAGCTGCCGCGCGGCGATGCGCGACTCGAAACCGGTCTCGAACAGCGCCTCGAACATCGAGACGCCGCGCTCGCCCGCATAGGCGCCGAGCGCCTGCAGGCTGGCCGGGCCGACCCCGCGCTTCGGCGTCGTCACCGCACGAATGAACGCCGGGTCGTCGTCGTCGTTGGCGAGCAGCCGCAGGTAGGCGAGCAGGTCACGGATCTCGGCACGGTCGAAGAACGACTGCCCGCCCGACAGCACGTAGGGAATCCGCTCCTTGCGCAACGCCTGCTCGAAGACGCGCGCCTGGTGGTTGCCGCGATACAGGATCGCGTAGTCGGAGAACTTCGCCCGGCGCTCGAAGCGATGCGCCTGCAGGCGCATCACCACCGACTCGGCCTCGGCTTCGTCGTCGTCGCAAGGGACCACCTGCACCGGATCGCCGGCGCCGAGCTCGGACCACAGCTGCTTCGCATGCAGCTTCGGGTTGTGGTCGATCAGACGGTTCGCCGCGCGCAGGATGTTCACGCTCGAGCGGTAGTTCTGCTCGAGCTTGACGACCTTCAGCGAAGGAAAATCGGACGAGAGCCGGTTCAGGTTCTCCAGCGTCGCGCCGCGCCAGCCGTAGATCGACTGGTCGTCGTCGCCGACGGCGGTGAAGGCGGCGCGCGGACCGGCGAGCAGCTTGAGCAGCTCGTACTGGCAGGCGTTGGTGTCCTGGTACTCGTCGACGAGCAGGTAGCGCAGCTTCTCGCGCCAGGCCTGCGCCACGTCGGGACGCTCGCGCAGCAGCTGCACCGGCAGGCGGATCAGGTCGTCGAAGTCCACCGCCTGGTAGGC
>Ga0079224_100014600_pt1 | contig 10973 bp, 5 predicted proteins | sample Stecom2015_FD_80414 | JGI IMG/M metagenome (GOLD analysis project Ga0079224, IMG submission 80414) | Agricultural soil microbial communities from Utah to study Nitrogen management - Steer compost 2015 | ecosystem: Environmental > Terrestrial > Soil > Agricultural land | place: USA: Utah...
CCAATTGCTGAAAAACATAAAGTCACTATGGTTATGGAACTTCTCAACAGCAAGGTGAACCATCCCGACTATCAATGTGACCATACCGTCTGGGGCGTTGAACTCTGTGAGCGGGTCGGATCAGAACAATTCAAGCTGCTTTACGATATCTATCATATGCAAATTATGGAGGGCGATGTGATAGCGACTATAAAGAAATATCATCCTTATATCTCACATTACCATACAGGCGGAGTACCCGGACGGAATGAAATAGATGAAACACAAGAACTCTACTACCCTGCAATCATCAAAGCCATTCTGGATACCGGATACAAAGGCTTCATTTCGCAGGAATTCATTCCTTCCCGACCTGATCAATTAGCATCATTAAAACAAGGGGTTGAGATATGTGACGTATAAAATATCCCTCCGCGTATAGAAAATTTTCTTTATCAAGAAAAACGCGGCAAACAACTAAACATTTAGTTTGTATATTCAAACTAAATGTTTAGTTTTACTCATAGAATCAAATCACTATTGATATGTATTTCAAAATTGCCGTAATTTTTCTCATTTCATTTTCAGTAAACTACCCTGTTTATGCTCAAGACTCGCTTGACAATGATTATCTGTTAAAGTTATATCAGACAGGCGATTATACTCAGGCTGCCCAGTACATCAAAAACTCATCTACTGATTCTTCCGATCGCAATACTCTCAACAATCTTGGGTATGCATATCGGATGGCAGGTAACCTTGCAGAAGCGGAGAAAACATATCAGATCCTTTACCAGCAAGACAGTCTGTCTTTTACCACGATTATGAATTTGGCTAGCGTCTATTTCAATCGAGGAAATATCCGAGAAGCGTCTTCGTTATACCAACAAGCCTTACTCATCGACAGCACAAATATCAAAGTATATCAACGTCTTTCAGAAGTGGCCATCAAACGTAACGAAACTGAATCGGCATACGAATATCTGCGTAAAGCCAATAATCTTGACCCAGCAAATCCATCAGTTGCTTATAATTTAAGCATGGTCGCAATTTCCTTACAAGCCTATCAATTCGCTGACTCTGTTGTTCGAATAGCTTTAGAAGATGATTCAGTAAACATCAATCTTCTATATGCAAAAGCGGTGACAAAAGATTATTTAAAAGAATATCCAGAAGGTATAGAAACTTGCGAAAAGCTAATGAAGCTTGGGAGTGATTCGCTCATGGTCATGCCGATGATTGGATCCATGTATTACTATAATAAAGACTATGAGAAATGTATCGAAACACTCACCTGGCTCGAAAATGAGATTGTCGACCTCAAAGAAGGCGATAAATATTATCTGGCAATGAGTTACCTGAGAACCAAGAACTATGACGAAGGTTTCACTTATTTAGATGCCGCGATCGAACAGTCCATTTCTTCAAATACTGCTCGTTACTACCGAGACAAAGGAGAGTTTCAACATTATAACGGTCATCACAAAGCGGCAGTAATATCCTATTTGCGTAGTCTGGATTTCGGCCCAAGTCCATCGGCTTATTATCAGCTTGCACTGCTAAATGATTACCAACTAAAAAGAGAGGAGGAAGCTCTCATCTATTACAAACGCTTCATCAAATCACAAGAGTTGCATCCAACTCAATCCGACATACTTGAATTTGTTGAAAGTCGCATTCACGAAATTGAAACACGGACAAAGAGCGTAAAACTTACTGATTCGTCAGCTCATCCACACTAAACGATTTCTGCCGATCACCATACTTATTTCGTACCTTAATGATATCCGGGCGACTCACCGTGGAGGCATCGTTGTTCCAACTTTGCCTGATAAATGACAATACCTGAGCTATCTCTTCATCTACAATATCGCGGTTTGACCCAATCCCCGGCATTTCGCCGACAATGTCATCATATGCCTTGCCATTAACCTTTATCGGTCCGCTCAAACCATATAAGACCAAAGCAATTAAACGGTCTTTATCGCCTGTTACCCATTCCGAGTTGTTTAACGGTGGGGCTAATTGCTCGATACCATCACCATTCTCTCCGTGGCAAGTCTGGCAGGTATTTTTAAATAATGCCGCACCACGCGGATAACGACTAACCAATGGATTAACCGCAGGTCGGTTCTTATTCTCTTCGATATCATTCAGAATCTTTCCGAATCGTTTCTGTATCAGACTCGCGGTGTCCAATTTTATATCAACCAGTCTTTCCTTAAAGTCTGCTTCCCTATTATGCAGATTACTGATAATCGCATCCGACACATAGGGATTGTCAGGAAAAGTTTTCGACAAAGACAGCAACAATTTTTCTGCTGCCAACTCGTCAAACGCGCTAATCAAATGACTTTGGAAGGCAATATAAGGCGCCGCCAATGAATCTGAATTCGCCACCATTTCTTGCTGAATGGAAAGAAATTCGCCGTAATTATCCTTATTCACCACAGCTCTCATAGCCACCAACGCCTGTTCCCTCAAATTCCAGTCGTCCGATCCCAACAATGTTAAAACCTCAGCCGCCTCCAAAGAACCCAAACCTTCCAATGACCATAACGAATGAATCCTCAAGAGTGGGTTATTTGCTTTTTGTACATTTTTCTTTAAATCAGGAACAAGGTTACGCAATTGTCTATCAACAATAAGTTGCTGTGCACGATCACGTATCCAGCCATTTTTATGACCCAATAACTTAAGAAGGTCCTTTGGTTTATTCGAAATCTTCACTGGTTTCGGATTACTTCCTTCCGGAACCACCTTGTAAATGCGACCATAGGTCAAAGGGTTTTCCAATGAACGGGCGGTAATCTCTTTCCGCAAATATTCGGTAATGTACAATTTATGCTGAAGAATACCACGGTACATATCGATTACATACAATGCCCCGTCTGGTCCATTATAAAGTGTAACCGGTCGGAAGCGTTCATCATAGCTCGCTAGAAATTCGCGCCCTTCATAAGCTTGTTCGCCTTCAATTTTACTTCCGTTTCTTGACAACACATTCCTTTTAATCAGATTAGCTGATGGCTCACCCACAAAGACATTCTCCTCATATTCCTCTCCAAACAAGCCCCCACGATATACTACTGGACCACTTGCCGCCGTAAAGTTTACTAACCGCAAATTAGAATCCAACGTACCAGACTGATAGCCGCGATTAACCCCAGTTGTTTGTCGAATCGGATATACCCGATTGTTTTTTACGATCCGTTCATTGAAACCGGCAACACGGCGCTGATTTTCATTTTCACTTCCTAAGGATGGAAAAAAGTAGTCGCCCAGCAAATTCTGAGAATTATTATTATAATAAAGATGCCCGTAATTATCTTGTGTAATACCCCACTGCCCGCGCAAATGCGTTTTTTCAATGATCCATTCACCATCTATACGACGATAGCGCTTATCCTGATCACTATTGTATATCCAGTTATCCAGCCCCCTCAGCAAACCGTTGCTTTGATGTTCCACATTATCGCCTGATGCATAGGCAGAATCAACCAACTGTTTATTAATAGGCTGATCCTCGTCAATATCATAATACCACAAATACGGCGGCTCGGCAACTAATATCCCGTCACCTACAAAACTCAAAGCACGCGGAAGCACCAGAGAATCTAAAAACACCTTCCGATCATCAAAATCTCCATCCGAATCCGTATCTTCCAAAATTACAATTTTACTTGTCGGCGCCCTTTCGCCATCCCCTTCAATATCCGGCATAAAGCTCGTCATTTCCAATACCCACATTCTTCCGTTATTATCGAACGTCATCGCAATAGGCGAATTAATAAGCGGTTCAGATGCCACGAGCATCACGTCAAATCCATCTTCCACCACCATGGTCCGCAGCGCATTATCAGGACTCAGTGGTGGTGCATATTGCACCAAACTATCAATAAAAGCACTGTCGAGGGGTGTGGATTGTGAACTTCTTTGTACATCCGTACTGCATGAACTAAAACAGAATAAGCACGCAAAGAAGGTTGCAAACGCAAGATATTTTTTCATTTTCTAGGTCCTAACACGTTTAGGGTTCTAAATATAGAACAACAAATCTATTCTTTTTAAAACATAACAGAAATATTATTAAAAAAATACCCCCAGACCTTGTAAATGATCTAGGGGTATTAACAAACCGTTATTAACAATTCATTACAATCTAAGTATCTGTTTTTCTTCCAACAGTTTTGACTCCAATACTTTATAATCAATATCCTGCACTGCGTTATCCTCGTCAATAGCTTGCACCGCAGCAATCGCAGCACTTTGACCCAGAACCATAAATACAGGCTCCATCCGGATCGACCCAAAAGCAATATGTGAAGCAGACAATGCTATCGGCACCAACAGGTTGGTACATTCTTCACGTTTTGGTGTAATCGCACGATAAGAAATCGAGTACGGAGATTTTACACGGATTTCAACGTTCCCTTCATTTTTCACCATCCCGTTCACTACCAAACGGTTCACATTATGACTATCCATTCCATAGGCACCCATTCCAATCGGATCATCCACCGTCGCCTTTCCGGTACAGTTATGTTCCGTCATAACATATTCACCAACCATTCTTCTGCCCTCACGAATATAAAGCTGTGGTGTAAAATGATTATTATCCACATACTCATCCTTCGGATAACCCCATTGTGAAACAAAATTCTGTAAAGAATCAGGAACACGTTCGTCACTGACAAAGAAATACAGTAAACCCTTTGTATAAGAAAGGTGCTCTTCAAAAATCTTCTTACGTTCCTTAAAGCTTGCTTCCGGCCAATTGTGATTAGCCCCGATCATGTCAGTAGAAAAACCGCCACGATTATTTACATCTGTTTTCCTATTAGGCATTCTTGTCCAGATAAAGTATTGACCAATTTTACGCATATCCGGTTGCGCCTCAAACAAGCGAACAAGTAATTCATATTTTTCGGGGTCATAATCTTTCGGCCGCGTAATCGGTATTCTATTTTCCGCACTGTCTGTCAAGCAAATACGAAAATTGTATGCTTGAACTCCCTTATCACCAACCCCATTTTCAACTGGTTTCATATCACTTATTCCCCATAGTAAACCACTTGAAGGATCATCCGGATCGACATAGGGACTAACCCCATCGGGAAATTGATGATATCCTGACACCTTATGATACTCAGGTAAGTGAAAACCGCTATAAGTCTCACCATATTGGTCATTATCCTCCCTGCCTACTGTATATGAAACCCCAGCCAATGCCAATAGGTCCCCTTCATAGGTGCAGTCCAAAAACACATCGGCACTAATTTCTTTTTTCTTTCCGCGCGAACCATATGTATTTACCAAAACTACCGATGTTATCTGTTCTTTTTCTTTCGAAACACGGTCAATCCGCTTATTGTAAATCACAGGCACGTCAGCTTCCGAAAGATAATCGCTAAATACCTTGGAAGCAGCGCTAGGTTCAAACTGCCAGGTTTCTTCCTCGCCATAGATATCACCCAATCGCTTATAAAAATCACGTGATATACCGCCAATAGCCTGCTTATTACCAATATCCGTTTGCCCCAACCCGCCGGACGACAAACCTCCTACGTGCTCATCGGTTGCGATCAGGATGACTGATTTGCCCATCTTTTTCGCTGTATACGCAGCGACGACTCCCGAAGAAGTAGCACCATAGATTAGAATATCATAATGTTCGGTATTCTTAGAAGCTCGTACCGTCGATGCTAACAAAAAACAACTTAAAAAAGTCGTCAAAAGGAAAATTCTCATAATTAAAAAGTTTAAGTAGTTATTATTTATTCGTAGCTAAAGGTTTCCAGATGATAGCGTCGGCTGTAACGATCCCATCTGCATTTCTATTTGATACTTCGACGTAGGAGGTTTGTCCTTTCTGGAGCTCATAGGTTCCTAGACTTACCCATTCACTGGACGATAAACCTAACTCTTTGATCGATTTCGTTTCGAAAACCAGTTCATTTTTATCAGCTCCGTCAAAGACCGTATACTCAGTTTCGCTCGTTCTCCGCGCATTCTTTGTCATAAACACAAAGATTTCATATTCTCCATCCTCGGGTATTTCCGGCGTAAATTGTGCGCTGATAATTTCATCAGAAGGCTTAGCCAGCAGTTGATTTGGACCATACCCTCCTCTGAATTTTTCCCAATCGCCCGTAAGCGTAATCCCTTCCGCGTCGTCATTATCCAGAAGAATATCAGGTCGTGTACCATCGGCCAATGGATTATTCCGAAGCTCCTCTTGTAAGGCAGAAACATCCACATCCTGCACGGCCATATTTCCGTCGATCGCAAATACAGCAGCCGTTGCGGCCGATTGCCCCAATACCATAAACACAGGTTCCATCCGGATAGAGCCAAAAGCAATATGCGAAGCCGACACGCAGACCGGGACAAGCAGATTCTTACACTCTTCAGCTTTCGGTGTAATAGCACGATAAGAAATAGGATATGGCCCGGCGACAGGCTTTTGAACATCGCCTTCATTTTTCACCATATCATTGACCACAATACGCTGACAATTGTGAGAATCCATCCCATAAGCTGCCATTCCCACATAATCTTCTACAACCTCTTCCAGCTCGCAATGTTTTTGTGTCATAACCAATTCACCTATCATCCTTCTCGCCTCCCGGATATATAGCTGACTCGAAAAACCATTATGATCCTTAAACTCGTTCTTCGAATAGCCCCAGGTACGCATTTCATTTCGGATATGTTCGGGTACGCGTTCATCATGACTCAAGAAATATAATAGCCCTTTGGTATAGTCTTCATGAGCTTTCCATATCTCCTTTCGCTTTTCATAATCACCTTCTGGATAGTCATAATTTGCACCGATCATATCAGTTGAAAATGCACCAAAATTGTTAAAATCCGTAATCCCATTCGGCATATCCTTAATCAGGAAACCACCCGAATGCCGATAATTTATCTCTCCATTTTCGAGCGTGTCCCTGCGCAGATTGCTGTGAATTGTCGTCCACTTTTCATCCTCAATAACCCGTGACAATAGTTCATAATGATCTGGATTATAGTTGTCCGGGCGACTAAAAGGGATTAGTTTATCTTTGTCCTGCGTAAGCGCCAATCGAAAATTATACGCTTGTATTTTCTTATCTCCTGATCCATGTGGCGCAAGCGTATCCGAACTAATCCCCCAAAGCAAGCCGCTGTTCGGGTCGCCCGGAACGACATAGGGATCAATTCCATCATTAAATTGATGAATTTCCAACAACTGAACCCCATTAAAAGTCTCTCCGTACTGCTCATTGGCTTCTCTACCCACCGCGTAGGAAACTCCGGCTTTAGCCATCAGATCCCCCTCATAGGTACAGTCTATAAACATTTTCGCCTTTACACGCTGCACGATTGATCCATTTGGATTTTCTGCATCCTCCAATGTGATCTCTCTAATCCATTCACCTTCCTTATTCACATCCACGAGACGCCTGTTTGTACGAATATCCAGGTCTGCTTTGGCAATCAAATCATCATAAACCTGACTGGCTACATGAGGTTCAAAAGTCCACTGTTCAAACTTATCATAATACTGCCCAACCCTTCGATAGAAGTCTTTCGCCAATCCCGTAATCGCATATTTGTTCCCAATATCCGTAGCACCCAGTCCCCCTGTAGTCAAGCCACCCAGATGAGTTCCCGGTTCAATGATAACGACAGACTTGCCCTGCATCTTTGCTGTATAAGCAGCAATGATACCCGCTGAACTTCCGCCGTATACGCAAATATCCACTTCGATAACCGCCTCCTTATCCTTGCTATTGCAGGAAACTAGAAAAAGTACACAGATAATAAAAATTATTTTCTTCATAATCAGTAAATCAATATATTTATCCATTTAGTAACCCGGATTCTGAACTAAAGTCGGGTTAACCTCTGTTTCCAACCTAGGGATCGGCCATAAATAATCTCGGTCCTTATTAAAGATCCGTGTTTCAATTACACGCATCTGTCCGCTGTTTGACACATTCTCATAATGAGGTGTCCCATTTTCGTCAATTCGCGGCGCGCTTGTTAAAAAAGCGTCCCGGACCCTTCCCAATAATTTACCGGGCATTACCTCATGTGCGATGTTCCAACGACGGATATCAAAAAAACGAAGACCTTCAGCAGCAAATTCATACTTGCGTTCTTTTCTTATAATATACCTCAGATCCTGCTGACTCATTCCGCCCGAAATAGGTGGCATTTCGACCGACGGACGCTGCCGAACAGCGTTTATAGCATCATATACTGTCTGATCGATTTGGTTCAGCTCCACTTTTGCCTCCGCATAATTTAGCAGAACCTCTGCGTAGCGAAACAACGTGACATTGATTTCCGAGTTACTCGGATCATCTTTGTCGGCCACGTCGGCATATTTTCGCCATAAATAACCCGAGAATGTCGCATAAGCATTCGTAACATCCGTATTTGACACCCGTGTCGGTGGTGTCGTGTTATAATTCCAGGTCATAAGACTGTCCGGATGCGTCTCGAACATGTAATTGATATATCTGGTTTGTGGTAAAACAATCGTATAATTCAATCGCGGATCCCGGTTCTCAAACGGTTTTTTCGGATCGTACAATGGCGATTTATCAATTGCTAACCCATCGGTGCATTCATACGAATCCACTAGGGTCTGCACAGGAATTTTGTTAGAGAAGCCTTTCGCTATGCGCGAATAAAACTGAGCGGGTATCGGATGAACTTGCAAGCCTTTCATATACTGCACAGCAAAGATAATTTCATTAGAATTCTGTCCGTCATATAAAAAAAGCTCATCGAATTTTGGGTGTAGCTGATAGGTACCACTGTTCATAACCGCCTGTGCTGCATCTGCAGCCTCCTGCCAGCGCTCGTTGTATAATGCCGCGCGTGACTTAAGAGCCAAAGCAGCACCCTGATTTGCTCTGCCTTTGTTTGTACTTTTTGTCTCAGCAAGCAGATTTGGAATAATTGCATCCAATTCTGCAATAATAAAATCTGTAACTTCCTCTTTTGTAGCACGCGGAGTTTGCGATTCAGCCAATAAAACCGTTTTCGTTATAAGAGGTACACCTCCGTACAGTTCGTTCAAGTAAAAATAATAATAGGCACGCAAGAATCTTGTCTCTGCGATCAGACGATTGTACGTATCCTCTGGTACAACTTCCTTTAAAGGCTCCGCCTTTTCGAGAATATTATTACAACGCGCGATACCTCGGTAAAAAGCCGTCCAAAAGCCTCCGGTAAACCCGTTATCAGAATCTACCAATCCCAAACCCAATGCCTGAAGATCGGTCGTATTCCGTTCCCAACCAATGTCAGATGCATAATCAAAAGTTATTGCAAACGGTATTGCAATCCCACTCGGGTGATACCAAAGTCCATTATATGCTCCTGTTACCGCCATGTCAAGCTCCGCTTCATTCGTTAGAAACGTCTCGTCTGACGGGCTATCTAAGGGAAATCGCTCAAGATATTCCTTATTACATGCTGCCATAATCAGGCAACAGTTTATTATAATATATGTATATAATCTAGTTTTCATTAGAATTTCCTTTCGATTAGAATTTTACATTTAGACCTATGCTGTACACCTTCATCTGCGGATACCAACTCCCATTGCCTACCGGCCCTTCCGGGTCATAGCCGTCCCAAAACTTATCAAAGGTGAACAAGTTTTGTCCGCTCGCATAAACCCGTAGGTTTTTAATATGAGTTTTCACATTTGCTGGTAACGGGATCGTGTAGCCAAGCTGCACATTTTTAACACGCAGATAGGCAGCATTTTTCATCCAAAACGTCGAATTTTGGATATTATTTGTCTCGTTAAACGCCAAGCGTGGAAAAGCAGCATCCGTATTGTCGGGAGTCCACCGATCTTTATGTTGTTCCTGAACAGTTCCGCCTTCATAGAACGGCATAATACCTTGTCCGTGAAGATAACCAACCCCCTTACCGACACCTTGCAGAAACAAGGAAAAATCAAGGCCTTTGTAAGCCAAATCGATATTTCCACTATAAGAATAGCGCGGCAAATGGCTACCCATAATAATTTCATCCTCGCTGTTTATCACCCCATCCTCGTTCTGATCTTTGTACTTGATGTCACCCGGCGCCAAATTACCAAACTGAGTTGCATGGCTACTCACATCTTCCTCTGATTCAAAAAGACCAATTGCTTCGTAACCGTATAACGAATTAATCGGATAGCCTTCGTGGTTCACTTGTAAGCCAGTACGAGCTACGCCTCTCATATCCAATACTTTATTTTTCACATCCGACACATTCACAGTCACATTATACCGAAAATCACCGATCTGATTGTTGTAGCCAAGTGAAACATCCCATCCTCTGTTTTCTACCACGCCAGCATTTTGAAAAGGTGCACCGAGCCCAATCGATTTTGGAATATCCAATTCCAATAAAATATCAGTCGTTTTGCGATAATAGTAGTCAGCCGTGATACTTAAGCGTGACCAAAGAACCAGGTCGATACCAATATCCGAAACCGTTGTCGTTTCCCAGCGAATGTCTGGATTGGCCATTTTATTAAGCGCAGCACCTGTATAAATCCGGTCATCGAAAACATAATTATTCCCTCCAATTGTCACGAATGCCGCAAAAGGATAAAGACCGATATCCTGATTTCCTAAGCGACCCCACGAAGCTCTGATCTTCAGATCGCTAATTACGTTCGATCCCTGCATAAAAGATTCTTGAGACATCCTCCACCCGGCAGAAAATGAAGGAAAGAATGCATATTTATTATTGGTACCAAAGCGTGAAGATCCATCGTACCTCGCATTCGCCTCAAAGAGGTATTTTTCCTGATAATTATAATTGATTCTACCAAAGAAAGATCTCAAAGCCCAATGCGACGCATTTCCACCAGTTCTTTCATTTTCTTTGTTTCCTGCGTCGATTTCTTGATATTGTGGTAAGAGAAAAACCTCTCTATAGGCTGATAGCGAATTATTCTTTTGATCTTCTTGTTGAAAGCCTCCTAA
>Ga0079224_100014601_pt1 | contig 10973 bp, 9 predicted proteins | sample Stecom2015_FD_80414 | JGI IMG/M metagenome (GOLD analysis project Ga0079224, IMG submission 80414) | Agricultural soil microbial communities from Utah to study Nitrogen management - Steer compost 2015 | ecosystem: Environmental > Terrestrial > Soil > Agricultural land | place: USA: Utah...
GCCTCGCCCTTCTTCTCGACCACGGCGAACCAGAATTCCGCCTTGCCGACGGTGCGCTTTTCGCACTGGTCCAGCGAGGCGAGGCCGGCGGAGCGCAGGAAACCCTGCACGGCGGCATCGGGCGAGCCGACGCGCGGCCCCTTCTTCTCCTCGCGCAGATCCGGCTGGCTGCGCGGCAGGCCGGTCACCACCAGCGCCAGGCGGCGCGGCGTGACGAAGCTCTGGTGGCTTTCGAAGGTCAGGCCGGCCTTCCTGAGGCCGTCGGTGACGAGGCGCGCCAGATCCTCGGCGGCGCGCTGCTGCATGCGGGCGGGAATTTCCTCCGAATGCAGTTCGAGCAGGAGTTCGCCCAGCATCTCAGGCGCCTTCCACGGCAGCGTGGCCGCGCGATTTCAGCCACTGGGCGCAGCAGGCTTTGGCAAGCGCGCGGACCCGGCCGATATAGGCGGCGCGCTCGGTCACGCTGATGACGCCGCGCGCGTCCAGCAGGTTGAAGGTATGGCTCGCCTTCATGCACTGGTCATAGGCCGGCAGCGCCAGGCCCTTCTCGATCAGCGCCAAGCATTCCTTCTCGACATCGGCGAAGCGGCGGAACAGCTGCTCGGTGTCGGCATGCTCGAAATTGTAGGCGGAGAACTCGCGTTCGGCCTGGTGGAAGACGTCGCCGTATTTCACGCCGCGGCCGTTGAAATCGAGCTCGTAGACATTCTCGCAGCCCTGCACATACATGGCGAGGCGCTCGAGCCCGTAGGTGATCTCGGCCGAAACCGGCGAGCAGTCGAAGCCCCCGACCTGCTGGAAATAGGTGAACTGCGTCACCTCCATGCCGTCACACCAGACTTCCCAGCCCAGGCCCCAGGCGCCCAGGGTCGGGCTTTCCCAGTCGTCCTCGACGAAGCGGATGTCATGGTTCTTCGGCGAGATGCCGAGCGCTTCCAGCGAACCGAGATAAAGCTCGAGCACGTTATCCGGGCTCGGCTTCAGGATCACCTGGAACTGGTAGTAATGCTGCAGCCGGTTCGGGTTCTCGCCGTAGCGGCCATCCTTCGGCCGGCGCGAGGGCTGCACATAGGCGGCGTTCCACGGCTCGGGGCCGAGCGCCCGCAGGGTGGTGGCCGGGTGAAAGGTGCCGGCGCCGACTTCCATGTCATAGGGCTGCAGCAGCAGGCAGCCCTGCCGGGCCCAGTAGGTCTGCAGCGTGAGAATGAGGTCCTGGAACGACGAAGCCGCGGCGATTCCGGTGGGCGCCATCGAGGGTCCTTTGCGCTCTCGCCTTGTTGCGGTGCGGGGTGGTCGAAAACGGGCGGGACCTTAGCCACCGCCTGCCCAAGAATCAAGGCACTGGGGATTAGACGACCGGATAAGGGCAGTCGTTGCGGCCGCAGGATTTCGCCGTGCTTTCCGCCACATAGGCGCCGCAGACGCGGCAGGCGGCCAGATCCTCGGCCTTCACCTGGGGACGCGGCGGCGGCGGGGTCACCGGCGTGGAATCGGGCGCCGATTTCTTCCGGTTCACGTAGCGGTAGCCGTACCAGACCCCGGCAATCACGAGAATCAGCAGAAGATATTTCAGCATGGGCACAGGATCCGGCCGGTTGGTCTGCCGACGGGGCGGCGGATGGTCAATTCTGCGGCCTTGGCGGGTGGGCCGCAAGGCCCGGGGTCAGGCGGGAAACGGCGCGCCGTCGCGCAGCACGGCGTCAACCGCCGGATAATAGCCGCCATCGGCCCGGTGCAGCACCACGCCGGGCTCCAGGGTCAGGGGCGCCCGGCTGCCCTTCACGGCGCGGATGATCACCCGCTTCGCCGCCTCGCCTTCCCGGGACCAGAGCGGCGTGACGCGGATGGCGCCGGCTTTTGCCGCCAGCGCGGCCAGCAGTTCCGGCAGCCGCTCGCTACGGTGGATCAGGGTGATGCCGCCGCCCGGACGGCAGAACCGGGCCAGGGCCGCCACCCAGTGGCCCAGATCGGCCTCGCCCGCCTCGCTGCGCGCGGTGGCCCGGCCGGCATGGGGCGAAGCACGGTGGCGCCGGGCGTCGAAATAGGGCGGATTGGCGAACACCTGGTCATAGCTGTTGGGTACGATCCCGGCGACCCGGGCGCGGATGTCGCCGGCTGCGACCTTCAGCCGCGCCGCCATGCCGTTCGCCGCGATGTTCCGGTTGCAGAGCGCGACCAGCTCTTCCTGGATCTCGATCCCGTCGACCGCCACCTCACCGACCCGGGCGGCGAGGCAGAGCATGCCGACGCCGGTGCCGCAGCCGAGATCGAGGACACGCATGCCCGGTTCGGCCGGCACGGCCGCGGCCAGCATCACGGCATCGGCGCTGGCGCGCTGGCCCCTGCGCGGCTGCACCACATGCACCCGCCCGCTCAGCAGGGCGTCTTCGGTCAGATCGTCGCTCAACATCGTGGAATATTGGAGATTTGCGTCACAAAATGCGACCGGCAGGACGGCCGGGCAAAGCTTGACCGGTCTTGCCAGCCCACTATGCTCCAGCCGGAACGCCAGACACAACACGGGCTTATGGTGCAGACCGCTCCGAAAACGCAATTCGCCGAGGCTAGGACGCCGAGCATCGAGCCGCTGCGCCAGCTCGTCGCCGACGACATGGCGGCGGTGAACCGCGAGATCCTCGCCCGCATGGCGAGCGAGGTCAGCCTGATTCCGGAACTGGCCAGCCACCTGATTGCCGCCGGCGGCAAGCGGATCCGCCCGCTGCTGACGCTGGGCGCCGCCCGGCTATGCGGCTATCGCGGCGACAAGCATGTCCTGCTCGCCGCCTGCGTCGAATTCATCCACACCGCCACCCTGCTGCATGACGACGTGGTGGACGAAAGCGAGCGCCGGCGCGGCAATTCGACCGCCAACGTCCTGTGGGGCAACCAGCCCTCCGTGCTGGTCGGCGATTTCCTGTTCAGCCGCGCCTTCCAGCTGATGGTCGAGACCGGCTCGCTGGAAGTGCTGCGCATTCTCGCCAATGCCTCGGCGGTGATCGCCGAGGGCGAGGTGCTGCAGCTGATGACCGCCAACGACATGGATTCCACCGAGGCCGACTACCTGCGGGTGATCGAGGCCAAGACGGCGGCCCTGTTCGCCGCCGCGACCCGGGTCGGCGCGGTGATCGCCGGCCGCCCGGAGCCGGAAGTACAGGCCATGGACGATTACGGCCGTTTCCTCGGCATCGCCTTCCAGCTGGTCGACGACGCCCTGGACTATTCCTCCGACGGCGCGACCCTGGGCAAGAATACCGGCGACGATTTCCGCGAGGGCAAGGTGACCCTGCCGGTGGCGCTGGCCTTCGACCGGGGCACGGAGGCCGAGCGCGGCTTCTGGCGACGGGTGATCGAGCGGCCCGAGGAGCAGAACGACGATGACTGGTCCCAGGCCCTGCGCTATCTGGAGCGCCACGGCACCATCGCCGAGACGCTGGAGCGGGCCCGCCTCTACGGCCACAAGGCGCATGAGGCGCTGGCGGTCTTCCCCGCCGTACCGGCCCGCGAGGCCCTGGCCGAGGCGGTCGATTTCGCCATCGGCCGGGCGCTCTGACCCGGGCGAAAGGCCTGATTTTCCCAAAGCATATTCCTGACGGGGCGCGGCTTGCGGGCGGCTGCCCCAGGCGCTATACAGGCGCCCGCGCCGGCGGCGGAGTGTAGCTCAGCCTGGTAGAGCACTAGCTTCGGGAGCTAGGGGCCGGAGGTTCGAATCCTCTCACTCCGACCAGCGCGCCTTTCCCCAATTTCCCCTCATTCGGTCCAGACCTGCGGCACCGGCTGCCGCCGCACCGTTTCGCGGTAGAGGATGTACAGCCCGCTGGCGACCACGATGGCGCAGCCGACCCAGGTCTGCAGGTCGGGGAAATCGCCCCAGATATACCAGCCGAACAGCACCGACCAGAGCAGGTGGGTGTAGTCAAAGGGCGCCGCCACCGAGGCCGGCGCCAGCGCATAGCCGCGCGTCATGAAGAGCTGGGCCGTGCCGCCCATCAGACCGACGCCGATCAGCAGCGGCAGGTCCGACCAGGCCGGCGTGACCCACACGAAGGGCAGCGTCAGGCCGGTCACGACGGTGCAGAAGGCCGTGAAATAGAAGGCGATCGTCGTCGACGGCTCGCTCTCGCTGAGCTTGCGGATCTGGATCATCGCCAGCGCATAGAGCAGCGTCGCCAGCACCACGATCAGCGCCCCGCTCTGCACCATCCCCATGCCCGGCCGGATGATCACCAGCATGCCGATGAAGCCGACCACGATGGCCGACCAGCGATGCACCCCCACCTTCTCGCGCAGCAGCCAGATCGACAGGAAGGCGATGAAGATCGGGCCCGAGAAGGAGATCGCCGTGACATCGGCCAGCGGCATGAAGCTGTAGGAAAAGAAGAAGCCGAACATGGCCGCCAGGCCGAAGGCCGAGCGCATGCAGTGCCCGAGCAGCTGCCGTGTCCGCAGCAGGCCGAGGCCGCCGCCGCGCATCACCATGACCAGGATCGGCGGAAAGGCGCAGAGGCTGCGGAAAAACATGATCTGCAGCGTGGGATAGCCGGCGGTCAGCCATTTCACCAGGGCATCCATTACGCCGAAACAGGACACGGCGAACACCATGCAGCCGATGCCGAGGGGGATATTCGGCTGGCTGCGAACGAAAGGCGCGACGGGCATGGGGGACGCTTTTATGACATGAGAAGGCCCGGCATGTGTGCCATGCCGGGCCCGGATTTGCACCCGTCTTCGGGGATCAGTTCGTGAGCAGGTCCCCGCTCCGCACCCAGCGGCCGTTCTTCACCTGGGCCAGGAAGGCGGCGTCGGTGCCGTTGCGCCTGTTCGGCCCGAAGGTCATGACCGGGCCGCCGAAGATGTCCCTGTAGCCCTGGATCGATTCCATCGCCTTGATGAACTTCTCCACCGTCAGGTCCTTGCCGGCACGGTCCAGCCCCATGACGACCAGATCGGCGGCGACATAGGAAAGCTGCGCCGAGGGATTCGGATCGCTGCCGTACCTGGCCTTGTACTTGTCCACCCACTGCTGGATCGCCGGCGAGCCGGTATCGCGATAGGGCGCCTCGATCTGCGTCATGGCGTAGAGGCCATCCGTCACCCCGCCCGGCGCGCCGGAAACGTTGAGGTCGAAGGCCGCCGTCGTGCCGACCATGTCGACCTCCCAGCCCATCTTCTTGGCCGTGGCGATCGGCAGGATCGAGTCGCGCACGATGGTGCCCAGCGTGATCAGGTCGCAGTTGGCCGCGCGCAGCCGGGTGATCTGGGCGGTGAAATCGGTATCCGCCGGCTTATGGGTGGCGGTTTCCACCAGCTTCATGTTCATCGCCGCCAGCTGGTCCCTGGTGCCATCCAGGATCTCGCGCCCGAAATCCGTATCCTGATGCAGCGAGCAGATATTCTTGCGCCCCTTGACGGTGGCGAAATGCTTCACCGCGGCCCGGATCTGCGCGTAGTAGGACGTGGTCGCCGACCATTTCAGCGGATGGAAAGGTTCGAACATCTGCCGCGCCGCGGTCAGCGGGAACATGTTCGGCACGCCGGCCTTGAGCTGGTCCGGCAGGATCGCGTTATTCATCGGGGTGCCGATCGACAGCAGCATGAGGAAGATCTTGTCGCGGTTGATCAGCTTGTTGGCCGCCTGCACCGAGCGCGGCACCTGGTACTGGCCATCCTCGACGATGTAGCGGATCTTGCGGCCATGGATGCCGCCTGCCTCGTTCACCTCGTCGAAGCGCATCCGCGCCGCATTGGCGGAATGCACGCCGAAGGCCGCCGCCACACCGGACAGGTCGGTCTGCGTGCCGATGATGATCTCGGTCTTGCTGACGCCCTGCAGCTTCGGCTGCGCGAGGGCCGTGTGGCCGGCCGACAGGGACAGAAGGGCGACGGTCGCGAAGCCGGCAACCGCGCCGATGGTGACTCTGGTCATGGCTCTCTCCGTTTCAGGGATAAAAAAGGCCGCGACCACCCCGGAGGGCGCTCGCGGCCGGTCATCTCAAGCACACCCGGTAATCCTGCTGCCGCTCAGCTCCCGTAATTGACCGGGCCGGCAATCTGGACGAAGCGGCCTTTCTGCACCTGGTACAGGAAGCTCTCGTTGCTGCCCTGGCGCTTGTCGGGCCCGTAGGACGCCACCGGACCGCCGAAGATGTCGCGATAGCCCCTGATGCTCTCCATCGCCGCGATCAGCGTATCCACGGTCAGGTTCCGGCCGGCGCGGTCGAAAGCGAAGATCAGCTGGTCCGCCAGGGCATGGCCGTAGACGGCGCCGATGTTCGGATCGCTGCCGAACCGCTCCTTGTAGCGGTCCATCCAGGCGACCACCGTGGGTGACGCCGTGTCGCGATACGGCAGCACCGTGCCGGCCATCGTGTAGAAGCCCTCGGTAACGCCGCCCGGCGCCCCGGCGACGATCTGGTCGTAATTCGCCGACTGGCCGAGGAAGGTGACGTCCCAGCCCATCTTGCGCGCCGTGGCATAGGGCACGATGGCGTCGCGGATGATGGTGCCGAGCACGACGAGGTCGCAATCGGCGGCACGCAGCTTGGTGATCTGGGCGGTAAAGTCGGTGTCGGCCGGCTTGTTGGTCGCCGTCTCGATCAGCGGCAGATTCATCGCCTTGGTCTGGTCCTGCACCGCCTCGAGGATCTCCTTGCCGAAATCGGTATCCTGATACAGCGTGCAGATGCGCTTCTTGCCCTGGTTGGCGACCATCCAGACGATGCCGGCGCGGATCTGGTCGTAATAGGTCGAGCCGCCGGAGAATTTCAGCCGATGGAACGGCAGATACATCTGCCGCGCCGCGGTGATCGGAAAGAAGTTCGGCACATTCGCCTTCAGCTGGTCCGGCAGGACGGCGTTGTTCATCGGGGTGCCGAGCGCGCCGGCCATCAGGAAGATGTTGTCGCGGTTGATCAGCTTGTTGGCCGCCTGCACGGCGCGCGGCACCTGGTACTGGTTGTCCTCGACGATCAGCCTGATCTTGCGGCCATGCACGCCGCCCTGGGCATTAAGTTCGTCGAAGCGCATCCGCATGGCGTTGGACGAGCCGACACCATAGGACGCCGCGACACCGCTCAGGTCGGTGTGCATGCCGATGATGATTTCGGTGGCGGTGACGCCGCGGGTTTTGCCCGATTGCGCCGGGGCATGCCCGGCGGCAAGCACGAGAACGGCCGCTGCTGCGACCCCGAGTAATCCTACTCCACGCATGCGAACCTCCCTGGAATTTTTATAGTTGCGGGAAAAGACTAGCGTGGAAGCAGGGTGTCGCCACCCGGAATTTACGTTACGTCAGCAATGCTGACCCGCTTGCTGCGTTGCGCAAAAGAAAACGCCCGCGGCTTGCGCCGCGGGCGTTCCAACTGAAGCCGTATACGGATCAGTACTTCAGCGGGCCGGCAATCTGCACGAAACGGCCCTTCTGGATCTGATAGAACAGCACGTCGGTGGTGCCCTGGTGCTTGTTGGGAGCGAAGCTGATCACCGGGCCGCCGAAGATATCGCGGTAGCCGTTGATGCTCTCGAGTGCCGCGAGGAACTTCTCGGTGGTGAGATCCTTCCCGGCACGCTGCAGCGCGGTGACGATCAGATCGGCGATGTTGTGGCCGTATACGGCGCCGATATTCGGATCGCTGCCGTACTTCGCCTTGTAGGCATCCCACCAGGCGGCAACGGTGGCGTTGGCGGTGTCACGATACGGCATCACCGTGCCGGCGCCGACATAGAGGCCCTCGGTCACGCCGCCAGGCGCGGAGGCCACGATCTGGTCGAAGCTGGCCGACTGCGACACGAAGTCGACATCGGTCCAGCCCATCTTGCGGGCCGTGGCATAGGGCACGATGGCGTCACGCACGATGGCGCCCATGGCGATCAGATCGCAGCCGGCCGAACGCAGCTTGGTGATCTGCGCGGTGAAATCGGTGTCGGTCGGCTTGTTGGTGGCGGTCTCGACCACCTGCATGTTCATCGCCTTGGCCTGGTCCTGCACCGCTTCCAGTATCTCCTTGCCGAAATCGGTATCCTGATACAGCGTGCAGAGCTTCTTGCGACCGTTCTTCTCGACCAGATACTTGATGCCCGCGCGGCTGTGGTCGTAGTAGCTCGAGAAGGTCTGGAACTTGAGCTTGTGGAACGGCTCGGCCATCGAGCGTGCCGCGGTCAGCGGCGACAGGTTCGGCACATTGGCCTTGAACTGCTCCTCGAACACCGCGTTGTTGTGCGGCGTGCCGAGGGCGCCAGCCATCAGGAAGATGCGGTCGCGATTGATCAGCTTGTTCGCTGCCTGCACGGCGCGCGGCACCTGATACTGATGATCCTCGACGATGAAGCGGATCTTGCGGCCATGCACGCCGCCTTCGCCATTGATCTTGTCGAAGTATAGCCGCATGGCGTTCGACACATGGACGCCGTAGGACGCCGCCGGCCCGCTGAGATCGGTATGCTGGCCGATCACCACCTCGCTCTTGGAGACGCCACGCACATTCTGCGCCATGGCCGGGACCGCAGCTGCGGTCGCCAGCGCCATCGCGGCAACACCGAGTACATAAACTCCACGCATCTCAATCTCCCCAGAAAAAGTTTCTTGTTTGCGGATCGAGGCTAGCCCGGAACCGCATGGAATAGATAGCAGATTCTGCCGTTTTCCGGGTGACTGTGCAGCGCAAAAGAAAACGCCCGCGGCAAAGCCGCGGGCGCCTCCTACCCCTTTAACCCTTTAGGGGTTTTAATACCGGAGCGGGCCGGCAATCTTCACGAAACGGCCCTTCTGGATCTGGTACAGCAGCACCTCGTTCGTGCCGAGATGCTTGTCCGGGCCGAAATTCACCACCGGGCCGCCGAAAATGTCGCGGTAACCGCTGATGCTCTCCAGCGCCTTGACGAACTTCTCGGTCGTCAGGTCCTTACCGGCCTTTTCCAGCGCGGTGATGATCAGGTTGGCCGTGTTGGTGCCATAGACGGCGCCGATATTGGGGTCCGCGCCGTATTTCGCCTTGTAGGCGTCCCACCAGGCCGCAACCGTGGCATCGGCGGTGTCGCGGTAGGGCATCACCGTGCCGGCGCCGACATACATGCCCTCGGTGACGCCGCCCGGCGCCGAGGCCACGATCTGGTCGAAGCTGGCCGACTGCGAGACGAAGTCGACGTCGTTCCAGCCCATCTTGCGCGCGGTGGCGTAGGACAGGATGGCGTCGCGCACGATGGCGCCCAGCGCCACCAGGTCGCAGCCGGCGTTGCGCAGCTTGGTGATCTGGGCGGTGAAATCGGTGTCGGTCGGCTTGTTGGTCGCCGTCTCGACCAGCGGCAGGTTCATCGCCTTGACCTGGTCCTGCACGCCTTCCAGGGTCTCCTTGCCGAAATCGGTGTCCTGGTAGAGCGTGCAGATTTTCTTGCGGCCGTTCTTCTCGACCACGTATTTGATGCCGGCGCGGATGTGGTCGTAGTAGCTCGAGATGGTCTGGAACTTGAGCGGATGATGCGGCTCGACCATCGAACGGGCGGCCGTGACCGGGTTGACGTTCGGGATGCCGGCCTTGAACTGCTCCTCGAACACCGCGGCATTATGCGGCGTGCCGAGCGCGCCGGCCATAATGAAGATCTTGTCGCGGTTGATCAGCTTGTTCGCCGCCTGCACGGCGCGCGGAACCTGATACTGGCTGTCCTCGACGATCAGCCGGATCTTGCGGCCATGGATGCCGCCCTCGGCATTGATCTTCTCGAACTGCAGCCGCATCGCATTGGACGAGCTGACGCCGTAGGACGCCGCGACGCCGCTGAGATCGGTATGCATGCCGATCACGATTTCCGACTTGGTGACGCCGCGCACGTTCTGCGCGGATGCGGTGCCGGCAAGGCCGGCTGCGGCCAGCAGGGCCGCCGAAAACGCCAAAGACCTGATACGCATACTGTATTTCCTCCTGGGTGGGCCTGGTTCTACTGCAAAGGACAGCCGATTCTCACGCCGGCATGAATCTTCCGCCGGTGCCTCAGGCGCCGGCATACATCTCGTCGATCATCGCCTTGTACTTCTCGTTCACGAATTTCCGCTTCAGCTTCATGGTCGGCGTCAGCTCGTCGTCCTCGGCCGTCAGCTGCTGGTCGATCAGGCGGAACTTCTTGATCGTCTCGACGCGGGCGAAATTGCGGTTCACCTTCTCGATCTCTTCCCAGATCAGGTCCTGCACCTCCTTCGCGTGGCACAGCGAAGCGAAGTTGGTGAAGGGCACGTTCAGGTCCTGAGCGTATTTCACCACGTTCTCGTGGTCGATCATGATCAGGCAGGTGAGGAACTTGCGGCGGTCGCCGATCACCACGGCGTCCGAGATATAGGGGCTGAACTTCAGCTGGTTCTCGATCTCCGACGGGGTGATGTTCTTGCCGCCGGCCGTGATGATGATGTCCTTCATCCGGTCGGTGATCTTGTACCAGCCCTCGTTGTCGACCACGCCGACATCGCCGGTATGCAGCCAGCCGTCGATGATGGTCTCGGCGGTCTTGGCCGGATTGTTCAGGTAGCCCATGAAGACGTGCGGTCCCCTCAGCAGAATCTCGCCTTCCGGGCTGATCTTCACTTCCGTGTTCGGCACCGCCTTGCCGATCATGCCGAGCTTCACCTCGCCGTCCGGCGGCGCGGTGGCGAGGCCGACATTCTCGGTCTGGCCATAGACCTCGCGCATATCCTTGCCGAGTGCGAGATACCACTTGATCAGGTCGGGCGAGATCGGCGCCGCGCCGGTGACCAGCCACTTGCAGCGGTCGATGCCGATCATGCGCTTGACGTTCTTCAGCACCAGCAGGTCGGCCAGCCAGAAGGCGAATTTCAGCAGGGCCGAAGGCTCGCGGCCTTCCAGGCGGCATTGCGCGACCTTGTAGCCGATGCCCAGCGCGGTGCGGTAGGCCCATTTGCCGAAGGCGGTCGCGTCCTTCATGCGGATGGCAATGCCGGAGTAGAATTTCTCCCACAGCCGCGGCACGGCGAA
>Ga0079224_100014602_pt1 | contig 10973 bp, 4 predicted proteins | sample Stecom2015_FD_80414 | JGI IMG/M metagenome (GOLD analysis project Ga0079224, IMG submission 80414) | Agricultural soil microbial communities from Utah to study Nitrogen management - Steer compost 2015 | ecosystem: Environmental > Terrestrial > Soil > Agricultural land | place: USA: Utah...
ACGACCTGAAGATAAGCGATTAACATCACTTACTCCCATTTTTAATTTACTTTTTTATGCTTATTAAACTTTTCATACTTACATGGGTGTAAATTTCTGTCGTACGTGATGATTTGTGTCCCACCAGGAAACCCCGTTTATTGATTTTCGATGAAGCAACTTCGGCACTGGATTCCATAACCGAAGATGAAATCACCAATACCATACGAAGATTTTCAGGCAGCAATGAGCGGATTACCATTTTAATTGCACACCGTTTGTCAACCATCATGCATGCCGATGTTATTTATGTGCTGGAAAAAGGGAAAATTATTGAAACAGGATCACACAATAATCTACTGAAAAAAAAGGGTTTATATTATGCCATGTGGCACCAGCAGATTGGCGAAAGAAAGGATGTAGCACATGTTGATTAATTTTAAAAAATGTCAGTTTGAAATCACATCACATTTTCCCAAATCATCGGAATGAAACTTCCCCTGAGACCTTGGGGCGGGGTGCCAGGTTGATACAACTAAAAAATTTACAAAATGCCTGAAACCAGTTAATTTCAGGCATTTTTTGCATAGTTCCAATCTAAAAATGATACGAAAGATTTTACCTTTCAGCAATCCGTGCAACAAACATCGGGCACCTTGGTCAACCGGGAAGTACGTAAAATGCGGTGATGGCCCAGCTCATCGCTTACCGGACTTGGTTTTTGCGAAACGTCGTGTGTAAAAGCCGACGACCTTGTATGGTGCCTTCTTTCATACTCGTTGTAGAATGTTTTTTTCTGGTCTTCACTTACCATGTTGGAAACCGTTTGAGCAACTTGGGGCTGATTTAATCCTGAAATGTGTTCAAAAATATTATTGATTTGCGGAAGTGTTTCCACCACCACCACACTCAGGGAAGCATCTTTGGGCAATCCGTAAACCGAAAGCAACAGTGATACTTCCTTGTTACTCCAGATCGTAGTTCCGTATTTTGTCGAGCTTTTATTCTTTTTCGTAAAATCGACCAGTTTAAAGAAATTACCGGATGGTGAAACCTGCCCTTTCAACGTTTTTACTATTATCTGATTGAGCAGTTGCAGTTCGTTTCTGGTATATTTCTCAAACACATTTACATCTTTTTCGTTTTCTATCTGCACCCGCCAGTCGAGCGGGCGATCGTCCAGCAAGATATTCCGGTAATCGTTATTGTCGGCCTGTTTTACCTGCGCATACAACAACGCCCACAATTCTGTTCGCGGCGGATTTGCCGTCACATTTTTCCCTTTGTGCACCGCAACGGCGTAAGGAGCCGTTACCCACAGCTTGTCTTTGTCACGGTTGGGCATGCAGGAAAGCGCCGGCGCAGGGTGCTGAATGCCGTGTGATTTCAGACTTCTTCCGAAACGGCCCTGTGCGGTTGTCCACACTTTCTCGGGTTCTCCACCAGGATTGGCAGGCGGACGTTCATAATGCCCAACCCTGAATTCATAGGTAAAAAAGCCAAACATTTCGTCGCTGTTGGCATGCAGGCCGGGTGGCACAGGAAGTAAATAGTGCACTTCGCTCGAGGTACTTTTTACCATGGGTTGCATGGCGTTCAGGCCTGCCAAATCGTTGGACGAAGCAGGTGTAATAATCCGGATTTGTTCCGGATCGATGGGCAACGGTATTTTTGGTGGACCGACAAAAAGGGAGGGATGATTATTGCTAATCAGCTGATCGGGCACATTGGCCAACACCCTTGCAAAATAACTGTCTTGCGGATCTTCGACCGGTTCGGCAAATTCAATCCACAGATAACGTTTACGCGATTCTGAATTTTCATATTTTTCATCGCGTTTGTAGGGCGAAAGTGCAAAACCGGCTGAAACAATTTTGGGAACCTGGGCTGGTGGCGTGGTGATGGGAAGTGTCATTTCGACCGTCTCCGGTTCGTCTCTTTCTGCTCCGTGACCCGGCTTGAATCTGGATTCGAGCGTGTAAGCCAGATCAATGGTATCAGGGAATGCCGGATTACCGTTCTGCGGATCTTTTTTAGGTTCCACGGCATCAATAAATACAAATTGGGTAGAATTACGCTGCGGATTGTCCAGCGATTCAAACGACGCTGTCCGGATCATTTTGATACGTCCGGCCTCCACATCTTCCTCCTCGCGCTGCGCATCGTGGGTAAAACCTTTGGTGCGCCTCACGATAAAACTGTCTGTTTCCAGGGCATCCCACATCCAGTCCCTGTCCAGTTCGAAATTAACACAGCACAACCAGTGGTTAAACAAATCAGCTTTTGAAGCAAAGGTGATGGACGAACTGTCGGGTGCCAGCGTGTGGCGAATCCGGCTGGAGCACCCGAATACAACTCGCTTGCCTTTGCGGGCGTACAACGTTAAGCCGTTGCTTTCAAGATTCAACTGGTCGGCGAGTTGCTGCACATTACTGTTTTGCGTAACATTTTCATTGCCAAAAAACAAAGTGGTCTGTTTGCCATCGAACACGGTTGCCGCATCGGGCTGCATGTACAACGCCTGAATGCTGGGAACTCCGGCAGTAAGCGCCAGCAAATCGGTTTCATCTTCAGATGCTTTATACAAAGTCATGGAAAAAGGTTCGCCATATCTTACATCCAGCGTTTTGCTTGCTGCATCGATAACACCGTAATAGGCGCTTGTATCGCTTTCGTCTGCTTTGTCTTCGCAAACCGCCCTTATGGTAAGCCGTACCGTTCTGGCTGTTGGAAGAACCAGTTGCGGAAGATTATCGATATCGTCGGTCAGGCCCAAATCCTGAACCAGGTTGATTTCCGCCCCCACATTCAATACTTTGTCGGGGCCTTCAATGTCCTTGTATTCAATCGGAATGTTTAAAGTCGCTTCATAATTGTCGCCGTTGCCGTTAATATCCGGGAAGAAACGCCTTGTTGTGTACAAATGCACATGATCGTCTTTCCCATTTACACTGGCCAGTTTATCGAGTTTTAACGATTCAATTTCAACCGTAATTTCCACCTGGTTCACGTCCGGATCGGCAATTCCGAGCCCCACCCGGTGTTCGGCATTGTGACTGTGATTGGCATTATCTACATCGAGGCTTAAATTCGACTGGTTCAGCAGGCGTTGAACGGGGTCGCTGTATTTGCCCGTATAGACCACCGCCGGGTATCCCAGTTTCGGCCTTCTGATGCTTAGTTCGTTCAATTCGGAAGGGCCGTCCGTACCGATTACAGGATGAACATCTCCAGGCTGTGCTCCGGGAACAGATTCAATTTCCTGAATGCGTGGCTGATTGGGTGCAATGTATCTTTTAAACTGACAGGTTGCAATATCGGAAGAGGTTTCATTCACCGGGTTTCTCTGAATATCAGGGGCTCCGCCGCTGATGTCTTTCATCCGGATTCTGAACTGGTAGGTTCTGCCATAACGAAGTTGCGTATTTACTGGCCCGCCGTTATACATCTGGTTGAGGTTGTTTTTGGCGCCACCGGTTACGCCGGTTCCGGCGCTTACCGGATTTCCGTCGCCGTCGGTAGCAGGCTGTCCGTCCGGGTCGGCATCCACATTGGGGTTGGTGGTCTGATAAACTGTGGCAGCATCTTCATCGGGCAAAACCATACTATGACCATTCCAGTTGGCAAAATACATGGGTAACCAGTAAGGTTGCATTTGTCCAGTTACCTGTTCGGTGCCATCCAACTGAAGCGGATAAACCTGATATGGCAATTCTCCTTCAAAATCACCCAACGCGATAAAACCATCGGGCGAAGCGGGATTTCTGGAGAGTGACAGTGGCAATTTGCTGCTTACAAGGTTTAACGATTCCCACGGATTTTCAGGTTCAGTTGCTTCTGAAGTTTCACGAACATCAATAACATAGCCGTGCACTCCGATTGGCGCATCGAGCCGTTCCGAACTTGTAACCGAAGAATCAATCATGAGCTGGCGCATGTACCAGATGAGGATTTGTTCATCATCCCAGCCCAGACTGATGCCGCTATCTTTTACCGGGTAAGAACCGTCTGCCTCTTCCACTAGCGGGTCGCGGTGCGGAGGCTGATGACAGTGCACAATCTTGGCAAAACCGTCGTCGTATTCAGCAGTTTCTATAAATAACTTGTCATAGTTTCCGTCGTGCACATTCAGAACCGGGTACAGCAACGGTGCAAAAACCTGTCGCGGTTCACCGGGTGTTAGTGCCGGAATTCGAGCAGCGTAGCGTTTAATAAATATATCATCTGCAGCCATTTGCGGACTAAAACTGCTTCCTTCAGCCAGATCAATATATAAAAATCCTCCATCGGGGAATGTGTCTGCGGCAATAGGTAAACTGGTGGAGTAAATAAATCCGGCTGCTCTGGCCAGCAACGGTTGTCTCAATATGTGGGCAAAAACTTTTCCCCAACTGATGACATCGCCGCTTTTTTGAAAGCCCTCATGAAATTTGGCACCTTTTACCGCACAGTGATACTGGTCGCCGGTAACCGCATTTTTAGTTCTCGGCGCCTGAAAACCTGTGGCTTTCAGGTAGGTTTTCGGGAGGTGCTTGTACACACTTCTATCCACGGGTCTGGCTTCCTCAAACTGCATTTTTTTGGGTATCTCCTTCAGATTAATATTGGAATTCATCATATCCAAATTAAAAATCTGGAGTTGATTTGAAGCCTGCAGGTGATTAGCCACGGCTTCAAATATTTCTCGTGGATTCTCGGGCGAAACTGTGCCCAAAGGAATTGCGTCACCGAGCGTCTTGGGTTGTGGCAGCGGATTGGCTCCAAAGCCTTGTATGATTTGAGCGCCAAAAGAAAAAGCGGCATCCGCAAATGCAAACTCTGCATCCGGTATTTGTGGTTCTTCGCCTACTATAATCGGATTGAGCGGATTGTGGTCGCGTGGCAGCACCACAATGTTTATTTGCAATTCATTTCCATCAAAAAACTGAGGAAATGTCATTATCGATAATCTTTGATTTGGATTCATACTTTTTGTTTTTAAGCGATCTGACGCTGTTCCTGCCAGGATTCAGTGAATCTTATATTGATGATAAATGCAATGCTGATGTCGAGCCCGAAGGTAACCTGGCACTGCAGGTCGGTGCGTGAACCTCCACTACCTAAGGCTTTTTTGGAATAGGTACCTTTTGCCTCAATGCGAATAGTAATGGACACGATTCCGCCCAGAATTTCAGCATGGCCTTCGAACAACAGGAACGCCGAAACTTCCACAATGCCTGAGGCGATAAATATTTCAGCCCCCACAACATAAAGGACGCTTACATTGCCTACACCAGGAAGTCCTACAACAATCTGGGCGCCAAAACCAAACTTCATTCTTAGCGATGGGCCAATTTTGGTATCCGCAGCAATATCCACATTGGCCTGCCCGATGGCATAAACCGTAGCTGCTGAAACCGAAACGCACATTACTGACAAGCGGGCATAAAACCCTAAAACCCCGCCTGCACTGGGCAACAGCTCGTTGGCATCGGTGGTTACTTTTAAAGCTGCGTTAAAATAAGCGCCAAGTTTAATTCCCGCTTCAAGTTTAAAGGGCGTATTGGGATCGTTATAAATTGCATCAGGAACGGGGAAGCGTAACACCGGAATTTCCTTCGACGCTTCAAATTTGTACTCCCATGTGCCGGCTTTGTTGCTCATGGCTAGTTTCAGCCCGTTTTGCACGACTTCGCCATAGTTGCCGGACTGGAGGCTTTGCAAGATTTCCAGCAGATCGACCAGCGGCTGCAATTCCGGTGCAAACGTCAAATCCGGTTTCGGATAGGTCGCTTCCTTTCCGTTTTCTGAATCCCAGTTGCCACGGATGGTCATCAGCCGTTTAATGCCGGCCAGATCGATAACCAGCCCGATGTTGTTCATCTTGCTTTTCCAGCTCTCAGCCACCGAATTGATATCGAAATCGAGCGAACCCGATTTCTCTACATTGCCGTTTTTATCTTTTTTGGCATATTCAATATAAATTCTGAAGTTGCCGTCGCCCACATCGATTAATTCAAACTCGGTAGGCAGGTCAAAAGCTTCCTCCGGGTTGTGCAGCAACTGAAGTCCTTGTTGTTTTACACTGTTGATGGTATCCTGAATGTCCATCAATTCGAACACATCTTTGCCCAAATCCTGAAGATCACTGGTTTTAAATGGAAAGCTTCCGTTCTTTTTCATCAGGATGGCTTCGCCCAGGGTGTCCAGCGTTAAATCTTCTGCTTCGCCAATATTCGGGAAAATTCCTTTAGAGTTGACAATGCGGAACGCATCCACAAAAAGCGGCGGCGTTTTACTAAGCAGTTTTTTTGTGCCTTTTTTAAAGGAAGGGGTCAGAAACAATGCTTTTTGCGTGTCGGTACTTTGCAGGAAACCGTAATTTATGGTATTGCCGGCGGGTTGCCGGAGCAATTCCATCGGTTCGGCTATGCGTGTCAGCACATTTCCTGCCGGCGTATCAATTTTCACCGAGTTGCCGTCTTTCACCACTTTTCCCTGCCTGATGACCGGAATGCTTAAATTTTCCGGAACCGGGCTCACATCTCCGTTGGCCCGTTCGTGTTTGACCATTGTCCAGCTACCGTCTTTCGGCAACAGCACATTCCCTCTTCCGGCTACGCAGAAAGTGGGATCGGAACCATTTCCGGCAAAGGAATTGTTAAAATCGAAGTGGCTTAACCGCATTTTCTGGGAGCTTTCCACCAGGTCGATTTCGCAATCAATGGAACCGCCGATTGGTCCCTGCCGTGTGACCAAAAGCTGCAAAGCGGCATTGTTCAGCGGAAAACCTTTTGGTTCGAGTTGAACAAATCCCAAAATCCGTTTGGAAGGAACAAGCTTTTTCTCTCCGTCAGAAGTGGGTTTTGAAACCATTCCCGATAGCACACCTTCCACCTCTACATCGGCATCAAAATAAACCGGCTGAAGTTCAATATCATAATTTTTCGGACTTTTTTCTTCCTTACCAAGATTATCAACGGATTTTCCATCTTCGTCTGGAGCGTTATTGAATGTAACATTTTCTTTAAATTGCTCCACTTCGTCCGCTACAATAATGTTACTTACATTATACAAAGCCTTAACAAGCCCCGGATGAATTTCAAATTCGGCAAAGCGTTCTACTGCAATCAATTGGGATTCCGGATTTTCAGGTGGGCCGCCCGGGAAATTGGGGTTGTTTTCATAAATGTAATACCTGAAGTCAAACTTGCCGTCGCTTTCGGCGCGCCAGCCGCTGTCGTAACGATACACATAACCGTTGCGAACGCGGAACAGCGTGATGGTGCGCACCACTTTAATCGCCCAGGGATACATAATGCTTTTTACCTGGATAATTTCGTGCGAACAGCGGCCCACAAACACATCGAATTTGGCCTGGCTGGTTTCGGCAATGGCGGCCTTGGTGTTCAGCCAGTTGCTGAACATGCTTGCCCCGTAACCGCTCAAATCCATCCGGGTAACCGGCACACCGCGTTGTTTGAACAACTCGAAAGGATAATTGGTATCGTAAAAGAATTCCCGGTTGAAAATGTTGGTAACGCTTCCTCCGAGGGTACTGTTCCCGGTGGCGTTTCCGGCCAAATCCAGAATATTGTTTATCTGAACCGTGGTACCCATAAACATTTTGCTGTCGCCCTCGCGAAGCGGTACTCCGGCATCCATCCTTAACTGAAGTCCGGACTGCACATCATCTTCAAATGAAACTTTCAATGCATTCAGGTCGCCCCCGTCACGCGGAACATTGTTGTACACATAATTTTCGCTGAGCAGGGCGGCAGCCTTCATTCCAAAAGGAAGCGTAAAAAACGAGAACGCCTTGAAATTACTGTCGGTATCGCGTTTGTTCAGTAAAAACCCAGTCACCGGTAGCGGCGCCAGTGTCACTTTCTCGGGGCTGTTATTTAGAATATGGGTCGGGCCGCCGTCGTTCGGATAGTAATTGAACCCGCCTGCCGGATCACCGGGAATGGGTACGTTTGGCGGAGGAGCGGTCCGCGGCAGGTTAAATACCGGCTCCCAGGAAATCTGCGGAACGGTAAAAGCTTTTACGTTCGCACCCGCACTCACCACATCCATTCCGTCAACCTGAACGGGAAAAAAGCTGGCTGTGGTTTCGCCCGTTGCGGCATCGGTAGAGGTGGTTACCCTGAAATCCCTTCGCATAAGAAGGTCGAAACTGATTCCGAACAGGTCGGCATTGGTGCTCACATCCAAAAGTGCAAACAGGTCGCGTTTGTACCGGAATGATTCCTTGTCCCACTGTGGACCATAATCGGGCAAAGACTCGCGATGGCTGACGGCGGAAGACATCCGCGCAGTTCTTATAGCAGTAAAATTTGCAGTTGTACCGGCAGTTTCAGCCGACGCCGGTTTTATTCTTTCCTCACTGAGGGTTTTCGATAAATTCAGGCCTGCCAGCCGCGAAACAGAAATGTCTGTTTCGGTAAGTCCATCGGAATCAAAAGACGGTTTGACGATAACATTTCCTGAAGATTCTTGTGAAGGAGCCGGTTTTGGTTTTGCCGGTTCTTCCTCTTCTTCCGGCGAATCCAGAGTAATTCCTCCAAACTGATTGTTCAGCGGAGCGAAATGGAAGGAGACTTCCACGGTATCGTTGGTATTCGTTTCTTCAGAGAGACCAATCCACGCCACGCGGCAAACCAGCCACGCGGTTATTCGCTGTACGGAAACGGCCGAATATCCAAAAGCGGCGATTCCTGCAACCGACCCTCTCATTTGCCGTTGCAAAATACCCAGGTTGGCGGCATACGGATCGGGCAGTGTGGGGATATAAGCCATCAAGCCGAAAGTGAGAAAAAGAAATCCTTTTTCAACCTTACTAAAATCTTCGTTTAAGTTCCCAAAAAGCAGGCAACCATTGGGTTGTGTAACTTTAAACAAAGCGTTTGTGAGCGCCAGCGCCATTTGTTCAGGTACGATGGGATCCTGATTTTTTATCTGCGCATCATCAAGAATCAGGTTGTCGTCGAATAAATAAATCAGTCGGGTGGCTGTACTGGCGGCAATTATAAGAATTGAATTCAGGGAATGAATGGCAGGTGGTTCCCCGTTTACTTTTACCGGACGATCGATCCAGAAATCGACATCGGTCCAGGTCATCAGCAATTCATTTCCGTTGGCGTTGCTTAAATAGAAAAAAGGTGCGTTACCCGCAAAGGTGAGGTTGACAGAAGTGCCATTTCCATTCTTTTCATCTTTCCAGAGTTTCAGCGTTTGGCTTGCATGCGGATTGCCCGCCGTTAAATCGGCAACCAGAATTTGTCCCGGGCCAACCAGAAAAGCTGGTGCATTTAACGAAAAGCCGCCGCCATTTAAGCCTGTCCATTCATTCGCAAGGCCTTTTTTACACTGCACATACATGGCACCGGTGCCGGCAGCCACCGTGGGTGCTGAAATATCGATAGTTGCAACCGGCAACACCCAACCGCTTTTTTGAATGGCCGCTTCTTTTTCCAATACATGAAATTCCGACTCATTGCTCTGAATCTGAATACTTTGTTCGGATGATTTAAACGGAAAAATGATACGCTGAATCTGGGCGTCATACGTTGTTTGCTGGTTTTCACCCCAATCAAATTCCATTTTCCGGCCGTATAAATTCCACGAGGCACTGCCGGCATTGTCGATGGTCCTTCCATTTGCGGAAAAATGAAATTTAAGAACCTCCGGTAACTGCAGTTGCATGTTCCGCGCATCTTTGCCGTAGTTGCTTTTGGTGTCGGCATCTGCGGGCTCCTGCTGGTCCAGGTTCAATTCAACAGTTACTGTGGTATTGGCCGGAACTGTTAGTTTATTATTGATCGTTTGCGGCGAATTACTTAACGTAATTTTCCCGCTGTTGATGGTCAGCCCGGTGAAGGTTCCCTGCGGGGCATTGGGCGCCAAAAACCTGGAATTTATCCAGATGCTGCCCTTTATAAGAGAGTAGGTTTTGGAAGGTCTTGTAATAATAGAGATATTTCGATTCGCAGTCATTCGGTTAGAAATCCTTCGGTTTGCAACCACCGGACCGCCCTCTTTTATCTTGAACAGAAGCACAGGCTCGGTAATTCCCTGCATGTACAAAGAGATAAGCTTCTCGATGGGATAAAAATCGTACCAGAATTGGCGGCCGTCTTCGTTTACAAACGGCCCCACACTGTGATCGACATTGGAACCTGCCGCCCAATCGGCAACCGAACCGTGTAGCAGCGGTTCGCGAACCGGGACCTCCCTGCGGAAAACCTTGTATCTGGTTTCCTCTTTTTCTTTTAGCCGGTTGTTTACTATACTGCTAATGGACTTTTTTTTCAAATCGGCAATCGTTTCAGCCGAGAATAAATCAGATTTTTCAAACGAAAATTCGGTTTGCCGCAGCCGGATTTTTTCTTCAATTACAGAGCTTGACAATGACCTTTTTAGCTGGTCGAATTTTTTTTCATCTTCGGTGGTTTCAATTTTCAGGTGGCCGATAAGCCGGTTGAGGGTAGTACTAATTTGTCGGGTTTCCATACATTTTGGATTTAATGGTTGTCTTGAACTACTGGCGGTTTATCCCGCAAAAAGAAGCCATGATAATAGAAATCAATACCTGGTTCACTCCGAACTTAGTAGCGTTATGACAATGGGTTGGAAACAGGATACTGATTGATTTAATGATGCCTTGCTTATTCATGTATTTTGCTACGGTATTTAAACCTGAATACCTTGTGATATTACTACCTGTAAATGAATGCTTTACAACTTTTGATTGGCCTTTTAATTTTTTCTTTGTATTTTTCATCCTGAAAGGCATTGATTATTTCGCAGAAACACGGGACCTTATTGATCCGGTCCCATCCCCGGGGTTGTATCACCCAGATAGATGAATAGCTTTACAAATTGGTGGGCAGTGTTAGGATTAAGGGGTATTGATACCGTATACTAACGTAATACCCTTAAATTACTAGAAAAAACGTATATCGCCATTTCTCTTCCCATCTTTTCTCCCTCTGTGACGCTCGTCGGGAAAT
>Ga0079224_100014603_pt1 | contig 10973 bp, 11 predicted proteins | sample Stecom2015_FD_80414 | JGI IMG/M metagenome (GOLD analysis project Ga0079224, IMG submission 80414) | Agricultural soil microbial communities from Utah to study Nitrogen management - Steer compost 2015 | ecosystem: Environmental > Terrestrial > Soil > Agricultural land | place: USA: Utah...
GGTGACCAGGGCCCTCCAGGTGAACAGGGTCCAATGGGAGAACAAGGTCCAGATGGATTATTGAATTTGGTAGTTACATCACCAGAACCTGCCGGAGAAAATTGTTCCGTAGGGGGTATAAAGGTTGATTCTGGATTGGATGATAACAGGAATGGTATTTTGGAACCAATTGAGGTTGACGCTACAGAATATGTCTGCCATGGAGATCCTTCAACAGATGACCAAAGTGCTTCCCAAGTAAATTCTGACACTCCTGTGGATGTCAATGGGGATGGTAATTCTGAAACCACGGTTGAAGATGTTATCCAGGCCATAGCACCAATTACTTCCAAGGCAGCAAGAATTTTTTATCCTCCCTCCATCGTCATTGATGCTTCCGTTAATGCCGTGGGCAAGACCGTCAACCTATACCAACAATATATAGATCAATTTGGCAGTCCGGCCATAGCAAGTGCAGGGGCACCTTTATTGATCCCAACCTATAATGCCAATGAACTGTATTACTACGTGACCTATGCGGATACCGATGTGTTTGCCAATATGAGCATTAATGCCATGGGTGTCCTCACCTATGACATCATTGGTCAGCCAATGGATTATAATGCTTTGATCAATGTGGTGTTCGTTGTTAAATAGGATGTTAAAGCACAAATTGGATTTGAAACCTCAACTTTTATATCGCACCCTAATGACGGGATTGTTGTTCCTCATCCTAGGGACACAATGGGGATTTGCCCAATTTTTGCTGCAGGCACCCTCATCAAGCGATGAACATAATTATAAATGGTTTGAAGCCTCCGACACAACAACAGTACTGGGCACCGATTCATATTATGAGGCCACACGCCCTGGGATTTATTTTGCCACCTATGATGGAACTTTGTGCGGGTCCAATGCCTCCGGCTATTTTATTCTGACCGACTGTACATCCCCAAACAATAGTGTGGTCCTGGACATTTCAGGGAGTGTCCCTGAGGGAGCAATGGTAGGTTGGAGTCCCATACTTAATGGGGACCAACTCCGCCCTACGGTTCTTGCCACCCAGTCTGTGGCCCAATATACCGCCACGGTGACCAAAGCGGGCAACAGCAGTGCTCTTCCCCAATTTACCATAGTTTGTATGGACAAGGCCGCTGAATTGGTGGATGATCTTGTAGTTACCTTGGAGGATGGAGCGGTGGTGGTGCCCATTTTTTCCAATGATTCCAATGTGCCCGATATGGGAACTTTGACAGTCACCTTACCCAATCATGGAGCAGTGGCCATTGACGACAACGGCAGTGCGAACGACCCTTCCGACGACCGTATAATCTACACCCCGTCGCCAGATTATAATGGCATGGATTCATTTGATTATACCCTGTGCAATAGTCTAGGGGAATGTAGCACGGCCACGGTAACGATTCAGATCGATCCCGTTTTGGACGCGGTTGACGACTCGGTTGTGACCCTTCTGGATACAACAGTCACCGTAGACATATTGGCCAATGACAACGATCTTCCATCCCAGGGGGCCCTCATGGTCACCAATCCATCCAATGGGATGGTCCAGGTCCGGGACCAGGCCACGGCCGATCCTTCGGATGATCTTGTGGATTATACCCCAGGACCAGGATTTCAGGGGGTGGACAGTTTTGGATATACCCTTTGTGATTCCCTTGGGAATTGCAGTACCGCTACCGTTTCGGTCATTGTCAATTCCCGAATGTTGGTCGATTCAGACGGGGATGGTATTCTTGACGGTTTTGAGGATCTTAATCTGGATGGGGACAATGACCCTTCCACCAATCCTACGGATACCGATGGGGATGGCATTCCGGATTATCTGGATATCGATAGTGACAATGACGGTATTCCGGACAATGTGGAGGCCCAGACAACCATGGATTATATCGCCCCAAGTTTGGTCGATGCCAACAACAATGGCTTGGACGATGCCTATGAGACCAATGGCAACATGGGCTTGATTCCAGTGGATTCCGATGGGGATGGCCTTCCAGACTATGTCGATTTGGACAGTGACAACGATAATGTGCCCGATGCCGTGGAAGGCCATGACAGGGACCGGGATGGGCTGGCCGATATTTGGCCCATGGGCTCAGACAAGGACAATGATGGCCTGGACGATGGTTTTGAAGGGGAACGGGTCATCGATGTGGATGTGAACGGGGATATGGATGACCCTGAATCCACCCTTGTGGACACGGACTTGGATGGCATTCCAGATTTCCGGGATATGGATGACGACGACGATGGTATTGCCACCCGGGACGAAGACCTGGATCAGGACGGAAATTATGCCAATGATGATTCCAATGGAAATGGCGTGCCGAATTACTTAGATCCCGATTTGGGGGATACAGTGTTGGAAGAGATCAAGGTTGTCAATGTGATCACCCCCGATGGGGACGGGATCCATGATATGTTGACGATAAAAGGTATCGAACACTATCCAGACAATACGATAAGAATATATAACCGTTGGGGCGTTATGGTCTTCCAAACCAAGGCCTACGGTTCAACAGGGAACCTCTTTGATGGAACCTCCCAGGGCAGGGTCACTGTTGACAGTGAGCGCAAATTGCCTGCGGGAACCTATTTCTATGTATTGGAGTATGGGGACCATATTGGAAACAACAAACAGCTATCGGGCTATATCTATTTAAATCGGTGATGGGAATGCTTAAGGGAAACAGGGAATACTGCATCAAAATGAAATGGATATTTTTACTGGTTCTATCCTTTCCCATGGCCCTTGTCCATGGCCAAAAGGATGCGCAGTACACCCAATATATGTACAATACGGTCACCATCAACCCAGCCTATGCCGGGTCCCGTGGCCATCTCAGTATTGCGGCTCTCTATCGGAACCAATGGCTGGGCCTGGACGGGGCCCCGCAGACCCAGACGCTCAACCTCCATTCCCCAGTGGGCTACAGGGGGGTGGGCCTTGGGCTCTCTGTGGTGAATGACAGGATCGGACCGACCTCAGAGACTGATTTCGGGATCGATTTTTCCTATACCATCCCCGTTTCCTGGAATGGTAAATTGAGTTTTGGTCTCAAGGGCAGTGCCCATATGTTGGATATCCGTTATTCCGAACTCGATGAGTTCGAGATCGACCCCAATCTGCAGGCACAACAGGATATCCGCAACAAGTTCTCCCCCAACATTGGTGCCGGTGTCTATTACCATACCGATCGTTTCTATCTAGGTTTCTCCGCGCCAAAATTTTTGGAGACCACACATTTTGATACATCTTCCGCCACCACCGCCATCGAACGGTTCAACCTCTATCTGATTACGGGCTATGTCTGGGATGTCGACCGTTATTGGAAGTTCAAGCCCGCCCTGCTCACCAAAATGGTTCAGGGGGCCCCCCTCCAGGTGGATCTCTCGGCCAATTTTATGTGGCGGGAAAAATTCATTGGAGGCCTGGGCTATCGATGGGATGCCGCCTTCAGCGGCATGTTCGGCTTTATGGTATCCAACCAGATGTTGGTCGGGCTGGCCTATGATAGGGAGATCACGGAACTTGGGGCCGCCAGTTTCAATGATGGTTCCTTTGAGGTCATTATCCGTTACGACTTTATCCGCAGTGTCGGAAATCTAAAATCCCCCCGTTTCTTTTAGTAAGATTTTAAATCTGCCCAGCCGGGCTAATTCCCGTAAAGGTCCTATTTTTACCATATGAGAGAGGAAGAGGTAATCTTGGTGGACGTGGAGGACCGGCCCATTGGCCTTATGCCCAAGATGGAGGCCCATGAAAAGGCCCTGTTGCACCGCGCATTTTCAATTTTTATCATGAACGATCGGGGGGAGACCCTGCTACAGCAACGGGCCCAAGAAAAATATCACTCCCCCTTGCTCTGGTCCAACAGTTGCTGCAGCCACCAAAGGGAAGGGGAGGACAATATCCAGGCCGGCAAGAGAAGGCTTATGGAGGAAATGGGTTTTGAGACCGAACTCAGGGAACTTTTTTCCTTTATCTACAAGGCCCCTTTCGACAATGGACTGACCGAACACGAGTATGACCATGTCATGATCGGTAAATACAACAAAGCGCCCAATGTCAACCCTGAGGAAGTGGCGGATTGGAAATGGATGCTGCCCAGTGACATCAAAAGGGATATAGGTGACAATCCACAGCGGTATACCGCATGGTTCAAGATCATTTTCGAACGTTTTTATGACCATATCACATCAAACAATTCCGCCCCATGAAGGTTAAAGTCAGTAGAAAGGCCAGCTTCAATGCGGCCCACAGATTGCACCGGGAAGATTGGGATGAACGGAAGAACCGGGAAATCTTCGGCAAATGCAACAATCCCAGTTACCATGGACACAATTATGACCTGATTGTGAGCGTAACCGGGGAGATCGATCGCGAAACGGGTTTTGTCATGGACCTCAAGGTCTTGAAGGAACTGATCCGGGATGAGGTCGAAGCGTCCCTTGACCATAAGAACCTAAACCTGGATGTACCGGAATTCCAGGATCTGAACCCAACGGCCGAGAATATTGCCCTGGTGATCTGGAACAAGCTCCGGCCCCATATTGAGGGCACCAAGGATTTGGAGGTGGTACTTTATGAGACCCCCCGTAATTTTGTAACCTATACAGGATAGCATGGATCTATACCCGTTAAAGTTCAAACCCATTCTCAAGGAACGTCTGTGGGGGGGGACAAAACTGAAGGACGTTCTGGGAAAACCGATCAGCAGTGAAATAACAGGGGAAAGTTGGGAGCTTTCCGGGGTAAAGGGCGATATTTCAGAGGTGGCCAATGGCGCACTCAAGGGATTCTCCCTGGAGAAATTGATCGCCCTGGATGCCGAAGCCCTTTTGGGGCGGGATGTCATTCGCCGATTTGGTCCGGATTTCCCCATTTTGATCAAGTTTATTGACGCCAAACAGGACCTCTCCATACAACTGCACCCCGATGACCGTCTGGCCAAGGAAAGGCACAATTCCTTTGGAAAGACCGAGATGTGTTATATCATGGATGCCGATCCGGGATCAAAGCTCATAGTAGGCTTCAATAGGGATGTGGAAAAGGCCGAATATATCAAGAACCTGGAGGAGGGAACACTTTTGCAGCTGATGAATTACGAATCGGTCAGGGAAGGGGATACCTTTTTTATCAAAACCGGGAAAATCCATGCCATTGGTGCGGGGGTATTGTTGGCCGAAATACAGCAAACCTCCGACATCACCTACAGGGTCTATGATTTTGACAGGCGGGACAAGGACGGCAACCTGCGTGAGCTGCATACGGGCCTGGCCGTTGATGCCATCGACTATGGGAACAGGGAAGACTTCAAGGTAGCCTATCCCAAGAACAGGAACCGGGTGAACGAAATGGTGGACTGTCCCTATTTTAGGACCAATTTCCTGGATTTGGCCATGACCATGCGATTGGATCTTTCCCAAAGGGATTCCTTCAGCATTTATATGTGTGTGGGGGGATCCGCTGAGATTGCCAATGATTGGGGAAATACGACCATCCAGAAAGGGGAAACGGTGCTACTTGGGGCCTCCAGTACCTTTGTGGAATTGGTAACAAAGGGCGCCAAACTTCTAGAAATTACCATTTAGTTAGTACATTTGAACGGAAATTCATTTTGAAAATAAAAATCTATGTCGAGTATAAGAGATCTTAAAAAAGACATCAATTTTGTTCTCGGGGACATTATTGAGGCCGTTTACATCTGGGAAGCCGGTTCCGGGAACAAGGAATCCGAGGAAGGTTCGGTCATCATCGACAAGGCCATTGCCGTGTTCGATGCGTTGATGGTGAAGGTGAACCAGAAGAATGTGGAGGATCCCAAGGCCCATTTCAACGGTATCCGCAAGGAGCTGGAGGAAAAAGCCACCGGATTGGTGGAACAGTTCAATAAACTGGCGGGTTAATCCCTTTGTTCCAAAAACTCCCTGAAGGCCTTCCCGTACTTTGAATCGGCCACAGCAGGGGAAAGGGAACGATAAACAGAATCCAGATATTTTGGGTTTGCCTCTCTGGCTTCCGTCAACATGATGTAGGGTGTGGCATATGAATTCCCATTGTTGAAACCGAAGTTAAGGGCATAGCGGTAGCGGTTGATGGTGTTTTGATCGATCAAGCGCTGTAGGGAATCCAAGGCGGTCGAATCCTCCCGTATTTGGGGGAGATTGGCCTTTTGGGCCAAGAGCAGTTCCCGGATGTTGAACTGGGAGACCATATCTTGGAACTCCCGAAGTTTTTCATGGGATGTACTCCCGTCTATTTCTGCCTGTCCATCGAAGCTGTTCCAGGTTGTATTGATCGTGATGGTCCCTGCCTCCCCAAAAAAGGTAATCCGGTCGTTCACCTCGTTGTTGTCCTTTTTGTTCAGGTACAGGTAAAAGATTTCGGGGCTTTCCACATTATGGGAAAAACTGAATTTTCCATCCCCATTGATGTCCAGGGAATCCAGGACCACCAAAGTGGAGTCCTGGAATTGTTGCAGGTAAAGGGTACCCTTTTTCAGTCCCTTGATCTCGCCGGTGACCCGCATATTTCCCTGGTCTTCCTTCTGGCATGAAATTCCCAATACACCCACAACCAATACAAACAGTATCCGCTTCATCCTATTATTTTTACTGGGCAAATATGCACATTCTTCTGGAATTATCTACACCTTCGAGGCCACTTCCATCAAGAGGGCACACAAATAGGCCCCGGCGGTGCCCACCACATAGCCAAAGACGGATAGCAGTATGCCCACCGAGGTAAGGGAAGGGTGGAATTCCGCGGCCACCACTGGGGCCGAGGCAGCCCCACCCACATTGGCCTGGCTGCCCACGGCCAGGAAAAAATAGGGGGCCTTGATAATCTTGGCCACCAGGATCAACAACAGCCCATGGATGGCCATCCAGATCAGACCTATGGCCAAGAGTCCGGGATTGTCCAGTATGGTGCCCAAGTCCATTTTCATTCCTATGGTGGCCACCAGGATATAGATGAAGACACTGCCGACCTTACTGGCCCCGGCCCCTTCATAATTTTTGGCCTTGGTGAAGGAAAGCCCTATCCCAATGGCCGTGGCAAAGACCACCATCCATAGAAAATCCGAGCCAAGGGAGGAAAAGATTTTTTCCTTATTGCCGATCATCTCAAAATTGTTCTTGAGGAATTCTGCAAAGTTATAGCCCAGGAAATGGGAGATCCCCACTGCGGCAAAGGCATAGAAGAGTATCATCATCAAATCCTTTATGCTGGGGATCCGGGCGATACTTTCGGTATAGGCCGATACCTTGACCTTGAGGGCCTCGATGGAGGAATTGTCCGCCTTGAGCCATCGATCGATCTTGTCGGACCTACCGACCCCCAACAGCAGGATGGCCATCCATAGATTGGCCACAACGATATCCACAAGGACCATCCCCCCATATTTTTCCGGGTTGTATTGGAAGACCTCCAACATGGCAGCCTGGTTCGCCCCGCCCCCGATCCAGCTACCGGCCAAGGTGGCCAAGCCCCGCCATACCGCGTCGAAACCGGCCCCTCCCACGGTCTCGGGGGAGAATATGGATACGATCAAAATGGCAATGGGGCCTCCGACTATGATTCCGGCCGTTGCAGTCAAGAACATGATCAGGGCCTTGGAGCCAAGGCCCATGAGGGCCTTGAGGTCGATACTCAGGGTCATCAGTACCAATGCCGCCGGCAATAGATAGCGGCTGGCCACAAAATAGGTGTTGGAAGCGGATTCATCCACGATCCCCACGCTGGCCAAAATGGCGGGCAGCAGATAGCACATCAGGACCCCCGGTACTATGCCATAAAATTTCTTCCAAAAACCGGTTTTGATCGATGAGGTATAAAAGACAAAACCAAGACAGAGACAGAGCAGGCCGAAGATAAGGGTATCATCGGTAAAGGGTAGTTGGTCCATAGAGATCATGTATTGTGTGCCCAAATATAGGGAAATCAAAAATTCCCTTTCCTGGTGAGGGTCTGCTAGGCTTTATTTATCTTTATGGCTTTTTATAAAGACAACCTTTGGGAATGAAACCTGCAGCAATTAAAAGAGTCGTTTTATTGATATTGTTGTTCCCGACCTTGGTCCTGGGCAATGAATTTTGGGGGCAGACGGGCCACCGGGTCACGGGCCAAATTGCCGAAAACCATTTAAAGGGCAAGACAAAAAGGGCCTTGGAAGATCTTCTGGACGGCCAAAGCCTTGCCTTTGTTTCCACCTTTGGGGACGATATCAAGGCGGACAGGGCATACGACAAATACGGTCCCTGGCACTATGTGAACTATCCCCTGGGCATGTCTTATACGGAATCCCCGAAAAACGAAGAAGGGGATATCATCACGGCCATTGAACAATGTACGGCGGTTATAAGAAACAGGGCCAATCCCAGGGAGCAGCGGGCATTCCACCTCAAGATGTTGGTCCATTTGATCGGGGACCTGCACCAGCCGATGCACGCCAGTAGGGCAGAGGACAAGGGGGGCAATGATATACAGGTCCAATGGTTCGGCAAGGGGAGCAACCTCCATAAAGTATGGGACTCCCAACTGATTGATTCCTATGGCATGACCTTTAGTGAACTTGCAGGGCAATTGGACAATCTTTCGAAAGCGGAAGTAAAGGCCGTCCAACAGGGAACCATCCTGGATTGGGTCGAGGAATCCCATGCCATTTGTGCGGAACTGTACGCTTCGGTCGAGATTGGGGACCGTTTGGGATATGCCTATTCCTACAACTACAATGAGCTGCTGTTCGCGCAGCTTCAAAAGGGCGGACTCCGCCTGGCGAAGATCTTGAACGGTATTTTCGCTTGATCTAGTTCAACACGGACTTCAATTGGTTCCGGTATTGGGAGGGATTCTGCCCGGTAAAGGCCTTAAAGGATTTGTTGAAGTGGGAAAAGTTGTTGAAACCGCTGGCGTAGCAGACCTCGGTGATGCTAATGGAATGTTCGGCCAACAGCTTGGAGGCGTGCACCATCCGATATTCGTTGACAAACTGGGTAAAGGTCTTGTTGGTGATCTTTTTGAAATACCGACAAAAGGAGGGAACCGTCATACTGACCATATCGGCCATTTGGTCCAAGGTGATGTCCTCCTTGAAATTGGCCTTCACATGGTTGAACACCGTATTTATCCTATCGTTGTCCTTGACCTCGGTCTCCATGGAAAAGCCCTCGGCATTCAAGAGCTGCATATCCTGGGAGGTTGCCAATAGGTTAAGGATGTTCAAGATGGACAACAGCCGCTGGAAATCTGTCTGGTATTCCAGGATTTCCATTTTTTCCCCCACCTTGACCTTGGTCCTCCCACTGAAGGCTATGCCCCCTTGGGCCACCTCGAACAATTTTTGAATGTTCTTCATCTCGGGGATCTCGAAAAAGTCCGAGCCCAAAAAATCCAATTTCATCTGGACCAGGGTCTCGCTTTTGTTCCCGGTGAGCTTGTCGGTAAATCCGCAATGTGGCAGATTGGATCCGATCAGGATAAGGTCACCCTCCCTAAAATAGGAGACATGGCTGCCAATCTGCCTTTTTCCCGAACCGCCGTTGACATACACCAATTCGAGTTCCGGGTGATAGTGCCAGCCCCTGTTCCCGTTCTCATTGTACTGATCGAACTTTTGGTAGGTGAAGGAGTTTCCAAAACTCGGGGCAATGGCTTCAAATGCAGCTTTTTGGTTCATATCTTTTTCAATAGCAAAGTAAAGGTAGGGCGGTAACCCAGGTCTTAGATCTGCAAAATTAACCAAAAACTATGGTATATTACCCACAATGCCATCTTAACATCGTATACGTGATAAAATTCCATATAATGTGGATAATCCAGTGGTATTTCTTGCCTTTTTTGCGCCATACATTTTTAGTGTAATCCAAAAAACAAAACGTCATGAAAGCAATTGTAAAAATCATGCTGGTAGCAGCGTTCCTTTTGGGCTCTACTGTGGGCCTGGCCAATGGACCCGCAATCGCGGAGGTCGACAAAAAGATAATTACCCTGGAAATGGATCCTGTGTTCGTAAAGCGTGGGGATAAAATTCTCATGAACCTATTGAACGTTTCCCAGGAGAAGGTTAGCCTAAAGGTATATGACAGTCTCGGCCGTTTGGTCTACAAAGAGACCCTTGACGGTAAATTGGTGGTTGAAAAGGCTTTCAATTTCGAAAAGGCCTATGAGGACCAATACACCATAGTGGTCTCCGACAAGAATGGCACCTATAGGAAGACCATAGCGGTAAAGTAGTTTGTTTAGTTAATTTTTAAGTGCAAGGGGTCGAAAGGCCCCTTTTTTTATGCCCACTTTTTCAGCTTTTCCCGCTTGGAAGGGGAAATTCCCGGGTTTTCCATGGCCCATTGGAGCAGCTGGGGATCCTTTTTCCTGGCAAAGAGCAGCCCAAAGAACTGGTAGGTGGTCAGGGGATTCACCGACTCCTCCACCAATTCCATGGAATCCCCTTGGGCCACCCGGCCCTTTTCCAACACCCGGACATAAGTGCCCGGATACCCGTGGGCGATAAATTCCCCAAGGATTTTTTGGTCACCGAAACGGATGCCCAATTTAAAACAGGGTTCCCGGGGCTGTGTGATCTGTACCAAGGCCGTTCCCAGGCGGTAGATGCTGCCGATGTTGAGTTTTTGTTCGTCCAGGCCCCGGACGCTGAGGTTCTCCCCGAACATGCCCCATTGCCAATGGAGCAGGGGGTATTTTTCCTGCCAATGGGGGTATTGTTCCGTAGCAAAGAGATAGCAGGCCTTATGGATGCCGCCATGGACCCTACGGTCATGGACATGATCCCCGGCAACATGTTCAAGGTCCAGGTCCAAGGGGCTGTCCACGGGATATTTGAAGATTCCGGTGGTGGTCGGTTTCCCCTGCCACTCAACGGTGGTGGGCCGACCGATATTGGTGGCGACAATCTGCATGCCCAAAGATAAAAAACCAGCCTGAAAGGAGGTGGTTTTCCCTATTGAAA
>Ga0079224_100014604_pt1 | contig 10973 bp, 10 predicted proteins | sample Stecom2015_FD_80414 | JGI IMG/M metagenome (GOLD analysis project Ga0079224, IMG submission 80414) | Agricultural soil microbial communities from Utah to study Nitrogen management - Steer compost 2015 | ecosystem: Environmental > Terrestrial > Soil > Agricultural land | place: USA: Utah...
CGGGGAGGCGGCCGCGGGGGCGCTCGCCGCTCGGCGCTCCTGGCGGATCGGGGTCAGCGTGACGCGCCCGTTCCCGCCGGCGGCCAGCCGGGCCGCCACTCCGCCGACGAGCTCGACGACGAGCTCGAGACCATCGGCGTCGATGAGCTCCCAGTCGTCCTCGGGCCGGTGGTACTCGGTGTGCGTGTTGGTGAAGAAGTGCAGGACCGGGATCCCCTGGCCGTAGAACGACGCGTGGTCGGATGGGCCGAAGCCGTCCGGTACACCGGCGATCTCCATCGGTCCACCCAGGTTCGCGTTCACCGCCTCGAGGATCCCGCTCCACTCCTCCGCGGTGCCCGTGCCGAACACCGTCAGCGGCCCCTCTGCCAGCCGACCGACCATATCCATGTTCAGCATCGCGACCGCCCGGTCGAGGGGGACCGTCGGCTCCGCGACGTACCGACCGGAGCCCCAGAGCCCCCGTTCCTCGCCCGTGAACGCGATGAAGAGCACACTCCGGTCCGGACGAATGCCGGTGGAGAGCGCCCGGGCCACCTCGATCAGCACGGCGGTGCCGCTGGCATTGTCGTCGGCGCCGTTGTGGATCTCGCCGCCATCCGGATCGAGCGATCCCTCACCGCCGTGACCGAGGTGGTCGTAGTGCGCACCGAGAACCACCACCTCGTCCCGCAGGTCCGCGTCGGCGCCCGGCAGGAGGGCGACCACGTTGCGCGCCTCCGCGTGCACCGGTCGGACGTCGGTTCGCACGACGATCTCACCGCCCGCCGCGGCGGCCGCCCGCACCATCTCGGCGGCCGGGCCGCCAACCGCCATTACGGGAATCCCGAGCGCGTTCCGCGTCTCCGACGTGACGTCGGGCGGGGACGCGCCTTCTTCCAGCAGGATGATCAGCCCGGCGGCCTCCCGTCCGGCGGCGACGGTCGCTTTGAAGTGCGGGTCGGCGCGGAGCGACGAGCCGTGCGCCGCGTCGGGATCGCCCGCCTCGACCACCACGACCCGCCCGGCGAGGTCGACGTGGGCGAAGCGGTCTTCCGGGGTGCCGGGGCTCGATACCCCGTGGCCTCCGTACACGAGCGGCGCACGGATCTCCCCGCTGGCGGAGAACCCCAGCGGCCCCCACTCTGAGCCGAGGGTCAACGGGCGGCCCGCGACGACCAGCTCGTTGCCCGCACCCAGCTCGGCACCCGACCGGACCGGGAACGCGTGGAAATAGCTACCTTGCGTTCCGGCCGGCTCGAGACCGATCGCGCGGAAGCGGGCCACGATGTAGTCGGCGGCACACCGCTCGCCCGCGGTGCCGACGGCGCGGCCCTCGAGGGCGTCGTCGGCCAGGTAACGCACGTGCGCCATGGCACCGTCCATGCCGCGAGTCAGGGTGGCGGGGTCGGGGCAGGTTTGCGCGGCCGCGGGTCCGGTGATCGAGAGCCCGGCCAGGAGGAGGACGAACGTATTCCATCGGGGAGTCGAGGCCCGCATTTGATGCATCCCATGAAGAGGAGAACAGTCGTGATCCATCGTTCGCTCGTGTTCCTGTTCCTGCTCGTGCCGGCGCTCGCCGCATGCGGACCGTCCGACGTCGCGGAGGACGGGGAGGGCCGCCCCGATGAATCTTCCCTCGCGATGCCCGGCGAGGTCCACTTCGCCAATCTGCGCCAGCTCACGTTCGGTGGCGAGAACGCGGAGGCCTACTGGGCGTTCGACGGCTCCATGCTCGTGTATCAGGCGCGCAAGCCGGGCATGGAATGCGATCAGATCTTCCTGCTCGACCCCGAGACCCTGGAATCGACGCAGGTCAGCACGGGCGAGGGACGCACGACCTGCTCGTACTTCTATCCGGATGGCCAGCGGATCCTGTACTCGTCTACCCACCACCACGACGCTTCGTGCCCGCCGAACCCCGACATGACCATGGGATACGTGTGGCCGATCTACGACACCTACGACGTCTTCTCTGCCAACCTGGACGGGTCCGACCTGACGCGGCTGACCACCGAAGACGGCTACGACGCCGAGGCCACGATCTCGCCGGTCGGGGACCGGATCGTCTTCACCAGCCTCCGTGACGGGGATCTGGATCTCTACTCGATGAACCTCGACGGGTCGGACGTGCGCCGGCTGACCGACCGCATCGGGTACGACGGCGGCGCCTTTTATTCTCCCGACGGCTCGCAGATCGTGTGGCGCGCCCACTACCCGGACGAGGGAGCGGAGGCGGACGATTACCTGCGGCTCCTCGGCGAAGGGCTGATCCGCCCGGGCAACCTCGAGATCTGGGTGATGGACGCCGACGGCTCCAACAAGCGGCAGGTCACGAATCTCGGCGGCGCCAACTTCGCCCCGTACTGGCACCCCTCGGGCGACAGGCTCCTGTTCAGCTCGAACCACGAGGATCCGGAAGGCCGGGAGTTCGACATCTACATGATCGGTCTCGACGGAACGGGCCTCACCCGCATCACGAGCTCTCCCGAGTTCGACGGCTTCCCGGTGTTCAGCCCCGATGGGCGGTACCTGGTGTTCGGGTCGAACCGGAACGGACAGGGGGCCAACGAGACGAACTTGTTCCTGGCGGAGTGGGTGGAGTAGCGCTCTTGGCGGGGACGCCCGTGGCGCGTAGCGGCACCTCGCTCGGGGCGCTTCGCTCGGAAGGCTTCGCCTTCCAAGCCCTCGCTCGGCACCGCTACGCGCCACGGGCGCCCCACCGAGCTGTCGGGGACTTCGGGCAACGGCGCGTGTCGGGTGGGCGGTTCGGGTAGGGTCGGGCGCACCGGTGGGCTGCGCTCGGCTCTTCGGGCGGATCGAGCGCTTCGGGTGCGTGGGCGTGGATGCCCGGAGGGTCCGCTCGGCCCGACATCTCAGCCCCCGTCGCCTTCCAGCTCGATCGGGGGGTAGACCTCGAGGAACTGCGTGAGGATGCGGTGGGTGAGGCCCCAGACGACCTCGTCGGCCACGCGATAGCAGGGGAAGTGGCGGGCGCCGCCGGGGAGGGGTATCTCGACGGTGCCCTGGGTGCCGGGGTCGCGTAGCCGGTCGACGGGGACCCAGTACACCTGCTCGATCTCGTGGCTCGCGACCCGCGCCTGCGCGCCGTGGGCCACTCCGAAGACGAAGGGCGAGATGGTCAGCTTCGGGAGGCGCGGACTGACCGGCGCGACGACGTCGAGTCGGCCGAGGGAGCGTCCGTGCCGAGCGAGATCCACCCCGGTCTCCTCGCGCGTCTCGCGCACGGCCGTGGTCAGGAGGTCCTCGTCCGTGGCGTCCCGCCGGCCTCCCGGCAGCGCCATGTGGCCGGACCACGGATCGCGCTCGGATTGGGCGCGCTTGATGAGCAGGAGCTCGAGACCCGCGCCGGGCCGGAGCACGACGGCGACGGCCGCCTGGAGGTAGCCCTCGTCGAGAAGGAGCGGGTCGTCCTCGTCACCGGCGTAGGAGGCGAGAGCCTCGCTCAGTACCCAGAATCTGGGGTCGGTTTCGAGCGGGCCCTCGGTCACCGGGCGGAAGCTCCGGAGGGCGCGTGCGCCCCACCCGCGGCTCCCGCCCGCCGCTCACACCCCCACACGCGCCGGGCCCCAGATGAGCTTGTGGAGCTGCACCTGGAAGCGCACGGGCAGCCCGTCCTCCAGGACCCAGCCGGCGAGCGCCTCCAGATCCGCCGCGCCCCACACGGGGGAGGCGAGCAGCGCGCGCAGCGTGCCGCGGGCGATCCGGTCGCCGAGCCCCCGATCCGCGATCACCTGCCTCATCCACTCGTAGTCCCGCCGATCCGCGATCACGAACTTGATCTCGTCGCGGCCGGTCAGGTGGTCGAGGTTCGACCAGAGGTTCCGGTGCTCCTCCCCGGAGCCGGGACACTTGAGATCCATGATCTTGTGCACGCGGGGGTCGAGCGGGGAGACGTCGAGCGCGCCCGACGTCTCGACCAGGACCGTGTATCCGTCTTCGATCAGCCGGTCGGCCAGCTCGAACGCACCGGGATGGACGAGCGGCTCACCTCCGGTGATCTCCACGAGCTTGGTCGGGTGGCGTGAGACCTCCGCCAGGATCTCGTCGAAGGACGTCATCGAGCCGCCCTTGAAGGCGTAGGCGGTATCGCACCAGACGCAGCGGAGCGGGCAGCCGGTCAGCCGCACGAAGGTGCACGGAAGCCCCGCCCAGGTGGATTCGCCCTGGATCGAGTGGAAGATCTCGGTGACGCGCAGCGCTTCAGCCATCCGGCTCGATCTCCGACCGCTCGGCGGCGATCGCCCCCTCCAGCAGGTCCTGCACCTCGAACAGCGTGAGCCGCTCCAGGAGGCCGCGTGCCTCGTCCTCGGTCGCTCCCTGGCCCACCGTGGCCGTCTCGACGTGGCCGATGACGCCGACCCCGGTCTCCGCCCACCGCGGAAAGACGAGATAGCCCGAATAGGGGACGCGCAGATCGGACGTGCGCTCCACCTCCATCGACACGGTGTACGGATGCCCGTCGGTCCCCTCGAATGCGGGGGGGCGGTCGTGCATCTCGAAATACCCACCGAGTGTCGCATCGTCGGCGGGTCGCGGAGCCGCGCCGTTGTCGTTGCTGGTAGCCTGGCTCATGGGTACATAGTGGCGCCTACCAGGGCCGGGGTACAGTGCACTACACTAGGAGGCTGTTGAAGAAGTCCAGCGGGTCACGCACGGTGCTCGTGCGCGAGGAACGACGACGAGGCGTAGCCGTAGCGACGGTCAGGTCCCCCGTGCGCCCACCGCCCCAATACACGACAGGTCGAAAGCGATGTCCCGGACGATGAAGGCAGCCATCTTCTCGAGCTTCGGCGGACCCGAGGTCGTGGAGGTTCGGGACGACGTGCCGGTGCCCGAGCCCGGCCCCGGGGAGGTGCGGCTCGCCGTCGAGGCGGCCGCACTCAATCATCTCGACCTGTGGGTTCGCCGCGGGCTGCCGATCGAGACGACCATGCCGCACATCGGCGGGTCCGATATCGTCGGGGTGGTGGAGGCCCTCGGGCCGGGGGTCACGGACGTGCCCGAGGGACTCCGGGTGGTCGTGGACCCTTCGATCGGCTACGGCTGGTATGGCGGCGAGCCCCGAGGGCCCTCCATAACAGAACCGAAATTCCGGATCATCGGGGAGCATACGCAGGGGGGGTTCGCGGAGTATGTGGTCGTGCCCGCGGCCAACGTCCTCGAGATTCCGGACCGCTTTCCGTCTGTGACCGCCAGCGCGGCGGGGCTGACGTTCGTGACGGCGTGGCGGGCGCTCGTCACCCGGGCGGCGCTCCGCCCTGGCGAGCGGCTCCTGGTTACGGGAGCGTCGGGCGGCGTGGGGACCGCCTCGGTCGCGATCGGCGTGGCGGCGGGTGCGCGGGTCCATGCCGTCACCAGCGGGACCGAGAACGTGCGGCGGCTCCAGGCGATGGGAGCGCATCGGGTATACGACCGGAGCACCGGGGACTTCTCCCGCCAGCTCTGGGCGGATACCGGGAAGCAGGGCGTGCACGTCGCATACGACACCGTGGGCGAGGCGATGTGGCCGCAATGCCTGCGCGCCCTCGGTGTGGGAGGCCGCCTCGTGACGTCCGGCGCGACCTCCGGCCCCAACGGAGCGACCGAGATCAGATTAGTGTTCTGGAAACAACTTTCTGTTTTGGGGAGCACCATGGGATCCCCGGGGGAGTTCCGACGGGTCATGCGTATGGTATTCGACGGCGCCTTGAAGCCCGAGATCCACGGGGTTCTCCCGCTCGACGAGGCGGCGCGGGCCCACGAGCTCCTCGAGGGCGGTAGCGCGTTCGGGAAGGTGGTGCTGGTGCCGGCGCCGGGGCCCTCCTGATGGAGCTCCGCGAGGCGCAGGAGCGGGTGGATGCCTGGATCTCCCGGTTCGAGGAAGGCTACTGGCCACCGCTCACGAACCTGGCCCGCCTGATCGAGGAAGTGGGCGAGCTGGCGCGCGAGATGAACCACCGGTTCGGCCACAAGATCAAGAAGCCGGACGAGCCGGAGCAGGACCTGGCGATCGAGCTGGCGGACGTGCTCTTCGTGCTGCTGGTCATCGCGAACGAGCAGGGGATCGATCTGGACGAGGCGCTCGAGCGCGTGCTGCGGAAGTACCGTGAGCGCGATTCGGACCGCTGGACCCGACGCGTATGAGAAGTGGCGCGCCGGCCGCGCCGCCTCCGGCACGAGGGTTGCTTGCATACACGGCAGGAGCCACGAACGCGGAGACGCCCGATCCGGTCACGCGCGCCGCGGCGCGAAGCGGGACCGGGCCGAACCCGCCCAACCGGAGAGCACCATGCTGAAGGGCATCGCGAAAGCCGTCGCCTACTACAAGGCCCCCGTTCAGACGTTCGCCGTCTTGCACCCGTTCAAGGCGCTCAAATGGGCGGGGATCTTCTTCGTGGTTGGAGCGCTGCTGAAGCGGCCTCCGCATCGCGGCGGCGAGCTCGGGGCAGGATGAGGGTCGACGCCCGGATACGGTCGCATGTCCTGAGCATCGTCGCGGCGGCGGGGGTGGCCGCCGCCACCCGTTGGGTGCTTCGTCGGGCGTGGACGGCGGGCACCGGGCGCGAGCCCCCCGACAACCCGGCGGAGCCGGGAGTCACATGGCAGGCGGCGATCGCATGGGGCGCCGCGTCGGGGGTCGCAGCCGGAATCGCGCGCATCCTCGCGCACCGGCTCACGGCGGCCGCGGAGGCATGATTCCGGCAGCCCGATCGGTCGACGGGGCGCTGAGGGAGCGAGCCGCGGAGCTCGGCTTCGCCCTGATCGGCGTGGCCGAGGCCCGTCCGAGCGACCACGGCTCGCACTATGCCGGCTGGCTCGCTCGGGACCTGCACGGCGAGATGGGCTACCTGGCCCGCCCCGATGCGCTGCTCCGGCGTCTCGACGTCGACCGCACCCTGCCTGGCGCCCGCTCGGTCGTGGTCGTGGCCGACGCCTACTACGCGGAAGACCGTCCAGGTATGCCCGGGGATGCCTCCCGCGGCGTCATCGCCCGCTACGCCCGTGGGGCCGACTACCACCGGGTGCTCCGCCGCAAGCTGAGCCGCCTGCTCGAGTGGGTGCGGGCCGAGGCCGGGGTGCCGGTCGAGGGGAGGGTCTACGTCGACACGGGACCCCTGCTCGAGCGCGAGCTGGCTCGACGGGCCGGCCTCGGATGGTTCGGCCGGAACACCATGCTCATCCACCCCCGGAAGGGATCGTACTTCTTTCTGGGCGCGCTCCTGCTCGATCTGCCGCTGCCGGCCGACGCGCCCTTTGCCGAGGATCGCTGCGGGTCCTGCCACGCCTGCCTCGACGCCTGCCCCACGGGCGCGCTCCTCGGCCGGAACGAGGTGGGTGCGCCGGTGATGGACGCTCGGCGCTGCATCTCCTACCTCACCATCGAGCAACGGGGGCCGATCCCGCGGGAGCTACGTCCTCTGATCGGCAACCGGATCTACGGTTGCGACATCTGCCAGGAGGTGTGCCCGTTCAACATCAAGTTCGCGAGGCCATCCTCCGAGCCGCGATACGGCGCCCGGGGTCCCGGCGAACCACCCGACGGCGTCGAGCCGGATCCGACGGTTCCAGCGGGCTGGCATCCGGGGACGCGGTCGCCCGCGCTCGTGGACTTGTTGCGGACGGCTCTCGATGAGGGCTCGTGGGAGTCGTTCTCGCGCGGTTCACCGATGCGGCGGGCCGGGCGGGCCGGGTTCGCACGCAACGTATGCGTCGCGCTGGGCAACTGGGGCGATCCGTCCGCCGTGTCGGTCCTCTCGCAGGCGTTGAAGGACCCGCACCCGTTGGTGAGGGCACATGCCGCATGGGCGCTCGGACGCATCGCGTCCGACGAGGCGGTGCGGACCTTACGCGATGGGCTTCTGGAGGAAGAGGAGTCGTCCGTCCGCGATGAGGTCGAGCGGGCCCTGGAAGCATCCTCTCGCAGCTGAACGTAGCGCGGCGAGCCGGGCATCGCGCTGGGCTTGTCCCCGCGACGTAAGTCCGTGTGGCCGTGGAGGCGGCCGGACGGCGAAGGTAGTGCGGAAAGCGACCTGCGCCGGCCCACGGGTGGTCGTTCGCCGTGGAGTGTTCGGATCCGGAATCACCGTCCCGGAAGCGGACACCTCTCGTCGGCGGTCCGATGCCCGCGAAAGCATCGAAGGGCCTGGAAGCGGCCAAGGATAAGCGAACCGGGCTGCCTGGCATGGGCGTTGCCGAGTGTAGCCGACACGACGGGATGCTCGGATGGGGCGCGGCAGGGAGGAGGGCGGAAATGGTGCGGATGTTCGAGGAGCTGCGGCTGGCGGCGCGCCGATTGGCTCGCGAGCCGGGATTCACCTGCACGGTGATTCTGACGATGGGGGTCGGTATCGGCACGATCGCCACGGTCTTCACCCTGGTGTACGGGGTGCTGCTGCGGCCCTTGTCTTACCCCGAGCCGCACCGCCTCGTCTCGGTCGGGCACGTGGCGCCGGGCATCGATCCGGGGCGGGACGGGCTCTCCGCCGGCATCTACCTCCATTATCGGGACGAGAACCGCGTGTTCGACGCGATCGCGGGCTACCAGCGGGTCTCGTTCACCTTCACGGACGTGGGACGACCCGAGCGAATCGAGACCGCATTGGTCACGCCCGAGCTCTTCTCGGTCCTCGGGGTGGAGCCCCGCCTCGGCCGTTTGCCGACAGCGGAGGACGACACCCACGACGTTGCGGCGCTCACCGGCACGATCGGCACGCTGCTCAGCCACGACCTGTGGGTCGAGCGCTACGATGCCGACCCGGGAATCGTGGGCCGCGCCCTCGAGATCGACGGCCGGCCGTGGGCGATCGTCACGGGCGTGGCCCCGGAGGGCTTCTCCTTCCCGGATCCCCAGGTCGAGGCGTGGCTTGCCACGCCACAGGAGCGCGTGTTGTGGAGCGACCGCGCGGAGGTACGCCGTGCCATGCTCCTGAACGGCGTCGCCCGGCTGAGGCCGGGCGTCACGCCGGAGCAGGCTGCCGCGGACCTGGACCGGTTGGTGAGCCTCCTTCCCGAGGCGTTTCCGGACGTCACGGCCGAGGAGATCGACGCGCTGGGGCTGCGTGCGCGGGTGCGTCCCTTCAAGGAGGTCATCGTCGGTGACGTTCGCCTACCGCTCCTGGTCGTTCTGGCGAGCGCCGGGTTCCTCCTGCTCGTCACCTGGGCGAACGCGACCAACCTGCTGCTCATGCGCGCGCACGCGCGCCGGACCGAGATCGGGATCACGCGCGCCCTGGGAGCCGCGGAACGCGACGTCTCGGCCCGGTTGCTCAGCGAGAGCCTGCTGCTGGCAGCCATCGGAGGCGCGCTCGGCCTCGGCATCGCGGCAGCGGCGGTAGGGAGTGGGCTCGGATTCGCGCCCCGGCAGCTTCCGCGCCTCGACGAAGTCGGGGTCGATGCAGTGGTCGTGGCCGTCGTGGCCGCGCTCGTACTTGTGAGCGGCACCCTCATGGGCGCGATCTGTCTCGTGAGCAACCGTCGTAGCCTCGCCGGACCGGCGCTTTCCGCGCTGCGGAGCCGCTCGGCCACCGAGCATCGGGACGGTCAGAAAGGCCGTCGAGCGTTGGTGGCCGTGCAGTTGGCGCTCGCGCTGACGCTTCTCGTCGGCTCCACGCTCATGGCGCGCACGTTCTGGGAGCTCCAGCAGGTCGATCTCGGGTTCGACCTCGACGAGCGGCTCACGTTCTACATGCCGATGACACACCTCGGCTTGGAGGCGACCCACCAAGAGGCCGCGGCGCTGCACGCCGAGGTCATGGGCCGCCTGAGCGCGCTTCCTGCCGTCAATGGTGTGGAAGCGGCCACGGCTTCCGTGTTTCCCCTTACCCTGACGGAGTACGGGCGTGAGAATCTGACGGCGATCACGGCTTCGGGCAGCGCGGCCGGAGACGACGTCCGCGGGCCGCTTGCCGAATACGGATATGCCACTCCGGGCTACTTCCGCGAGATGGGGATCCCGGTCCTTGCCGGCCGCACGTTCCGGAGCGCGGACGCCTTGCCAGGAGCGGCGGGCGCCATCCTCAGCGCATCCCTCGCCCGAGATCTGTTCCCGGGCGGCGATCCCGTGGGACAAAGCGTGGAGTTCGCTGACTTCCGGTCGTTCTGGCCGAGTCTCACCGTGGTCGGCGTAGTCGGAGACGTTCCCGCCACGACCCTACGTGATGGCGGGAGCCGGACGATCTACCTCCCACACGTCCATCCGCTCGCTCCGGAGGTCTCCGGGGAGACGCTCTATCCCTACACGCCGCGTTTCGAGAAGTACGTCGTGCGCACGAGCACCGATCCGGCCGCGCTGATCCCCGCGCTCCGCCGAACCGTCGACACGATCGATCCACGGCTTCCCATGCTGGACATCGCGCCGCTCGAGACGCTCGTCGCGGAGGCCACGTCCCAGGAGCGATTCATGCTGCGCCTGCTTCTCGTGAGTGCCGCGGCGGCGCTCTTCCTCGGGATCGTGGGCGTCTACGGCGTGCTCGCGTACGCCGTACGGCGCCGCGGCGCCGAGCTGGGCATCCGGCTCGCGCTGGGTGCGACCCCGGGCCGGCTCCGGCGGCAGGTAGTCGCGGAGGGCGCGACCCTGAGCATCGCCGGTATCGTGGTCGGACTGGCGGCTTCGCTCGCCTCCAGCCGCCTCATCGAGGCCCTCCTGTTCGAGACGAGCCCGACCGATCCGCTCATGTTCGCCGGCGCGACACTCCTCCTGTTCGTCACCGCGCTCGCCGCGAGTTACCTGCCGGCGCGTCGCGCCAGCAGGGTCGACCCGGCCATCGCGCTTCGCTCGGAGTGAGTCAGATCGGTCCGGGCGCCGGGTCGCGACCGGAGACCGAGCAGCCGACCGTCCTCGGCGCCGCCCCCACGGTAATCGACTCATGACAGTGAGCTTGGCAGCCCCAATCTGGTGAACGGGTCGGTCCGCAAGAAGCTCACCTTTTCCGCGATGCGGGATCCATCGGAGGTCAGCGAGGTCACGGTGAGCGCCAGTGCCTCGTACGGAC
>Ga0079224_100014605_pt1 | contig 10972 bp, 8 predicted proteins | sample Stecom2015_FD_80414 | JGI IMG/M metagenome (GOLD analysis project Ga0079224, IMG submission 80414) | Agricultural soil microbial communities from Utah to study Nitrogen management - Steer compost 2015 | ecosystem: Environmental > Terrestrial > Soil > Agricultural land | place: USA: Utah...
CGTCGAAGTGCAGGTTCTCGATGTAGTTGCCCAGCGTGCGCTTGATCGTCTCGACGTTGTAGACCACGCCGTCGTAGGTCGACTGCGTGATCGTCATCACCCGCGGGCGCGCCCCCTTGTCCCGGATCAGCGGGTTCGCGTCGATCTTGCGCTGGATGTTGGCCGGGTCGAACTCCTCGAGCGGGATCGGGCCGATGATGCCGAGGTGGTTGCGCGTCGGCTGCAGGAAGATCGGGATCGTGCCCGTCATCGTGATCGCGTGCAGCACCGACTTGTGGCAGTTGCGGTCGACCAGCACCACGTCGTCGCTGCCCACCGTCGAGTGCCAGACGATCTTGTTCGAGGTCGACGTGCCGTTGGTGACGAAGAACAGGTGGTCGACGTTGAAGATGCGCGCCGCGTTGCGCTCCGACGCCGCGACCGGCCCGGTGTGGTCGAGCAGCTGGCCCAGCTCGTCGACCGCGTTGCAGACGTCGGCGCGCAGCATGTTCTCGCCGAAGAACTGGTGGAACATCTGGCCCACCGGGCTCTTCAGGAACGCCACCCCGCCCGAGTGGCCCGGGCAGTGCCACGAGTACGAGCCGTCGTGCGCGTAGTGGACCAGCGCCTTGAAGAACGGCGGCGCCAGCGAGTTCAGGTAGTTGGTCGCCTCGCGGATGATGTAGCGGGCCACGAACTCCGGCGTGTCCTCGAACATGTGGATGAAGCCGTGCAGCTCCTTCAGGATCTCGTTGGGCAGGTGCTGCGAAGTGCGCGTCTCGCCGAACAGGAAGATCGGGATGTCGGCGTTGCGCCGCCGCGTCTCGACGATGAGCTTGCGCAGGTCGGTGACCGCCCTGCTCTCGGTGCCGTCCTCGCCGATCTCCTCGTCGTCGATCGACACGATGAACGCCGACGCCCTCGCCGCCTGGTTGGCGACCATCGACACGTCGATGTAGGTGAAGCCGCCGACCACCTCCCAGTGCTGGTCCTCGATCGCCTTGGCCAGCGCGCGGATGCCCAGGCCGCTGGCGGAATCGGCCTTCCAGTCCTCGTCGATGACGACGATCGGGAATCGGAACTTCATGTGCGTGCCCAGCGTCTGAGGAGGCGCGGCGAGCGAGCGGCCCGGCGCCGGAAAAGGTGCAAGTTAAGCACAAATCCACGAGGGGGTCGGCGCGTCGCGCGGCACGCGGGAGCAGCGCGTTGCGCGCGACCGACGGATCAGGGCAGGCGGATCGTCGGACCATGGCGCGCGAGCGTGGCGTCGGCCGTCAGCAGCGACATCGGTTCGACGACGCTCGGGTGCTCGCGGAGGATCGGCAGCGCAAGATGGTCGTCCGCGATCCCGTCAATCGGCCGAACGGCCGCCCCACGTTGGTACGATTGCCTGTGCGAGCACGCGGAGCCCCCGATGACCGGAAGCGACGGCGATCCAGCGAAGTCCGATGCAGCGCCCCGCGCGGCGTGGACGGGCACCCGCGCGTACGCGGCCGGCGGCCCGCGGCCGCACTGGCCGCGCGTGGCCGTCTACGGCGCCGGCGCGGTCGGCTGCTTCTTCGGCGCGAAGCTGGCCGAGGCGGGCGCGCCGGTCACGCTGATCGGCCGGGCCGCGCACGTCGACGCGATCCGCCGCGACGGCCTGCTGTTCGAAAGCCCGGGGGCGACGCGACGGGTGCGGATCGCCGCCGACACCGGACCCGGGTCGGTGCGCGACGCGGACCTGGTGCTGTTCTGCGTGAAGACGCGCGACACCGACGACGGCGCCCGCGCGCTCGCGCCGCTGCTGCGCGCGAACGCGATCGTCGCAAGCCTGCAGAACGGCGTCGACAACGTGCCGCGCCTGCGCGAGGCCGGCGTCGACGCGCTGGCCGCGGTCGTGTACGTGGCGACCTCGATGCCCGCGCCGGGCCACCTGCTGCACGCGGGGCGCGGCGACCTGGTGATCGGCGAGTACGGCGCGCGCCCCGGCTCGACCCGCGCGCAGGCGGTCGCGGCGTGGTTCGAGCGCGCGGGCGTGCCCTGCCGGATCGAGGCCGACGCGCGCGGCGAGCTGTGGACCAAGCTCGCGATGAACTGCGCGTACAACGCGATCTCGGCGCTGGCGCGCTCGCGCTACGGCCCGATGCTCGACGACCCCGAGGTCCGCACGCTGATGCGCGAGGCGCTCGTCGAGTGCGTGGCCGTCGCGCGCGCCGACGGCGTGTCGATCGCCGACGCCGACGCGCAGTTCGACGCCGCGATGCGGCTCGGCGAGCAGATGCGCGCGGCCAGTTCGTCGACCGCGCAGGACCTGGCCCGCGGCCGGCCGACCGAGATCGACTCGCTCAACGGCTACGTGGCCCGACGCGGGGCGGCGCTGGGCGTCGCGACGCCGGTGAACCGGGCGCTGGCGACGCTGGTGCGGCTGCTGGAGCGCGGCGTGAGCGCGGACTGAGCGCGGCGTGACGCAGATGTGGGCGCAACGCCTGCGGCCCGCGAGCCCAGCCGCCCGCCCCTGCAACGGCACCGCGTGGCAGATTTTTCATAGCCTGCAGGCGCTGCGTGCTGCACCATTGACCCGTCCGCCTCCCCGAGCGTCGATTCCGCCGCATGCGCGTGCCCCGACTCGAACTGCCCGCTGTCGCCGCGATCCTGGCCGCCATGTGCGGCCTGCTCGCGTTCCCGCTGAGCGACTACGACTACTTCTGGCATTTGCGCACCGGACAGCTGATCCTCGAGTCGGGCGCGATCCCGACCACCGATCCGTTCTCGTTCACTGCTGCAGGCCGGCCCTGGGCGGTGCAGGGCTGGCTGTTCGACGCGCTGATGGCCTGGATCCACGGCGCGCTGGGAGACACCGGCGTGCGCGCGTTCTTCGTCGCCTGGCTGCTGGCGACCTGGTCGGTGGTCCACGCCACCGTCCGCCTCTTCGTCTCCGAACCGTCGCGCGCGCTGGCGATCACGCTGGTCAGCGCCGCGGGTGCGTCGACCTACTTCGTCGCCCGGCCCTTGGTCGCGACCTTGCTCGGCTTCGCGCTCACGCTGTTCCTGCTGACGAAGCACCGTGAAACGGGCCGGCGCGCCTGGCTGCTGGGGATCCCGCCGACGATGGCCGCGTGGGTCAACCTGCATTTCGGATTCGTGACCGGCCTCGCCCTCATTGCACTGGTGTGTGCCGCGGACTTCGCGTCGCGGCACGTGCCGATCGACGGCGCACCCCACGCGAGGGGCCGGCTCTCGCCGGCGCTCTGCGTCGCGTTGCTGGTCGCAAGCGTGGCGGCACTCGGACTGAACCCGCTCGGCTACGCGGCGCTCGGCACGACGCTGGACATGACCCGCACGAACGCTGCATCGGTGGTGGTCGAGTGGCAGAGCCCCGACTTCAGCCTGCCGGGCAGCCAGGCTTTCCTCGCGATGCTGGGCGTGGCCGTCGTCGCCCGCGTGCTGAGCCGCCGCGCTCCGGAATGGATCGACCTGGCGCTGCTCGGCGCGATGGCCGCAGCCGCGCTCCACTCGATGCGCCATATGCCGCTCGCCGCGATCGCGACGGCCCCGGTGATGGCGCGCGCCTTCGCCGGCTGGACTCCGCTGCCCTGGGAGAACCGGTGGCTGGCACGGCTGCCGGCGCAGTTGCGCGAGCGCGGCGGCAAGGAGCTCGGCGACAGTGTCCACGCGCTGAACTGGGCGCTCTGCGTCGTTGCGGGCCTGGCACTGCTGGCGGCCTCCCCCCAGGTCCGCGCCTGGCGCGACGCGCACACCGCCGCCGCCGTCCCGGTCGACGCCGCACGCTTCATGGAGGCCCGCGAGCTGGGCGGCCGGATCTTCAACGACTACGCGGCCGGCGGCTACCTGATCCACCGACTCCACCCGACGCACCGCGTGTTCGTCGACGGCCGCTACAACCCCTACGTGCCCGACGTGATCGAAGACTTCCTGCGCGTGACCAGCCTGGCCGGCGACTGGCTCGCGGTCCTCGACCGGCACCGCGTCGACGTCGTGCTGGCAAGGGCCCCGGCACGGGGCTTCGCGCAGGCGCTCGCCGCGAGCTCGCGATTCCGGCTCGTCTATGCCGATCCGTACTACGGCGTGCTGATCCGCAACGACGGCAGCCGCCCCGACCTGCCCGACGTGCAGGCGCCGCCCTCACTGCCGCGCCCGCGATGAACCGCGCGCCCCCGCCCACCGGCTTGTCCGCACGACCCGCGGAGCCCGCGGCGTCGCGGGACGCGGCCGCCACGGCGGGTCCGTCCTCGCCGCCGCGACTGGCGATCGTCGTGCCCTGCTACAACGAGGAAGCGGCACTGCCCGAAACCTGCCGCCAGCTCGTCGCGCTGCTGCGGCACCTGACCGATGCGTCGAAGGTCGCGCCGGGCAGCCACCTGCTGTTCGTCGACGACGGCAGCGGCGACGGCACCTGGCCGATCGTCGCCGGCTTCGCCGAACAGGGGCTGCCAGTCGTCGGCATCCGCCTGACCCGCAATCGCGGCCACCAGAACGCTTTGCTGTGCGGACTGGTGCATGCCGACGCCGACGTCGTGGTCAGTATCGACGCGGACCTGCAGGACGATCCCGAGGCGATCGAGGCGATGCTCGACGCGCACGCGCAGGGCTGCGACATCGTCTACGGCGTGCGTTCGTCGCGCGACGCCGACACCGGCTTCAAGCGGCGCTCGGCCGGGGCGTTCTACCGTCTTCTCGAAGCCTTCGGCGTCGAGACGGTGCCGCATCACGCCGACTACCGGCTGATGACGCGCCGTGCGATCCGCGCGCTGTCGCAGTACCGGGAGGTCAACCTGTACCTGCGCGGCATGATCCCGCTGCTCGGCCTGCGCAGCGCGCGGGTCCAATACCGGCGCCGCGCCCGCCTCGCCGGCGAATCGAAGTACCCGCTATCGAGGATGCTGGCGCTGGCCTGGCAGGCGATTACCAGCTTCTCGGTGGTGCCGCTGCGCGTGATCACCGTGCTCGGCTTCCTGATCTTCGCCGGGTCGCTGCTCGCGTCCGCGTGGATCGTGTGGGCGCGCTTCGTCGCCAACGAGGCCGTGCCGGGCTGGGCGTCGATCGTTCTGCCGGTGTCGCTGCTGGGCGGCATCCAGATGCTCGGAATCGGCGTGGTCGGCGAGTACCTCGGCAAGATCTACCTGGAGTCGAAGGGACGACCCCGCTATCTCGTGCAGGACGTCGTCGCGGGCGCCGGACTGGGGCCGCCCCGCGCCGAATCCGGGGACACGCCGGGAGAGCCGCGTTGAAGCGCGAGGAGTTCGATCGCTTCGCCGACGAGTACGAGGCGCTGCACGCGAGCAACGTTCGCGCCTCGGGCGAGGACCCTTCGTTCTTCGCCGAGTACAAGGTGCTCGACCTGCGCAGGCTCGCGCTGGAGACCTGTGTGCTCGAGCGGATGCGGTGCGGCGCGATACTCGACTTCGGCGGCGGCGTCGGCAATTCCGCGCGCTTCCTGGCGCGCGAGTTCCCCGAGGCGCTGCGCCTGAACGTCGACGTGTCGCTGCGCAGCCTGCGCGTGGCCCGCGAGCGACGCGAAGGCGGCGCGCAGGTCGCGTTCGACGGCGCGACGCTGCCGCTCGCGTCGGGCTCGGTCGACGCGGCGATGTGCGCCTGCGTGTTCCATCACATTCCCGAAGACGAGCACGTCGCGAAGCTCGCCGAGCTGCGCAGGGTGCTCCGGCCCGGCGGGCTGCTGATGGTCTACGAGCACAACCCGCTGAACCCGCTGACCCGCCGCGCCGTCGACACCTGCCCGTTCGACGAGAACGCGCACCTGATCGGCGCGCGGACGATGCGCGCGCGCTTCCACGCGGCGGGATTCGGTTCGGCGACGATCCGCTACAGGCTGTTCTTCCCGCGCTTCGCGCGCGGGCTGCGCCCGCTCGAGCGCCACCTGCACTGGCTGCCGGCGGGCGCGCAGTACCTGGTCTACGCGACGCGATAGGGCCCGTCGCCGGGCCCGACGGCCCTACAGGTGCCGCCAGCCGCCTTCGGGCCCGGCGCGCGCAACCTCGGTGCCCTCGTACCAGCGCGCGAGCGTGCCGGCGACCATGTCGCGCCCCACCACCAGCCGCACGTTGACGCCGGCGCGCATCGGGCCGCCGCGGACCAGCTTCGCCTCGACCGGCAGGCGCGCCTGCACCGCCTTGGCGCCGGCGACGTGCCCGGCGCGATAGTGGATCTCGGTGCGCTGCTGCCCGAAGCTGCGCCAGTCCGACACGCGGGCCACGTCGGCGCCGAAGCGCGAGAGCTGGCGGGCCGTGCGGCTCGCCAGGCGCGGCAGGCCGACGCCGTTGCTGACCTCGAGCCCGTCGACCGCCGCGAGCGATGGCGCGCCGCCTTGCCCTGCGGCTGCAGCCACGCGCGGCGCCGGAGCGACGTGCTTAAGTTCGTACAGGTTCGGCGCGAGTTGCACCAGCACCCCGTCATTCGATTTCGCGAGCACGACCTCGTAGCTCGTGGTCCGCGCCGACTCGTCCAGCGTCGCCGCCGCCATCGAGCGCGCGGCCGAGGTCAGCGCGGCGCTCCAGTCGGCCGGCCGCGCCGGGGCCTGCCGGGCGGCGACCTCGATCGACGGTGCGCGCACCGGCTCGACCTCGGCTGCCTGCGCAAGCGGACCGTCGACCGACGGCGGCACCCCCGCAGGCGCCATCGACAGCGCCGGCTCGGCGCCTGCGGCGCTTGCCGTGTCCCCTTCCGCAACATCGGGTGGCGCAGACGGCGCCATCGTCAGTTCGACCGAAGTCTCCGGGGACGGCGCAGGTTCGGCCGGGTTCGCCTGAACCGGCGCGGAATGCGTCGGCAACGAGGGCGCCATCGACAGCGCCGGGCCAGTGGCCGGCGGCTGTCCGGCGACCGGAACGCCGACCATCACGTGCGAATCCGCCGGCTCCAGGGTCACGCTGCCCGCGGCGACGACGTCGGCGGCCGGCGCCTGCACCGCCTGCGACGGCGCCTGCGGCGCGAGCGCCGGCGCCTGCGCGAGCGCCGACGCCGGGGCCGGCGCACGCGCCATCGTAGCGCGCTCGCGAGCCAGCGCGAGCAGATCGAGGTTCTCGCGCGTACGACCGTTCGACGGGTCGAGCTCGATCGAGCGCGCCAGCGCGCTGGCCGCCTCGTGCAGCCGGCCGAGCCTCATCTGCGCGTAACCCAGGTTGTTCAGCACGTGGGCCGCCCCCGGCCCGGAGGCGAGCGCCGACCGGAACGCCTCGACCGCCTCCGCGTAGCGCCCCGACCGGCCATAGGCCACGCCGAGCCCGTTCAGCGCCTCGACGTAGTTGGGATCGAGCTTCAGCGCGTTCTCGAACCGCTGGATTGCCGCGGCGACGCGGCCCTCCGCGAGGTCCATCCGGCCGACCGCGTACTGGCCGGCGGCGGTGCCGGCCGGCTCCTGCACGCGGTACACGCCGGCGACCCTGGTGCCGCGATCATCGAGCCCGACCTTCCCGGGCGACGTCGCGCAGCCGGTGATCAGGGCCACGGCGCAGGCGCCGGCCAGCATCGGATAGCGATTCGTGCTCATGTCGTCCTCCGGTCAGCTCGACATCGTAAGCGCCCTACATCCTGCCGGTCATCGCCGGCAGCAGCGTGCGATAGATCTGGATCATCGCCGGGCCCATCAGCACCAGCAGCAGCGAAGGGAAGATGCAGAAGATCAGCGGGAACAGCATCTTCAGCGGGATCTTGGCCGCCTGCTCCTCGGCGCGCTGGCGGCGCCGCACGCGCAGCGAGTCGGCGTGCACGCGCAGCGAGTCGGCCACGCTGGTGCCGAAGCGGTCGGCCTGCAGCATCATCGCGACGAAGCTCGAGATCTCGTCCAGCCCGGTGCGCGCGGCCAGGTTGCGCAGCGCGCGCTCGCGCGTCGCCCCCACGCGCAGCTCGAGGCCGACCATCGTCAGCTCCTCGGCGAGCTTCGGGCTGCGCAGGCCGATCTCCGACGCGGTGCGCGCGATCGCGGCGTCGAGCGAGATGCCCGACTCGACGCAGACGATCATCAGGTCGAGCGCGTCCGGGAAGGCCTCGAACAGCTCGCGCTGCCGGCTCTCGGTCAGCCGCGCCAGCACGACGTTCGGCAGGTAGTAGCCGAGCGCCGCGACCAGGAACAGGAAGAACATCGGCTGGTAGCCCGGACGCGCGCGCACCTCGGTGAACGCCAGCAGCAGCACCGGGAGCGCGATCGCCAGCACCGCCTTCAGCGCGAAGTAGATCACCGGCGCCGCCGGATCGCGGAAGCCCGCGTGCAGGAACTTCGCGCGGATCTTCGAGACTTCTTCCTCCTTCGTCGGCGTCGCGAGTTTGGCCACCGGGCCCGCGGCCTTCACGACGCGCGCCTGCCACTCGGCGACCTCCTTGGCCGACATGTCGACCTGGCCCACCACGCCACGCAGGCGCGCGCGGGCGTCGGGGCCGCGCAGGAAGTACGCGCCGATGCTGTAGACCGCGGCGACCACCGCGACGAACAGCGCACCCAGGACGACGTAGAGTTCAGGCGTCATCGCTCGCTCCTACACCCTGATCTTCACGATGCGCCACAACCAGAAGACGCCGATCGCCATTGCGACCATGGCGACCATCACCAGCTTGAAGCCGGCCGGATCCTTCCAGAGCACCGTCATGAAGTTCGGGCTGAGCAGGTTGATCACCAGCGCCGTCGCGAACGGCAGCAGCGTGAGGATCCAGGCCGACAGCTTGCCTTCGGCGCTCAGCACGCGGATCGTGCCGAACAGCTTGAAGCGCTCGCGGATCAGCGTGCCGATGTTGTCCAGGATCTCGGCGAGGTTGCCGCCGGTCTCGCGTTGCAGCACGACCGCGACCGCGAAGTAGCGCAGGTCCTCCACCGGCACGCGCGCGGCGAGGTTCAGCATCGCGTCGGACACCGGAATGCCGTAGTTGATCTCCTCGAACGTGGACGCGAACTCGCCGCCGATCGGATCGGGCAGTTCCTCGCCGACCATCTGCAGCGACGGCGGGAACGCGTGACCGGCGCGCAGCGCGCGCGCGATCAACTCGACCGCGTCGGGCAGCTGCGCCTCGATCTTGCGCATGCGCTTGTCGCGCGCCCAGCCCAACCAGACGAACGGCGCGAAGACCGCCACGATGGCCAGCGACACCGCGATCCACAGCGGCTGGCGCAGTGCGAGCGCGCTAAGGAACACCGCGGCGACCAGCAACAGGACGGTCAGCAGGAAGCGCGACGTGGGCATCACGATGCCCGCCTGCTGCAGCGTCTTCTCCAGCGTGCCGACCCGCGGCAGCTTCAGCAGCAGCTTGCCGACCAGCCCGACCCGGTCGGCCTCGCGGGCCTTGATCAGCGTCGACTTCTCGAGGCCGTGGCCGCCCGCGTGCAGCGCGCGCAGCCGGCGCTCGAGTTGCCGCACTTCGGCGCTGCTGGTGTCCTGCCACAACAGGAACCCGCCCTCGAGCAGCAGCACCACGCCGAGGAAGCACACCAGCAGGAAGATCGTCAGGCCCCAGTCCATCGTCGCTCCGTCTCGTGTGCGTTCAGCCGATCACTCGTAGACCCGCTGCGGGTCGAACAGGTCCTCGGGCAGCCTGACGCCGTACACCGCGACCCGCTCGACGAACTTCGGCCGCACGCCGGTCGCGTGGAACGCGCCCAGCACGTGCCCCTGCGGGTCGATGCCGGTCTGGCGGAAGGTGAAGATCTCCTGCGTCGTGATCACGTCGCCCTCGAGCCCGGTGATCTCGGACAGGCTGACGATCTTGCGCCGGCCGTCGCTCAGCCGCCCCACCTGCACGATCGCGGTCAGCGCCGACGCGATCTGCTGGCGCATCGCCTTCTGCGGCATCTGCACGCCGGTCATGCCGAGCATGTTCTCGATCCGGCTCAGCGCGTCGCGCGGCGAATTGGCGTGCACCGTGGCCATCGAGCCCTCGTGGCCGGTGTTCATCGCCTGCAGCATGTCGAGCGTCTCGGCGCCGCGCACCTCACCGACGATGATCCGGTCGGGCCGCATCCGCAGGCTGTTGCGCACCAGCGCGCGCTGCGTGACCTCGCCCTTGCCCTCGATGTTCGGCGGGCGCGTCTCGAGCCGCACCACGTGGGGCTGCTGCAGCTGCAGCTCGGCCGCGTCCTCGATCGTGACGATGCGCTCGCTGTGCGGAATGTAGCCCGACAGCACGTTCAGCAGCGTCGTCTTGCCCGTGCCGGTGCCCCCAGAGATCAGGATGTTCAGCTTCGCCTTCACCATGCCGCCGAGCAGCGCCGCGATCTCCGGCGTCAGCGACCTATTCTGGATCAGGTCCTCCATCTTCAGCGGGACGACCGCGAACCGGCGGATCGACAACACCGGGCCGTCGATCGACAGCGGCGGGATGATCGCGTTCACGCGAGAGCCGTCCGGCAGGCGCGCGTCGACCATCGGGCTCGACTCATCGACCCGGCGCCCGACGCGCGAGACGATCTTGTCGATGATCTTCATCAGGTGGGCGTCGGTGTCGAAGCGGATCGGCGTCAGCTCCAGGCGTCCGGCCCGCTCGATGTAGACCTGCTTGTGCGTGTTGACCAGGATGTCGGACACCGTCGGATCGGCCAGCAGCGGCTCGATCGGGCCGAGGCCCATGATCTCGTTCTGGATGTCCAGGACGATCTTCTTGCGCTCGCCCGCGTTGAGCGCCGCGCCCGATTCGCCGATCAGGCGCTCGACCAGGACGCGCAGTTCCTCGCGCAGCCGATCGGGCGACAGCTTGCCCATCACCTCCAGGTCGATGCGGTCGAGCAACTGCGTCTGAAGGCTCGCCCGCAGCGCCTGGTAGGCGGCGCTGTCGGCGCCCTCGGTCGGCACCTGCACCACCGGTTGCGCCGTCTGGATCGTGTTCAGTCTGTCTCGGAGCGACATGGTCTACCTGCCAGTGCTGGGGCTATCGACCGAACCAGCCGCGCTTGCGCTCGGCGGCCTGCGGCGCGAGCCGTTCGGCCAGCGAGACGAGCACCTTCGACACCGGGTCGCGCGGCGCGCTCGTCAGGATCGGGATGCCGTGGTTGATC
>Ga0079224_100014606_pt1 | contig 10972 bp, 6 predicted proteins | sample Stecom2015_FD_80414 | JGI IMG/M metagenome (GOLD analysis project Ga0079224, IMG submission 80414) | Agricultural soil microbial communities from Utah to study Nitrogen management - Steer compost 2015 | ecosystem: Environmental > Terrestrial > Soil > Agricultural land | place: USA: Utah...
TCTAACCGCCGACCACGAGAAGACGCGCCTCCCGTAGAGGACGCTATGTCCTCGACATATTGTCGGCCAGCAGTGCAGTTTGTATAGACGAAAACTCGAAAGGCATATCCGTCTGCCATCCATTTCCGACCCTATAGTCCGAGCGGATTACCGTGGTCAGCTCGGCATAATCTGTACTGCTGATATCGAGCTTGCGGCTATACAGAAATTTAACCAGCCAACGTGGTACATTGATGATCCGTTGTCCCGACTTGATAAGATGGAGTGAACGGTAAAGATCAAAAAGCTCCATAAACGAGATAAACTCGCCACCGCCGACCTCCAGCACTTTATAGTGAAACGCGGGGACGTCCAACATCCGCTTCAGCCACCGCACAAAATCACGCACGCCGATAGGTTGAAACGACCGGCCGGCATATTGCTTGGAGTACAATATAAAACGTCGCTCTGCGATACTTCGAAAGACTCTGTCCAATAGCGCATCTCTTCCCAAGACACTATTCTTTAATACGACAGTGTAGTCCATATCGAACTCCTCCAACAGATCCAGAATCGGTTGTATCTCGTCCCGGTCTACCAGCCTTGCTACATAGACGAGACGCCTGCAATTCATCCTGGACAGTAGCTGTATAAAATTCCTCAATGACAACAGCTCCAGTTTCAGATTCACGACATCCTGCAACGTAGGCACCTGTGTGAAATAAAAAGAAGCCCGAAGATCAGGAATATAAAAATCATAATCTACGCTACCCCGGATAAGATCGAGTTCATACACCTTCGCCCGCAAAGGTTCGAATAGCCGGGATTCAAATAATTTAAGATTACGCGTTATTGCGAACACTCCAAAGCCCTCTTCCGCCATCAGACTAACGCTCCGCCGCCCGACATAGTTATTGAGCCCACTAATTAATACGTTCATAAACACACAGTCGCATTCAAACCTAAATAATTCATTTTATATAAAATGTAATGAATATAAAATGGACCTCTTGCTCTCCTCCACTATTGAAGACTTATTTATAAGAGGAAATTCAATAACAAATAACAGAAGACTCTTCCGAATGTTCGGTGAAAATATAATTGTTACAAACGAGAGCCAACCACCTGGTTAGAATAAGAGAGACCTTCGGATTGCATCGGCAATGGAGAAGCGCAAAAAGTCAGCCGGCGATATACTTTAGCCGGCCTGTAGCCTCCACCGGTGTAGGTGGCGGGGCGATTGTCTATACTTTGTCAAAAGAGGGCTTACGTGTCTCCCCAACCCAGATAAGTGGATAGTTTACATTATATTTGTGATATTTATTAACGCCTCTGCGAAAGTTTTTTTGATGAAGCCTGTATAAATTAACCTATAGAGAAGCATAAAATAATTTATGCAAGTTTCATCACCATTAAAAAACAAATTATTTGAATGAAAAAGGTGATTTTAGTATGGTTCCGAAATGATCTACGTATTCATGACAACGAAATTTTGTCGGAGGCCGTTAATAAAGGAGACATTGTTATTCCCGTCTACTTCTTTGACCCACGTTATTTCGGTGAAAACCGGCTGGGATTTAAGAACACGGGCATACTCCGAGCCCGCTTTCTCCTGGAATCCGTAAGACACTTTAAGAAGACACTACAGGATATGGGGGCCGATCTGCTGGTTTTCCAGGGTAAACCTGAAGACTTAATCGGCACGCTCTGTGCTAAATATGATGTCACAGAGGTTTACCATCATCGGGAAGTAGCAAACAGGGAGACTAAAATTTCCGAACTGGTAGAGGCTGCGCTTTGGCAGGAAAAAATCAACCTAAAGCACTTCATCGGACACACGCTTTATCATAAAGAGGATCTTCCCTTTCCCATCCGTGACATTCCGGATGCTTTCAGTGCCTTCAAGAAAAAGGTCGAAAAAGAAAGTTTTGTCCGGCCTGTTATACCGCCGGTTGCTCCGTTTATTACACACCCGCACCTTGAGGCAACGGACATACCAACACTGAAGGAGCTTGGCTATAGCGACGCTGAAGCCGATAGCATCGCACAGGGCGGTGCGTCTTTACTACCCGGAGGCGAGGCTTCTGCATTGCAGACCATAGAAACAACGTTAGCGCCAGACTACGACGATATGGACGACTACAACCTCATATCCCCGTACATCGCCTTAGGCGCTGTATCCCCGGCGTATTATTACCACAGAATAAAAGAGCGGTATACGGCTTCAAACAAGAAGAAATACGACCGGCTCATCCTGCGTCTGCTATGGCGCGACTACTTCCGTTTTATGCTCAAGAAGTATCCGAATATCTTCTTCAAGAATCTCGACCCCGATAACGACCTCGTGTCCAGTGCACGGCAGCTACAAAAATGCGTCTCCAAGGGAAGCAGACATCCGGTGATCGATGACTTACTCACCGCATTGAAGACAGAGGGCAACCTGCCTTACGAATACCGGGAAATTCTAGCCGCGTATTTCATGCAGGAGGAGAACATTCATTACCTTGCCGGGGCTAGCTTTTTCGAAGAATCCCTGCTCGACTATGCCCCTTCGACCACTTACGGTTACTGGCTGCATTTTGCACAGAAAGGCACCAGCACCAAGGATAATCTGAAAGCGTCCTGGCAGGATCTGGTTAAAAAACACTACCGTCCAAAAGAGACCGTTTAACAGCTTTTCAACTTTTTGGCAGGGCTGAATAAGAGCTTGTTTCGAATTTTGGCATAAAATTTCGATTTCTTGAATTTTATGCCGTTATAACGCGTATTTTGTTCACTTAAAGCGTGACATAATATTTATTATTTGCTAACTTTGGGCAAAATTTTTATACGTAAGATTTCCTCATGGATAAATTAACATATTTGAGTAACGCAGATTCAGGCTATATTGACTCGTTATATCAAGCATACAAGGAAGACCCTAACGCAGTAGATGTAAGCTGGCAGAAATTTTTTGAAGGTTTTGACTTTGGACAGAGCAGCGGCGGCGGCGCTGTAGCCGTAGAAACGCCGGAACAGGCGCTTAAAGAGATAAACGTGCTGAACATGATCAACGGGTATCGGGACCGTGGACATCTGTTTACAGAAACCAACCCTGTCCGCGAACGCCGCAGGTATTTTCCGGGCAAAGAACTGGAAACCTTTGGCCTTTCTGAAGCCGACCTCGACACCGTGTTTAATGCAGGTGTGGAAGTGGGGCTGGGCCCCGCCAAGCTAAGGGATATCCGGCAACTTATTGAAGACACGTACTGTCGCTCTATCGGAGCGGAATTTCGGTACATCCGTCATCCAGAGAAAATCAAATTCCTTCAGGATAAAATGGAGGCGGAAAGAAATACGCCTAAATTTACATTGGAGGAGAAAAAACGTATTTTAAAGAAACTAAACGAAGCTGTTATTTTTGAAAGCTTCCTCGGTACTAAATTTTTGGGGCAAAAACGGTTCTCATTAGAAGGTGCCGAGTCTTTGATTCCGGCATTAGACTCCGTCATCCAAAAGGGATCATCTTTAGGTATCGAAGAATTTGTAATCGGTATGGCTCACCGCGGTCGATTAAACGTATTGACCAACATCATGGGCAAATCCTATAAAACAATTTTCTCCGAGTTCGAAGGAAAGATGTACGAGGCCGACCCGGAAATACAGTTTGGAGGCGATGTAAAATATCACCTTGGTTTTTCTTCCGACATCACCAGCCAGGACGGCAAAAACATTCACCTTAGCTTGGCTCCTAACCCATCCCATCTGGAAACAGTTGACGGCGTTGCAGAAGGTATGGTGCGGTCAAAAATCGACATGAAATATGGAGGCGACTCGTCCAAGATAGCCCCTATCCTCATACACGGAGATGCGGCAGTGGCCGCACAAGGTATCGTCTATGAGACCATCCAGATGTCTAAACTTGATGGCTATAAGACGGGAGGAACCATCCATATCGTTATCAACAACCAGGTTGGTTTTACGACAAACTATAAGGATGCCCGCTCATCCACCTATTGTACAGATATTGCCAAAGTAACCCTATCTCCTGTATTTCATGTCAACGGCGATGACGTGGAAGCATTGGTATATGCGATCAATCTGGCGGTAGAATACCGTCAGAAATACAAGACAGACGTGTTCATAGATCTTCTGGGCTACAGACGTTATGGACACAACGAAGCGGACGAACCTAAGTTTACGCAGCCATCGCTGTATAAACTGATCGAGAAACATCCAAACACGTTGGCTATCTATGTTAAAAAACTGGTAGACCAGGGAAGCATCGATATCGATTTCGCGAAACTGCTTGAAAAAGACTTCCGCACATTGCTGCAAGAACGTCTGGACGAAGCTAAAGCAGTAGAAAAGATCAGCGACGAGCGTCCTATGTTTGCCGGTGCCTGGAAGGGCCTTCGGCCGGCTAGGCAGGCCGATATCTTTCAACCTGCAGATACAAAAGTGTCGAAGGAGCTGTTCCTCGCTTTGGCAAAGGAGATGAATACGCTTCCAAAAGACAAGAAATTCTTCCGTAAGATCACCAAGGTATTTGAGGATCGCCTTAAAATGATCGAGACAGATAAATACGATTGGGCAATGGGAGAACTGATGGCATACGCGACCTTGCTGAACGAGGACTACCGTGTGCGTATTTCCGGTCAGGACGTACAGCGCGGAACTTACTCACACCGCCATGCGGTCGTCACGCTTGAAGATTCGGACGAGACGTATACGCCGCTTTCGAAAATGAAAGGTGGTGATAAATTCCACATCTATAACTCGTTGCTTTCCGAGTATCGCGTGCTTGCCTTCGAATACGGATATGCATCCGTAAACCCCAATTCGCTGACCATCTGGGAAGCACAGTTCGGCGACTTCGCCAACGGCGCGCAAATCGTGTTCGACCAATATATTTCGTCGGGCGAAACAAAATGGAAACGTTCCAACGGGCTCGTTATGTTGTTACCCCATGGTATGGAAGGACAGGGCCCCGAGCACTCTTCGTGCCGCATCGAGCGTTATCTCGAACTGTGTGCCAACAACAACATGATCGTTGCCAACTGTACAACACCAGCCAACTTTTTCCACTTGTTGCGCAGACAGCTGCACCGCGAATTCCGCAAGCCTCTGATCGTAGCGACTCCGAAAAGCCTGCTACGTCATCCGAAAGCGGTGTCGGCGCTAAGCGACTTTACAGAAAAAGGATTCGAGGAAATCATCGACGATACAACTGTTACGGCTAAATCCGTAAAACGTGTTCTTCTGTGCTCCGGCAAAGTGTACTACGACTTATTGGAAAAACAAGAGGCGGACAAGCGTAAGGATGTGGCGATCGTGCGTATTGAACAGCTATTCCCAATTGCATACGACCAACTCGAAACGTTGCGGAAGAAATACGCCAAAGCAGAATTTGTATGGGTGCAGGAAGAAAATGAGAATATGGGCGCATGGCCATACTACTCACGCAAACTCCGCGACACCGGACTGAATCTGAAATATATTGCCCGTCCGGAAAGCGGTTCCCCTGCTACAGGATATATGAAGCAGCACGTTGCACAACAGACAGAGATAATTAACAAAGCATTTCAAATATAAAACATATCGGCAGCTTAACTGTTGTTCGGTATACCAGAAAAAGAAAATATGAGCTTAGAAATCAAAGTACCAGCCGTAGGTGAATCCATCACAGAGGTGACCTTGGCACAATGGCTAAAACAAGATGGCGATTACGTTGAAATGGACGAGAATATCGCTGAATTGGAATCTGACAAAGCTACTTTTGAACTACCTGCTGAAAGAGCCGGAATTCTAAAGATTATAGCTCAAGAAGGAGACACTTTAGAAATTGGCGCAGTAGTATGTACTATCGAAGATGGTGATGCTCCTGCCGGTGGTGCTGAAAAGAAAGAAGAAGCTCCTGCCGCAGCGACTGAAGGCGCCGCTGCTCCAGCTGCCAAAAATGATCCGGAAAGCCCGGAATCATACGCAGCAGGCACGGCTTCACCTGCCGCTGCTAAGATCTTAAGAGAAAAAGGCATTGACCCGTCCACCATCAAAGGAACCGGTAAAGACGGCCGTATTACGAAAGAAGATGCCGAGAAAGCGCAGGCGGCCCCTGCGACAGCTAAAGCGGCGGAATCGAAGCCTGCTGCGGCCCCAGCTCCTGCTCCAGTTGCCGGAGCGCGGAATGAGCGTCGTGAGAAGATGACTTCCCTGCGTAAAACTATCGCGAAACGCCTCGTTAGCGTGAAAAATGAAACGGCCATGCTTACTACCTTTAACGAGGTAAACATGCAGCCGATTATGGATCTTCGCTCGAAGTATAAAGACACCTTTAAAGAAAAACATGGCGTCGGACTCGGATTCATGTCCTTCTTCACGAAGGCCGTAACAACGGCTTTAAAAGAATGGCCTGCCGTAAACGCGCGCATCGAAGAAAACGAGATCGTCTACTCGGACTTCTGCGACATCTCGATCGCGGTATCGGCTCCTAAAGGACTCGTAGTTCCGGTAATTAGAAACGCAGAATCCATGAGTTTACATCAGATTGAGAAGGAAATTGTCGCGCTGGCTACCAAAGCCCGTGATAATAAGTTAACAATCGATGAGATGACTGGTGGTACATTTACAATTACAAATGGCGGTGTCTTCGGCTCGATGATGTCCACACCTATCATCAACGCTCCTCAGTCTGCGATCCTAGGTATGCACAACATCGTTCAACGTCCTGTAGCAGAAAATGGACAGGTCGTTATCCGACCGATGATGTACATTGCACTCTCCTATGACCACCGCATCATCGACGGACGGGAATCTGTCAGTTTCTTGGTACGCGTCAAACAGTTGCTGGAAGACCCTGCAAGGTTGTTGTTGGAAGTGTAAATATATACGATAATTTATAATTGAGTCATCGCCGTCATTGCGAGGAGGAAGAATGACGACGTGGCAATCTGGCGATAGGAAACACAGACCACCCATTAGCACTTATTTCTAATGGCATTCAGGAGTTTACTACGTTCGGTTGCCGCGTCGCTACGTACCTCGCAATGACGTATTTTTTTACCAACTATTGATGAAACAATCGACACGCGTTGTAGCTATCTTTTTACTCCTATGTTTTCGGATCTGTCCGGCGGCCATTGCGCAACAAACCGGCTTGACCGTAGACTTCTTTGGCTATGTAGACAACAGGGAATACAAATCAATCTATACGGAAGACAAAACCATTTTGGGAACGCTCCTCTCGCCAAGTCTTTTTTTTGCCATCGATAGCAACCACCGCATTGTTGGCGGAATCCAGTATAACCAAGATTTTGGTAAGCATCGGGAAAACAAAGATCGCGTTCTGCCGATTGCCTATTATAATTTCAGGAATAAAAATTTCGATTTCGCGCTGGGGCATATGCCACGTTATGAACGTCTAAAAGACGTACCGCGTATGGTACTCTCTGATACGCTTTTCTATGACCGTCCAAACATCGAAGGGATGTACCTCGGTTTTCAGAACAAACAGTTACAACAAGCCTTGTTTATCGATTGGCTGAGTAAACAAAGTCATCATTTTCGGGAGCGATTCGTAGTTGGCCTGTCCGGCAAGTATAAAATCGGACGATTCTTCATTGCCGACGACGCACTGCTCTATCATAACGCACTGAGCAGCAATGACAGTATCGAAGAACACATTCAGGATAACGGCATCGTGATCGTCCGCGCCGGAGTAGATTTTAGCCACCGGACCTTTTTGGACTCCCTGACGTTCGACGCGGGCATTGCTGTTGGATTCGACCGCATACGGACCAGATATGACCTCCGTGTCGCCAGGGGCTTTGTTTCGAATCTTTACCTCGGTTTCCGGCGCTTCTTCCTGATGAACACCTTGTATCTCGGCCAGGCACAGCACCTTCCGATGGGCGACTCCTTCTACCATCGTGATAGGTATAATCGTCTTGACTTGGGATGGATCCCGTTTCGCAAGGGGCCCTTAGAAGGCAAGTTCACCGCCTCCTTTCATTTCGCCCCCGATCAGATCAGCAACCAGCAAGCATTTACATTACGCTATAAATTCCGCAACAAAAAGACGTTGTTAGAATAGTTAAAATAGTCAGAGGGGGCAGAAGAACTTCTCTAACTCCTATCTAATACGCCAAAAAATCTTCAAAAACCCTTTGGTAGTATCCTTTTGCGATGTGCAATAGGCTGTCCCGCCTTTCTTTGTCGCTCTTTGGAACTGTCGTATACCCCACGTCGCGGCGCAACATATCGTAACTGACCACAGCCTCGCTATTAACCACACCAAACGTCCCGTTAGCATTGAAAAAAGCCGTATGTGCCCGGTTCCGGGCGAATAAATTCTGCGAATACCGAAATCGGCCGGCCGGAGCACCGACAAAACCGGCCAGCGTACTGGCCACATCCAGTTGGCTCACCACCTCATCAACTTTCTTCCCTTTATACTCATCTTTTAACGCACCTCCAAATACGAAAAGGGGAATATGGTAACGTTCCGGCCGCTCCAGTCCAAACTTCTCCTGCGGATAGACATGCCCATGGTCTGAGGTGACAACAACGACCGATTCTTCGTACCATGGCTGTTGTTTTGCTTTTTCGATGAAATTAAACAGCATCGTATCCGTGTAGTACGCTGTACTCCTGTAAGCATTAGCTTTACTACTGTTTCCGAATTTATAGCCCGGTGAAAGATGAAAAGGCTCATGATTTACAATTGTATAAAAGATGCTGAAAAAAGGCTTTTCGCCAGCGCCCAGATCATGCAACATCCGCTGCGCAACCACATGGTCGTATACCCCCCACGAGTTCCGCTGCGCGCCTAACGGAAAGTCGGCGTCATCAACGACATGCTCAACACCATGGGTAAACATAAACGATTTAAAGTTGTAAAACTCGCTCTGCCCACCGTGGTAGAAGGATGTCGCATAGCCCAAAGAGTCAAAGATCTGCCCTACAGCCGGTAGCTTCTCGTGTTTGGGGATATATTTGATAATACTTTCCGGCCCTTGAGCGGGGAAACCGCTCATGACGGCTATCATTCCCTTGTCGGATCGATCGGCAGCAGCATAGGCCCGACGAAATGAAATCCCTTCGTCCATGAGCTGTTTCATCTTGGGGGTCACGTCTTTTTCCCCGCCCAGATCTTCAAAAACCTGCGCTACCATGCCTTCCAGTAAAACCAGAATAACGTTGGGCCTCTTGGTCGTTAAAACTTCTTCGAAGTCGTTTGCAGGCCGTAATACCTGTTCGGCAACCCGTGAAGCTTCCTGTTCGCTCATGAACTTATAAGGGTTGCTTTTTGTGCTTTTGGTTAAATCCTTTAAAAACGACCAGTACGTATTTACTGCAACGTGGTTGGCGATGTTATCATCGGAAAAATACACAGAACTTTGATTCAATGTTGCCCTTCCGTATCCGCCCCGGATAAGCGAAAAAATCAACGCCGCGCCGACGACGAGCGCCGCCGCTTGAACGAAACGGTTGGGAAGCGCAGCATATTTGGCATAACGTACAACAACGAGGTGATAGAAATAGTGTGCGCAGAGGAAAAAGACGGCCAGTACGACCGCCCCCCGCCATACCATTCCGAAATCGATAGAGTTGGACACCCCACCAATAGCGTCCATGCCCAGCGTAATTGCCCGCTTACTGATCTTTTCGCCCCACGCTTCATAGAGCGGTAGATTGGCCGTCGTCACCGCTGCAAAAAGAACCGTGGGCACAAATACATAACCTCTTAAAATCCAGGGAGAAACACTTATTTTCAAACACAGCTGCTGAATGAAAAAGAACAAAAATGGCAGTGCCTGCAAGTAGCCCATTAAAGACAGATCCAGTTTTATCCCATGCCAGAAAGCATAGAGTACATCGATCGGATCCTCAATTTTATGCCATACGCTTATCGCAAAAACGATCCTGTCCAAAAAGGATAACAGCATCCAGTAGCCACACAGGGCTAAAAAAAATGACAGGTTGGCGCGCCAGCCGGGCCTTCTCTCCATGGTTAATATTCGTCTAACAAATTATTAAAAATAAAATAACCCGCAAAAATACAGTTATTCCATAATAGTTCCTGAAAAACCTGTCATATCAGCAACATTTTATTACACGGAGCATTCCGTAAAATGTGAGTAATTGTCTATTTTTGCGTCTTGAACTTCCAAATCGAACATGAGTATAGCAAAAACATACAATCCTAAAGAAGCAGAAGAAAAGTGGTATTCCTATTGGATGGAAAACGGTTTTTTCCGTTCCACACCGGACGAGCGAGAGCCCTACACCATCGTGATGCCGCCGCCCAATGTCACCGGCGTACTGCACATGGGGCACATGTTAAATAACACCATACAGGACGTTCTGATCCGACGGGCGCGCATGCAGGGCAAGAATGCCTGTTGGGTTCCAGGTACCGACCATGCTTCGATCGCAACGGAAGCAAAGGTGGTTGCTATGTTAAAAGAACAGGGAATTGACAAAAAGTCGATAACGCGCGAGGAATTTTTAAAATATGCCTGGGAGTGGAAGGAGAAATATGGCGGGATCATCTTAAAGCAATTGGAAAAGCTCGGCGCTTCCTGCGACTGGGACAGAACGAAATTTACGATGGATCCCGACCTTTCCGAGGCCGTCATCGACACCTTTATAAAGTTTTATAAGGAAGGATATATATACCGCGGGGTGCGTATGGTAAACTGGGACCCGCAAGGAAAAACAGCCCTTTCTGATGAAGAGGTAATCCGCAAAGAAGTAAACCAGAAACTATATTATATCCGGTACCAGATAAAAGACAGCGACGAATATGTAACCATTGCCACCACCCGTCCGGAAACGATTATGGCGGACACCGCTATATGTATAAATCCAAACGATACACGATATAGCCATTTACAAGGCAGGACGGCACTGGTGCCACTGATAAACCGCGAAATTCCGATCATCACGGATGAGTACGTGGAGATGGAATTTGGAACCGGATGCCTGAAGGTTACCCCAGCGCACGACTTAA